>ERZ791887.569-NODE-569-length-34214-cov-5.175122_pt1 | contig 34214 bp, 32 predicted proteins | sample MGYA00510157_ERZ791887 | MGnify/ENA primary metagenome ERZ791887 (study PRJEB30046, sample SAMN00792112) | human gut metagenome | study: EMG produced TPA metagenomics assembly of the A metagenome-wide association study of gut microbiota in type 2... | reverse complement strand
ATTAGGCCCTTATAGGGCCTGTGCAAGCCACCGGCTTTGCCGGTGGTCTTGACTACCCACCAGCAAGGACAGACGGGGCTGTCATACGGCGGGCACAGCCCGTTCATTTTACCGTTGACTGGCTCGACTGGCTTTGCTATTTCTGAAAGATACAAAGTGCCGCAATGGGAAGATACATACTCAAAAGGGATAATCTCTGCCATAGTCCTTCAAACGCAATTATTGTTCCTCTATAATTCGGCTTATCAGCCATTACAAATAGCGCAAAAAAGACTATTGCAAAGATAAAGCAAATGAAAGATAAAATTCCTAATAACCCATTAGACACTTTGAAAAAATATAATCCGACAAACAATGGTGCAAGCGTTAAAAGTAGAAAACCTATTACTGAACCATAACCATGTATCTTTGCGGAAAGAGTTTCAAGGCTTTTGGTTTCTCCAACTGAAAAAATCCCGGAAAGAATACAACCGCCTACGGCGTAAATCACAATGACGGAAAAAAGCATTATGGATATAGAACTTGATACTTGTGCGACAGTAGGATAAAGCTGTAAGGTGCTGATTAAAATTGCAACTCCAAATGCAACCAGCCAAATGTTATAAATTGAATGTAATGGTGCTTTTGAATTTCCTAAAACGCTCATTACTTGTGTCAAATGATTATAGTCTTTGTAAAATGGAGCTAACAAGAATGGAATAATTAAATCTAATGCCAAAAGCACCGGCAAAAAATGAGATAAATAATTCTTAATCATTGGTTTTACCTCACTTTTAGAAAATGAAAATCGCAATATGGCGAACCATTTCCTAATGTGCCAGTTCGTTCAAAACGAATTTTGGGTAATAAACCTGAAAAAGAAATATCATCATTTTCACAATACACACAACATAACTCTGGACAATCATACATTTTTGTTAGTTCCCAATAAATGCAATTATGCAAATTGAAGTGTATCTCTTTGCCATTACATTTAACCCATTCCGTTGTCCAACCGTCATCGGGAAAATTTTTTCGCATATGCTTTTTTACACCTAACCGATAGATGGTATATGCAAAAGGCATACTTCCTAACTTTTCCATTTCTTCTTTTTGAACGTTTGCGGCTTTATGGGTTTCGTTTCTAACATATTCTAACGCTTCATTTTGGTTTATACCCTCTCCTCGAAGTGCCTTGTAATAAGCCAACGTTGGAAATAGCTTTAATTGCAAATGATTTTGAATTGCGGCGTTATTGCGATAGTCGGCGTTATTCAGAAGTTCTTGATAAATTTTTTCTGCTTGCTCAAAAATCAGCTTTCCTTTTTCTTGCCCAAACTGTTGAATACAATCCACTTCTAAAAAGGGAAGCGTAGTTTCATTTAGTTTCATCATCATTTCCTCCCTTGAAGTGGCCTAAACCTTTCAAAATCTTTACAGCAACCTCTTTCATTACATCAGCTTTGACTACAGCTATTCCTTGTTCCTCATCGCCTAAAACGAGTAGCGTGTCTCCGGGATTTATGTCAAATATTTCTCGTGCTTCTTTGGGAATGACAATTTGTCCGCGCTCCCCAACCTTAACAGTTCCAAATATGTGCTTTCCTTTTGGCATGGACATTGTACAGCATCTCCTTAATTCATGTTTTTCATACTTACATGAAAAGTATACACCACTTCAAGAAAAATGTCAAATCACCTTTACTGATTACGGAATAATGGGGATATCCGTCTTTCATATTGTGGTGTTACTTTATGGCACATGAGCATTTATCCACGGGTTTCCATTGTTCCCCAAACGACAAATTCCTTGACTTCCCGAACATATGTGTATATAATATATGGGAGAATCACTGCCAGTGTGTGCTTTTCGGGAAAAACCGGGAAATGCCGCGTTTTGTGATAGGATTACCGAGCGCCGTCTGTTCCGGCAGGCGGCCTTGTTTTATGCCTGTGGGGAGAAAGGGAGGTTTGCCCGTGAAACGAATCATCAGCTTTCAGGATATTGACAAAATGGACGGCCATGATTTTGAATATTTCTGCGCCGAGGTGCTGAAACGGAACGGCTTCAGCCGCGTCAATGTCACCGTTGCCAGCGGCGACTATGGCATCGACATCACGGCCTGCCAGGGGGCAACCTCCTATGCCATCCAGTGCAAGCGTTATCATGGCAGCGTGGGCAACAAGGCGGTGCAGGAGGCGCTGTCCGGCAAGGTCTACTATGGCTGCAAGGCCGCCGCCGTGCTGACCAACAGCTATTTTACGCCCCAGGCCAAGGAAACCGCCCATAAGACGGGGGTGGAGCTGTGGGACAGGGACAAGCTCACCGCCATGGTAAAAAAGGCATACCCCGGACAGATATGGATTCCGAAGCAGAAAAAGGCAAAGCCGAAACAGAAACCGAAGAAAAAGGCGAACCGCCGCGCCGGCTGCCTGTCGTGGCTGCTGTTCTGGCTGTCGGTTATCATCCTGCTGATTGCCTATTTCGTGCCCAAAATGGAATATTACGAAGCGCCTGCGCAGGAAAAGCCGGTGGCGACGGAAGCGCCCACCACCCCTGCCGCTGCCCGGGAGACGGAGCCTCAGACGGAAGCCGATGGGGGAGGGGCAAAAGATGGACGAGAATTCCCTATTGGGCAGGAAACGCCTATTGACACAAACAGGGAAGCGTGGTAAGATTCCCATAACTGAATATTGTGCGGATGCAGGTGCCCCACGTTTTTGGGTGGGGTGAAAAGGGAACCCGGTGAGAATCCGGGGCGATGCCGTCACTGTGTCAGGCCGCTGCTGTGCATACCAATGGGAAACCGTGAAGGGTACAGCGGCAATGGCCGAAGTCAGGAGACCTGCCTGCATTCCGAGGAAATAGATGTCTGCGGGTCACAGAATATGTTTCACTTCACTCCATGGGTGCTTTTTCTATGGGGGAGTGTTTTGTGCGTTTGAGGCAGCTATTATGGCTGCCTCTTTTTTGTTGCAATCAGCACGGGTCTACTCGTGTTGAAATATAAGAAAAGAAGGATTTCCCCAATGAAAAAAGTACTTTCCCTGATGCTGGCAGCAGCGATGCTGCTGTCCGTCTCCGTGTTCTGCGTCAGCGCAGAGAAAACGGAGTTCCCCTTCTCCCTGACGACCTACATGGACATGACCGTGACCTTCGACCATGTGCCCCAGCGTGTGATTGCCGCCAACACCAACGCCGCCGACCAGCTGTATGCCATGGGCTTGCAGGATAAAATCATCGGCGTGTGCTACAAGAACTCCACCATCAACCCGGAATATCAGGAAATGTACGATGCCGCTCCTGTGATTGCCCAGAAAGCAGCCACCCTGGAGCAGCTGGTGGAAGCAGAGCCTGACTTTGTTTACGGGCGCAGCTCTGCTTTCAGCGAGAAGAACGGCACCACCCACGATAAGCTCACCAGCTACGGCATTGCATCCCTGTCCTCCATCGAGGGCTACAAGCTGGGCGCTGACGTGGAAGATGTTTACACCGACTTCGAGAACCTGGGTCGTATCTTCGATATGCAGGACAAGGCGAACGAGATTGTGGACGGCATGAAGCAGAAGATTGCCGATGTGCAGGAAGCCATCAAGGACACCGAAACCGTAAAGGTCTTCGTGTTCGACTCCCTCATGGACGACGGTCCCTATACCTGCGGCAACAACTTCACCGCCAAGCTGATTCGTCATGCCGGCGGCGTGAACGTATTCGAGGACATGGAGAAGACCTGGTCCGTGGTGTCCTGGGAGTCCGTGGTGGATGCCAACCCCGATGTTATCATCATCAATGACTACGGCTCCACCTCTCTGGAAGACAAGATTGAGCAGCTCAAGAGCAACCCCACTCTGGCAACCATTCCCGCCATTGCCAACGACCGCATCTATTCCATCACCCTGTGCGAAGTGTTCGCCAGCTCCATGACCGCCAACACCATCGAGAAGTTTGCGAAGGATTTCCATCCTGAGTGCTTCCAGTAATCGACAATGCTGAAAAAACTCAGCGACTGTCTGCGCAGGCACACCTTTTTGTGCTGCGTGGTGCTGACGGGAATGCTGGTGCTTTCCGTGGTTGCCGGCATTTCCCTGGGCACGGCGAAAATCTCCTTTTCCACCGTCTGGCGCATCATTCTTCACAATCTGTTCGGCCTGTTCAGCATTGACGACATCAAGCTCAGCACCCTGAACATTGTGTGGCGCATCCGCATTCCCCGGGCGCTGCTGGGCATGGTGGTGGGAGGCAGCCTGACCCTTTCCGGCATCAGTATGCAGGCGTTTACCAAAAATCCCCTGGCAGAGCCCTATGTGCTGGGCATTTCCAGCGGCGCTTCCACCGGCGCGGTGCTTGCCATGCTGGTGGGCGTATCCCTGCCCTCCGGCAGAATGCTCAGCGTTCCAGTCGGTGCGTTTGCCGGGGCCATCCTCTCCATTGTGCTGGTGTACTCCCTGGCAAGAACCGCCGGGGAGGTGGCACCCATCCGGCTGGTGCTGGTGGGTGTGGCGGTTTCCGCCATCCTGCGGGCGGCAACCAACTATCTGGTGTATACCGCTCCCCAGGAGGCGGCGGTGCGCCAGGCTACCTTCTGGATGCTGGGCGGCCTCAGCGGCGCAGAGGGCAGCGACGTGCTGTTTCCCCTGATTGTGCTGGCGTTCTCGGCGGGGCTGCTGTATTTGCTGGCAATGCCCTTGAACGCCATGATGATGGGCGACAGCTCCGCCGTCACCTTGGGGGTGAACATCAACCTGCTGCGCAAGATTTTGATTGCGGATTCTGCGCTGCTTACCGCCTCGGCGGTGTCGGTCAGCGGCTGCATCGGCTTCGTGGGACTGGTGGTGCCCCACATCGTCCGCTCTCTGGTGGGGTCCGACCATCGGCGGGTGATTCCCATTTCTCTGCTGGTCGGTTCCATTTTGATGATTTGGGCGGACATTGCTGCCCGCATGGTGCAGCCGCCGGTGGAGCTTCCGGTGGGCATCATCACGGCGCTGTTCGGCGGCCCGGTGTTCCTTTGGATGATTAAGGCCCGGCGCTATGCCTTCGGAAAGTGAGGCGGGGCAATGCTGAAAGTAACCAATCTGAACTATACCGTGGACGGCACCCAGATTCTCCATGATGTTTCTTTGGAAGTTCACCCGGGGGAATTTGTGGGCATTCTGGGGCCAAACGGCAGCGGCAAATCCACCCTGCTGAAAAATATTTATAAGGTTCTGAAGCCCCAAAGCGGTGCCATCGAATTGCAGGGCAAAAACCTGCTTGCCATGTCCAACCGGGAGATGGCGCAGCATTTGGCGGTGGTGGGGCAGGAGCATGAGGGCAGCTTCGATTTTCTGGTGGAGGAAGTGGTGCTCATGGGCTGCCAGGCGCGTAAGCGCCTGACCGAAGGCTTTGATGAATCTGACCGACAGGCGGCCATGAAGGCGCTGCGGCGGGTGGAATTGGAGCATCTGAGCCAGCGCAGCTACCTCAGCCTCTCCGGCGGCGAGAAGCAGCGGGTGATGATTGCCCGGGCGCTGGTGCAGGATACGCCCCTGATGATTCTGGACGAGCCGACCAACCATCTGGACATTGGCAGCCAGATTAAGACCCTGCATCTGTTGAAAGCCTCTGGAAAAACTGTGGTGGCGGCGCTGCATGACCTGTCCATTGCCGCCAAATACTGCGACCGGGTGTATGTGTTGCAGAATGGGAAAAATGTGGTGTCCGGCGTTCCGGCGGAGATTATCACCCCGGAGCTGATTCATAGGCTGTATGATATAGATGCGGCGCTGTTTACCCACCGGGGAGAGCTGTATCTGGAATATCGGAGCTGAGGGAACGGCTGCAAAATTTTCCATCCACTAAAATAACCAAAGAAATGTTTTCTTGTTGATTTTCTGCGAATTTTGTGATATATTTGTGCAGAGTATGGGGAAACCCATCAAATTGAAAGGAGAAAAGACATGAAGAAACTTATTTCTATTCTGCTGTGCGTCTGCATGGTGCTGACCATGGGTCTGGCTGTGGCAGCTGACGGCGTTTCCGGTGACTTCACCGGCACTGCCCAGGGTCTGGGCGGCGACGTGACCGTCACTCTGACGCTGAAGGACGGCAAGATTGTGGGCTGCACGGCCACCGGCGACAAGGAGACTGAGGGCATCGGCTCTAAGGTCATCGATTCCTTCCCCGCCATCGTTGCCGAATCCGGCTCCATCGCTGTGGATGCCATTTCCGGCGCAACCGTTACCTCCGATGCCTTCGTGGCAGCTGCTGAGGCTGCTCTGACCGAGGCCGGCCTGAACCCCGAGGACTACAAGACCGCCATTGCTACCGCTGCCGGTGAAGACCGGACGGTGGACGCGGATGTGGTTGTGGTTGGTGCCGGCGGCGCTGGCATGACCGCTGCCATCTCCGCTGCTGCTGACGGCCTGAAGGTCGTTGTGGTAGAGAGCCAGGCCATGGTGGGCGGCAACTCCGTCCGTGCTACCGGCGGCATGAACGCTGCCAAGACCCCCCTCCAGGACAAGAACACCTTCGGTGAGTCCGCCGGTGTGGAGAAGACCCTGGCTGCTGCCGAGGGCTACGCCGACAACGAGACCATCACCGCTCTGGCTGCCACTGTCAGTGAGCAGTGGGAAGCCTACAAGGCAAATCCCGAAGGCTACTTCGACTCTGTTGAGCTGATGGAGCTGGACACCATGATTGGCGGCAAGGGTATCAACAACCCCGAGCTGGTCAAGACCCTGTGCAGCAACACCGCTGATTCCATCGTTTGGCTGGATTCCGTGGGCGCTTCTCTGACCAGCGTTGGCGCATTCGGCGGCGCTTCCGTCAAGAGAATCCACAGACCCGTCAACGCCGAGGGCAAGACCCTGTCCGTGGGCGCTTACATTGTGCCCATTCTGGAGAAGAACCTCCAGGATGCCGGTGTGGAAATCATTCTGAACACCACTGTTGATACCATCCTCACCGATGCCAACGGCGCTGCCTGCGGCGTGTCCGGCGTGGCAAACGACGGCTCCAAGCTGACCGTCAATGCTGACGCTGTCATCCTGACCACCGGCGGCTTCGGCGCCAACCTGGACATGGTTGTTTCCTACAAGCCCGAGCTGGCTGGCTTCATGACCACCAATGCTGCCGGCATTCAGGGCCAGGGCATCAAGATGGCTGAGGCTCTGGGCGCTGCTACCGTGGACATGAATCAGATTCAGATTCACCCCACCGTGGAAGCCAACACCGCTTCTCTGATTACCGAAGGCCTGCGTGGCGACGGCGCCATCCTGGTCAATGCCGAGGGCAAGCGCTTCTTCGACGAAGTCAGCACCCGCGACAAGGTTTCCGCTGCTGAGATTGCTCAGCCCGGCAGCTACAGCTACCTGATCGTTGACCAGGCCATGGCTGATGCTTCCAACGTTATCCAGGGCTACATCAAGAAGGGCTTCACCACGCAGGGTGAGACCTACGAGGAGCTGGCAAAGGCTCTGGGCATGGACGAGGCTGCTTTCGCCGAGACCATGAACACCTGGAACGGCTATGTGGAAGCAAAGAACGACCCCGAGTTCGGTCGTACCAGCTTTGCCAACCCCCTGAACACTGCTCCTTACTACGCCATCAAGGTTACCGCCGGTGTCCACCACACCATGGGCGGCCTGAAGATTAACCCCGCCGCCGAGGTTCTGACCGAGGACGGTTCCGCCATCGCCGGTCTGTTCGCAGCCGGTGAGGTCACCGGTGGCGTGCACGGTGCCAACCGCCTGGGCGGCAACGCTGTTGCTGACTTCGTGGTGTTTGGCCGCATCGCTGCTCAGAGCGCCGCCGACTATGTGGCTGCCCTGAACGTGAAGGCTGCTGCCTGATTTTCCCGCGATACTGAAATGCCCGTGGCTCCGGCCACGGGCATTTTGCAGTGGTGAATGCTGCAAAGCCCAATAAAAAAACGCGGAGTGAAATCCTCCCGTATCTTTCGGGGAATCCGCACTTGACCGCAGCCTGCGGATTTAGTATGATAGGAAAAGAAATGCATCTGGGAGGCGGGAAGAATGAACAAAAATTTACTTCGGATATATTTGGATGACCTGATTGAGCCTGACCCGGACTATACGGACGAACCGATTCTTCCCCGAAAAAAGACCCCCGAAGAAAAGCTCCCCGCGCCCCTGAAAGCGGCACGTTCCTTGGAGAAAGGGGCTGCCCGTATGTACCAGAACCGGCGCAGCCTGTTTTTGAATCAGGCCAAGCTTCTGGAGTTTTATAAGGATGATTATGAGGGAGAGTATATTTCTCACTGCTACTACCCCACCTATGACCTGCTCAACAATCAGGAACTGCGCAGCTATTTTGCCTGGCGTACCAAGGTGCGAAACGGAGACATCCAGCCAAGCTGTTCCAGCTTTGCATATTTGTATCTGTATGAGCTGATTAACGGCATTGGCACCGGAACGCCGGTGGAAGGGCTGCACAAAATGGATGATTTCGTGGCGGCCTACAAGGAATATGAAAGCTCCCTGATGAACTACTATGCCAACTGGCGCAAGTCCTACATTATCTATTATAACCTTTCGGATTCTTTCCTGGGGGGAGAGGGACGGGAAGGGGAGGAAGCGCACATGGCGGTGCTGGACAGCGCCCAGGAGCAAACCGATGATGCCATTGCAGCCGCTGTGAAGCAGCTGGCTCCCGGTTGGCTGAACAGAAGCAAATTTTATAAAACCCATCAGACGGACATGGATAGGGTCATTGTCCAGGTTTTGCGCCGGATGCACCAGCACTACAGCGCCCGCAGCAAGCGCACGTTCAGTGAGCAGCTGTTCGGTTCCAGAGAGACACACTCCGTTGATTTGTTTTGCTACGCCGTGTTTTGTGACCCGCTCCGGCATGAAAACAGCAGGTATTACATCACCGATTCCCATTATTACGAGTGCCGAAACGGTTACTGGACGGAAACCTCCTGCTTTATTGACAGCCATAAACGGCGGAAGCTGGAGAATTTGATGAAAACCATCGATGCCTCCCTGCGGATGGCGCTGAACGACGGCAAGCCCATCAAGTCTCCATCACAGCTGAAATGGGTGACGAAGGTGATTGAGGAGGAAGTGGCGGCGCTGCTGGAAACCCAAAAGCAGCAGGAGGCGGCAGCCAAGCGGGTACAGATTGACTATTCCGCCCTGGCGCAAATTCGCCGGGAGGCTGCCATCACCCAGGATAAGCTTGCCACCGAGGAGGAGATGGAGGAGGAAGCACCCCCGGCGGTGCAGCCGCCCCCGCCCCAGCCCGAGGCGCTTCCGGGGGACTGCCCCCTGGACAAAACCCAGTACCGCCTGATGCAGAACCTTTTGTATGGCGGGGATATGGGCTGGGTACAGCGGGAGGGAAAGATGGTGTCCGTTTTATTGGACAGTATCAATGAGATACTATATGACACCTTCCAGGATGCTGTGATTGAAGACGAGCAAGTGGTGGAAGACTACATTGACGAATTGAAAGAGATGGTTAAACCGTGAAGATACCAAAGCGAATTGCCCAGGCACTGATGAACTCCCTCAAGGGCGGCGTGGTGCCCCGGGTGGGACTGAACTATGTGACCGTGGGGCGCACGGCGGAGATTGATGCCCTGCTGCGGGATGTGGAGATGATTGCCGAGGGCGGCGCTTCCTTCCGCTTCATTGTGGGCAAGTATGGCAGCGGCAAGAGCTTCCTGCTGCAAACCATCCGCAATTATGTGATGGCAAAGAATTTTGTGGTGGTGGATGCCGACCTGTCCCCGGAGCGGCGGCTGCAAGGCACCCGGGGGCAGGGACTTGCCACCTACAAAGAGCTGATCCGCAATATGTCCACCAAGACAAAGCCGGAGGGCGGGGCGCTGAGCCTGATTCTCGACCGGTGGATCAGCAGCGTGCAGCAGCAGGTGCTGGAGGAAACCAATCTTGCGCCCACCGATCCGGCGCTGCAAAAGCAGGTAGAGAAGCGGATTTCCGCCGTGATTGGCTCCCTCAACGAGATGGTGCATGGCTTCGATTTTGCCCGGCTGCTGACCCTGTACTATCAGGCATATTGCAGCGATGACGACGAAATCAAGGCAAAAGTGCTCAAATGGTTCCGGGGCGAATACAGCACCAAGACGGAAGCCCGGGCAGAGCTGGGGGTGGGCATCATCATCACCGATGACGATTGGTACGAATATCTCAAGCTGTTTGCTGCTTTCCTCAAGCAGGCGGGCTATGCCGGGATGCTGGTGCTGATTGATGAGCTGGTGAACATCTATAAAATTCCCAATGCCATCACCCGGCAATATAACTACGAAAAGATTCTCACCATGTACAACGATGCCATGCAGGGCAAGGCGCACCACATTGGCTTCCTGCTGGGCGGCACGCCTCAGTGCATGGAGGATCCCCGGCGGGGCGTGTACAGCTATGAGGCACTGCGCTCCCGGCTGGCAGAGGGGCATTTTTCCGGGGAACACAAGGATTTGCTCTCCCCGGTGATTCGGCTGCTGCCGCTGACCAACGAGGAAATGCTGATTCTCATTGAGAAGCTGGCGGACATCCACGCGGGGCTGTATGAATACCGGCAGATTGTCACCCAGCAGGACATGGTGGACTTCATCCAGGTGGAGTTTGGGCGCATTGGCGCAGACAGCCACATCACCCCCCGGGAAGTGATTCGGGATTTTATCGAGGTGCTGGACATTGTCTATCAGAATCCCCAGGTGAAGGTGCGGGAGCTGCTGGGCAGCGACCAGTTCCATTATGCCCAGAATGCCGTCCTGGAAGAAACCGCCGACGGCAGCTTCGCGGAGTTTGAAATTTAACGAGGCGTGACTGCTTTGACACCCGCCGCCCGCCGTTCCCCGGTGCGAAGCACCCTTGGCTCCACCTCTGGGGGAGCCAAGGGCACTTCGTGCCAGCGGGTCGCCAAGTTGGCGACCCCTACAAGGGTTGTGTAAAAACCGGGGGCATACCATTCAATGAGCCGTCCCCGAAATCATTTTATAACCGCACCGTTAAAAAGGATTGGAGCTGCCTATGAGTAACGCCTTTGACCGCTATGCGCCCTTTGTGCAGGATTATATCTACCGCAATGACTGGCAAAAACTGCGTGCCATTCAGGTGGCGGCGGCGGACGCCATCTTCAATACCGATGACAATTTGCTGCTCACCGCCTCCACTGCCTCCGGAAAGACCGAGGCGGCATTTTTTCCAATCATCACGCTGCTTTCGGAAAATCCCCCGACTTCGGTGGGGGCGATTTACATCGGCCCGCTGAAAGCCCTGATCAACGACCAGTTCGGGCGGCTCAATGAGCTGTGCGCCCAGGGGGACATTCCTGTGTGGCACTGGCACGGGGACGTGGCGCAGAGCCACAAGGCCAAAATGATGAAGCACCCCTCCGGCATTTTGCAAATCACCCCGGAAAGCCTGGAAGCCATGCTGCTGCACAAGCACGCCGCCATTCCCAGGCTGTTTCATGACCTGCGGTTTGTGGTGATTGACGAGGTGCATTCCCTGCTGCGGGGCGACCGGGGCGGGCAGACCCTGTGCCTCATTGAGCGACTGAGCCGACTGGCGGGGGGGAATCCCCGGCGCATCGGTCTGTCCGCCACCATCGGTGACCCGGAGCAATGCGGCGAATTTCTCTCCCTGGGCACAGGCCGCCGCACCCTCATCCCCAAAGTGCCGGCGGAAAAGAGCCGGTGGCGGCTGAGCATGGAGCATTTTTATGTGAAGGATGTCCAGGCCGGGGCAGAGCGCACCGACATTGAAGCGCTGGAGCCGCTGGACGATGCCACCGACAAGGCACCCCAGAATGCCGACCCGGGGCTGGGGTATATTTTTGAGCATACCCGGGGGAAAAAGTGCCTGGTGTTCGTCAATTCCCGGGAGGAATGCGAAACCGTCACCACCACGCTGCGCCAGTATTGCGAAAAGAACCGTGAGCCGGATCGGTTTCTCATTCACCATGGCAATCTGTCCGCCGCCTACCGGGAGACGGCAGAAATGATGATGAAGGATGACCAGGTGCAGATGACCACCGTGACCACCGCCACCTTGGAGCTGGGCATCGACATCGGGCGCTTGGAACGCGCCTTTCAGATTGATGCCCCCTGGACGGTGTCCTCGTTCCTGCAACGGATGGGGCGCACCGGTCGGCGGGGAACGCCGCCGGAAATGTGGTTTGTCATGCGGGAGGACGAGCCGGAGGCACGGGCCATGCTGCCCACCACCATTCCCTGGAAGCTGATGCAGGGCATTGCCCTGGTGCAGCTGTATCTGGAGGAACGCTGGGTGGAGCCGCCCCGGCTGAACCGGCTGCCCTATAGCCTGCTGTACCACCAGACCATGTCCACCCTGGCTTCCTGCGGGGAACTGTCACCCGGGGCGCTGGCAGAGCGAGTGCTGCCGCTGCACTATTTCCACCGGGTGAGCCAGGAGGATTTTCGGGTGCTGCTGCGGCATCTATTGGACATTGACCACATCCAGCGCACCGAGCAGGGCGGCCTGATTGTGGGACTGGCAGGGGAGCGGGTGGTCAACTCCTTCCGGTTTTACGGCGTGTTCCAGGAAAATGAGGAATACACCGTCCGCAGCGACGGGCAGGAGCTGGGCACGGTGGTGCTGCCGCCCCCGGTGGGGGAAAAGCTTGCCATTGCCGGACACGTCTGGACGGTGCTGGACATTGACCACCCCCGGCATCTGGTGTACTGCGAGATGGTCAAGGGCAGCATCCCCGCCTATTTCGGTCAGTGTCCCGGGGATTTGCACACCCGGATATTGCAGCGGATGCGCCGGGTGCTGCAAGAGGACAACAGCTATCCCTACCTGATGAAAAATGCGGTGGCACGGTTGCAGCAGGGGCGCTTTACTGCCGCCCATGCGGGTGTGTGTGACCGGACGCTGGTGAACATGGGCGGGAGTATGTGGTGTCTGCTGCCCTGGGTGGGGACTTACGGCTTTTTGGCGCTGGAACGGTTTTTGAAAATCAAATGCGGGGAGCGGCTGGGGCTGAAAAACTTCGATTCCGCCCGCCCCTACTATATGCAGTTTACCATGAAGGTGGGGCGGGAGGAATTTTTCCGCATTGTCCGGGAGGAGATTGAAAAGCCCCTGGACCCGCTGGAGCTGGTATACCCCAAGGAACTGCCGGTGTTTGACAAATACGATGAATATTTGCCGGAGGCATTGGTGAAAAAGGGCTTTGCCCTGGGGGTGCTGGATGTGGAGGAAATGAAGCAGATTGTCAGAAGTTGGGAGGCTTAGCTCCCGGTTTTTGCAGCACCATTGTAGGGGTCGCCTACTAGGCGACTCGCTGCCCACGCAACTGAGTGCTTCGTTGGATGGTACTATCGGTTTCTGGGTTCTTGGCTTCCCCCGGGGGGAAGCTGCCGGCCTTGACGGCACTTCGGAACCGGCAAGGCTGGCTGATGAGGGGTGGCGACAGGTTGGTCAGTGAATGCAGCTGGATGAATGGAATATGTTCTAATTTCCTCCACTCAACGGGGGAATCTAAAACTTTCAAGCTCTCGCCGCCCCTCATCAGTCTTTTTTGCCAATCGGTTCCGAAGTGCCGCTTGTCAAAAAATCCAGCTTCCCCCCGGGGGAAGCCAAGGCGGCTTTGCCGCCCGGGTCGCCAAATTGGCGACCCCTACAATGGCGGTGCAAAATCGGAACTGCACACGCCAATCAACAAACGCCCCGCCGGACAGGCAACGGAAATACAAAAGGAGAACATATGGGCAGAGAATATGAACTGAAATATGCGGCAACACCGGAGATTCTTTCCAAAATCCGGCTGGAATATCCAAATTTCAAAACGATTCAAATGGAAACCACCTATTATGACACCCCGGACGGCATCCTGGGACGGCTGCACTGGACGGTGCGGCGGCGGCTGGAAAACGGGGTCAGCGTCTGCACCGTGAAGACCAATCTGCCCGACGGCAGCCGGGGCGAGTGGGAAGTGGAAGCGGATGAGATAGCAGAAGCCCTGCCCCGGCTGGTTTCCATGGGTGCCCCGGAGGCGCTGCTCGCCTATAGCGCCCAGGGCTTGCGCCCCACCTGCGGCGCGCGCTTTACCCGGAACGCCGCCATGGTTAACGGCGGGCGCTCTGAGCTGGCGCTGGACAGCGGCGTGCTGCTGGGCGGTGGGAAAGAGGAGCCGCTTTGCGAGGTAGAGGTGGAACAGAAGCAGGGGACGGACGAGGAGACGGCCTGTTTTGCCAAAGCCCTGGCCGAAAAATATGGCCTTGTGCCCCAGCCCAAAAGCAAGCTGGCCAGAGCCAGGGCGCTGATACCAAACTCTAAATAAAATATCCATAAAGATATTTTCTTTGCCCGCAGGGCAAAGAGGTTGCATCAGACGTGTTTTGCGATTTTTTCCTTATAAATCGCAAAACTGGCAGCGCTGCCAAGCGATGAATGGTATGACAAAATAAAACCGCCCCGCAGGAAGCGGAGCGGTTGACAAAACGTAAAATCCGGGGGATAGTAAAGGTGCGGAGGGCGCTGCCAGGAGGGCGGTTATTTCTTTTTATCAGTCTCTATCCTGGCGAGCCAGAGAGATCGCTGCAATGATAACCATGCAGAAAGCAAAAATTCCTTCCCATGGAACCATGCACAGCACCCCCTCTCTATGTGGATTGGGGGCAAGGAAAATAACAGGGCACGGCTTACCGAAAGGCAGCCGTGCCCTGTTTGCAGTTCTGCAAAAACGCATTATTCTTCGCGGCTGTCCAGCGTGTAGATAACGCAGACGATTCCCGCAATCATGGAAAACAGAATGGCACCGCCCATGGAGTCATTTACAGATGCACCCACGAAAAAGCCGACAAAACCGGCCAGCGCTATCATGATAGCCGATTGTAAGCACTGAAATTATCCCTTTAAGCCCCGTGCCTGTCGATCCATGTCTTCCACAACAATGTCATAAATCTCGCCCAGTTGGGAACAATATTCCAGCACCTTCCAAGGCTCATTGGTGTGGAAGTGAATCTTAATCAGTTCTTCGTCGCCAACGGCCAGCAGGCAGTCTCCCTTAAAATTGGCTCTGAAATAGTCATTGATTTCATCTTCGTCAAGGTCTTTGCCTTCAATCAAAAGCTGTGTGTCATATTTATATTCCAGCATTTTTATTCCCTCCAGATTCGTTTTGCTGTCCTTCTGCCATGAGTATACCATATCCGAAACCCCATTGCAACAGGCGGATAAACCCAAAGCATATGTACCGCCGATACCGGACACCCGGTATCGGCGGTACAAATCAACCAGGCATTGGGGGATTTTTCAGTGCTTCTTTTTCAGGTATGCAATGGCAGCGCCTGCCAGGGTTACGCCGCCCAGCACCATCAAAATGGCGGCAAGATGCCCGCCGGTGCTGCCGGTGACAAAAATCGCGGTGGGGCCGTCGGCCCCGCCGATGATGCCGAGGGTGGAACTATCCGTGGCGTTCAGAACCGCACCCCACACCAACAGCAGGATGCCCACGGCGGAAAGAATGACAAACCAGATTTTCTTCATAAATTGCGCTCCCTTGCTCAGATTTCCAGCGAAGCTTGCCAGCAGCCGGAAATGGACAGAGGCGACTCCGCCTTCTTTTCTGCCACAAAGGCGGTGATGTTCAGCAGATACTGCCCCGGTGCCAGCCCCTCGGTCTCCAGGGGAATGGCAACTTGTCCGCTGACCACCTGGGCGGCAGGGGCAGAACCCTCTTTCACCAGGGTTCCCTGGCTGTCCAGGATTTGATAGGACGCAATGCCCAGCTGCTCCGCTTCGTCATAGGGCTTCTGCTGGGGATTCAGGAAGGTAACAAGCAGCTGCTCCTCCATCTGAACGGTGATTTCGTTGGTTGCGTGTACATAGGCAACCCCCACAACATTGCCGCGGTTGTCGGTGATGTCCTGATAGCTGCCGGTCTGGGCGGCGGCATCGACGGCGGGGGCGGAGGGAGCGGCGGGCTTAGAGCATCCGGTGAGCACCAATATCAGGCAAATGAGCATTGCCATCCGTTTTTTCATAGGGGGTTCCTCCTTTGTGGTTTTTTCAAATGCTATTGCCATTATACCGCACCCGCCCCCTTCCGACAATATAAGAATTTATTAAGGTTGCAGCCGCCGGAGGGGGGAGCTGGGGCGGTTGCATCATTGTAGAAATCCACCAGGAGAAACATGAAAGCCCCCACAGCGAACTGTGAGGGCTTTTAATCAAGTCAAAAACGAAAGGCTACCGGGCGAGGGAGAACACCAACGTATTGGCATACGCCCGGTGCGTCCATAACCAAACGGGAACACCCAAAGCTACCGTGTGCTTCCGGTTTCTTCCGCAAAAACGTTACCGGGCGGGGTAGGACACCAACGTATCGGTATACGCCCGGTGCACCCATAGCCAAATGGGAACGCCAAAAGTTACCGTGTGTTTCCGGTTTCTTCCGCAAAAACGTTACCGGGCGGGTCAGGGAACCAACGTATTGGTATACGCCCGGTGCGTCCACAGCCAAACGGGAACGCCAAAAGCTACCGTGTGCTTCCGGTTTCTTCCGCAAAAGCGATACCGGGCGGGTCAGGGCACCAACGTATCGGTATACACCCGGTGCGTCCATAACCAAACGGGAACACCCAAAGCTACCGTGTGCTTCCGGTTTCTTCCGCAAAAACGTTACCGGGCGGGTCAGGGAACCACCGTATTGGTATACGCCCGGTGCGTCACTAAATCAAGCGTAGAAGTCACGGATTTTCTTGGCTCTGCTGGGATGGCGCAGCTTCCGAATGGCCTTGTTCTCAATCTGGCGGATTCGTTCCCGGGTCACACCGAAAATCTGACCCACTTCTTCCAGGGTGTGGGTGCGTCCGTCGTACATACCAAAGCGCATCCGCAGCACGTCCGCCTCTCGCTCGGTGAGGGTGCCCAGAATTTCTTTCAGGGCCTCTGCCAGCAGGGCGTTGGAGGTAGCGTCGGCGGGGCCGGGGGTACGCTCGTCCTCCACGAAGGAGCCGATGGAGGTGTCTTCCTCGTCACCCACCGGCGTGTCCAGACTCAGGGTGTCGGCAGCGGTGCGGTTGGCCTCGATGATTTTCTCAACAGGCAGCCCCAGCTCCTTGGCGATTTCCTCAACAGTTGGCTCACGGCCCAACTCCTGCACCAGCTTGCGGTTGCAGCGAGTGGCCTTGTTGATAACCTCCACCATATGCACCGGAACTCGGATGGTTCTGGCCTGGTCGGCAATGGCACGGGTGATGGCCTGCCGAATCCACCAGGTTGCGTAAGTAGAGAATTTGTTGCCCTTGGTCCAGTCGAACTTGTCAACGGCACGAATCAGACCGGTGTTGCCCTCCTGAATCAAATCCAGGATGTGCAGACCCCGTCCGGAATATTTCTTGGCGATGGACACCACCAGCCGGAGGTTTGCTTCGGTGAGCTTGTTCTTGGCTTCCTGGTCGCCTTCGGAAATCCGCTTTGCCAGCTCCACTTCCTCCTCGGCGGACAGCAGCTTCACCTGGCCGATTTCCTTCAGATACATCCGCACCGGGTCATCCAGGCTGTATTCGGCAGCCAGATCCACCGGGTCAACCAGTTCTTCTTCTTCCAGGCCGCGCAGGTCGATGTCGCCGTCCATCATGTCCAGACCGTCGTCCAGTGCGCCGCCCAGCACGTCCAGGCCGTCGTCCAGCGCATCCAGATTGGAGGTGGTAATCTGGATGTTCATGGCCTCGAAGCGGTCGTAGATTTCTTCAATTTTGTCGGGGGAGAGATTCATCTTGGACAGGACATTGTTCAGGTCTGTGTCCCGAATCATGCCTTCCTTCTTGCCTTGTGCAATCAGCGCCTGCAAGGCTGCCTGCACATCTTCCAATTTCCCATTTTTCTTTGCAGTGCTCATATGCTACCCCTTTATCTCATAATCCTGTCAAATTTCGTATGCTGTAAGACTATACCCCATTTTCGCCCATTCGGCAAGGGCTTTTTGGAGTTTTTTTCTGATTTTCTGCCCGGGGACAGGAACAGTTTATGCCCCTTTTCTCAAAAGATACTGTTTACTTTTTGGGAAAATATCGATATAATAAATAAAATAGCGGTAGTACCGCTTTTCGGTGACGCTGCGGAGCGTGTACGCATCCATTGTTTTCCCGATCCGCCGGCGCGTGATACAACGAATTGCCGCACACATTGACGAAACATTTCCCCAATTGAGGAGAATAGAATATGACCGATTTATCCCACATCCGAAATTTTTCCATCATTGCCCACATTGACCATGGCAAGTCCACCCTGGCAGACCGGCTTATGGAGGAGTGCAAGGCCATTGACCTGCGCCAGAAGGCGGAGCAGCTGCTGGATTCCATGGAGCTGGAACGGGAGCGGGGCATCACCATCAAGGCCACCGCTGTTCAGCTGGACTACACCGCCGACAACGGCGAAAAATATGACCTGAACCTGATTGACACCCCGGGTCATGTGGACTTCAATTATGAGGTCTCCCGCTCTCTTGCCGCCTGTGAGGGCGCTGTGCTGGTGGTGGATGCCAGCCAGGGCGTGGAGGCACAGACCTTGGCAAACACCTATCTGGCAGTGGATGCCGGGCTGGAGGTGCTGCCGGTGGTCAATAAGATTGACCTGCCCTCTGCCCGCCCGGCAGAGGTGAAAGCCGAAATCGAGGACATCATCGGCATTCCCGCCGAGGATGCCCCGGAAATCTCCGCCAAAAACGGCATCAACATTCATGCCGTGCTGGAAGACATTGTCAACAACATTCCCGCTCCCACCGGCGACCGGAATGCCCCCCTGCAAGCCCTGATTTTCGACAGCCAGTACGACAGCTACCGGGGCGTTATCGTCTATACCCGGGTGAAGCAGGGAACGGTGACCCCCGGCATGGACGTGAAGATGATGGCCACCGGCGCTGTGTATAAGGTGGTGGAGGTGGGCACCATGAGTCCCGCCGGACTGGTGCCCCGGGATGCCTTGGGTGCCGGTGAAGTCGGGTATATCACCGCCTCTATTAAAACCGTGTCCGACACCCGGGTGGGTGACACCGTCACCGGGATGGAGAATCCTGCCAAGGAGCCGCTGCCCGGCTACCGGCAGGTGCAGCCCATGGTGTACTCCGGCGTTTATCCCGCCGACGGCGCAAAATACCAGGATTTGCGGGAAGCACTGGAAAAGCTGAAGCTGAACGATGCCTCCATGAGCTTTGAGCTGGAAACCTCGGTGGCGCTGGGCTTTGGCTTCCGCTGCGGCTTCCTGGGCCTATTGCACATGGAAATCATTCAGGAACGACTGGAGCGGGAGTTTAATCTTGACCTTATCACCACTGCCCCCAACGTTATCTATCGGGTGACCAAAACCGATGGCACGGTGCTGATGGTGGACAATCCCCTGGATTATCCCAGCCCGGATGAAATCGAGCTGGCAGAGGAGCCCTTTGTGAAGGCCAGCCTCATTGCCCCCCAGGAATATGTGGGCAACATTATGGATTTGTGCCAGCAGCGCCGGGGCGAATTCAAGGACATGGTGTACCTGGATGCCAACCGGGTGGAGCTGCACTATGAGATGCCCCTCAATGAGATTATCTATGATTTCTTCGATGCCCTCAAGTCCCGCACCCGTGGCTACGGCAGCCTGGACTATGAGTTCATCGGTTACCGTCCCAGCAAGCTGGTGAAGCTGGACATTCTGCTCAACGGTGATGTGATTGACGCGCTGAGCTTCATCCTGTTTGCGGACAATGCCTACCCCCGTGCCCGGAAGATTTGCGAAAAGCTGAAAGACAACATCCCCCGTGCCCAGTTTGAGATTCCGGTGCAGGCTGCCATCGGCGGCAAGATTATCGCCCGGGAGACCATCAAGGCGCTGCGGAAAGACGTGCTTGCCAAGTGCTACGGCGGCGACATCACCCGGAAGAAGAAGCTGCTGGAAAAGCAGAAAGAGGGCAAAAAGCGGATGCGTACCTTCGGCACGGTTTCCGTTCCCTCCGAGGCCTTCATGGCAGTCCTGAAACTGGACGAGGACTAAGAGAAAATTGCGCCGCCCGAGCGCTTCCGAAACAACGTGGTTCGCTGGTTATGGAGCGCTTATGGTTTCTTCCACTTGGCTTCCCCCGGGGGGAAGCTGTCACGGCGAAATATCGGTATTTCGGAACCGATATTTTGGCGTGACTGATGAGGGGTGGCGATGGCTAAAAGTATCAGATTTCTCTGTTGAGTGGAGAAAACTGGAACATATGCCCCTTATCCTGTTGCATTCAAAAACCGACCTGTCGCCGCCCCTCATCAGTCTTTTTTGCCAATCGGTTCCGAAGCGCCGATTGGCAAAAAATCCAGCTTCCCCCCGGGGGAAGCCAAGAACTCAGAAACATTTGGCGATTGCCATGCAGAAAACTACCCTGTTGCGTATACTTGCGGACGATATGCTCCCCCACAACGAGGGTATCTAATATCACGAAGAAAGGACAATCGAGTATGTCTATTTTTTCCAGACGAATCGACAAGAAGCCTCTGGGAATTTATGTACACATTCCCTTTTGCAAAAGCAAATGCCAGTACTGTGACTTCTACTCCCTGGCTTGTAAGGATGACAATCTGATGGACAGCTATCTGGATGCTGTCTGTGCCCACATCAAGGAGGCTGGCTCCCTGGCTCCCAATTACAAGGTGGACACCATCTACTTTGGCGGCGGAACCCCCAGCTATTTCGGCGGCGATGCCATCGCCATTATTATGACCGCCATCCGCCGCTGCTTTGACGTTACCGGAGACGCAGAGATTACCTTTGAAGCAAACCCCGACTCCGTTACCGACAAGCTCCTGCACCGGATGCGGGCAGAGGGCTTCAACCGGGTGAGTCTGGGCGTGCAGGATAACCATGATGCCATGCTCAAAAAGCTGGGACGACCCCATACCTATGCCCAGACTGTCAACGCCTTCCAGAAAATCCGCAAGGCGGGCTTTCGCAATGTGTCCCTGGATTTGATGTACGGCTTGCCCGGCCAGACCCTGACCGAGTGGCAGGAGACCCTCAACGATGTGCTGCGCATGAACCCGGAGCACTGCAGCTGCTACGGCCTCAAAATAGAGGAAGGGACTCCCTTCTATGACATGAAGGATGTGCTGAACCTGCCTGACGATGACACCCAGGCGGATATGTATCTTGCGGCGGTGGAAATCCTGCGGGATCGGGGCTTCCGGCAGTATGAGGTGTCCAATTTCGCCCGAAAGGGACTGTATTCCCGCCATAATTACAAGTATTGGACGGGCGGAGAATATCTGGGCTTCGGCCCCAGCGCCAGCTCTGACTTTGCGGGCAAGCGCTTCACCCTGATTGCGGACTTGCAGGGCTATATCAACGGCATCCGCACCGGCGGCGACATCATGGACGACATCCAGGAAATCCCCCTGCGGGAGCGGGCGGGCGAATACATCATGCTCCGGCTGCGTACCAACGGCGGCGTTGACCCCCAGGAGTATGAAAACACCTATATGCTGCCCTTTGCCCCCTTGGAAGCGATTCTGCGCAAGCACGAGACCTACGGCAGAGCAGTGCAGAATGCGGATGGCCGCTGGGCACTGACCCCCAAGGGATACCTCGTGTCCAACGACATTATTTCTGACCTGCTGATTGCTCAGGACAAAGCGGGTGGCATTAAGCGGGGATGATGAAGTGAAAGCGGTTGTTTCTTTTTTGAAGAAGGAGGCCATGCTGACCGTCAGCGTAGCGGCGGCTATCCTTGCGCTGTTTATCACCCCGCCCAGCGCTGCCACTCTGGCAGGCATCGACTGGAAGACGCTGGCAACGCTGTTTATGCTGCTGAGTGTGTTGGATGGGTTTAAGCATGAGAATCTTTTTCTCCCCGTCCTGCGCCTGACCTCCAAAATCCGCACCACCACGGCGCTGGGCTTCTTTTTGGTGTTCGGCGTGTTCTTTTCCAGTATGTTCGTCACCAATGACGTGAGCCTGATTATTTTTGTTCCCCTGACCATGCTGCTGTTCCGGCAGCGGAACCAGGAGAAGTACATCCTGCCCATGCTCACCATGGAAAATATTGCCGCCGTGCGGGGGAGCCTGCTGACTCCCTTCGGCAGCCCCCAGAATCTGTTTCTCTTTGCCAACAGCGGCATGACGACCGGCGCATTCCTGAAAATGATGCTGCCCCTGTGGCTTGGCTCCATTGCGCTTATCAGTGTGTTTTTGCTGGTGCTGTTCCGCAGGGATGGCGCATTGCCTGCTGAAAATACGGATTACCAGGGGGAAGCGTGGCAGCCGGCGGGCAGGGTGCGCCGTGCGGTGTATCTGGTGCTGTTTGCGGTGGTGATCGGCTGTATTGTCACCCGCACACCCTATTGGCCGGTTGTGACTGCCGCCGTGGCGCTGGTGCTGCTGGCATTTGACCCCGGCGTGTTCAAGCGGGTGGACTATGCGCTGCTGCTGACCTTCTTCTGCTTTTTTTGTGTTTTCCTCCTCACTGGCTGCCAATGAGAAAATTGCGGCCTTTTTGAGCCGCGCTGTCCGGGGAAATGAATACTGGTGGAGCATCGGCATCAGCCAGATTATTTCCAATGTTCCGGCGGCCATCGTCCTGTGGCCCTTTACCGACAGCCTGAAAGCGCTGATTTATGGCCTGGACACGGCGGGGTTGGTTTCCGTGATCGGTTCCCTGGCTTCGGTCATCAATCTGCGGCTGTATGCCCGGGAATACCCCGGCCGGGCGAAGGCGTTTCTGGTGACGTTTGAGAAAATCTCCCTGGCATTTTTTGCCATCGTGGTTTTCTTGCAGCTGCTTCTGCTGTAGCAGCCAGCGCCCGGATAATTGCCGGGCGCTCTGTAGGGGCGGATATTATCCGCCCGCCGTTTTTCCGACGGGAAAACGGAAATGTGACAGCCTGCAGAATTGAGCCATTGGGTGAATGGAACGTGTTCCGGTTTTTACCATTCAATCGGCTGCTACCCAAAATTCGGGATTTTCTATTTATCGAGCCGTTCCAAAATCCCACTTTTTGTGTAAAATTCTTTTGAAAAATCATTGACAAACGGCGGACTATCCCATATAATGAATAAGTCTGCAATGCGGACAATCCTTGCTCACGGCGAGACCGTGGGCCAAAAGTCCAAAAGGAGGTGCAATCAACATGGCTAAGATCACCGGTAAGTATGAGGTGCTCTACATCATCGACCCTGCTCAGGGCGAAGAGGGCATCGCAGCACTTGTGGAAAAGTTCAAGGCAATGGTGGAGGCGGAGGGTACTCTGTCCAGCATCGATGAGTGGGGCAAGCGTCGTCTTGCTTACGAAATCAACGATCTGACCGAAGGCTACTACGTTCTGATGAACATGGAATGCAAGCCCGAGTTCCCCGCAGAGCTGGAGCGCGTGATGAAGATCACCGATGGCGTCCTGCGCTGCCTGACCACTGCTGTGGAGGAGTAATTTCATGCTCAACCACATTGTTATCATGGGTCGCCTGACCCGTGATCCCGAGCTGCGCCGTACCGGCAGCGGAATCGCCGTCACCAGCTTCTCTTTGGCTGTTGACCGTGACTTCGGCTCCAAGGATGGCGGAGAGCGGGAAACTGACTTCATCGATTGTGTCGCCTGGCGCAGCACGGGAGAATTCGTCTCCAAGTACTTCACCAAGGGCAGCATGGCGGTGGTGTCCGGTCGGCTGCAAATCCGCAGCTGGACCGATAAGGACGGCAACAAGCGTCGCACCGCCGAGGTTGTGGCAGACAATGTCTACTTCGGCGACTCCAAGCGCAGCAACGACCAGCAGCACACCGGCTCCTATAGCAGCGCTCCTGCGCCCAGCTATGGCAGCGCCCCCAGCTACGGCAATGCGCCCAGCTACGGCAGTGCTCCTGCTCCCGCCTACGGCGGCTACTCTGCGCCCAGCGCTCCGGCACCGGAATTTTCGATGGTGGACGATGACGACGCACAACTGCCCTTCTAAAGAGCTTTTTCATCAAGAAACTTACGAAGGAGGTAAATCCCATGGCTAACGAACAGCGTATGCGTCCCCGCAAGCGCAAGAAGGTTTGCGCATTCTGCGTGGATAAAGTGACCAGCATTGATTATAAGGACACTGCAAAGCTCCGCCGTTACCTGTCCGAGCGCGGCAAGATTCTGCCCCGCCGTACCACCGGTACCTGCGCCGCTCATCAGCGCGACCTGACCACCGCCATCAAGCGTGCCCGTCAGATTGCTCTGCTGCCCTACGTCACTGACTGATTGTGATTTCCAAAGCTCCCGGAAGCAACGCTTCCGGGAGCTTTTTAAGGTTCTATGTCAATCGTTGGGGCAGAGAAAAACAATCATGTTGCGTTGTGTCGGGGCGTGAAAGCCCCGGCACGATTTTTATGATGCGCCCGGCAAGGGCGAAATCTGATGGTGCGAGAGGGCGGGGCTATTCAGCACCGCCTGCCTGATGATTGTTTGTCTCGGTAGGCGAAAAGCACCGGCGTAATCGCGGGATAGGTCAAATTGAGCGGCAGCTCCTGAAACAGCTTCACTTCCGCCATCTCGCTGCCGGCTGGAATCGGCGACAATGCTTTTATTCTGGCTGCAAACACCATTCCGTTTGCCCAATCGTCGGTTCCTTCCACCCCTGCCCAATAGTCGCACAGCGGAGCAATTTCAAAATCCGTTGCTCCCGACTCCTCATACAGCTCCTGCCTGGCTGCTTCCAGGGGCGTTTCTCCAGCCTCAATGTGGCCGCCCTGGGTTTCCCAGGTGGTTCTGTTTTTGTGACGGCTCAACAGGATTTTCCCACCGTACTCCGACAGCGTAACCACATATTTGTATTGCTTCAGTGTGCCGGTGTCATAGGTTTTACAGGTCATCTCTTTCCTCCGCTGCGTCAGTCCCTGATTTGTTTATCAGCGCCCGGAATACCGGCAGACTGCGCTGAATCATATCGTAGCTGACGCAATAGCAAATGCGGAAATAGCCCGGGCAGCCGAACCCATCGCCGGGAACCAGCAGCAGGTCACGCTCCTTTGCCTTTTCGGAAAAGGCGTTTGCGTCCCCGCCGGGAGCCTTGATGAACAGATAGAATGCCCCATCCGGCTTCGCCATTTCGTAGCCCATGGCGGTGAGACCCTCGTACAGTGCCTTCCGGTTGCGGTCATAGGCCTGCAAATCCGGGCGCAGACCGGCACAGCGGGCAATCACCTTTTGCCACAGACTGGGGGCGCACACGTGCCCGGCGCTGCGGGCAGCTCCCGCCACAGCATCATACAGGGCGCGGCTGTCGGCGGCACTGTCCGGCACATAGATATAGCCGATGCGCTCTCCGGGCAGGGAAAGGGATTTGGAATAGGAATAGCACACCACCGTGTTGGGGTAAATCAGGGGCACGAAGGGCACTTCCACCCCATAGGCCAGCTCCCGGTAGGGTTCATCGGAGATGAGGTAGATGGGATGACCGTATTCCCGGCTCTTTTGAGTCAGCAATGCCCCCAGGGCTTCCAGAGTCTTTTGGGTGTAGACCACGCCGGAGGGGTTATTGGGGGTGTTGATCAGCACCGCCTGGGTGTGGGGCGTGAGCATGGCCTCTACGGCATCCAGCTTGATTTGAAACTCCGGCACATCCGGGGGAACCACCCGGAAATTTAGCCCCGCTGCCTGGGCAAAGGGCTTGTACTCCGGGAAATAGGGAGCAATGGCCAATAGTTCTCTCTCTGGCACAGCCAGCGCCGTGAATACCGCCACCAATTCCGGCGCGGCACCGCAGCCCAGGAAGAAATTCTCCCCCCGGCATCCGGCATCATACCGCCGGTTCAGGTCGTCGGCAATGGCCTGACGGGTGGCAAAATCGCCCACGGCGCTGGTGTAGCCGTGGACTTGCAGGGTGGGCGTGTCCAGTAAAATCTGGCGCACGGCCTCATCCACCGCCGCCGGGGAGGGAATGGACGGATTGCCCAGGGAATAGTCAAAGACATTCTCCTCCCCTACCACTGCCGCCCGGGTACGGCCATATTCAAATAAATCCCGAATGCAGGAGCGGTTGGCTCCCAGGGAATAGGCTGTTTGATTGAGCATCGTCGTTTCCTCCTGTGTTATCGGTACAGCGGCGCGGGGGCGTGGTACGGCTGGGGCTTATAGGTGACGGAGCGGATGGGGCGCGCCGGAGGGCCATACTTGGGAATGTAGCCAAAGAGGTTGATGTACTGCGCCAGGTCGTCCCGTTCAGCGGCCATGGCATCCATCACGCTGACGGTTGCCAGGGTGTCCTCGTCCGCCCGGTGGGAATTTTGAACGGAATCCTGCAAGCCGTAGGCCTCAATGGCGTTGAACAGCCGGTGGGGATAGTCCCGCCGGTCGCGGTATACCGTCAGCAAATCCAGCTTGTCCTTGCCCTTCAGGCAGGCTGGGTCACCGTGCCGCGCCAGCAGATAGTAAAGAAAGCTCAGGTCAAAGTGGGCGTTGTAGGCTGTCAGTAGGGTTTTGCCCCCAATCAGCGCCCCGATTTCGGCGGCGGCCTGCTGCCGGGGGATGCCCTGGGTCATCACCATCTCGGTGGTGATGCCGGTAAGCCGCTGAATTTCCGGGGGCGCCGTCTGCCCGGGAGCCAGCTGAATCAAGCGGTCGTATTGCTGGGTGACGGCGATTTCGCCGTTTTGTTGCTCCAGCAGGACGGCAGAAAACTGGATGATTTCATCTTTTTGAAAATTCAGCCCGGTGGTCTCGGTGTCAAAAATCAAAATGCGTTCATACCGGGAAAATAAATTTTGCAAATGCTCCATGGAAAAATTTCTCTCTTTCTGGAATTGAGTCCAGTATAGTCCAATTGGAAAGAAATTGCAATCTATTTCCAGAGGAATTGGGGTTGCGCACGCCTCTTTGGCGCTTCGCGCCGGACGTGTACCATCCAACCGGGTACCAGCGAAAGTCTTTCTGTTCCGGGCGGGTTAGGGCACTGGCGTATTCGTACCATGTCCGCAGCGTCTTCAAAAAGTCTTAATAATTCCCGCACTTTCTTCTTAACAAATGAAATGATATAATCACTACAAAAGGAGGGGGAACCATGTATAACATCTTGATTTGCGACGACCAGCCCGATATTGTCAACGCCCTGAAAATTTATCTTGCCCCGGAGGGCTATAATCTGCTCGCCGCCTATAACGGCGTGGATGCCGTGAAAATTGCGAAGGAGCAGGATGTCCACCTGATTCTGCTGGATATTATGATGCCCGGCATGGACGGCATCACCGCCACTTCTAAAATACGGGAATTTTCCAACGTGCCCATCATCCTGCTCACCGCCAAAAGCGAAACCGAGGACAAAGTGCTGGGGCTGAACGTGGGGGCAGACGACTATATCACCAAGCCCTTCGCCCCGGTGGAGGTGCTGGCTCGGGTCAAGAGCCAGCTGCGGCGCTATTCCAGCCTGGGCAGCCGGGCAGAGGACAGCAGCGTGATTACCCTGGGGGGAATCAGTCTGGACGACCGCTCCAAAACCGTCACCGTGGAGGGAGAGCCTGTGAACCTGACCCCCACGGAATACGCCATCCTGAAGCTGCTCATGTCGAATCCCGGCAAGGTGTTTTCCACCAAGGTGCTGTATGAATCCGTGTGGCAGGAGGTAGCCCTGGGCAGTGAGGGCGCTGTTGCCGTCCACATCCGCCATTTGCGGGAAAAAATTGAAATCAATCCCTCCGAGCCCCGCTACCTCAAGGTCATGTGGGGACAGGGCTATAAGATGGAGGCGAAGCCATGAAAAATGCACTTTGGGTGAAATTCATTGCCGTTTTGCTGTGTGCCGCCTGTCTGCTGGCCGCCCTGGGCAGCGGCGTGATGCTGGGGATTTTGACTTCCCTGGACTGGCTGAAAACCGAAGATTACCTTTCTTCCCTGGAATCCACCATCCGGGAGCAGCTCTCCTGGAGCGTAGAGTGGATGGCCAGCGCCTGGGCCAGCCGGGAATATGGCAAAATGCCGGAGCAGCTCTTTGAATTGCAGCGGGAAACCGGCCCTGACTTTGGCTTCTCTGTCAACTGGGATGACATTTCCTATGAAATTCAGGACGGGGACAACAAAGTGCTGTGCCGGGTGGACAACCAGGTGCAGCCGGTGTTGGAGCTGCGCTACACCTTCTCTCCCCTGGAATATGAAGAATATCTCGGCTCCGTGCAGATTCCCCAGGAGGAGGATGCCGATGCCCAATGGGGCGCGGTTTCCGATGGGGCAGGGGGCAGGGTGTGCTACGCCTACCATGAAAAGACGCTGGACACGCCCCTGGTGGTGAAAATCTCCCTGGGAGAAAATGGCGTGCAGCTGCCCGTGGCCTATGAACTGGTGGGGATGTTTGCAGGACACGGTGTTGCCCTGATGCTGGGGATGGCGCTGGGGCTGGTGCTGTTTGCCGCCCTGGCCGTGTTCCTGTGCAGCGTTGCCGGACGCAAGCCGGACAGCACTGAGATAAAGGCAGGGGGCTTCAATGCCCTGCCCCTGGATTTGTACGGCGGGGGCGTGCTGGCCTCGTGCATTGCCCTGGGCTATCTGGCGGTGGAGGTCATTCGCCATGCGCAGGATGTCACCACCGTCCTGGCTGCCATGCTGCTGTTGGGCTATGGCGGCTGTGTGCTGTTTGTCTGCTTCTGCTTTGCCGTTGCCGCCCAGGTAAAAATGGGGAACTGGCATTGGCTGCGCAATTCCATTGTGGGGCGCTGCACCAGCGTGGCGCTGGAAATCATCCGTGGAATTTTCCACCTCATTCCCACCCTTTGGAGCTTCGCACTGCGGATTGTAAAGGATATTTTCAAGGTGATCAGTGCCCTGGCAGTGCTCCTGTGGAGCTGGATGAAAAAGTGCCTTACCGTTACTGGAAGACTCCTGAAAAAGTGCCTGGTGCTGTGCGAAAAGACCCTGTCCCTGCTGCCCCTGACCTGGCAGTGGATTGTGGTGGGCGGCGTGCTGGCGCTGATGCTGCCGATTTCCTTTGCAAACGACAGCAAGGGCTGTGCTGTGCTGTGGGGGATTGCCTCCCTGACTACCATCCTGTACGGCGCCAACTGCTTCGGACGGCTGCTGGAAGGAGCAAAGCGGATGCGCAGCGGCGACCTGGAGAGCAAGGTAGACGACAAGTATCTGGTGGGCTGCTTCCGGGAATTTGCCGGGGAGCTGAACGGACTGGCGGATGTTGCCATGGTGGCAGCGCGGAACCAGCTGAAATCCGAGCGGATGAAAACGGAGCTGATTACCAATGTCTCCCATGACATCAAAACCCCGCTGACCTCCATCATTAACTATGTGGATTTGCTGGAAAAGCCCCACACCGAGGAGGAGCAGAAGGCCTATGTGGAGGTGCTGTCCCGCCAGAGCCAGCGGCTGAAAAAGCTGATTGACGACCTGATGGAAATGAGCAAGGCATCCACCGGCAACATTCAGGTGGACATTGGGGAAATTGATGCGGTGGAGGCCGTAACCCAGGCACTGGGCGAATTTGCCGACAAGCTCACCGCCGCCGGGCTGACCCCGGTCTTTCACCAGAGCGAGGAAAACATTATGCTTCTGGCAGACGGACGGCTATTGTGGCGTGCCATGAGCAATGTGCTGAGCAACGCCGTGAAGTATGCCTTGCCGGGTACCCGGCTGTATGTGGACGTGTCTGCCACCCAGGACAAGGCCATCATCTCCTTTAAGAACATCTCCGGTGCCCAGCTGAACATCAGCGCCGAGGAGCTGATGGAGCGCTTCGTCCGGGGGGATTCCTCCCGCAACACCGAGGGCAGCGGCCTGGGACTGAACATTGCCAAGAGCCTGATGGAGCTGCAAAAGGGACAGCTGCAATTACTGGTGGACGGGGATTTGTTCAAAGTCACCCTGGTATTTCCCAGAGCAACATAAAGAACGCCCGGCTGAGGGAGCAAAATCCCATCAGCCGGGCAAATTTTTTTATTTGTGGTACAGAATGCGGATGGAATTGAGCAAGCACAGCATGGACACGCCGGTGTCGGCAAACACGGCAATCCACATATTGGCATAGCCCATAAGACCCAGCACCATCACCACGAACTTCACCGCCAGGGCAAAATATACGTTCTGCCAGCTGATGCGGCGGGTGCGGCGGGCAATGTCAATGGCGGTGGGAATGGCAGTCATGTCGGAGTTCATGAACACCACGTCGGCGGCCTCAATGGCGGCATCCGCACCGGTGCCCATGGCGGCGCCCACATCCGCGCCTGCCAGCACCGGAGCATCGTTGATGCCATCGCCCACGAACATGACGCTGCCCCGCTGGGCGCGCACCTTTTCCAGCTCGCTGAGCTTGTTTTCCGGCAGCAGCCGTGCCCGCACCTCGTCGATGCCGGTTTCGGCGGCAACGTGCTGGGCGTTGTCCTGAGCATCGCCGGTGAGCATGACGGTGTGGAGATTCTGCTTTTTCAGGGTGCCAATGGCGGAAACCGCGTCAGATTTCAGCGTGTCGGAAATGACAATCTGTCCCAGCAGCAGCCCGTCCTGTGCCACCAGCACCTGGGTGCCAAATTCCGTACCCTGGAAGTCGGACAGCTCCACGTCATTTTCTTCCAGCAGTTTCTGGTTGCCGCACAGCACCTTGTGGCCGTCAACGGTAGCTCGGATGCCCTGCCCAGCCAGCTCCTCCAGCTTGGAGGGCTTGGGGACGGTGAGATTTGCCTCCTTGGCGGCAGCGACAATGCTCACGGCAATGGGGTGGGTGGAATACTGTTCGCAGGCGGCAGCCAGCGCCAGCAGCTCTGCCTGGGTGGCCTTTTTGTCTGCGGGGACGGCTTTCTGCACCTGGAAATTGCCCTTGGTGATGGTGCCGGTTTTGTCCATCACCACGGCCTTGATCTGAGCCAATGCCTCAATAGCAATGCCGCCCTTAAAGAGAATGCCCTTCTTGGAGGCGGCACCGATGCCGGAGAAGAAGGCCAGGGGTACGCTGAGCACCAGGGCGCAGGGGCAGGAAATCACCAGGAAGGTCAGGGCGGTAAACACAGAAGCAGTGCCGCTTTCGCCATAGAGCACGGTGTTCATGCCGGCGTGTTTCACAGGGTCAACGAAGTAGTGCCAGTTCGGCAGCACCAGGGGCAGAACCAGCGCCACCACCAAAGCGCCCAGCACCACGGCAGGGGTATAAACTCTGGAAAAACGGGTGATAAACTTATCAATGGCGGGCTTGCTGGCCGCTGCATTCTCCACAGAATCCAGGATTTTTGTAACCATGGATTCTTCCAGGGGCTTTTCTACCTTCATTTTCAGCTGGCCGGAGGTGTTGACACAGCCGGAGATAACTTGGCTGCCCGCCGCAACCTTCACGGGCACAGGTTCGCCGGTGACGGCGGAGGTATCAATGCGGCTCTCACCCTCGGTCACCACGCCATCCAGGGGAATGCGGTCGCCGGGGCGAACCAGCAGGATGTCGCCCACCTGGGCATCCCCGGCAGGGACGGTTTCCACCTTGTCGCCGGTCACCCGGTTCACTGTTTCGGGACGCAGGTCAACGGCGGACATAATCTGGCTGCGGCTCTTGGCTACCGCCCGGTCTTCAAAGTACTCGCCGATGCGGTAGAACAGCATGACACCCACCGCCTCCGGGTAGCTGCCAATGGCAAAAGCGCCCAGGGTAGCAATGGACATCAGGAAGTTTTCATCAAACACCTGACCCTTGCTAATGTTCTTGGCGGCAGTGAGCAGCACCTCGCCGCCCAAAATTACATAAGCCGGAATCAGCGCAAGCAGCTGCCACACCAGAGGGCTATCGGTCAAATGCAGAATTTCGCCAACGGCAAACAGCACCGCACCGATCATCAGGGTGGCCAGCTCTTTCTTTTCATCCTGTTCCTCGTCTCCCTGCTGCTCCTCCTTGGGGACGATGGTGATGCCATCTTCCATGGCATCGATGGTGGCCTTTACCGCGGGAATCAGGGAATCGGGATTCTTGGCAGTCAGGCGCATCTGCTTGGTGGCGAAGGTGATGGAGCAGTCCTCCACCCCGGGCAGGGTGCATAGCTTCTTTTCAATCTTGGCGGCGCAGTTGGCGCAATCCAGACCCTCCAGGATGTAGGTCTTGCTGATGGCACCCTTGGATGTCCGGGGGCTCAGGGTCACGCCGTCCTCCACGCTGTCGGTGACCCTCTGCATCTTTTCCAGCAGCCCCTTGTGGCTCTTGGCGCTGACCCGCAGCTGACGGGATGCAAAGGTGATGGTGGCCGCTTCCACCTCCGGCATCTCGTTGAGCTTGCGCTCAATTTTAGCGGCACAGTTGGCGCAGTCCAAACCCTCAATGTTATACACCCGGGTTTCCAGGTTTCCGCTCACCGCGTGGCGGCGGTCGTGTTCCTCGTGGTCATGATGGTGATGCTCGTGACCGCAGCCGCATTCGTCCTCGTCATCATCGTCGTGATGATGGTGGTGATGCTCATGGCCGCAGGCGCATTCGTTCTCGTCATCATCGTCGTGATGATGGTGGTGATGCTCGTGGCCGCAATTGCACTCGTCCTCACCATGGTCGTGATGGTGGTGCTCGTGGTCATGGTCATGACCGCAGCAGCATTCTTCTTCATGGTCATGCTCGTGTTCCTGTTCGTGAGACATATCAAAATCCTCCTTTTCCGGCAATCAAAGCATTGTGACGTTCGTTCAGCAGCGCTGCATATTTCGTTTGACAATTGCTGCTTTTTAAAATACAATGTATCTGTTACCGAACACTTTGTTCTGTAAGTATTATAGAAAATCGCCGAGAAAAAGCAACAACCAATTTTCACCGGATGTAAGATACAGAACAAAACCGCATTTTTGTACAGGAGGCCACCATGGACAGACGGCAGCAAAAGACCCGCACGGCCATCTACCGTGCCTTTACCACCCTGCTGGATCGGCAGAATTTCCATTCCATCACCGTGCAGGACATCATCGATGAAGCAAACATCGGGCGCAGTACCTTTTATGCCCATTTTGAAACCAAGGAGGAGCTGGTCAAATCCCTGTGCCGGGAGCTGTTCGACCACATCATCGGCACCGCCATGGACAAGCAGGATACCCATGGGCTTTACGCCTGCACCAATGCGCCCCACTCGGTTATCTGCCATATTTTGCAGCATTTGCAGGAGAATGACAACAACATTCTCACCCTGCTGTCCTGCGAAAGCAGCCCCATTTTCATGAGCTATTTCAAGTCCGGCATGGAGGAGCTGGTGCGCTCCCAGCTGCTGGGGGATACGGCGCTGCCCGGTGTGCCCCGGGAATTTCTGGTGAACCACATTGCCGGCAGCTTTGTGGAGATGGTGCAGTGGTGGCTGGACGGCGGACGGAAGGAAACCCCGCAAACACTGGATAATTATTTTCGGGCGGTGACGGAGCCGCTGCTGACAGGAGGAAACCATGAACATTCTGATTCTCAGTGATTTTGTGGGCTGCGGCAACGTAGCCATGGGCGTTGCCCGCTCTGTGCTGACCCACATGGGGCACAACGCCCTGTGTCTTCCCACGGCGCTGATTTCCAACACCTGGAATCTGGGCGCGCCGACGGTGCTGGACACCACCGCCTACCTGCAAGAAGCCCTCGCCGCCTGGGAGCGGCTGGGCATTCAGCCGGAGGGGGTGCTGCTGGGGTATCTGGCAGATGAAGCCCAGGCGGCCTACTTGGGGCAACAGTGCCGAAAATGGCGGGAGCAGGGGATAGCCATCTTCTTAGATCCCATTTTTGCCGACAACGGCAAGCTGTATCAGGGCATCACTCCGGAGCGGATTGATTTTCTGCGGCAGCTGCTGCCCCACATTGACTATGTGCTGCCCAACGTCACGGAAGCCCAGTTCCTCACCGGGGAAGAAGCACCCATGGCAGCGGCGCAGGCACTGGTGAAGCTGGGGGTGGGCTGCGCCGTCCTCACCGGGGTGGAGGACAGTGCCGTGGTGCTGGCGCAGGGGGACGGCGTTTGCCGTCTGGACTACACCCCCGTTCCCGGCCATTATTCCGGCGCAGGTGACAGCTTCACAGCCCTGTTCACCGGGATCATTCTAAACGGGAATCCCCCTGCTAAGAGCGCACGCCTGGCTGCTGATACCCTGTGCCAATGGATTGACCGGTATCGGCAAAGTCCCTCCCCCATTACCGGCCTGCCGGTGGAGCGGCTGTGGGAATGATTTGCATCCGCCCCTACGGTTCGGGTGGGGAAGCTGCTGCCATTCAACGGACCGCTTCGTCCCGTCAGCCGCCCCTGCAATTCCGGCGCAGAATGCGCCGGACGGGTCGACATACTCGTCGACCCCTACTAGAGCGTACAGGCTAAAGGTTTGCACCACTTGGCTTCCCCCGGG
>ERZ791887.568-NODE-568-length-34232-cov-5.373760_pt1 | contig 34232 bp, 28 predicted proteins | sample MGYA00510157_ERZ791887 | MGnify/ENA primary metagenome ERZ791887 (study PRJEB30046, sample SAMN00792112) | human gut metagenome | study: EMG produced TPA metagenomics assembly of the A metagenome-wide association study of gut microbiota in type 2... | reverse complement strand
CAGAAGAAAGCAGACTGGATCCTGAATGGTGGAATTGAAAAAGAGTGGGATTCCTATCTGAAGAAAATGGAACAGTATGGACTTTCTGATTATCTTTCAATCAAACAGAAATACTTTGATCAGTATCAGAAGTCATTGAGTGAAGAAAAATAACGCTACGAACAATAGGAGAATTTGCATGAGTGAGATGTTAGAAAAGGCTAGAAAATATGAATATGAACAGGGAAAGCAGATAAAAGCAGAAGACAGACCGGCTTTTCATGTGAGTCCATATGTCGGATGGATGAATGATCCGAATGGTTTTTCATACTATCAGGGAGAGTACCATCTTTTTTATCAGTATTATCCATACGATACACACTGGAACAGTATGCATTGGGGTCATGTGGTTAGTAAAGATCTGCTTCACTGGAAACATCTTCCGGCAGCTTTGGCACCGGATGAAGATTATGATAAAATTGGATGCTTTTCAGGAAGCGCAATAGAGTTAGAGGACGGAAGACAACTGCTCCTCTATACTGCGGTAGATCAGGAAACAATGGAAGATGGAACTGTAAGGGATATTCAGACACAGGCAGTGGCTGTTGGAGATGGAAAAGATTATAAGAAATATGAGAAAAATCCTGTTCTGACAGCCAAAGATCTTCCGGAAGGTGCAAGTAAAGTGGATTTCCGTGATCCAAAGATCTGGAAAGGAAAAGATGGGAACTTCTATTGTGTTATCGGAAGCAGACCGGCAGATGGAAGTGGACAGATTCTTCTTTATAGAAGCGAAAACGGATTTGACTGGAAATTTGTCAGCATCCTTGCAAAAAATAAGAAACGTTTTGGAAAGATGTGGGAATGTCCGGATTTCTTTGAACTGGATGGGAAACACGTTCTTTTGACCAGTCCACAGGATATGCTGCCGGAAGGCTTGGAATATCATAACGGAAATGGTACTTTATGTATCATAGGAGAAATGGACCAGGATAAATATACCTTAAAAGAGCAGTTTGCGCAGTCTGTGGATTATGGAATTGATTTTTATGCAATGCAGACGTTGGGAACCCCGGATGGCCGGAGAATTATGATTGGCTGGATGCAGAACTGGGACACGATTGCTCATCGTTGCAATGACTCAAAATGGTTTGCACAAATGAGTCTGCCGAGAGAATTATCTGTGAAAAACGGAAGACTTTATCAAACGCCGATCAAAGAACTCGATGCGATGCGAAAAGACAGAGTTGAGTACAATAATGTAGTAATAAATAATGATACGATCTCATTGGATAAAATCGAAGGACGAACGATAGATATGGAGCTTGTGATACGTCCGGAAGATAAGGAAAATGTCTATAAGAAATTCGCATTACGTTTTGCACAGAATGAGAGGTTTCATACAGAATTGTGCTTCCGCCCGGATGAGTCTGTCCTGAAAATTGACAGAAAATTTTCGGGAAGCGAACGAGCATTGGTTCATCAGAGAAGATGTCTGGTAAATGGAGATGCCAATGAATTAAAGCTTCGTGTGATTTTGGATAGATTTAGCGCAGAAGTATTTATTAATGATGGCGAGCAGGTTATGTCGGCTGTCATATTTACAGAGCAGGAGGCAAAAGGAATTTCATTCTTTGCGGAAGGTGCAGCTAAAATCGATGTGGTGAAATACGATCTGGTTTAGAAAACACATGATAAAACTTACATGGAGTTGGAAAACGCATGGATAATGATAGGGGGATTCCTAAAACGGGAATCCCCTTTGCAGTACAGATGGTGCGTGAAAAAATAGGAGCACTGCGTGTAATGCCAACCAGAGAGGAAATTCAGAAGCTGCTGGCAATCCGCATGCAGACAGGAGCAGGACTTGTAGAGTTCACACATTCACACAATCTTCACAAAATAATTAGCACTCACCTCTTGACGTGGCTAATAGCTGGTGCTATAGTAGGATTCAGATGAAGTGTTATAGCTTCACTAGAACAAGCAACAGCGGCCGGAAGGTTTCAATAGAGGAGCCGAATGGCAAAACTATGATAGATTGAGTAAGGAGGGAGCTGTGTATGAACATTTCCAAATTTACCCAGAAATCCGTAGAAGCAGTGCAGAACTGTGAAAAGCTTGCCTATGAATACGGCAATCAGGAGATCGAAGAAGAACATCTTTTATACAGCCTTCTGACCATCGAAGACAGCCTGATCTTAAAGCTGATCGAGAAGATGGAAATCCAGAAGGAGCATTTTGTGGACCGCAGCAAACAGGCGCTGGCAAAGCGCGTAAAGGTGCAGGGCGGTCAGGTTTATATCGGCAAGGACTTAAATCAGGTGCTGATCCATGCCGAGGATGAAGCAAAACAGATGGGAGATGAATATGTTTCTGTAGAGCATCTGTTTTTGTCCATGCTGCAGTATCCGAATAAGGAGATCAAGCAGATCTTTACCGAGTACGGCATCACGCGGGAGCGTTTTTTACAGGCATTGTCCACGGTGCGCGGCAATCAGAGAGTCGTTTCGGACAATCCGGAGGCTACTTATGATACATTGGAGAAGTACGGACAGGATCTGGTAGAAAAGGCGAGAGCCCAGAAGCTCGATCCGGTCATCGGCAGGGATAATGAAATCCGTAACGTGGTTCGGATTCTTTCCAGAAAAACGAAGAACAACCCGGTTCTGATCGGTGAACCCGGCGTCGGCAAGACCGCCGTTGTCGAAGGACTGGCACAGAGAATCGTGCGGGGCGACGTACCCCAGGGGCTGAAGGATAAAAAGATCTTCGCACTGGATATGGGTGCACTGGTAGCAGGTGCCAAGTATCGGGGCGAATTTGAAGAGCGTCTGAAGGCAGTACTGGAGGATGTGAAGAAGAGCGAAGGACAGATTATTCTGTTTATTGATGAACTGCATACCATCGTCGGTGCGGGCAAAACAGACGGTGCACTGGATGCCGGCAACATGTTGAAGCCTATGTTGGCGAGAGGCGAGCTGCATTGTATCGGTGCAACGACACTGGATGAATACCGCAAATATATTGAAAAGGATGCTGCTCTGGAACGTCGTTTCCAGCCGGTGCAGGTGGATGAGCCTACCGTTGAGGATACCATTTCCATTCTGCGTGGCTTAAAGGATCGTTATGAGGTGTATCACGGCGTAAAGATTCTGGATAATGCATTGGTAAGTGCCGCCGTTTTGTCCAACCGTTATATTTCTGACCGGTTTTTGCCGGATAAAGCGATCGACCTGGTGGATGAAGCGTGCGCACTGATCAAGACCGAGATGGACTCCATGCCTGCGGAGCTGGACGAGCTGCGCCGTAAGGTCATGCAGATGGAAATTGAGGAGGCTGCGCTGAAAAAAGAAGACGACACCCTGAGCAAGGAGCGTCTGGAAGCACTTCAGAAGGAGCTTGCGGAGTTAAAGTCCGAGTACAACAACCGCAAGGCGCAGTGGGATAACGAGAAGAAGAGCGTAGAGAACCTTTCCAAGTTAAGAGAAGAGATCGAAGCGGTCAACAATGAAATTCAGATTGCACAGCGCGAAGGCGACCTGGAGAAAGCTGCAGAGCTTTCCTATGGCAAACTGCCGGATCTGAAAAAACAGCTGGAGCAGGAAGAAGAAAAAGTAAAGAAGGAAGACCTTTCCCTGGTTCACGAAGCGGTAACCGATGAAGAAATCGCCCGGATTATTTCCCGGTGGACAGGTATTCCGGTTGCAAAGCTGACAGAAAGTGAGCGGAATAAGACGCTGCATCTGGATGACGAATTGCATAAGAGAGTCATCGGTCAGGATGAAGCGGTAACGAAGGTGACGGATGCCATTATCCGTTCCAAAGCAGGTATCAAGGATCCGACCAAGCCCATCGGTTCGTTCCTGTTCCTTGGACCTACCGGTGTCGGTAAGACGGAGCTTGCAAAAGCGCTTGCGGCGTCCCTGTTTGATGACGAGAACAACATGGTCCGGATCGATATGAGTGAGTACATGGAGAAATACTCTGTGTCCCGTCTGATCGGAGCGCCTCCCGGATACGTTGGCTATGAAGAAGGCGGTCAGCTGACAGAAGCAGTCCGCAGAAAGCCCTACTCAGTTGTCCTGTTCGATGAAATTGAAAAGGCACATCCGGATGTCTTCAATGTTTTGCTGCAGGTGCTGGATGACGGCCGGATTACAGATTCCCAGGGCAGGACCGTGGACTTTAAGAACACGATTCTGATCATGACCTCGAATATCGGCGCGAACTATCTGCTGGATGGCATCGATGCGGACGGCACGATTAAGCCGGAAGCAGAAGAGCTGGTAACGAAGGATCTGCGCGGTCACTTCCGTCCGGAGTTTCTGAACCGTCTGGATGAGATCATCCTGTTCAAGCCTCTGACGAAGGATAACATCAGCGGTATTATCAATCTGATTGTCGCAGACTTGAATCATCGTCTGGAAGATAAGCAGCTTTCGATCGAACTCAGCCCGGATGCGGAGCAGTTCATTGTAGACAACGCATATGATCCGATTTATGGCGCGCGTCCGTTGAAGCGTTATATCCAGAAATATGTGGAAACGCTGTCTGCAAAGCTGATCCTGGCAGATCAGGTACAGATGGGTGACACGATCCTGATCGCAGTGGAAAACGGCGAGCTGGTCGCAAAGAAAAAGCAGCATAGCGTTTAAAGCTGCAGATTGTAGAAGCACTCGGCGGGAGGAGGTTTCTCCTGCCGGGTGCTTTTTTTCTTTACAAAATCAACTCCTGCGAGTATTGTGATAGATACGGGTCGAAAAACGACCTGAAAAAGCGCATATTGATGCAGATTCTGTGGATAGAAAGGCTTTTACAGGGGAATGGAGAGAGAAAAGAGAACAAAAGCAATAGAAATGACAACAGGTTCGATCTGGAAGAACCTGTTTTTCCTGAGCTGCCCGCTGGTATTTTCCCAGGTGCTGGAAGTGCTGTTTAATATGAGTGACGTAGCGGTGGTAGGGCGATTTTCGGATTACCGGGCACTGGGTGCAGTTGGTTCGACAACGCTTCTGGTCACGCTGTTTACCGGCTTCCTGATCGGAATGGGCTGCGGTGTTAATGTGCGGATGGCGCATGAGCTGGGTGCAAGGCGCAGGGAATCCGTGATCAAAACCGTGCATTCCGCCTTTGTAATTTGTCTGATCGTCGGTCTGCTTGTGGGTGCAGCCTGTTTTTTCTTTGCAGAGGGACTGCTTGGAATTCTGCATACCAAAGAAGAGCTGATGGACAGTGCTGTTTTGTATCTGAAAATTTATGCACTGGGCATGCCGGGTATGGCACTGTATAACTGCGGCAACGGTATTCTGAGCGCCACCGGGGATACGAAACGTCCGCTGGTATATCTGTCCATTGCAGGAATTGTAAACGTTATTTTAAATCTGTTTTTTGTTATCGTGTGCCATATGGCAGCAGAGGGCGTGGCCATCGCCAGTGTGATCGGACAGTATTTATCTGCACTTCTGATCGTGATTCATCTGCTGCGACGGACGGACGACTGTGGGCTGCACCCTTCGAAGCTCAGACTGGATCCGGCCTGCACAAAAGCGATTCTGGTGCTTGGCATACCCACCGGTATCCAGAATGCCATCTTTGCTATCGCGAACCTTTTTGTGCAGTCCGGCGTCAATTCCTTTGATGCGGTGATGGTGTCCGGAAATGCAGCTGCAGCGAATGCGGACACGCTGATTTTTAATATTATGGCAGCGTTTTATACCGGCTGTTCCAGCTTTATCGGACAGAACTGGGGCGCTGGCAACCGGGAACGGATGAAAAAGAGCTATCTCGTCGGGCTGACCTATTCCTTCGCGGCAGGTGCGATCTTTGGCGGACTTCTGCTGATTTTCGGACGACAGTTTCTGTCGCTGTTTGCGACGGAGCCTGCTGTAATCGATGCCGGAATGCAGCGTGTGAAGATCATGGGATTTTCTTATATGATCAGTGCGTTTATGGACTGCAGCATCGCAGCCTCCCGAGGAATCGGAAAGAGCATTGTGCCGATGGTCATCGTTATTTTAGGCTCCTGTGTGTTCCGGGTGATCTGGGTGTATACCATTTTTGTATGGATTCATACGATTCCGGCGCTGTACTCTCTCTACTTTTTCTCCTGGGCGATTACATCTGTGGCGGAGGTGCTCTATTTCAGACACAGCTTTCGGCAGCTGGAATTTCAGAGCTGAGTCCGGGGACGAGAACCGTCAAAATCCAGTAGTTCTTCTGCAGACAGATAAGGTTTTGGCGTTGCTGCGCCGTCCTTTCCGAATGATAGAGGGCTTCTGCTGCATAGATTAAAAAGAAGGAACCGGAAAAGGCGGTTTTCCATGGAACATCTGGAACATAAAAAAGAGAAACGAAATGAAAGGGCAGCAATTCAACTGGGACTTTTTCTGGTTGGATTGCTGCTTTTTGGAACTGCTGCGGGAGGGCAACTGACAGGGGAGGAAAAAAACGGGAAGGAAAAGGCAGCAATACAGACTTCTGGCGGCGTATCCGATGCAGCAGAGCCCAAAAAGATCGCCCTTACCTTTGATGACGGCCCGCATCCGGTCTATACGAAAATACTTTTGGACGGCCTGGCAGAGCGAGGCGCAAAAGCCAGTTTTTTTGTTACAGGGGAGAATGCAGAAAAATATCCGGAGCTGATTTTGCGTATGCAGAAGGAGGGACATCTGATCGGCAACCACACCTATAGTCATATTCAGCTGACAAGCAATAACCGGGAAGCCTTTCGACAGGAGCTGATTTCCACGAATGAGGTATTGAAGGAGATAACAGGAGCGGAACCCATTTTTGTCCGTCCGCCCTATGGAAGCTGGGACAAAGGCTTCGAACAGGAGCTGAATATGTTCCCGGTGCTGTGGACGATTGATCCCATGGACTGGTGCAGTAAAAGCAGCACCAATGTTGAAAAGCGAATCTTGTCCAAAGCGCGGGAAAATGCGATTATCCTGCTGCATGATGAATATGCTTCCAGTATTGAGGCGGCACTTTTTATTGTGGATGAGCTGCAAAGCCAAGGCTATGTCTTTGTGACAGTGGAAGAAATAATGCTGGTATCTTGAAATCCACAGTTGGATGAAATCCAACATGTACAGCAGGGAAAATAGTTGTTATAATCAAAAGTGGAAGCTTTTGCACCGACCTTGATGCCTGCGGATTGTTCCGTGCTGCGTACTCCAACAATCCTACTTCGTAATCCATGGTCAGGTTTAGAACGAAAGGAAACAGATTGGTAACTGTGAGGGTACTGAACAGTTACACAGATTGAAAAGTAAAATGTTTCAATCACGAGATTTGTGTCTGCGCGCACTTGACACAAACTCGACATGCGCAAAAAGCGTGCGCAGAAATGAGTGGAAAGAATGCAATATACCTACACAGAACTGGCAGCGTATCTGCTGCTGTACAGCTTTATCGGATGGGCACTGGAGGTTGCCTTTTTTGCAGTAAAAGAAAGAAGATTTTGCAACCGCGGATTTTTCAGTCTGCCCCTTTGTCCGGAATACGGCATAATGATGGATATTCTGATCCTTTTGCTGCCGGAGCAGGGGACAAAATGGCTGCTGCAGTTTCTGACCACTTGGATGGTCGTGTCCGTTGTGGAATATTTTTCCGGAGGGATCGCAGCCAAAATCTGGAAAAAGCATTTGTGGAATTACGAGGATGTGACACTGTTTGGCGGGAAGAAAAAGAGTGTGCTCCTTTCGCTGATCAAGGCAGCAGTTGTGATGACGGCGGTGCTGCTTTTGCATCCTCCGGTCTTTATCCTGTTTTCGATGATTCCGACAATTGTGCTGCGGATCATAGACATAGCCGGCTTTGGGCTGATGGCTGCCGACCTGGTGTCGATTCTGATTGCAGTCAGGAAAAGCAGGAGCCTGACAGAGCTGAAGGAAACCCAGGGGAGACTTCTGCAGGAACAAAAGGAAGTCAAGCAAAAGCTTGGAGGCAAGATCTATCATGCAGTCTGGAAGCGGTTAAACCGTGCATACCCGGAGATGGAAGCTCTGGAGGAGGCAGATCGGGCAGAACGATATGTCTTTGCAAGAGGCGTCTGTGTGGATAAGCTGATCTGGGTATTTATGATCTGTGCATTTCTCGGAGATCTGATCGAAACGCTGTTCTGCAGGGTGACGGGAGGCGTATGGATGAGCCGGTCCAGCGTAATTTACGGCACCTTCAGTATTGTCTGGGGCTTCGGTGCGGTCATTCTGACAGTTGTATTGCAGCGGCTTGCCGGAAAAGAGGATCGTTATATTTTCCTGGCGGGCAGTGTGCTGGGCGGCGTATATGAATATCTGTGCAGCGTATTTACAGAGATTTTTCTCGGGACTACATTCTGGGATTACAGTGACATGCCATTTAATATCGGTGGGAGAACCAACCTGCTGTATTGCATTTTCTGGGGGCTGTTATCCGTTGTTTGGGTAAAGATCTGTTATCCGACGATCAGTGGATGGATCGAAAAGCTGCCGCCCCTTGGAGCAAAAATTGCGACCTGGGCAGTTGTTGTGCTGATGAGCTGCGATGCGGTTATTTCGGCAGGCGCCATGGTACGCTATGTGGAACGGCAGGACAGCGCGGCGGTGCAGGAGAGCAGTGCGGACGCAGGGACTGCCGCGGGCGTAGAAAACGCCGCGAAGGAGGAAAGCGTCGCGGACGCAGGGACTGTCGTAGGCACGGAAAGTACCACAGGAACCGTGCGGGCGGAAAAGAAGAGCGTGATCGACACATTCTTTGACATCAATTACCCTGACGAGCGGATTGAGAAGGTGTGGCCGAACATGAAAGTGGAGGTACAATAAGGGGACATGGATCTTTTCGATTATATGAGACAGACCAATCAGGAAAAGGAAGCGCCGCTGGCGGCAAGGCTGCGGCCCCGGACGCTGGATGAGGTAGTCGGGCAGCAGCACATTATCGGAAAGGACAAGCTTTTGTACCGTGCGATTCAGGCGGACAAGCTTTCCTCCATCATTTTTTACGGACCGCCCGGAACGGGCAAAACGACTCTTGCGAGGGTGATCGCGAATACGACCAGCGCGGAGTTTATGCAGATCAATGCGACTGTGGCAGGCAAAAAGGATATGGAAGAGGTTGTCGCAAAGGCAAAGGACAACCGTGGAATGTTTGGCAAAAAAACGATACTGTTTATTGATGAGATCCATCGGTTCAACAAGAGTCAGCAGGACTATCTGCTTCCCTTTGTTGAGGATGGAACCCTGATCCTGATCGGTGCGACGACGGAAAATCCGTATTTTGAGGTAAACGGAGCGCTGCTGTCCCGTTCGGTTATTTTTGAACTCAAGCCGCTTTCAAAGGAAGATATCGAAGAACTGATCCGCCGGGCGGTCTACGATCAGAGAGGAATGGGTGCCTATCAGGCACAGATAGAGCCGGATGCGCTGGAGTTTCTGGCGGATATTGCAGGCGGGGATGCACGTGCGGCATTGAATGCAGTAGAGCTTGGCGTAATGACGACACAGCGCTCAGAGGATGGAAAAATCCATCTGACCCTGGAGGTTGCCCAGGAATGTATTCAAAAACGTGCAGTAAAATACGACAAAACAGGCGATAATCATTACGATACGATTTCGGCATTTATCAAGAGTATGCGGGGCTCCGATCCGGATGCGGCGGTTTATTATCTGGCGCGGATGCTGTATGCTGGGGAAAGCGTGACATTTATCGCCCGCAGAATGATGATCTGTGCGTCGGAGGATGTTGGCAATGCAGATCCGACAGCGCTGCAGGTAGCGGTTTCTGCATCCCTGGCAGCAGAGCGGGTGGGCATGCCGGAGGCGCAGATTATTCTGGCACAGGCGGCGGCCTACATTGCATGCGCGCCGAAAAGCAACGCAGCGGTCAACGCCATTGCGTCTGCAATGAAGACGGTGGAAGAAACCGGAAATCTGGCGATTCCGGTGCATTTGCAGGATGCCCATTATAAAGGAGCAGCAAAATTGGGACACGGAAAAGATTATAAATATGCACACGATTATCCAAACCACTATGTCAGACAGCAGTATTTACCTTATGAGCTGTCCGGAAGAGAGTTTTATCAGCCCGGTGGGATGGGATATGAAGTAAAGATCAAGGAGCACATGCAGCGGATACGCAGGGAAGCGGCTAAGACAGAGCAAAAGCCGCAGGATGGAGCAGAGCAATGAAACAGATACCAAAGCGGGTCATGATCGTGTCCTTTGATGCGGTCGGAGCAAAGGACCTGGAATATTTACAGACCCTGCCGAATTTTCAGCGTTTTTTTGAACAGGCGGCGCTGTGCAGCCATGTAAACAGTGTGTGTCCGTCCCTGACCTATCCGGCCCATACATCCATTGTGACAGGGCGGATGCCGAAAAATCACGGGATTGTGAACAACACAAAAATCCAGCCCAACCGGAAGGATCCGGACTGGCTTTATCATCGCAAATGGATCCGCAGCACGACGCTTTATGACGAAGCGAAGAAAAAGGGAATGACGACGGCCGGGCTTTTGTGGCCTGTTGCGGCAGGCAGCAGGATGGACTACTATGTGCCGGAGATTATGGTGACGCGCAAATGGCAAAATCAGATCCTGATGAATGCGACGAACGGTCCGTTGTTTTATCAGCTGGATCTGAACAAACGCTTCGGACAGTTGCGAAACGGAATCGCACAGCCCCAACTGGACAATTTTATTCAGGCATGCGCGCTGGATACGATCTACAAATACAATCCGCAGCTGTTTTTGCTGCATCTGACGGATGTGGATACGAACAGACATCTCTATGGCGTGGAGAGTAAGGAGGCAAAAGAAGCTCTTAAGCGCCACGATAAGCGTCTGGGCGAGATTGTAAGGGCACTGGAGGAAACCGGAGAGATGGAGAGCACGACGGTCGTGCTTCTGGGGGATCATTATCAGAAGGATGTGGACAAGGTTGCCTTTGTCAATCATGCACTGTGGAAAGCCGGCTTGCTGACGGTCCGCAATGGCAGGATCAAAAGCTGGAAGGCCTATGCAAAAAACTGTGACGGAAGCTGCTATATCTACCTGCATCCGTCTGTACGGAACAATGCAGAAGTGCAAAAGCGTACAAGAAAAGTGCTGGAGACGCTGAAAGGACGGGAGGATTTTGGAATCGAAAGGATTCTGACCCGGGAAGAGGCAGCAAATATGGGCGCAGACGAAAACTGCTTTCTGATGCTGGAAGCAAAGGAAGGATGGTTTTTTCTGGACGAATGGGAACAGCTGACGGCAGCAGAAAAAGACTGCGCACATGGCATGAAGGGAACCCACGGGTATCTGCCGGGTGAGACAGACTATCAGACCTTTTTTGCAATGTCGGGATGCAGCATAAGAGCTGGTGCTCGGGTAGAAAAAAATATCGCGCTCTGGGATGAGGGCGCGACATTGGCAGCACTTTTGGAAATAGACCTCGGAAAAACAGATGGCAGTGTGATCCGGGAGATGCTGCAATAACATACTTTAAAACAGGGCGGTTGTCAGATACTGATAAATCTCCCTGTTATTTTTTTGCCAGTTTTCGCAAATGGAAATTGCGAGCTCTTCTGTAGGAACCGTAAGACGGATGGTCACCAGGTTGACGTCCTTATCCACTGCAGTCAGCTCTGTTTCGAATTCCCCGTTGACAGCCTTATAGTAATTGCTTTGGATCGAAGATTCGTTGCGCATTTCCAGTTCATTTTTTTTCAGATATTCGCCGATGTCTGCCTTGATCGCGTCACTGATGCGGTTCTCAAAATAGGAAAGGGTATTGCGGCCCTCCTCTGTGATCTGCAGATGGGTGCGGTTGACCAGCGTTTTAGCGGTAATCAGCCCGGCCTGTGCCAGCTCATTGATAACCTGCTGCAGTGTCAGGTAATTGGTGTATTCTTTTTCCAGAATGAGATCGCTGACCTGCGCCATTGTAAGTGGAAAGGATACCTTGTTGAGCAGATAAAGAACGATCAGTTTATAGAGTGTAAGAGGTTCCTGGTTCATAATTATCCTCATTTCTGCGCACGTTTTTTGCGCATGTCGAGTTTGTGTCAAGTGTGTGCAGACACAAATCTCGCGATTGAAAAATTTTATTTTTCAATCTTATCCCCTTGTCTGAGATTTCGTTGTTTCATAAGGGCATGCAGCCTGTTTAAGACGTTTCGTTTCGCAAGACTCCACTGGGGCGCGATCAGAAGCTTGCGGGGACCGTCTCCGGTGATCCGGTGGAGGCAGATATTCGGAGAGAGTGCAGTAATACAGCTTATCAGCAGATCGAGATATTCTTCCTGTGTCAGTACAGGAAGCTTTCCGGATTCGTAAAGAAGGGCAAGATCTGTTCCCCTTAAAATATGGAGAAGCTGCAGCTTGACCCCAAAGGGCTGCACCTGATTGACGGCACGGATGCTTTCCAGTAGATCGAGCCGGTTTTCCCCCGGGAGTCCGAGAATCAGATGGACAATAAAGGGAAGCCTTCGGGCATGGAGCTTTGCTGCAGCATCATAAAATACGGAGGTTGGATATCCACGGCGGATCCTTGCTGCAGTGTGGTCATGTATGGACTGCAGACCAAGCTCGATCCAGATAAACCGGTCAGGATACCGTAACCGGAGGCGGTTCAGTCCATCCAGAATGATATCGGAAAGACAATCCGGGCGCGTCGCAATGGAAATGCCTGCGACCTCCGGAGAGGAAAGTGCTTCTTCATAACAGGAAAGCAGTCTGTCCGGATTGCCATAGGTGTTGGTATATGCCTGAAAATAGGCGATCAGAGACGGCTTGCCAGGTTCCGGTGTCCATTTGGAGGACAAAAGTGCCTTGGCCTGATTTAACTGGTCTGTTACAGAAAGCTGCCGGGAAGCGGCAAAATCGCCGCTTCCGCCTGCAGAACAGAAAATACAGCCTCTTGTATCGAGGGTGCCATCCCGGTTGGGACAGGTACAGCCGATATCCAGCGCAGCCTTGTAAAGCTTCCGTCCGTATGTATTTTTACACCAGGCGTCCAGGGAATAGTAGGGCTTCTGGTGCCAGAGATCAGCGGATGTTTCTCTTGACTGCATCTGCAACAACGTCCGCAACTCTGGGATCGAATGCTTCCGGCATGATATTGTTTTCGTTTAATTCTTCGTCAGAAACGAGGGCTGCGATGGCATTAGCGGCAGCCAGCTTCATTTTATCGGTGATCTGTTTTGCATGTCCTTCCAGAGCACCGCGGAAGATGCCGGGGAATGCGACAACGTTGTTGACCTGGTTCGGGAAATCGCTGCGTCCGGTGCCGACAACGCGTGCCCCTGCTTTTTTTGCGAGATCAGGCATGATCTCAGGAACGGGGTTAGCCATTGCAAACAGAATGGCATCGGAATTCATGGAAGCCACCATCTCTTCCGTCACAATACCTGGAGCGGAAACGCCGACGAAAATATCAGCACCCTTTAAAGCATCTGCAAGGGAACCGGTTTCGTGAGCCAGATTGGTGCGTTTTACCATCTTTTCCTGCATCCAGTTTAAGCCCTCTGCGCCATCGCAGAGAATGCCGGATTTATCGCACATAATGATATTGGAAAAGCCGTAGGTCATCAGCAGGCGGGTGATGGCAACTCCTGCGCTTCCTGCGCCGTTTACAACAACGCGGCATTCTTCCTTTTTCTTACCGACTACCTTTAGGGCGTTGATGATGCCGGCGAGTACAACAATAGCAGTTCCGTGCTGGTCATCGTGGAAAACAGGGATATCCAGAGTCTCTTTTAAGCGCTCTTCGATTTCGAAGCAGCGGGGTGCACTGATATCCTCCAGGTTGATGCCGCCAAAAGCGGGAGCAAGCCAGGTGACGGCTTTGATAATCTCTTCCGTGTCCTGAGTATCCAGGCAGATGGGAACTGCGTTGACACCGCCGAATTCTTTAAATAAGACAGCCTTGCCTTCCATAACGGGCATAGCAGCTTTCGGACCGATATTGCCGAGCCCCAGTACGGCGGAACCGTCGGAAACAACAGCTACAGTGTTTGCTTTCATCGTATAGGTGTAAGCGGCAGCCGGGTCTTTTGCAATGACCTTACAAGGCTCCGCAACGCCGGGAGTATAGACAAGTGCAAGGTCTTCGCGGGTGCGGACGGGTGTTTTGGAAACGGTTTCAAGCTTTCCCTGCAGCTTCTCATGCAGTTCCAGCGCTTTTTCCTGATTTGTCATTTGATTTGCCTGCTTTCTTTTTTATTTAATAAGGAATGATGATGTCGGGGCATACGCGTCATTCGTAGCTCTCTGTATATCATCATATCTGATTTATTTGAGTGAATCAAGGAAAAAATCTTCCTATTCTGTTTTGAGTGTGGTACAATGAGCGAAACAGAAGGAGACCTTTGACTTGTGTCTCCGACGTGTAAAAAAAATCACTAAAATGACAGGCACTTTTGATTTCTGACAAAAGACCGCTGTTTCCCGGATCGGGATGTTCTGGCGCATTTCAAAAAGATCGTTTCATGTAGAATTCCGTTTGAAAATCAGGGACGAATCACGATGGCAGTAAAAGGAGTAAAGATTGAAAAATAAAATTTTTCAATCGCGAGATTTGTGTCTGCGCGCACTTGACACAAACTCGACATGCGCAAAAAACGTGCGCAGAAATGAGAGGAAAAAATGATGAGAGAAAAATATGAATCTCTGGCAGTGCATGATCTGAAGGAGATTGCAAAAGCAAGGGGGATAAAAGGACTTTCTACAATGAAAAAGGCGGAAGTCATTGATGCGATGCTGAGGTTGGATGCCCAGGAGAATGCAGAAATGAAAACAGAACCCAGCGCCCCTAAGAACCGTCCGGCAGAGCGAGAGGATGCTCCGAAGAGGGACGCAGCGGAGCGCAAGGATGCCCCGGAGAAGGACGCGGCAGAGCGCAAGGATGCCCCGGAGAAGGACGCGGCAGAGCGCAAGGATGCCCCGGAGAAGGGCGCAGTGGAAAAGCAGGATCCTCATGACGGTGGGACAGAACCGGAGAGCAGAGCAGGGGATCGGGAGGAAAGGCGGCAGCAGAGAACAGGAAAGCGCTTCATCAGCAATGGTTCTTATCATAATGGACGGACAGGAAGCCGTGACAACAATGGTGTGCGGGAAAATACTGCAGCTGCAGCGCCCCGTACTGCTGCGCCTGTGGCAGAAGAGGCACAGAACCGTGTGAGCGCGCCTGCACCCCGTTATAATGAGCGCTACAACAGTCCGTATAATCGCGGAACGGCACCGATCCAGAGTCCGGAGGACGACAAGTTCCCGACAGAGCTGGACAGCGGCATCACGGTAAGGGGTATCCTGGAGGTCATGGCTGAGGGCTATGGCTTTATCCGCTCGGATAATTATATGCCGGGAGAAAATGATATTTACGTGGCACCCAGCCAGATTCGTCGGTTCAATTTGCGGACAGGCGATATTTTAGAGGGAAATACCAGAGTGCGGACACAGAATGAAAAATTCTCCGCCCTGCTTTATGTCAAGACGATCAATGGTTATACCACAGAGGAAGCATCCAGACGAAGCAACTTTGAAGATATGACGCCGATCTTTCCGAACAGCAGACTGAAAATGGAACGCTTCGGCTGCCCGGTGGCGATGCGGGTCATGGATTTGTTAAGCCCCATCGGTAAAGGACAGAGAGGTATGATTGTGTCCCCGCCGAAGGCTGGTAAGACAACCCTATTAAAAGAAGTGGCCATGTCGGTAAAGAAAAATTATCCGGACCTGCATCTGATCATTCTCCTGATCGATGAACGTCCGGAGGAGGTAACGGACATGAAGGAGACGGTGGCAGGGCCGAATGTAGAAGTGATCTATTCCACGTTTGACGAATTACCGGAACATCATAAACGAGTTTCTGAAATGGTTATTGAGCGTGCAAAGCGTCTGGTCGAGCATAAACAAGACGTTATGATCCTGTTAGACAGTATTACCCGCCTGACCCGTGCCTACAACCTGGTGGTTCCGCCCAGCGGACGTACCCTGTCCGGTGGTATTGACCCTGCGGCATTGCATATGCCGAAGCGCTTTTTTGGTGCAGCCCGCAATATGCGCGAGGGCGGAAGCCTGACGATTCTGGCCACTGCACTGGTGGACACCGGATCCAGGATGGACGATGTCATTTACGAGGAATTTAAAGGAACCGGTAATATGGAGCTTGTGCTGGATCGAAAGCTGTCTGAACGCAGAATTTTCCCTGCCATCGACATCCCCAAAACCAGCACGAGAAGAGAAGATCTGCTGCTGAGTGCAGAGGAGATGGAAGCAATCAACGTGGTGCGCCGCGCGTTGAATGGTATGAAATCCGATGAAGCTGTGGATAAGGTGCTGGATCTGTTTGCAAAGACGAAAACCAATATAGAGTTTGTGCAGACGGTGAGAAAGATGAGATACCTGTAAAAATGCGGCCCATGCAATAAAATACGAAAGAAGGAGCGATCGGAAACTGCCGGCCGCTCCTTTTTGATTTCATAAGGAAATGCGTCCTATGAAATCAAAACGCTCTACGAGGATGCGCACCGGAGGTTCTTCCTTTTCAAGGAAATCAAAAAAAATACTTGCATAGGGCAAAAGTTTATGCTATATATAGTTGCATAAAATATACAACGAAAGGAAAGCCGAGGATGAAGCTGCAGGAAACCCTGGAACATTTGAATTTTTCAAGGCTGGAAGCACAGATTTATATGGCATTGATCGGTTCTGAGCCCATGTCTGCCTATCAGCTGGCCAAAAAAATCGCAATTGCGCGCCCTTCTATTTACAATGCGCTGGAGCACATGCTGGATAAGGGGATGGTGGAGCTGGTTCCAGATCAGACAGCACTGTATACCGCCCAGGAGCCGGAGGTGCTTTTGGGGCGGATGCAGGCGGAAATGACAGCAAACCTTTCTCTCGCCAGGCAACAGCTGGAAGAATACGAGACGGCGAAGCAGCCGGAGGTGCATTTCGTATTCCGGGGCTTTGAAACGGCGATGGCAAGGGCTGGGAAGCTTCTGGAGGATGCCCGGGAGGAGGTTTATCTGAATGCGGATTTTGATCTTTCCTGTTTTGCAGAGATCTTCCATCGGCTAAAGAAAAAAGGCGTGCGGATCGTTGCGTTTTCCTTTTATGATCTTGGACTGAACCGGGAGGATGTGGAGTTCTATACCCACGGAGGAATGCTGACAGCACACCAGCCCTCCCGTCTGATGCTTGTGACAGACAGGCAGATGACGCTGACAGCAGACTGCGGTGCATTTGCCAACTGGAGCGGTACGGTCAGCAACAATGGGCTGATGGTGAAGATTTTGTCAGAGCATATTCAACACGACATCACTCTGTTGCAGTTGCAGGAAAAATATGGACTGGAAATTCATTGAAATGAGATCGGCTGCAGTGTAAAAGGATGCGGTCTGGAAAAAGGAGGTCTGAGCATGATTCATTTAGAAGCGGTTTATCATAGAGCGTCACAGCAGTTTTGCTATGCATTGGATGAGGAAATTTTGATGGTAGGTCTGCAGACCGGAGAAGAAGTGGAACAGGTTTGGATTCATTACGGCGACCCGTTTTCTACCGGTATTCTGGGCGGAAATGAGGCCTGGGAAGGCAGCCGGGAGGAGATCGTGACAAAAATGCGTCTGCCCAAGCACCTCTGGTGGGAAATTCCCGTGCAGCCTCCCTATAAACGGTGCCGGTATTTCTTCGAGCTGCAGGCAGGAGCAGAACGGGTCTTCTATTTTGAGGATGGCTTTCATTCGCCGGATGATGTGAAAAACGGACAGCTGGGACAGTGCTTTACGTTCCCGTGGATGAATTCGGCGGATATCAACGTGACACCCAAGTGGGTGCGGGAGACGGTCTGGTATCAAATTTTTCCGGAGCGCTTTTGCAACGGCAACAAAGAAAATGATCCGGACTGGGTAAAGCCCTGGGGATATCATACTGTAAGTAATCTCGATTTTTACGGCGGCGATCTGGATGGAATCCGTCAAAAGCTTCCTTATTTACAGGAGCTTGGTATTACCGGCTTGTACCTGACGCCGGTGTTTGAATCTCCCTCAAGTCATAAATATGATACGACAGATTACCGGAAAATCGATCCGGGATTCGGAGATGAGGAGACCATGAAGCTGCTGGTTAAAGAGGCCCATGACAGAGGTATCCGCGTGATGCTGGACGGTGTATTCAACCATTGCGGCAGTAACTTTTTACCGTGGCGGGATGTGATGGAAAAGGGACCCCAGTCCCCTTATTACGACTGGTTTATGATCAATCGCTGGCCCTGCCGGGAGCAGGAGGGCAGCACCCGGGATGGACGCTATTATTCCTTTGCCTTTGCGGAGCGGATGCCAAAGCTCAATACGAGTGAAAAAAAGGTGAGGGACTACTTTTTGGATACGGTTCGTTATTGGATTGAGACCTTTGACATTGACGGACTTCGGTTAGATGTTGCAAACGAAATTTCCCATCTGTTTTGCCGTGAGCTGCGGCAGATGACAAAGCAGCTAAAACCGGATTTTTATCTGCTGGGGGAAATCTGGCATGACGCAATGCCATGGCTTGGCGGGGACGAATTCGACGCCGTTATGAACTATCCCTTTGCTGCAGCCATCCGGGAGTTTTGGTATCGGCCGGAAAAGACAAAATCTGATCTGGAAGAGGCGATCCATGAAAATCTGGTGCGTTATATGCGTCAGACGACAGAGGTTTTGTTTAACCTTCTGGATTCCCATGATACAGATCGGCTGATCCATCAGACAGGTGGAAATCAGGATCTCTTTTTCCAGCAGCTTGCAATGCTCTTTACAATGCCTGGAAGTCCCTGTATCTATTATGGGACGGAAATCGCGATAGAGGGCGGCGCTGACCCGGATTGCAGACGTTGTATGCCCTGGGATCAGATCGAACAGGGAAACTATGCAGAGATTACGGAGCAGGTAAAGCAGCTGATAGCCCTTCGAAAAGAGCCTGCGGCCCGCAGCATGGAAATCACATTTGAAAATAATAACAGCTCTGACCGGGTGGTGGAATATGTCAAAACCGGGGCAGAGGGCAGCAGGCTCCGGGTTGTGTTAAACGCATCCGGAAAAGAGACCGATGCAGAGACAGAGGGCAGCGTGCTGTTTGCAAGAGGTTATGAGAATGGGGTGCTGCGGGCAGGCGGCGTATTGGTGGAACGGCTGTAAGTGCAGACGTTCCGGTCAGACAGTTGCCAAAGCGGAAAAAAATTCACCAAAACTTTATCGACAGGTATATTGACAGAAGACTTTGCATATGATAACCTTACTGCTAAACAAAATTCCCTGTGAGGGAGTAGCGAGCGCAGCAAGTGCAGCTGCCGGAATGGAACAGAGCCGGCGGATCACCTTTGCATCAGCGTAACAAGTCAACAACCCCGATCCCGTGCCGATCTGGCTTGTTTTAAATTGCGAGACTCAGATACTGTTTTTTAAAAAGCAGTATTTGGGTCTTTTGTGATTTAAGACAATAGAGCGATCACGAAGTGAGAGATCTATTGTACGAAAAACACCATCGGGAGGAAAAAGAATGAAGTATTATTGTGAAGACTCACAACAGGTACTGCAGGAGCTTAACAGCCAAAAAAGCGGCCTGACAGAAAAAGAAGCGGCAGAGCGGCTTTTGCAGGACGGGGCGAACGAGTTAAAGGCGGCGAAGGGAAAATCCCTGCTGCGCCGGTTTGCAGAACAGGTGGCAGATCCGATGATTGTGATCCTGCTGGCGGCAGCGGCCATCAGCGGTGTACTTGCAGTTCTGGAAAATGACAGCTTTGCGGATGTCATTATTATTCTGGCAGTGGTGCTGATCAATGCCGTGCTGGGTGTGTATCAGGAAAGCAAGGCGGAAAAGGCCATCGAAGCGCTGCAGGACATGGCAGCAGCCACCTCGAAGGTTGTGCGGGACGGGAAAATGTCCTCGATTTTGAGCAAAGACCTTGTGGTGGGAGATATCATCTGTCTGGAAGCAGGGGATGCGGTTCCTGCGGATGCAAGAATTCTGGAAAGCGCAAGCCTGAAAGCAGAGGAAGCTGCATTGACAGGAGAATCCGTGCCGGTCACGAAGCTGATCGATCAGCTTTTTTTAACAGACGGGGAACAGGATGTGCCTTTAGGCGACCGTAAAAATATGGTGTATATGGGAAGCACGATCGTATATGGACGTGCTGTGGCAGTCGTAACGGCCACCGGTATGGATACGGAAATGGGAAAAATTGCAGATGCACTGTCTCAGGCACAGGAAGGACAGACACCGCTGCAGAGAAAACTGACGCAGCTTTCGAAGGTGTTGACAAAGCTGGTGATCGGAATCTGCGTGCTGGTTTTTGCAATTCAGATGATCCGGGCAGGCAGCCTGAATTTTGAGGTTGCGCTGAACTCCTTTATGATTGCGGTTTCCCTTGCAGTGGCGGCGATCCCGGAAGGACTTGCGGCAGTTGTGACAGTGGTACTTTCCATCGGTGTAACGAACATGTCAAAACGAAACGCGATCATCCGCCGGCTGACAGCAGTGGAAACCCTTGGCTGTGCTCAGGTGATCTGCTCGGATAAGACCGGAACGCTGACGCAGAATCAGATGACAGTTGTAGATTCCTTCGGAGTAAAGGAGCAGGAGCTTTCGGCAGCAATGGCACTGTGCAGTGACGCAGAGCTGGATGCAGAGGGCAATGTGACAGGAGAACCGACGGAGGCTGCCCTGGTTGCCTGGGCGAGCCGGATCGGGCAGGATAAGAATCTTTTAAAACAGAGTATGCCCCGTGTGTTGGAGGCTCCCTTTGATTCCGGACGGAAAATGATGTCCACGATCCATAAACGCAAGGACGATTATATTCAGTTTACAAAAGGGGCACCGGATGTGGTTCTCACCCGTTGTGGGTTTTATCTGGAGGATGGACAGCTTCTGCCCATGACAGAAGAATATCGGAAAAAGGTTCTGCAGGCAAATAAGTCCATGGCAGACCGGGCACTGCGTGTGCTGGCATGCGGACAGAGAGTCTGGACGAAAAAGCCGGAAAGCGAGGATGCGGATCTGCTGGAGCGGGAGCTTTGCTTTTTGGGACTGTGCGGCATGATCGATCCGGTGCGTCCGGAGGTAAAGGCAGCAATTGACGAATGTCGGGAAGCGGGGATCCGACCGGTTATGATCACGGGCGACCATGTGGATACGGCAGCAGCGATTGCAAGAGAGCTTGGTATTTTACAGGATGGCAGCCTGGCAGTGACGGGAGCAGAGCTGGAAAAAATGGACGATGCAGAATTTGCAGAGAAGTTTCAGAACATCAGCGTTTATGCCCGCGTACAGCCAGAGCACAAGACCCGTATCGTAAACGCCTGGAGAAATGCCGGCTATGTGACGGCAATGACCGGTGACGGCGTTAACGACGCGCCCTCCATCAAGGCTGCGGACATCGGCATCGGAATGGGTATCACAGGAACGGACGTTACCAAAAATGTGGCAGATATGGTGCTGGCGGACGATAATTTTGCAACGATTGTCGGCGCGGTGGAAGAGGGCCGCAGAATCTATGACAACATCCGGAAGGCAATCCAGTTTCTGTTAGGCTCCAATATGAGTGAAGTGCTGAGTATTTTCTTTGCGACACTCCTGGGCTTTACGATTCTGCAGCCGGTGCATCTTCTGTGGATCAATCTTGTAACGGACTGCTTCCCGGCGCTGGCGCTGGGTACGGAAAAGGCAGAGCCGGACATTATGAAGCGCAGACCCAGGGATGCGAAGGCCGGTATTTTTGCGGATGGAATGGGCTTTGATATTGCTTATCAGGGACTTTTGGTAACCGCACTTGTCATGGTTTCCTATTTTATCGGACATTTCATGGAAACCGGAGAGTGGACCATCACAAACAGCGCCCATGGCACTACAATGGCGTTTGTTACAATGTCAATGGCGGAAATTTTCCACAGCATGAATATGCGTTCCCAGAGAGGAAGTATTTTCCGTCTTGGCTCGAAAAACCGGCTTCTGTTTGGAGCAGCAGCGGTTTCCCTGCTTGCAACCACTGCAGTGTGTGAGATCCCGCTGCTTGCCGGAGCATTCGGTTTTACGAGTGTGGAGCCTTTAGAGTATCTTGTTGCACTTCTTTTGAGTGTGCTGGTAGTTCCCGTCGTGGAGCTTGTAAAGTGGATCCAGCGGCGCAGTGCGAGATAACTGTAACGTAAACTTCAGAGTCAACAGATGCGAATCTACGCAACTGTTGACTCTGTGCTTTTTACGGGATATAATTGGAAAGAGCTGCAGCTGTGGAAATCAACAGACTGCAGGGTTATCAGGATGCGGCAGGCTTCAGACAGTGCTGCGGTATCCCAGGAGAAGCGAGAGGGACAGGCATATGAGCAAAAAGATTATTTTAACGGGGGATCGCCCCACAGGACGTCTTCATGTGGGCCATTATGTAGGCTCTTTGAAGGAGCGTGTAAGACTGCAGAATTCCGGTCAGTTTGACGAGATTTATATTATGATTGCGGATGCACAGGCGTTGACAGACAATGCAGAGCATCCGGAAAAGGTACGTCAGAACATTTTACAGGTGGCGCTGGATTATCTGGCATGCGGCCTTGATCCGGAAAAGGCAACGATTTTCATTCAGTCCATGGTTCCGGAGCTGACAGAGCTGACCTTTTACTATATGAATCTGGTAACGGTTTCCAGAGTACAGAGAAACCCTACCGTGAAAGCAGAGATCCAGATGCGTAATTTCGAAGCAAGCATTCCGGTTGGATTTTTCTGCTATCCCATCAGCCAGGCTGCGGACATTACTGCATTCCGTGCAACTGCTGTTCCGGTTGGCGAAGACCAGCTGCCTATGCTGGAACAGTGTAAGGAAATCGTACATAAGTTCAACAGCGTTTACGGGGACACCCTGACAGAGCCTGAGATCATCCTGCCCTCCAATAAGGCATGCTTAAGACTGCCCGGCATCGACGGCAAGGCGAAGATGAGCAAATCCCTTGGCAACTGTATCTATCTGTCCGACACAGAAGCAGATGTAAAGAAAAAGGTTATGAGCATGTTCACAGATCCGAACCATTTGCGTGTGGAGGATCCCGGCAACGTGGACGGCAACCCTGTATTTATTTATCTGGATGCGTTCTGCAGACCGGAGCATTTTGCAGAGTTTTTACCGGATTACCAGAATCTGGACGAATTGAAAGCACATTATCAGCGGGGCGGTCTGGGCGACGTCAAAGTGAAGAAGTTCTTAAACAACGTTATGCAGTCTGAGCTTGCGCCGATCCGTGAGAGAAGAAAATACTGGGAAGAGCATCTGACGGATGTTTACGACATTCTGAAAAAGGGCAGTGAGGTTGCAGAAGCAAAGGCTGCGGAAACCTTAAAGGATGTCAAGGCAGCAATGAAGATCAATTACTTCGAGGACAGCAGCCTGTTAAAGGGCGAATGAAAAATAGCTGCGTGTTTCACGGGAAAATAAAGGATTATCGGAAATAATCAGGGCGTGTGAAGGATGAGAAATCATTTTTTGCACGCCCTGATTTTATTCTGCGGCAACACTGCGACTGAGATGACAAATCCGCTTGCATCTATCGGTGCGATGGGATATCATTTTGGAAATGCAGTCAATAAGGAAGACCTCCGGATTGTGGGAGTGCGCAGCACGGAACAATCCGCAGGCATCAAGGTCGGGGGCTTTTGACCCCGACATCATATGAAGCAAAGGACAAATAGGAGACCGGATTGTTGGCTGGCAGGCAGAACACAGACGGTTCGGAGCCTGTTTGACAGGACAGAATAAAAAATGACAGATAACAGCGAAAAAATCCGTTTTTGGATCAATGGAGAAGCTCTTTTCACAGAGCTGGGAACAACAGTCAGCAGTTTGCTGAAAAAATCACATGGTGTGGAGATGCCCTGCGGCGGACGACATGCCTGCGGGAAGTGTATGGTGTATGCGGAGGGAAGTTTTGCAGCACCGTCCGAGACCGAACAAAAACTTCTTGGAGTCGAGCGTCTTGCGCAGGGAATTCGGCTTGCCTGCTTTCTGGAAGCAGTGCCGGACGGGAAAATCGATGCGCTGCGGCAGGAAGCAGACGGGGATGAGACGATTTGCGTAAGCACGCCGTCTGCGCCGCCAGTTGCCCACGCCGCCGGCATGTCGCCCGCACAGCCGTCAGAGCGCGCCAGTGCTGCGCCGTCTGCAGAAGCTGCGCCCGGCGCGCGGCTCTACCGTCACCTCGGTGCGGCAGTGGATATCGGTACAACGACAATTGCAGCCGTCCTCTATCGGGAAGGCAGGGCTGTCGGAACGATGGGCGCATGGAATCCCCAGTCCGTGTTCGGAGCGGATGTCATCAGCCGGATGGAAGCTTCTCTGGAGGGAAAAGCAGGTAAACTTGCGGCAATTGTCCGGGAGGCAGTGTCGCGCCTGCTTACAGAGCTGGCAGAACACGCAGGAGAAAGTGCAGAGGCCATTGAGACAGTTATCATTACCGGAAATACGTCGATGCTGTATTTCCTGACGCAGAAGGATCCCAGATGCCTGTCAAGGGCGCCGTTTGAAGCGGACGAGCTGTTTGGCTGGTGGACGATAGGAGAAGCACTGGATTTGAGTTGCCGGAAAGCAGACGTATATCTTCCGCGCTGCATGTCTGCGTTTGTCGGTGCGGATATTACGACAGCGATTCTTGGATCGGGTCTTACAGAAACGGACCGCATACCCGGAGCGGACGGCAGCCGCAAAGAAGCTGCGGCAGCAATTGACACGAATGTCAGCTGCGGAGAAATGGATGGCGTCTCAGCCGCGCGCAGCGGCAGATCCCGGCTGATGGTGGATGTGGGGACGAACGGAGAGATTGTCCTGTTTCATAAGGAACGCCTGATCTGCTGTGCGACAGCGGCGGGACCGGCTTTTGAGGGCGCCGGGCTTTCCTGCGGCATGCGAGGTGTGGCAGGTGCCATTGACCATGTGAACTGGGAAAACGGCAGCTGGAAAGTGCATGTGATTGGCGACAGAGATGCATCCGCGGCAGAGGGCATCTGCGGCAGCGGCGTGATCGACGGTGTGGCGGGATTGCTGGAAAGCGGATTGCTGGAGGATACCGGTTATCTGGAAGAGGATGTATGCTTTGCCGGAAATGTCGGTCTGACTGCAGAGGATATTCGTGAGGTTCAGCTTGCCAAGGGAGCGATCCGGGCAGGAATGGAGACACTTTTGGCGGAGGAAAAAATAGATGCTGCCGGGCTGGAAGGCCTGTATGTGGCAGGTGGCTTTGGCTCCTATATGTCGGCCAAAAGCGCGGAAAGAATCGGACTTTTTCCCAAAATTGACCTGTCTCGTATTAAAATCTGCGGAAACGCGGCACTGGCGGGTGCGGTAAGGATTCTGCATGACCGCAGGATGGAAAAAGAAGCAACAGCGCTGGCAGAGCGGGCAAAGACCATCAATCTTGGAACGAGTGCGAAATTTCAGGAATTTTATATGGAATATATGATGTTTGATGAATAGAAAGGAAGAAAGCGTTCGGTCTTGGATTCGGAGCGATGTGCTCGATTCCCTATCTGTTTATCGGGGGAATCCATACTGCAGTTGCATGGTGGGTGTCTGGAATCCCGTTTGATATGATCCACGGAGTCAGCAATTTTGTTCTGATGCTGGTATTGTATAAACCGCTGCGTCGAGTGTTGGAACACTGTGTTGTCAAAAAATAGGAGAAAAGCACAATCGGTTGTAATTTTCATGGATCTCGCATATAATAAAAGTGTGATTATGGAACGCAAAACACCAATAAAAATGTGAGGAACGATTTATCTTAAAAAAATTGCTGGCTTGGAAGAATTCTCCCTACCGCAAGCCTTTAATCTTGAAGGGGCATACGTTAAAATAGGACTAAATCAAGAGAAACCTTATAAAACAAGGGTTTGAATGATTTAAGTCCTATTTTTTTAAAAAGTCCGCGAGAGAATATTCTGCAATTTCAAATAATGAGTTAGACTGAATGCAAGTCAGGGATAACCTGATGAACAACTGAATATTCAATTACAGGTTTAATGAAAAAAATCAATCATTGACCGCTGTGTTAGAAAATTGTATATCGACATTGTAAGGAGTAAAGAGAAGAGTATCCCAGTAATGAGTGATTTTTACGATATCCTTATGGCACAGCCGGAGGATGAGGCAAAAGGCATTGCATTGTCATTGGAGCTTTTTGTGCGATACAGACCTTTACAGACTGTATAACACCAATATTCACGAAATCATCGAACAAAGGAAACATACAAACGAAAAATGTTAATTCTTTATGAAATCACAAAATTTGGATTGACATATTTTCATATGACAAATAATATAATATTAAAGACAGGCAACTTGAGTGTCTGCCAAGCGGCAAAGTAAGGTGTTGTGCCAGAGAGCAGTGCCTTATGAGCTTTATAAGGGTTTGACATTTACCACAATCTGGCTAGAGGTTAATCCTCGAAAGAAAATGTTAGAAGGGCTCTGCTTTTGCAGAGCCTTTCTTAATCTAAAGAAGTAGTGGAGAACTGTAATGAGAAATGTTATAGATTGTATAAATGCATTTATTCCGCTATTATCGACAGAATATGAGCTTGTGTTGGGCAGAAAAGGTGTTGCAGTCACATTAAGAATCTTGTTTGACAAAAAAGATTGTTTTCATCTTATGGGATTGCAATATCTTGTTGATAGACCTGAATTGAGTAGAGACAAAGGCAAAGTATTTGATGAAATAGCAGATGGAACAATTACAATTGAGAAAATAGAATCATCTGATTTTTATAAAAAGATAGAGCAAAGAATATATTTTTGGCCATTACTCGAACAAATGATAGATAGTAATGATACAGTGTATAAATACAATAAAAAGGCAAATATGTATTCAATGATTGAGGCAGATTATCTTATGGAAAATAAAATGGAAAGCAGAAATTTATTTTTATTCTTATCAAATGATGATGGAGATAAGTATTTCTGCCGTTCGTTTTTTCCAGAAGAAAAGATGGATTATTCTAAGAATCAGGCATCATGGACTCTTCTTTATAAGAAAAAGACAGATTTAATAAGAGGAACAGAGACAGTTCTTTACAATAAATTAAAATAATACTTTTTTACATAAGCCATTTGGACTAACCATCCAGAAGGCCATTTTTTTACCCATTTTTGTGGTAATGGATGTAGAAAGAAGGTGAGAACATTGAAGATAAAGAAAGTGGATGATAAGCCAATGGTCATTCACACCAAGGAGAAAGCCAAGATTCATGACTGGGAATGGCAGGATGATACAACATTAAATGTAAAAATCCGGGAAAATGTTACCTTCCAGAACGGCGAGGTATGTGATGCGGAGGATCTGTAATTTATTTTGGTCAGATGATGAAGAAGCAAAAGCCTTCTTTGATATGGGGATCGATGTCATATTAACGAATCATTTTCTGAAAACATCAGGAACTGTCTGATCCTGTGGAAAAAGTGTAGGATTCTGATATTGAGCAGTCCGGAGGAAAATGGTAAAATAGACAGGTCAGCAAATATACTGGCAGGAAAGAGGAATTTACTATGTGGGCATATGAAAGTGTATTTTATCAGATTTATCCCCTTGGTTTTGTCGGAGCACCGTTTGAAAATGACGGGGTGGAGACACATCGGATTTTGAAGGTGCTGGACTGGACAGATCATATCAAAAAGCTGGGGGCAAATGCGATTTATTTTTCACCGGTCTTTGAATCGGATACCCATGGGTACAATACAAGGGACTATCGTAAAATCGATTGCCGCCTCGGTTCGAATGAAGACTTTAAGCAGGTTTGCGATAAGCTTCACAGCGAAGGCATCCGGGTTGTGCTGGATGGCGTGTTCAATCATGCGGGACGCGGCTTCTGGGCATTTCAGGATGTTTTGAAAAACAGGGAAAATTCCCCCTATTTAAACTGGTTTCATATCAATCTTGGCGGCAACTCCAATTACAATGACGGTCTGTGGTACGAGGGCTGGGAAGGCAATTACGATCTTGTCAAGCTGAATTTACAGAACGAGGAGGTTGTCCAGTATCTTCTGGAAAGCGTAAGAGGATGGGTTGACGAGTTTGACATTGACGGTCTGCGGCTGGATGTCGCTTATTGTCTGGACGAAAATTTCGTCCGCCGTCTGAGAAGCTTCTGCGACAGCTTAAAGCCGGATTTCTTTCTCGTCGGAGAAATGCTGCATGGGGATTACAACCGGCTGATGAATGATTCCATGCTGCATTCTGCCACCAACTATGAATGCTATAAGGGACTGTATTCCAGCTTCAACAGTATGAATATGTTTGAAATTGTCCACTCTCTGCTGCGCCAGTTCGGCCCGGAAAACTGGACCCTTTATAAAGGAAAGCATCTGCTTAGCTTTGTGGACAACCATGATGTGACGCGAGTGGCAAGCATCCTTACCAATGAAAAGCATCTGCCGCTTATTTATGCGCTGATGTTTGGTATGCCCGGAATCCCCTGCGTTTATTATGGAAGTGAATGGGGCGCAAAGGGAGAGAAAAGCCAGGGAGATCCTGCACTGCGTGCATGCTTCGATGGGCCTCAGACAAACGGGCTGACAGAGTGGATCGCAAAGCTTGCAGAAGCTAAAAAACACTCCAATGCCCTCAATTATGGCGCATTCCGCAGTGTTGTGCTGACGAACCGCCAGTGCATTTTTGAGCGCGCCGTAGATGGAGAACGGGTTTTGGTTGCGATCAATGCAGAGGAGCAGCCCTATACAGCCCACTTCGATGCAGGCTGTGGTCGTGCGGTGGATCTGATCACCGGACAGGAGCATGATTTTGGCGGCGGAAGTGAGCTGCCGGGATATAGTGCTTACTTCTGGAAATGTGAGAGATAATAGTCGAAAAGAAAAGACGTTCCCGAAACCAATCTGTTCGGGAACGTCTTTATTCATGACAATAGAATGCTCGCAGAGCGTGCATTCTATTGTTCAATCAGTGATCGGCATTGCGCTGTGCCGCATGTCCGGCATCTCCCTTACACAGCAGCTCGCATCCTTGCGCATTTACGCTTCTTCAGCTGCCGCGCGGTCGAGCATCGTGCGCACAGCTGCGACAGCCTCCGGATCAGTCTGCCAGATCTCATATTCGCTCATACCGGGAATTCCCATAAAAACCTCCGGGTTGCGGTAGACCATCTCACTGTTTTTAATGGTCTTGCCGGACATATGGAATTGGGTCAGGGACGTTTTTTCAAGGAGAGCAGGAACCGTTTTGGCAGAGACGCCTGCGCCTGCAAGGAGATGGATTCTGCCGTCAGCTGCCTGATGGAGTTTGTTGAGTAGATCGACGCCGTGCAGACAGTCGGGAGCCTGACCGGAGGTCAGGATGGTCTGAATATCCAGGGAAATCGCTTCCTCAAGGGCCGCAAAGGGATCGCGGCACATATCAAATGCACGATGCAGCGTGACGGACATATCCCGGGCATGTTCGCGGAAACGTTTCATCTGTTCGGTACACAGGGAACCGTCCGGAGAAAGGCTTCCGATTACAACGCCGTCGGCTCCGGCTGCCCGAAACGCGTCGATTTCTTTACAGATGAGGGCTGTCTCATCCTCCGAGTACAGGAAATCGCCGAAGCGGGGGCGGATCAGAACATGGATGCGGATGTCGGTCTGGTTTCTGATCTGTTCATAAAGGGCGAGGGTGGGCGTCGTACCGCCGATGACAAGATTAGAGCAAAGCTCGAGGCGGTCTGCACCTCCTTTTTTGGCCATACGGGCAGAATATGCGGAATCGACGCAGCATTCTAACAGGTAATTGGATGATTTCATGAATTGCTTCTCCATTTTGCAGGATTTCCCGGGAAGGAAATGCTGTATTTCTTTGTGCGGTTGTTAATGTTTTTTCGATGACCCTGGGCAGGATGCCAGCAGGATTGTTCCGTGCTGCGCACTCCCACAATCCTGCTCGATAGTCGCATATCGTGGGATTGGCATCCCACTTTTATGCTCCTATCTTGGCGGGTCAAGAAGTCAAAACGCCTTCTGCAAGCAAGCTTGCGTCGGCTTTTTTGACTTTTTGACCCTGGCATCCTATATGATACAGGATTTTTTCGTATTTACAAATGCAAAATCGGCGTAAAAAGGAAGAAAAAATTGAAATATGTACGAATTGTGAACAAAACCTTATAAAATTCATAAAATGTTTTAAAATTAGAAAAAAACTATTTACAAACCAAAAAAAAGGTGGTATCCTCACTTTCGTATTAAAGAAACGGCATAGTTTTAAAATGCCTGGTTTTGATTTAGGAGGAGAAATTATTATGAAAAAGAATTTAGTAGCAGTTTTAGCAGCAGTAGTTATGACAGCATCCATGGTAGCTTGCGGCAGCGCAGCAGCTACAGAGACAACTGTTGAGACCGCAACCGTTGCAGAAGAGAGCACAGTAGCAGTTGAGTCTACTGTAGAAGAGACCACTGTAGAAGCTACAACTGAAGAATCTACCACAGTAGAAGCTACAACTGAAGCAGCTACCACAGAAGAAGCTACAACCGAAGCAGCTACCACAGAAGCAGCTACAGAAGAAGCTGCAACTGAGACAGCTACCGAGACTGTTGCTGAGTAATTATACCCAGACAGCTTTGACAGGATGTGTTTTTTCAGGCATTTGATCAGTCCTCATGTGGAAAGCACATCGGATAAAGGAAACGAAAAAGGCACCCTTTTGTATGGAAACATGCAGAAGGGTGTTTTTTTGTCTTTTCTTTTCAGGTATAATAAGAAAAAACGTTTTCACACAGCTATTTGTGCCGCAGGCGTCACAAAGTAGCCAGGATCGCAGAGCCGAACTGGAGGTTCGCCTCGCGGTTCCTTCGGCGCAAAACGCCTGAGGAATGGAGGATTTTATGAAGCTTTTGATCGTAGTAGACATGCAGAACGATTTTGTTACAGGGAGCCTTGGAACAAAGGAGGCTCAGGCGATTGTAGAAAACGTCATCTGCAAAATCAAAGAAACTCCGGCAGAACAGATTTATGTGACGCAGGACACGCATCCGGAACAGTATCTGCAGACAAAAGAGGGGCATCATCTTCCGGTTGCACATTGCATTGAGGGAACGGATGGACATTGCCTGTGCCCGGCAGTGGAGCAGGCGCTGGAAGAAAAACAGGTGGATGCAGGGAGAAAAATTCAGAAGCCAACCTTTGGCTCCATGGAGTTGATTGAGAAACTGCGCTCGGACGAGAAAATCGTTGCGGATTCGAACCTGCAGATCGAACTGGTCGGACTCTGCACCGGAATCTGCGTGCTCTCCAACGCGATTTTGTGTAAGGCTGCATTTCCTGAGGCAGATGTAATCGTTGATGCGGCAGCGTGTGCCTGTGTGACGCCTGCTTCTCATGATACTGCGCTGGCGGCAATGAAGCTGTGCCAGATCGAAGTAGAGAAGGAAGGAAAAGAACCCTGGAGAAATTAAACATAGGATCCTGACATTATAAAAAAGGAAAAACGGAAAACCTTATTTTTTCATTGACAGAATCGAAAAGAGTGCTATAATGAAATCAAACATATGAATAATTGTTCATATGAAAGAAAAAGCAATGGGGGACAGAAGCACCCATAGATGCTGCAAGACAGGAAGAGAGAGGATTTTATCATGAAAAAAACCTACAAAATCGACGTTGACTGCGCAAACTGTGCAAACAAGATGGAAGACGCTGCAAAGAAGACGGCAGGCGTTAAGGACGCAACGGTAAACTTCATGACCCTGAAAATGTCCGTGGAATTTGAAGACAGCGCAGATGTAAAGGCCGTTATGCAGGAGGTATACAAGAACTGCAAAAAGGTAGAGGATGACTGCGAAATCTTCCTGTAAAAGAAGACAAATCTGCAGGCTGTACCCGTTATGGACAGCCTGCAGATTTGATATTTTTACTGAAAGGGGAAAGGCATGAATAAGAAACAGAAAAAAGTGTTTATCAGAATTATCGTGGCAGCAGTGCTGATGGTTGCGCTGAGCCTGCTTCCGGTAGATGGCTGGTTGAAATTTGTGCTGTTTATGATTCCGTATCTGGTGATCGGCCATGATATTTTGTTAAAGGCCTGGAAAGGGATTTTAAACAGACAGGTTTTTGATGAGAACTTTTTGATGGCGGTTGCGACCATCGGCGCGATCCTTCTGGGGGATTATAAAGAAGGCGTTGCGGTTATGCTCTTTTACCAGATCGGCGAGCTGTTCCAGAGCTATGCGGTGGGTAAGAGTCGCAGAAACATCAGTGAGCTGATGGATATCCGCCCGGATTATGCGAATATCGAAAAGGAAGATGGAGCACTGGAGCAGGTTGATCCGGATGAAGTCGAAATCGGCAGCGTGATCGTTGTACAGCCCGGAGAAAAGGTGCCTATTGATGGCGTGATCGAAGCGGGACGCACAAGCTTAAATACCAGTGCCCTGACCGGTGAGAGCCTTCCGAGGGAAGTCGGCGTTGGGGACGAAGTTATCAGCGGCTGTATCAACATGTCCGGCGTGCTGAAAATCCGGACGACAAAGGAGTTTGGCGAATCGACTGTATCAAAGATTCTGGATATGGTAGAAAATGCAAGCTCCAAAAAATCCAAATCCGAGAATTTTATTTCCAAATTTGCAAAATACTATACGCCTGCGGTCTGCTACGGAGCCCTGGCACTGGCTGTTATACCTCCCCTTGCGCGACTGCTGTTTCTTGGAATGACACCGGAATGGGGCGACTGGGTTATGAGGGCGCTGACCTTCCTGGTAATCAGCTGCCCGTGCGCACTGGTCATCAGTATTCCCCTGAGCTTCTTTGCCGGAATCGGCGGTGCGAGCAACGCAGGGGTTCTGGTAAAAGGCTCCAACTATCTGGAAACACTTTCGGAAACCAAATATGTTGTATTTGATAAGACAGGAACCATGACACAGGGCGTGTTCGAAGTAAGCGGTGTGCATCATTCTTCCATGGATACAGAGAAGCTGCTGGAATATGCAGCACTGGCGGAATGCCATTCCTCCCATCCGATCAGCAAGAGCCTTCAGAAGGCATACGGCAAGCCCCTGGATCCGAGCCGTGTAACAGAGGTTGAAGAGATCAGCGGCAACGGTGTGACTGCGAAGGTGGACGGCGTGAGGGTTGCTGCAGGCAACAGCAAGCTGATGGAAAAACTCGGTGTGGATTGTATGGAATGTCACAGCGTCGGAACCGTTGTTCACATGGCGGTGGATGGCAAATATGCCGGACATATCCTGATTTCAGATCAGATCAAGCCTCATGCAAAGGAAGCCATTGCGGCATTGAAAAAATGCGGCGTGAAAAAGACGATCATGTTGACCGGTGACCGCCGTGAGGCAGCACGCCAGGTTGCGGAAGAGCTCGGCATTGATGAGGTACACAGCGAGCTTCTGCCCGGCGATAAGGTAGCGCAGGTAGAGAAGCTTCTGGATGAAAAAGGGGAAAAGGAAAGGCTTGCCTTTGTGGGAGACGGCATCAACGATGCACCGGTGCTTTCCCGTGCGGATATCGGCATCGCAATGGGGGCACTGGGCTCGGATGCAGCCATCGAGGCGGCGGATATTGTTCTGATGGATGATGATCCCTTAAAGATTTCCAAGGCCATCAGAATTTCCAGAAAGTGCCTGAGAATCGTTTATGAAAATATTTATTTTGCAATCGGTGTTAAAGTGCTCTGCCTGATCCTCGGCGCACTCGGCATTGCGAATATGTGGGCGGCGATCTTTGCAGATGTGGGCGTTATGATTATCGCCGTGCTCAATGCGATCCGCGCCCTGAATGTGAAAAAGCTGTAAAGAAAATGGAGAGAACCATGCAGGAAAAAGAAGAACTGGAAATGGATCACTGTGAAGAAACGGAGGTTCATGAAGAACTGCTCAGGATCGTACAGGAAAAGCTTCCAAAAGAAGAAGAGCTTTATGATCTGGCGGAGCTTTATAAGGTATTTGGAGATTCTACCCGTATCCGGATTCTGTTTGTTTTGTTTGAAGCGGAGGTCTGTGTCTGCGACCTTGCGGCAGCCCTGCAGATGACGCAGTCGGCGATTTCCCATCAGCTGCGCATTTTAAAACAGAACAAACTGGTGAAAAGCAGAAGAGAAGGCAAATCCATCTTTTATTCCCTGGCGGACGGACATGTCCGCACGATCATCAATCAGGGACTGGAGCATATCGAGGAGGATTGAACCGATCCTGTTGCCAGAAAGAAAGCACCTCAACCGATCACAAGAAAGGTTGAGGTGCTTTTATTATCGTATAGGAAACTTTGTTTCCATACGATAAAAACGCTCCGCGAGG
>ERZ791887.565-NODE-565-length-34302-cov-5.282594_pt1 | contig 34302 bp, 33 predicted proteins | sample MGYA00510157_ERZ791887 | MGnify/ENA primary metagenome ERZ791887 (study PRJEB30046, sample SAMN00792112) | human gut metagenome | study: EMG produced TPA metagenomics assembly of the A metagenome-wide association study of gut microbiota in type 2... | reverse complement strand
TGGCCGAAATGCTGAAAAATTTGACCGTTTTCATAGGTAACTGCAATTTTCATAATGGAATCTCCTTTGCAATTTTTGTTGGATTTTTCTGCGTTAGCTCTCTGCATCCGGACGCAGCGGCCGCAGCGGGCTGCCTCCTGTCCTCCGCAGATGCGGTAGTTTCCTCCGGTGATGTGCAGCGGCTTCCCGTGGACAAGACACGCTGCGATCTTGCGCCGTGCGCTTTCACAAATTTCCTGCACGGTAGAGCGGGAAATATCCATCTGTGCGGCACACTGCTCGTGGGTTTGCCGCTCCAGATCAACCAGCCGAATGACCTCGTACTCGTCCAGCGTCAGCAGGATCGGCTCGGCATCCTCACATCCGCTGGGGTAGAATGCATCGATCTTTGGTATTCCGCAAATCCGACGGCACCGTGGCGGTCTTGGCATGGACGCTTTCCTCCTCTTGTTTTCGGTATATACCGATTATAGCACCTCGCGCAGAAAAATCAACACAGATTTTTCAAAAGCCGCTGTAACGCTTATTTGAGGACTTATATTGTAAAGGGTAGTTAAGAAAAAAGCACAAGAAAGGACAAAAAATGAGAATAAAAAAGCAGAAAATGAAAAGATTACTGCCCTCTACGAAAGACTTTCTCGTGATGATGAAATTGTAGGGGACAGTAACAGTATCGTCAACCAAGACGGAATTTGTCAAGGGGGCTTTCTGCAAAAGTTACAAATTGTTCAATAATTATGTATTCTCACATCAATTTTTTCTCAACAAACTGTTGAATTACAAGTTGTATCGTATCTTCTACAAAGTTTGCATACTCGTAGCACTTCTTTTCCTGGACAACATAGTTTATAAATCCACGTTCGCACATTTCACGAACGCCGCCCCCAATTGGTCGAACATACTGCTTTCTTCCGGTTCGGCCATACCGTTTTGTCTGCAGACATCCTTTAATTCTTCTCTTGTCAGCTCGGAACATTTAAGAGCCTCTAAGATCACATTAGCAAAATAAGCCTGTCTCTCCGGTGTAAGTACCCATTTATCACGCTGATTCCAAAACGTATATCCACGCCAATCGTTACGAAGATAATCCTGCCCATTATTGCAATGAATAAATAAGGGTAGATCATCTTCCGCAAACACATGGACTGTTCCTCTGACAGTCCAGTTTTTAACAAGCCCGTCTTTGACAGTATCTTCATTATAATCTGAGCATCTTATTTTCAGCGAGTGCATAGCGTTCACCATGAATTGCGCTTGAACACCGCAAAGATCATGGAGGACGGTCATTTTATCTGTCGGTTTGAGCAAATGTTGATTTGCCATCTGACGAATTTTTATTTCTTCTATGGTCATCGCTAATTCTCCAGTTGATTGCACTTATTTACATACTTTTCTTGATAGTCCAAAATCTCTTTGCAGGGGTATTCCGAGCATTTACTACAAGCATCTATACCTCGCTCTATACAACACTTTTTGAAGGGACACTCCTTGCACAACTCAAACACGTTCTTTGATCTGCCACCGTTGCAGTAGAATTTTTCAAGAGGAATGTCAAGTCCAAAACTCTCTTTATAAAAGCTCTGAGCCTGTCTGCGCAGATCTTCATTATTGGTTTGCGTTGCAATATAGGTAACACACTTTGAACAATCATGACCACAGTAACACGGCAGACCGAACAGCTTATTTCCGGTCTTAATCATTTCAATGATTTCTTCTTCGGTCTGGCACTTGTCGTAGTCGCCAACGAGCTGACCTTCATAGTGATAAACAATGCCTTTTTCCTTATTTCTAAGGAGGCATTTTTCAAGTTCCTCTACACCGTATCTTCTTGCAAACTTTGCAAAAGCACGAATACGGGGTTTATCAAGCATACATCCGGTGCAAGGAAATTCAGAACATTCCCAACAGCCGTTCAGCCCTTTTTCTTTACAACAGTTATAGTTTTTGCACCAGCCGTGGCTTTCACAGCCTCCGTCTTGGCAACCTACACAGCCTTTTTTTTTCGGAGCAAACGCAACACGCAAGTCCGCAAAATGCGATAGCTTTCATTATTGTGCCGCCTCCCATTCTGCCGTGAACTGTCTGATTGATTGCTGACGCTTGGTACGATCATCACTCACAGCTCTCGTGGCAATCTCAAACAACTTGTCGCTGAGCTGCCATTTTTCTCGTGTGCGGTTATACTCACCAAAGAGCGCAAAAGCGGTAGCACCAAGGGTATAGACGTTCGTAATTTCATCAATATCAGCTCCGAGCTGATATTCCTCCGGAGATTGGAAGCGGGAGCTACCCCACATACGTCCCATATCGTTGACGCACGGTTGTTTGTGGAAAAGGTCAATATCGCAGATCGTCGTCTTTCCGTTCGCAAAGTCATACATAATGCTGCCGTCATAAAAATCTATGGCTACATATTTGCGTGAAGCAACACATTCCAAGAAGCTCAGTATGTCGCTGAACACGGCGAGCCTGTCATTGATGGGAAGCTGCATAAAGCGACGGTGTGCCGCAGGGTACATTCTGCCCATACAATCGCCATCAGCCCATTTGAATACCATAGCGAACCCGTCGCCAATTTCCTTGGCTTCAATAAGTTCGATCAGATTCTCGTGCTTCAGATCGCTGTAAATAGGGAGAGTAGCTTTCAATCTGGAGATAGCATCTGCCGGATCGCCGCCAAACTGCTCGGTAGGAGCACCGGCGAACTTAACGAAATAACGCTGACCGTCTTTTTCAGTACCAAAGCAGATGTTTCCGGAATCCTGGTCATCGTAAACCTTGAACACCGTTCCATACTCTTTCATAAAGCTGAAATCAAAAGCACTTTTCAGCTTGAAAGGAATCCCGTCGATGTACTGCAGATAATATCCTTTGAAATACCATGTCGGCACAGGATTACGCATATTATCATACCAAGACAGAACTTCCTTGGCTTGGTTCAGCATGGTATTCACTTCGTCCTGTCCGAACGGAATTGCCCAATATACAGACGAGAGAGTATTGCTTGAAATGTAAAGAGCAAGCAATCTCCAAAACTTCATAGGTACGTTATCATCAAAGTATCCGTTCACCATACCGGAAGCAAAGAGAGGAGCTTTCTGAGCGCACCACACAATACGGTTAAATTCTTCCCACGGATCACCGTAATCATTACGGTTAAAGTCTATAACGTGGAGCTGACCGTCTCTGTCGATCATCATGTTGCCGATGTGATAATCGCCATGCTGATACACCTGCGGTCTGTCTTTCAGCAAATGACGGTTTTCGTTTATGTAGTCGATAAAGGCCTGTCCGTTCTCATACTTGATGGGGCACTCACCATACTTTTTGATCTTATAATCCATTTTACGGTTAAAACGGATTTCCCAATCTTCCTGTGTCGCAGGCGCGAGGGGAGCGACAAAGCGTGGGCAAATCTAGTTAAAACGGATTTCCCAATCTTCCTGTGTCGCAGGAGCAGGAATGGAGTGGATCTTGCGAAGAATACGTCCCGCTTCCAAGCCATATACATACTGCTCGGTATCAGAATAGCCCGACATGACCTGCTCTGCATCTTCGCCGTCAATCCAACTTTGGATGGAATATACGCCATCCTCACAAGTGCCAAACTCGATAGGTTGGCACATAGGCACTCCAAAAGAAGCGACCTGTTTCATCATGTTAAACTCAGACTGTTTTGTATCGTGCTGTGCAATATCGGAAACACGCAAAAGATACCGTGTGCCGTTTTCGTCGGTAACACAGTATTTTTTATCACTTGACCAGCCTTTGTTTATTGGTTCTTTCGTTACAAAATTCATATCTTTTCTCCGTAGCTCTATTTGCCAAACACCTTGACATCACCGAGCAGTTTAAGGTTTCCATTATCCACGAGAATAGCGCCAGATCGCACAGCAGTTGCGTACACGGTTTTTCCACGTTCAGCAAGCACACGCTGTATCGACTCATCCTGTACCGCCGTTCCCTCATAGTGGACTTCCATATAAAAATCATTCAAATAAGGAAGCCCCTCATAATACTTAAATTCGGGGTAATCATCATCGGGAGACAAATGGTACTCCGCTAACTGAATGACAGCACCGGCACTATAGCCCATCAGAATCCCATCATGTTGCATCAAAATATCATACAAATCGAACTCTTTGATTCGATCCATCATTCGGTCGGGTAATCCACCGAGGAAATAAATAATGTCAGCCTTTTTGATTTTCTGCGCAGCAGTTTCCTTTGTATCAGTAAAGTAATTGATAAAACTCACATTTTCTTCGGGGATACCATACGCCGTAAAACCGCCAACAATTCCGTCGTGATATTTGCCGCATCCTTTAGCATACAAGGCGTTCCAATCTGACAACGATTTTACACGATTGTCTCTAAATGAAAATGCTACAACAGCGACCGAGAGATTAGGCTTTATGTAATTTTTGAGTTCGTCATAGAGCCAAGGGGCATCTATGTCGAATCCTTCAAGCAATATGTTTATCATCGAAATTTCCAACCTTTCAATTACAGAAGATTTTCCTCTATAAATTTTGCTACACCGTCCATATCATTGCTGTCAATAACTCGATCTGCTACGTCAAGAACGGAAGGGATGGCATTAGATACAGCCACACCAAGTCCGCAGTTCTTTATAGGTTCTATATCGTCGTTATCATCACCAAAATAGACCGCCGCACTCGGAGAAACACCAAAGTGGGAGAGCATTTGCTTGATGCCGTTCCATTTCGTAGCTTCGTTGCTCATAATTTGGATAAGATCATTATTGGCGATGGTGTGGTACACATCATCGGTCAACGTGGTTTCAATGCCCTCATATAGCGGTTTCTGTTGGCTGCTTGCCAGTATTTTATAGAGGTCCTATGTCAAGATTTAGTACAAGTTAAAATGAGAAACCTTTCCCATTTTAACCCGCCAGAAACTCAGCCTCAGTGTGTGTTCTTTTATACAATCGTTCGAATTCATTTGGTGACATATAGTTACAATGGCTATGAATTCGTTTCGTATTGTAGAAAGCTTCCAGATATTCGAAAATCAAGCGGTATGCCTGCTTGTAATCGTGAATTTTAAAGCGGTTGAGCCATTCACGTTTGATAATCGAATGGAAGGATTCAATGCAGGCATTATCCCACGGAAATGCTTTCTTTGAGTAACTACGCTGCATATTTTCTGTTACTTTTTTATATTCCGTCGCAACGTAGTGACTGCCACGATCAGAGTGAATGATCAATGGCTGGTCGATATTTCGGCGAGCTTTGGCTTTGTTTATCGTATCAATCACGCAGGATACTTCCAGTGTTTTTGAAAGTGTCCATGCTATGATTTTTCTGGAAAATAAATCCATAATACTGGTCAGATAGACAAATCTGTCTATTGTCCAGATGTAGGTGATATCCGAACACCAGACGGCATTCGGGCGGTCAGGATTAAACTGCTCATCGAGGATATTTTGTAATTCAGTGCTGAAATCAGAATCTTTTGTGGTAATTGTCCATGGCTTGCTCCACTGGGCACGGATTCCCATTTGACGCATGTATGTACCAACAGTTCTTTCCGAAATGACTTCACCGGTTTTCCGCAATTCTACAGTGATTTTCGGAGCACCGTAGTTCTGCTTGGAATCATCATATATATCCTGTATTTTTACTTTTACAGATTCACGGCGTTTTTCTGTATCAGAAGGCACGCGGTGGAGCCATGCACGATATCCTGAACGTGAGACACCTAAAAATTTCAACATTCCGGAGACGGAAAAACGGCGTCCAGCCTTTTGGGCAGCTTCCGTCTTCTCAGACACTTCGAGATAAATGGCTTCCGTCATTTTCCCAGAATGTTGATTGCTTTTTTTAATACATCAAGTGCATCTTGGGCATCACATAATTCACGTCTGAGACGGGCGATTTCCTTCTGTTCATCGGATGCGTAATTACCAGAACCCCGAACAGGAATATCACCGGATTCACGGAAGTCTTTCAGCCACTTTGTTAGTGTGCTGTATCCGATGCCAAGATTTTCTGCACATCCACGTACACCGAGATCTTTATGATCTTGATAATACCGGATTGCATCAAGTTTAAATTGTTTGTCATGTTGCATTGCCATATGAGGTCCTCCTTCAGCATGTCTCTATTGTACCATGTTAATATGTATTTGGAATTTCTCATTTTGGCTTGTACTATTTATATTCTAGCATCACCTCTGCCATTGAGCAGGAGATCGCGGCGCATGAAAAGCAGCTTCGGCAGAGTTATTCCGTAAAGGCACGACTGATGGGGGAGATTGATTCCCTCGACCCGGATGATAAGCACTACGTTAAACGCTAAGCAGACCTTGATGATCGGCTTTACAAGATGTATGATAAGATCGAGGATACGGAAAACCAGCTCAAGCTCCAATCATTGCGGAAGATATGAGCTTGAGTTTGGACAATGACGCACATATAGAAATGGTATGCCTCTTGAGCAAAGAGGCAGGGGAGGAACAGCAGAGATGAATCAGGCAATGCAGAAAGCAAAGGAAACTTTTGCACAGGGAAATTATACCTGTGTCTGGTGCAGGGACGACGAGCTTTTGACGAGTAAGGAAGCAGGCCTGCGTCCGCTGCTGACACGCATCCGGGAGGGTAAGGATTTGAGCGGATTTTACGCGGCGGATAAAATCGTCGGACGCGCGGCAGCATTTTTATATGTGAAGCTTGGAGCAGCCGGGATGTATGCACCTGTGATGAGCAGGGGTGCGAAAGAGCTTTTGGCGGAATACAACATACCTGCAGAAGCAGACGAACTGACAGAGAACATCCGAAATCGTCAAAATACCGGATTATGTCCGATGGAATGCGCAGTTTCTTCCTGTGGCAGTCCGGAAGCAGCGTATGCTGCCATTTTGGAAGCGATCAGAAAAATGCAACAGAAATAAGCGATAAAGATAAAGGGGAAAATATAAGAGGAGGAGCGTTTAAATGCTGTACAAAAAGAATCAGGCAGAGAAACTGGAAGACAGCTTGTTCGAGCAGCCCACAGCGGAGTATAGGGGAGCTCCCTTTTGGGCGTGGAATACGATGCTGGAGCAAAAAGAGCTCGACAGACAGATGGAGGTCTTAAAGTCGATGGGCTTTGGCGGTGCACATCTGCATCCGCGTACCGGTCTGGAAACACCGTATTTAAGCGAGGAATTTATGGATCGGATCAAGGGCTGCCTGGCAAAAGCAAAGCAGGAAAATCTACAGGTTTATTTGTATGATGAGGATCGTTGGCCGTCCGGATTTGCGGGAGGTCTTGTGACGAAGGAGGAAAAATACCGTGCGCAGTATCTTCTGTTTACAAACAAGCCTTATGAAGCAGGGGAAGAGGCACAGAAGCAGATAGATTCCAGCGCGAGAGCAGCAAGAACCTTAAATGGCAGGCTGCTTGAGGTTTATGATGTCGTTCTGGATGAAAAGGGTTATCTGGTTTCCGGTAAAAAACTGGAGGAAGGCACGCAGCCCCAGGGAACCTGCTGGTATGCTTATCTGGAACGCCCGCTGCCGAGCACCTGGTACAACCATCAGACCTATGTAAATACGCTGGACAAAGCGGCAATGGATCGTTTCCTGGAAATTACCCACGAGGCTTATGCAAAGGAGATTGGGGACGAGTTTGGAAAAACTGTGCCGACGATCTTTACGGATGAGCCGCAGTTCTCTCATAAAACACTTTTGCAGTTTCCGCAGGAAAAACGGGATGTGATCCTGCCCTGGACAGAGGATTTTGCTCAGACCTATCAGGAAATGTATCAGGAGGATATTCTGGAAAAGCTCCCTGAGCTGATCTGGGAAAAAGCAGACAGAAGCGTTTCCACGATCCGGTATCATTATCATGATCATGTGACGGAGCGTTTTACCCGCGCGTTTGCAGACAATATTGGGGCATGGTGCAAAAAGCACAATATCGCGCTGACCGGACATATGATGGAAGAGCCCACACTGCGCAGTCAGACTGCAGCACTGGGCGAGGCGATGCGTGCGTACAGAAGCTTTGAACTGCCCGGTATCGACATGCTGTGTGACAGCCATGAATACACGACGGCAAAGCAGGCACAGTCTGCATCTCATCAGTTTGGGCGTGAAGGCGTAATGAGCGAGCTTTATGGTGTAACGAGCTGGAGCTTTGATTTCAGACGCCATAAGCTGCAGGGAGACTGGCAGGCGGCGCTGGGCATTACACTGCGTGTGCCGCATCTGTCCTGGGTGTCTATGAAGGGGGAGGCAAAGCGTGATTATCCGGCGAGCATCAATTATCAGTCGCCGTGGTGTAAGGAATATAAAACAGTTGAAGATCATTTTGCAAGAGTAAACACAGCCATGACACGTGGGAAGGCAGCTGTGCGTGTCGGCGTCATCCATCCAATCGAAAGCTACTGGCTTCACTGGGGACCGGAGTCCCAGACCGGATCGATCCGGGAGCAGATGGAGGAACGGTTCCAGAATGTGACCCGCTGGCTGTTGTTTGGCAGCTGTGACTTTGACTTTCTGGATGAATCGCTTCTTCCCGACTTGTGTACGGAAGCAGGAAACCCGCTGAAGGTCGGTGCAATGTCCTATGATGCTGTTATCATTCCCGGCTGTGAAACGCTGCGCAGTACGACAATAGAACGTTTGAAAACCTTTGCAAGAGCGGGCGGTAAGCTGATTCTGATGGGAGAAGCACCGACTATGACAGATGCAGTGCCCAGTAACGATGGTGCAGAGCTTGCAGCCCTTTCCAGACGGATCGTCTTTGAAAAAGCGGCGCTTTTGGAAGCGGTTGAGCCATATCGCACACTGCGCCTGGAAAATGAGATGGGCAGCCTGACAAACCATTACATCTATCAGCTGCGCGTAGATCAGGACTGTAGCTGGCTGTTTATTGCAGTGGGAGAGCCTGCAGGAAATCCGGATTTTGTGAAAAAGGATCCTGTGAACATCGTGTTAAACGGCAGGTTCACGGTAAAAGAATACGATACCATGACCGGAAGAATCCGGGATGTGAAGACAGCAAAAAGAGGGGCGCAGACGGTTATAAATCATATCTTTTATAACCAGAGCAGCCTGCTGTTAAAGCTGATGCCGGTGGGCGAGGCGAGCGGCAGCGTGCAGGCAGCTGATGACAACGATGCAACACAAGCAGCTGGCATGCCTGGCGCGATGCAGGCGGTATCTGAAGCATCCAGCACGGCAGAAAGCTGCGCAGCATGTGTCGATTCTGCTTTAGCTGCAGCCCTCCGGGAACAGCTCCTTGCGTCCGGCGCAGCGCCGAAAGCCCTTCCGAATCGTGTTGCTGTTACTTTAAGTGAGCCGAACGTTCTTCTTTTGGATCGTGCGGAATTTTGTATGGACGGCGGAGCATATCAGCCTGCACAGGAGCTGCTGCGGGCAGACAATGTCCTGCGCAGTCAGCTCGGTTTCCCGGCGCGCGGCGGAGAAGTTGCCCAGCCATGGGTATTGCCGGAGGAAAAGACGAAACATTTTGCGACACTTCGCTTTACGGTAGAGAGTGAAGTGGAAGTACCGGTACGTTTGGCACTGGAGGAAGCGGAGCATGCATCTGTAAAACTGAATGGGAAAACAGTGAACGAAAAGGTGTCCGGCTGGTTTACGGATCACTGCATCGGGACGATCGAAATCGGCACACTTCAGAAAGGCACAAATATAGTGGAAGCGACAGTTCCTTTCACGCACAGAATCGGTCTGGAATGGTGCTATCTGCTGGGTGATTTTGGCGTGCGTATCGAAGGCAGAGCCGGTGTTGTGACAGCACCTGTCAGAGAGTTAAGCTTTGGGGATATCGTACCCCAGGGACTTCCTTTTTATGGTGGAAATATTACCTATCATCTGCCGGTATCGATCGGAGCAAATGGCGCTGTTGTACATATTCCTCATTATCGTGGTGCACTCGTTGCAGTTGAAAAGGATGGAAAACGGTTGGGTGAGACGACATTTGCACCCTATGATCTGGAAGTTGGACAGACTGATTCGATCGATCTGGTGTTGTTTGGAAACCGCGTCAATACCTTTGGCGCAGTCCATATGGTTGGAGAGGATGACAGATTCCTGAATCCCGGCAGCTGGCGCACCCAGGATGATGGCTGGTCGGAGGAATATGTGTTGCAGAAGGTCGGTATTTTGTCTGCACCGGTGATCGTGCTGAATAAATAGAAATAAGCAACAGAGTGCATGTTATGCGAATATTCTATTGTCTGGAATAATTTTATCGGAATAATAAATATGAGACGGAGGCGAGGAATAACGGGGCGAAAAGGTATTGTTGCCGATCAGGACTTGCTCTCCTAAAAACTGGTGCGAACAGGAAGTGCATATGAATTCTTATGGAGATTCGCACCTGGAAAATTATAAAATAACATTTATTAATTTAGTTTTTTAAAAACAGAAGCTATATTTATTAGTGAGATGAAATAAAATATAGCCGTACTGTAAACGAAAAAATGTCAATAAATGCAGTCGCTCCCCTCGCGGGAGCGTGGATTGAAATTTTATGCAATCATAAGCATTATCATTAAATACAGTCGCTCCCCTCGCGGGAGCGTGGATTGAAATGCAACATGTTCCCGGCTGATGTCACAGTCTCTTATGTCGCTCCCCTCGCGGGAGCGTGGATTGAAATATCTGTTTCCCGCAGACTGTACATCCTGTTTTCGTCGCTCCCCTCGCGGGAGCGTGGATTGAAATCGGATGTATCGGCAATGGTTTGTCGATGATTTTGTCGCTCCCCTCGCGGGAGCGTGGATTGAAATTGTGCAGAATGTAAATAAGAGCACGGGAGGAACAGTCGCTCCCCTCGCGGGAGCGTGGATTGAAATCCACCTCTGAAAGATATTTCATGATTTTACCGAAGTCGCTCCCCTCGCGGGAGCGTGGATTGAAATATATCCAATAATACATTTATCGCCTCCGTTATAGTCGCTCCCCTCGCGGGAGCGTGGATTGAAATGCAATGGTACCGGCGACATGTTCCCACCTGCCGCGTCGCTCCCCTCGCGGGAGCGTGGATTGAAATGTTCCATCCGCGGAAATTGTTGCGCAGACTAAATGTCGCTCCCCTCGCGGGAGCGTGGATTGAAATTTTTAAAGGAGATATGACTTTCAAAGAAGCGCTGTCGCTCCCCTCGCGGGAGCGTGGATTGAAATGCAATTCATCGTTTGTTAGATTTGCCCACGCTTTGTCGCTCCCCTCGCGGGAGCGTGGATTGAAATATGCATGCGAATATCCTTTGGACTGCTTTAAATGTCGCTCCCCTCGCGGGAGCGTGGATTGAAATCGTCACCATTGCCTTCGCATCGTCCTCTGTCATGGTCGCTCCCCTCGCGGGAGCGTGGATTGAAATTGTAGGATGTTTGTCTGGGCTGCCATGTTGTAGTTGTCGCTCCCCTCGCGGGAGCGTGGATTGAAATGCGTATTCCCCACCTCGAAAATCGCAACTGCAGCCGTCGCTCCCCTCGCGGGAGCGTGGATTGAAATGATCTCATTGTCGCGGATCAGCTTTAATGCCGCGTCGCTCCCCTCGCGGGAGCGTGGATTGAAATCGGTTTTGCCGGTAATCACATTTTTAACGCCGCCCAGTCGCTCCCCTCGCGGGAGCGTGGATTGAAATATACCCCTGAATGTTGCCAGGTTCATGATGCCTGGTCGCTCCCCTCGCGGGAGCGTGGATTGAAATATACCCCTGAATGTTGCCAGGTTCATGATGCCTGGTCGCTCCCCTCGCGGGAGCGTGGATTGAAATACTGCGATACTGTCAAATCCCAGTGCTTCCAAGTCGTCGCTCCCCTCGCGGGAGCGTGGATTGAAATGAATCCTACACGCTCTGCCAGTCAATGTATGCCAGTCGCTCCCCTCGCGGGAGCGTGGATTGAAATGTCTCGAAATAGGCTTTGCACAAATACCCCAAAATGTCGCTCCCCTCGCGGGAGCGTGGATTGAAATCAGAGTAACGCCGCCCCTGCTGGTAGCCGTTGTCTGTCGCTCCCCTCGCGGGAGCGTGGATTGAAATCAGATGGACACGATACGCCAGGCTTACGGCGACGGTCGCTCCCCTCGCGGGAGCGTGGATTGAAATGACGGATCCAAACAGTTTTGCCATTGCCTCCTTGGTCGCTCCCCTCGCGGGAGCGTGGATTGAAATCATTGGTGTCATTGGCATCTTTTGTATCTCCTTTCCGTCGCTCCCCTCGCGGGAGCGTGGATTGAAATAAGGCGAAGACCGTAAGTTTCGCAGGTACTACAGTCGCTCCCCTCGCGGGAGCGTGGATTGAAATCAGCAATCGGAATGAAGTGCATCAAGCTTGGTTTGCGTCGCTCCCTTCGCGGGAGCATGTCAGGAAAAGGATCGTAACAGAAAAAATGTCGAAGAAAATGGGGGAGAGGCATATGGATTATTTTGCGCATATTGATGGGAAACGAAAACAGAGTGTTTTGGAGCATTCGGAGGGGGTTGCAAGACTTGCTGGAATGTTTGCCGGAGAATTTGGAAAGTATGAATGGGGATATTGCAGTGGTATGCTGCATGATATTGGAAAGTACAGTCTCAGGTTCCAGAGAAGACTTCAAAAAGGAGATGTTCAGGTGGACCATTCGACGGCCGGAGCACAACTTTGTGCGGCGAAAGGAGGATACTACTCGTTTCTAAATTATTGCATTGCAGGGCATCATGCGGGCTTGCCAGATTGCGGAAGTAATACGGACAATGGCGGAGAGTCTACGTTGAGCGGCCGCCTAAAGAAAAAAATAGAAGATTATCAGGCTTATCAGTCTGAGATTGAGGTTCCGCTACTTCATTCGGCGCCCATTGATCCAAAAGCTGTGCCGAACCCATATTTTTCGTTAAGTTTTTTTATGCGAATGATTTATTCCTGTCTGGTAGACGCAGATTTTCTGGATACGGAAGCTTTTATGAAGCAGGGAAAGACAGAACGAGATCCCGGCACGAGAATAGAAGAACTGTACAGAAAGTTAGATAAATATCTTGAGAATAAAAGATGGCTGGAAAATAAAAAACCCGATACGATCAACGGCAGACGAAGTGAGATTTTGCGGCATTGTATGGACATGGGAACCCAGGAAAAGGGAATGTTTCGTCTGACTGTTCCGACCGGTGGAGGAAAAACAATTGCCTCGCTGGCGTTTGCACTTCGGCATGCGGCAGCGCATCAGATGAAGCGGATTATTTATGTCATTCCATATACCAATATTATCGAACAGAATGCGCAGGTATTTCGGGAGATTCTGGGAGAGGAAAATGTGTTGGAAAGCCATTGCAACATTGATTATACCAGTTCGGAAGAGCTCAGACCGATGCAGCTTGCTTCGGAAAACTGGGACAAGCCGGTGGTTGTTACGACCAATGTACAGTTTTTTGAATCTCTCTTTGCATCGAAATCTTCAAAATGCCGGAAGCTTCATAATGTTGCAAACAGTGTGATCATTTTTGATGAAGCACAGATGATACCGCCGGAGCATCTGAAGCCTTGTCTTGCGGTTATAGAGGAACTGGCAGCGCAATATGGTTCATCTGTTGTGCTTTGTACAGCAACGCAGCCAACATTTCAGAATTTTTTCCAGAGAAATTGGGAGCCGGTTGAGCTTTGTCCATGTATGGAAGAGCAATTTCGCTTTTTCAAGAGGACGAGATTTGAAGATATCGGAACGGTGACAGAAGAAGAGCTGGAGGAAAAACTTTTAAAAGAAACACAGGCATTGTGTATTGTCAATACGAAGAAACGAGCACAGAGAATTTATAATGCGATCAAAGGGGACGGAGTCTTTCATCTGTCGACAACAATGTATCCAAAGCATCGGAAACGGGTGTTAGAGCAGATTAGGAAAAGACTGGAAGATGGTAAAAAGTGTATTTTAATTGCAACGAGTCTGGTGGAAGCTGGAGTGGATCTGGATTTTCGATCTGTATATAGACAGCTTGCGGGAATGGATTCTATGATTCAGGCGGCAGGACGCGGAAATCGAAATGGAGATCGTTCCATAGAGGAGAGTCCGGTATATATTTTCGGAATGGAAGGAAAAGAGTTTGTTCCCGGTCAGCAGATGCAGATGGATACGTCCAAAGCGCTTTTACTGGATGGATATCAGCCGGAAGACCTTGCGACAGTAGATCAGTATTTCCAGATGTTGTATCAATTAAAACAGGATGAAATGGATAAGGACGGTGTGATGCGCTGCTTCGAAAATCAGAATTATCAGTTTGCGTCAGCTGCTAAAAAGTTTCATCTGATTGAAGAGAATACCGTAACAGTGTTTGTAAAAAGAGAGCAGGAAGCGGCGAAGTTATTGGGACAGATTCGAAACCAGGGGTATTCCCGCACTTTGATGCGACAGGCAGGACAGTATTGTATCAATATTTATGACAGGGATTTTGAAAAATTAAACGGACAGGGAGCGCTGCGTCCGGTGTCCGGTGATATAGAAGATTTCTATGAATTAGTTTCGGAGGAACTGTACACAGAAGAAATGGGATTAAAAATGGATATTGAAGAAGGCATCGGAGTGTTCTGGTAATTGTTTTAGCAAGTGCTGTAGGCGGGAGGTTAGAGGATAAAAGCATACGGAACAGAAGAAAAATCATCAACTTCTGTTCCGCATCGCTTGGTTCACATGGTGTGAAAAAATATTTTTTCAATCCCCAATTCCGTGTCATTGTAAATGGCAGGAAAAGACGATGTTTATTATATAATAGTTATTCCATATAATCCAGTGTAAATATTTTTATAGAAACTTCAATATATTTTCCCACAGATAATGGAAACGTTGTTGCATTATATAAAACAGTGTAGTATAGTGGAAATATAAAGAAAAGGACAGTGAGAAAAACGATAATTTTTATAAAAAGGGGAACAGAGATGGTTTTATATCATGGGAGTAAAGAAATCGTGGAATATCCCGAAATTCGAAAAGCACGATTTCAAAAAGATTTCTATTTTGGATTTTACTGCACACTTTATGCAGAGCAGGCGAAGCGTTGGGCAACCAGATACGGTGATGGGTACATCAATAAATATGAATATGTACCAAGCAGTACTTTGAATTGTTTGTATTTTGAAGAGATGACGGAAGAATGGCTGGATTTTATTGTGGCATGTCGTAGAGGAATTCCACACAAATATGATATTGTGGAAGGACCGATGGCAGATGATACGATTTACAATTATATCCAGAACTATCTGGATGGCAAAATTTCGAGAGCCGCATTTTGGGAACTGGCAAAGTTTAAATATCCGACGCATCAAATCAGTTTTCATACGATTTCAGCGCTGGATACATTGACATTTGTAGGAAGCGAGGTCGTGTATGGGGACAAAAAATAATAATGATTTATTTTATATATGCAGCTTGATCGAATACATCGGAAGGAAAACGAAACAGCCTCGGAAAAAAGTAGCAGATTATCTGGGAAGAAAGCATATTCATCGGATTTACGAACATGCAGATGTATTTCATTGTGAACCAATTGAAAAGATGGCAGAAGAATTGATTGAAGAATGCAATATTCCGAAGGGCAGCTTTGATAATGTGGGAGCATGCAGATATACAGTACCGGATTATTGGGATATCGGAGAAGTGTATGAACGGCTGATTGAAGATTCCTATTCTGATCAGGATATTGAGAAAGGGCTTTGGCAGGTATATCATTCCTGGATAGATTCCAGCATTTCTGATTATAATACGGATTTTTACTATCAATCGAGAGACTATCTGGCAGCCTGCTATCAGGATGGTTCGATATTATAGATGAAAAGGGGTGATAAAATGGGCATGGGTGTAAAAGTCAGAGTATGGGGACCATATGCGCTCTTCTCAAGACCAGAGATGAAAGTGGAACGGTGTTCTTACGATGTAATGACGCCATCTGCTGCAAGAGGAATTCTGGAAGCGATTTACTGGCATCCGGGGCTTCGATGGGTGATCGACAAAATTCAGGTAAACAAACCAATCCGGTTTACCAGCGTTCGGAGAAATGAAGTGAAAAGCAAAATTTCTGCCAGCAATGTGCTTCAGGCATATAACGGAGCGGATAAGGAATTGTATTTGAGTACAAAAGAGGAAATTGTACAGCGGGCATCTTTATTGCTGTGTGATGTGGAATATGTCATTGAAGCTCATTTTGAAATGACGGAACAGGCAAATGAAACAGACAATCCCGGTAAGTTCAAGGATATCATGATGCGTCGTTTAAAGCGCGGAGAATGCTATCACATGCCGTATTTTGGATGCCGGGAATTCCCGGTGCATTTCGAATTGTGCGAAGAGGAAACTACATCCTGTTATGCTGTTGTTCCGGAAAAGGATCTCGGTTTTATGCTATACGACATGGATTACTCTGATCCGAACGATATTCAGCCGATGTTCTTTCGGGCGGTGATGAGAAACGGTGTTCTTGATCTGAGAGACTGTGAGGTGATTCGGTGATTTTACAGGCACTTGTAAAGGAATATGAAAGTCTGGCAGAGCAGGGGAAAGTATCGCAGCCGGGGTGGTGTCAGGCAAAGGTTTCCTATGAAATCAATTTGTATGCGGATGGACGAATCAAACAAATTATCTGCTTGAAGCAGGAAAAAGAAATTGGGAAAAAGAAGGTTTTAATTCCCAAAACGATGAAAGTACCGCAGATGGTCACCCGATCTTCCGGAATAGCGGCAAATTTTCTGTGTGATAACTCAAAATATCTGTTAGGAATTGATGCAGAAGGGACTTCTGGGCGGATAAGGGATTGTTTTCTGGCAGCAAAGGAAAGACACCTCTCTGTTTTGGAAGGAACAGATGGCATAATGGCGCAGGCAGTCTGCCATTTTTTTAAAAACTGGAACCCGGAAAGCGTTCAGGAATGTCCGGAGTTGAAAGAGCAATGGGAAGGAATTACAGATGGCGGGAATCTTGTTTTTGGAATGAACGAATTCTATGCACAGGATGATCCGGAAATACAGAAAATGTGGAACGCAAGTCAGTCTGAGACAGAGGAGGAAACATCAGGCATTTGTCTTGTAACCGGAAATTATGGTCCGATTTCCAGAATTCACAGATCCATTAAAGGGGTTCCGGGGGCACAGTCGAGCGGCGCAGCACTGGTGTCTTTTAATGCACCGGCATTTGAATCTTACGGAAAAGAACAAAGCTACAATGCGCCGGTTGGAAAGTATGCAGAGTTTGCGTATACGACAGCTTTAAATTACCTGCTGGGACAAGAAGAATACCGATTTCAGCTTGGTGATACAAGAGTGGTATTCTGGGCAGAAAGTGGAGAAGAGGCATATCAGGATTTTTTTGCTTCTTTTCTGGAACCCAAACCGGATAATGAGGAGATGCTGAAAGCTGTTTTTGCAGGATTGAAAAAACAGAAATATCTCGATCTGGATCAGTTTGAATTGAATCCAAATCAAAAGTTTTATATCCTTGGACTTGCACCAAATGCTGCTCGTTTAGCGGTTCGTTTCTTTTATGAAGATTCTTTTGGAAATATTTTGAAGCATCTTGCAGAACATTATCAGCGAATTGAAATTGTAAAACCGGTATGGGAACAGAATAGTTATCTTGGAATCCGAGACATGCTTGCGGAAACGGTGAATCAGAAAGCAAAGGATAAAAATCCGATTTCGAATATGGCGTCTATGGTGCTGCAGGCAATCCTTGCAGGAAACCGTTATCCGGCAAGTTTGTATACAGATACGATGATTCGTATCAGGGCGGAGCAGGGAAACGTCACCTGGAAAAAAGCTGCGATCCTCAAGGCTTATTTGATTCAAAACTACCATTTGGAAAAGGGGGAACATTATATGGGACTAAATGAGGGATGTAAGGAAGAGGCATACGTTTTAGGAAGGCTGTTTGCTATGTTGGAAGCAATTCAGATGGACGCCAATCCGGGAATTAAAGCAACAATCCGGGATCGGTATTTTAACTCTGCGTGTGCGACACCGGCAATTGTTTTTCCGATATTGTTCAAATTAAAAAACAGCCATATCAAAAAGCTGGAACGGGATAATCCGAGTGCAAAAATATATTACGAAAAGCAGATTATGGAAATTATGGGGAAACTCGGAGAAAAAATGCCGAACCGTCTGGCACTGGAAGAGCAGGGACAATTTGATCTGGGATATTATCATCAGATGCAGAAAAAATATGAAAAGCGGGAGGAAAAGTAAATGAGTGAGACAATCAAAAACAGATATGAGTTTGTAGTATTGTTTGATGTGGAAAATGGGAATCCGAACGGAGATCCTGATGCAGGAAATATGCCGCGTATTGATCCGGAAAGTGGTCTCGGTCTTGTGACAGATGTTTGTCTGAAACGAAAGATCAGAAATTATGTGGAAACAGTAAAAGAGGAGGAGCCGGGGTTCCAGATTTATATCCGTGAAGACGTACCGTTGAACCGAAGCGATAGAACCGCATGCGAGAGCCTTGGAATCCATGAGACAGATGAAAAAAAAGTGACGGATGGATTAAAAAAGCTGAAAAAGAACGATCCGGATGCAGATCTGAAAATTCGGGATTATATGTGCCAGAATTTTTATGATATCAGAACTTTTGGTGCGGTTATGACAACATTTGTGAAAGCATCGCTGAATTGCGGGCAGGTAAGGGGTCCTGTGCAGATTGGCTTTGCCAGAAGCATTGATCCGATTATCAGTCAGGAAGTAACGATTACGAGAGTTGCGATTACGACAGAAAAAGACGCGGAAAATAAGAGCACGGAAATGGGCAGAAAAAGCATTGTGCCCTATGGATTATATCGTGCAGAGGGATATGTTTCTGCAAATCTTGCCAGAAAGGTAACCGGATTTTCTGAGGAAGATCTGGAGCTTTTATGGGAAGCAATTATCAACATGTTTGAAAATGATCATTCTGCGGCAAGAGGAAAGATGGCGGTGCGGGAACTGATTATTTTCAAACACAGCAAGGAGCTGGGAGATTGTCCCGCATATAAGTTATTTGATGCAGTGGAAGTAAAGAAAAACGACGATATTATTTATCCCAGAAACTATAAAGATTATACAGTTAAAATTCATCAGGATCAGATACCGGAATCTGTTGAAGTGACAAGAAGAGCATAGTAATCAGAAAGCAGAAAAAGGCACACTTTGTTTGAAATGCGTTGAAAAAGAGGTGTCGTATAATGGAATATGCTGAAGACGATTATTTGATGATATCTGGTATCCAGCATTTTAAATTTTGCAGAGACAATGGGCATTGATTCATGTGGAACAGCAATGGGCAGAAAATGAACATACTGTCATTGGAGAGCTGATGCACAAAAAGGCGCATGATCCATATCTGACGGAAAAGCGGAAAGATTTGCTTGTGGTAAGGGCATTGCCGGTCAGTTCCAGAACGATGGGAGTCAGCGGCGAATGCGATATTGTAGAATTTCGGAAATGCGAAGATGGAGTGAAACTGCACGGACACAGGGGATTTTACAGTATTTATCCGGTAGAGTATAAAAAAGGGAAACCAAAACATTCAGAGGAGGATATCTTACAGCTGACAGCGCAGGCAATGTGTTTGGAAGAAATGTTTTCGACGACAGTATCGGAAGGGGCAATTTTTTATGGAGAAACCAGAAGACGTGAAGTCGTTGCAATTACGGAAGAGCTGAAAAATGAGGTTTGTCAGATATTTGAAGAAATGCATCAATATTATGACAGACGGTATACACCGAAAGTAAAATACAGCAAAGCATGCGCTTCCTGTTCTCTGAAGGAAATATGCCTTCCAAAGCTCGAAAAAGCCGGATCGGTAAAGGAATATCTGAAACGGGCGCTGGAGGAGGAACCGGGATGAAAAAACTGCTCAATACATTGTACGTTACTTCGGAAAACAGCTACCTTGGATTGGATGGAGAAAATATTGTTGTTTATGAAGAACAGAAGGAGCTTGGAAGGCTGCCGCTGCATAATCTGGAGGGAATTGTTTCTTTTGGTTACAGAGGGACAAGCCCAGCGCTTATGGGCGCTTGTGCAGACCGAAATATTTCCTTGTGTTACCTTACGCCGCAGGGAAAATTCTTAGCCCGGGTGACTGGAAAAGTAAGAGGAAATGTTATTTTACGAAAACAGCAGTATGATACAGGAAAAGATGAGGAAAAGAGCCTTACAATTGCAAAAACTTGTATTCTTGGAAAAGTATACAATTCGCGCTGGGTTCTGGAACGGGCAATCCGGGATCATGCAATGCAGATTGATGCGGAAAAGGTAAAAGCAGCATCAATGCAATTAAAAGCTTCCCTGGAGCGGATTCAAAACTGTACATCCAAGGATCAGTTAAGAGGATATGAAGGGGAAGCTGCCAGCATTTATTTTGGTGTATTCAATGAATTGATTCTGCAGCAGAAAAAGGATTTTCAGTTTCAGGGACGGACAAAACGTCCTCCAATGGATACGGTTAATGCGATGCTTTCTTTTGCCTATACACTTTTGACGAATCAGATCATGTCTGCTCTGGAATGTGTTGGCTTAGATCCCTGTGTCGGATATCTGCATACAGAACGTCCGGGAAGAAGTTCACTGGCATTGGATATGGTTGAAGAACTTCGCTCTGTAATGGCAGATCGGTTTGTATTATCTCTTATTAATAAGAAGATTATTAGCGGAAAAAACTTTACAAAAAAAGAAAATGGTGCAGTTTTGATGGATGATGAGCTGCGGAAAAAGTTTTTGACAGAATGGCAAAATAGAAAAAAGGAAGTTATTACACATCCGTATCTTAGGGAAAAAGTGGAGTGGGGAATGGTTCCCTATGTGCAGGCAATGCTCCTTGCCCGATATTTACGCGGAGACCTGGACGAATATCCTGTTTTTCTCTGGAAATGAGGTGACAAATGCTTGTACTGATCACATATGATGTGAACACAGAAACAGCAGCCGGTAAAGCAAGACTGCGGAAGGTTGCTAAACAATGCGTCAACTATGGAAGAAGGGTTCAGAATTCTGTATTTGAATGCATTTTGGATAACGCTCAGTGCATCGCACTGAAAGCACTTCTGACAGATATTATCGACAGCAAAGTAGACAGTCTGCGCTTTTATTATCTTGGTAATAAATACGAGACGAAAGTGGAGCATGTCGGGGTCGAAAAAGGTATTGCTGCCGATCAGGTCCTGCTCCTCTAAAAACTGGTGCGAACAGGAAGTGCATATGAATTCTTATGGAGATTCGCACCTGAAAAATTATGAAATAACATTTATTAATTTATTTTTTTAAAACAGGAGCTATATTTTATTGGTGAGATGAAATAAAGAATAGCCGTACTGCAAGCGAAAAGATGTTAATAAATGCTGTCGCTCCCTTCGCGGGAGCGTGGATTGAAATCTACTATTACGCCTTTTATAAGGTCTATATGCCCCAGTCGCTCCCTTCGCGGGAGCGTGGATTGAAATCTCCTTATGTATATACTATATCATATTATGATTTGTCGCTCCCTTCGCGGGAGCGTGGATTGAAATCTCTGCTGATGTCCTCAGCGATTCCATTTTTTACCGTCGCTCCCTTCGCGGGAGCGTGGATTGAAATCCCCTTAAAATTCACTGTCCAGAACTTTTTGAAAGTCGCTCCCTTCGCGGGAGCGTGGATTGAAATAACCGCATTACTACAACACCTTCATATCTTATCATAGTCGCTCCCTTCGCGGGAGCGTGGATTGAAATATATTCATCGACACAACCATAATAAGCATGGTCAGTCGCTCCCTTCGCGGGAGCGTGGATTGAAATAAAAGGGGCAGACGTTCTCAGCCTGCCCCTTTTTGTCGCTCCCTTCGCGGGAGCGTGGATTGAAATCCGGGATATGTTGCAATGCGATAACATTTACGAATGCGTCGCTCCCTTCGCGGGAGCGTGGATTGAAATCGCTGGAAATGGAAGTGACGTGGTACGACCTCGGCGTCGCTCCCTTCGCGGGAGCGTGGATTGAAATCCTACGCTTCCCCGTCCGAAATGGCAAACGGCGTCGCTCCCTTCGCGGGAGCGTGGATTGAAATAACTCTTTCGGCGAATTTGTCGAGGAAATCCGCGTCGCTCCCTTCGCGGGAGCGTGGATTGAAATCAAGCGTAACCAGGGAATTTTTTAGCGTCTGAAATGTCGCTCCCTTCGCGGGAGCGTGGATTGAAATAAGTCCTTTAACCCACCCATCAGCCGGAGTAACTGTCGCTCCCTTCGCGGGAGCGTGGATTGAAATTCCCAGTAGTATATCGGTATCTCCTGACCGCTGTCCGTCGCTCCCTTCGCGGGAGCGTGGATTGAAATCCTACCTCAAACGGTAATAACTGTGCCCCAGTCGTCGCTCCCTTCGCGGGAGCGTGGATTGAAATCAGGCGGGTATATACCTTTTTCCCGGCGGTGTAAGTCGCTCCCTTCGCGGGAGCGTGGATTGAAATAGCCAGCCCATCATGACAAAAGTGGTTTTCGATCCGTCGCTCCCTTCGCGGGAGCGTGGATTGAAATTTTCCCTGCATCGCAAGTACGGCTTCGGGAAAGAGTCGCTCCCTTCGCGGGAGCGTGGATTGAAATAAGTCCTTTAACCCACCCATCAGCCGGAGTAACTGTCGCTCCCTTCGCGGGAGCGTGGATTGAAATTGATTCGTGCCTATCGTACTGTTTCACACAGTCGTCGCTCCCTTCGCGGGAGCGTGGATTGAAATGTGTACTGCGCATAATCCTCCTCGCTAAGGTACGTCGCTCCCTTCGCGGGAGCGTGGATTGAAATTTGCGAAGGAGGCTATATTGTGTATAAATGCAAAGTCGCTCCCTTCGCGGGAGCGTGGATTGAAATGACATGGACGTTTTGTAAGCCTCATCGTAGGACTCCGTCGCTCCCTTCGCGGGAGCGTGGATTGAAATTTGTATTCGCATCACAAATTGCAAGGGCTGCAACGTCGCTCCCTTCGCGGGAGCGTGGATTGAAATTCATATCGGAGCGTTTAATCAAATGCAGCCTATGTCGCTCCCTTCGCGGGAGCGTGGATTGAAATCGGTCTTTACGTTGCAGGTCTCGTATTCGGTGCGTCGCTCCCTTCGCGGGAGCGTGGATTGAAATCGGATAATCCGGAAGATGTAGCCTATTTAAGCGGTCGCTCCCTTCGCGGGAGCGTGGATTGAAATTACTTGCTTACTTAAGCCCCTGCTTAATCTTCCGTCGCTCCCTTCGCGGGAGCGTGGATTGAAATTTCCCGGATGTTCGAGGGGTACACGGGCGGAACGTCGCTCCCTTCGCGGGAGCGTGGATTGAAATGCTCAGCTGTTTTCCCGTGTCGGCATGCGTAAGCGTCGCTCCCTTCGCGGGAGCGTGGATTGAAATGATTTTTATTTACATCCTGTTGTCTCGCACAAATAGTCGCTCCCTTCGCGGGAGCGTGGATTGAAATTCATAGTCAAGGTCAAGAACGTCACATATATACGTCGCTCCCTTCGCGGGAGCGTGGATTAAAATGTTAAAATTTATATAAGAGAATATTTGTAAAAGAGAATACAAATGGTCAGAAGCGCATCATTTAAAAATCTACATAAATGCATAAAAATCCTCCGAAAATTTCGGAATCCTTTTTGATGAAAGTATGGTATAGTAAAAACGTATTTCACAAAAAGGAGAGAGACTGAAAATGGAACATAACAAAAGAAGCAGCTTTTCCGGCAAACTCGGATATGTCCTGTCGGCTGCGGGAGCATCTGTCGGGCTGGGAAATATCTGGAGATTTCCGTATCTGGCAGCAAAGTACGGAGGCGGCATTTTCCTGCTGATTTATATTTTGCTGGCGTTGACCTTCGGCTATACCATGATTGTAGCGGAAACCGCGATTGGGCGCATGACGAAAAAAAGCCCGGTGGGAGCCTTTTCCTCTTTCGGCAAATCGAAATGGCTGTCTGCAGGCGGCTGGATCAACGCGATCATTCCTGTGCTGATCGTACCGTATTATTCCGTAATCGGTGGCTGGGTCATCAAATATCTGGTTGAATATGTCAAAGGAAACGGTCAGAAGCTGGCAGCAGACGGCTATTTTTCCGATTTTATTTCAAACGGAACATCTACGGAAATCTGCTTTGCCGTATTTGCGCTGTTTACGCTGGCGATTATTTATGCGGGCGTGCGCAATGGAATCGAGCGCGTGTCGAAATTCATGATGCCGATACTGATCGTGCTATCCGTGATTATTGCAGTGTATTCGGTGACGCGTCCGGGCGCACTGGAAGGTGTGAAATATTTTCTAGTACCGAATGTGAAGAATTTTTCCTGGATGACTGTGGTTGCGGCGATGGGACAGATGTTTTATTCCCTGTCGATTGCCATGGGAATTTTGATCACGTTTGGATCCTATATGAAAAAGGACGTATCGATTGAAGATTCGACGAGAAATGTAGAAGTATTCGATACAGCCATCGCAATTATGGCGGGACTGATGATCATTCCGGCAGTATTTGCCTTTTCCGGCGGAGATCCGGATACGCTGCAGGCAGGGCCTGCACTGATGTTTATTACGATTCCGAAAGTGTTTGCAAGCATGGGATTTGGAACAGTAGCGGGAATTTTATTCTTCGTACTCGTGTTATTTGCAGCGATCACAAGCTCGATTGCACTGACAGAGAGTGCAGTGTCTACCTTTGAGGATGAGCTTCACTGGGGACGCAAGAAGGCAGTTGTTTTGGTTGGCGTGATCATGCTGGGGCTGGGTACTTTATCCTGTATGGGATACGGCCCGTTGTCCTGGGTAAAGCTGATCGGAATGCAGTTTCTGGATTTCTTTGATTTTCTGACAAACTCTGTTATGATGCCGATCGCAGCAATTGCCACCTGTCTGCTGGTGTCGAAAGTAGTTGGAACAAAAAGCATTGAAGAAGAAGTCATGCACGGCGAGAGCACATTTCGGAGAAAGAAGATTTTTAACGTGATGATTCGGTATTTATGCCCGATCTTTGCGGCGATCATTTTGATCAGCTCCGTGGCAAATGCGTTTGGGTGGATTTCGATGTAAAAAGAAAAGTGCATTTTACCGCTGCTTATGGCGGAGAAAGCTCTTTCCGAAACAATAGAATGCACGCTCTGCGAGCATTCTATTGTCATGAATGAAAACGGCAGACCTCAGTGGTCTGCCGGAAAAAGAATTTTTTGTTGCCTGCGGACGGTGTCCATGATTTCGAGCTCGAGGCAGGATGCCTTCAGCCAGGAATGACGGATGAGGGAAGGTATCCCATCCGTTGAGTCATTTTCCAGCGCCTGCTGCAGCTGGTCGATTAAGCGGGCAAATTCAGCTGCTTCGTAGACCATGTTGTTGGAAACAGCTGGAATGTTCGGATTTTCGGTATGACCGTCTCGAAACAGGAGCGTGAGCTGCTGGGGATCCTGAATTTTATCGATCAGCAGGGTTGCGGCTTCTCCCTGAATCTGGGACGGCAGATAAGAATCCGAGATTTTGGAATACCGGAGCGTTGCCTGCATATCCGGGTACTGTAAAAGAACCGTGCCGGCGCCTTCGAAGCCGTTGGATAAAAAAATGCTGCTGCTCTGAATCGAAGCCGGCATGCCAAACAGGGAGACGAGCGGATGGACACAGTAAACGCCGATGTCCATCAGGGCAGCGTTGGAAAGCGCAGGATGGAAAGCGTTTTCGATGATCCCCTCTTTGAAATGGTCATAGCGGCTGGAATATTTACAGAAAGAAAAATCTATCTGCCGGATTGTTCCAAGCACAGGCAGCAGGGAACGGATCGCTGCAAAACCAGGAGAAAAGACAGAGCGCATGGCTTCGAGCAGAATGACCTGATTTTTTATGGCAGTGTCATACATCTGTTGAAATTCCGAAGTATTGGAGGCGATTGGTTTTTCACAGAGCACATGCTTGTGGTGCTGCATCATCAGGATGCTCTGGGCAGCATGGCAGAAATTGGGGCTGGCGATGTAGACTGCGTCGATCTGGTCTGAGTTGGCCAACGCCTCCAGAGAATCAAAGACAAGCGAAACGTTATTTTTTTGTGCATACTCCCGCGCCCGCGCAAGCGTTCTGGAATAGACAGCGCAGAGCTTGAAATCAGGCAGTGCAGAGGCTGCCTGGAGAAATTTATCGGTAATGGTGTTTGTGCCGATTACAGCGAAACGGATCATGTGGAAGCCCTCCTATATTATCAGGTACTATCAGTATAAGACAGGAATGCAGGAAGCATCAATTCTTTTTTTGAAGGACATCCCGAAATAGAGCAGCTATGGAAAGGAGCGGATTATGAAAAAATTTTTCATCGGACTGGGGATATTTTTTGTGCTTGCGGGAATTGTGTTCTGCGCAGCTGATACGAAAGATACGAGTGCGCGTGCGCAGGCGCTTTATGACGCACCGGTTGTCACCATGCAGGATCTGGAGGAATGGAAAAATCAGGACACGCAGCAGGAAGTTGTGGTGACGCAGATTCCACTGACCGGCGATCTGGTTTCCGATCCGCGAAAGTTTCTGGATGGGCAGTTTTATTATCTGAAAGTGGAAAAATGGATCTATCAGAAAGAAGAGGATGAGGATTCTTCCGGATGGGAAAAAGAGGATGGTGGCAGCTACACAGTCCGGGGGGATCATGTCGCAGCTGCATTGGACGATCAGACAGAGCTGACGGAGGATAATGTTCGCGGTCTGGAATGGTTTGACGAATTTTACCCGGGCGGAAAAAATGGAGACACCCGTTATCAGATCTGGGGACTGGGAGAGGATGCGCAGCTGACGGCGGTAGCGCTTGTCGGAAACGGTGAAGTGACGGTGCAGAAGCCGTCCGAGGGACACGCATATCTCTATTTTTACGGGACAGAAGATGATTTCTATCAGTATGTGGAGGATTTCGTTGAAGGCGACAGCTTCCTGCTGCTGATTGTTGGATGGTTTTTGGCGGCGATTTGTTTTGGAATCGCGTGGTTGTTAAGAGGACACAAAGCCTCCGGCAACATTTTTATTATGTGTGCAGCGTCTGTGGTGGCCCAGAAGCAGGCGTATCAGCAATTGAACGATGTAGAAAAACTGCGGTTCTGGGGACTGAAAATCGCAGCTATTCCGTTGGAAGTCGGCGGCTTTGCGGCGATTTGGACGCATTCGGACAGCACGGTATGGATTGTGGTCGGAACGGTGCTTCTGATTTTTGGAGTCGCGGCATGGATGGGTTCGTCTGCGGTGAACGAGGATCTGGAAGATCTGGAAGAGAACGACTGAGCGGAGGATTTATTCGATACATGAAAGCGGGATCGCGTTTGCGTCTACAAAGTGCATGGCGCAAAGCGTCTGCAGAATGAAGGGAGATTGAATAATAAATTTTTTCAATCACGAGATTTGTGTCTGCGCGCACTTGACACAAACTCGGCATGCGCAAAAAGCGTGCGCAGAAATGAGAGGGAAAGATGAATTTTTTAAAAAGAAGACAGCAGCTGTTCGATCAGATGGAGGAAAATGCTGCACTGATTTTATTTTCTGGAATTGAAACACATGTGAGCGCGGACGAATACGCGCCGTTTGAGGCGAACCGCAACTTTTTTTATCTGACGGGACTGCGCCGGGAGCGGATGATCCTGCTCATGAAAAAGACGAAACGCGATCCGAAGGAAATCTTATTTATAGAAGAGGCGGACCCGACGCAGGAGCGCTGGTATGGCAGGAAGGTGACGGTCGATGAGGCAAAAGAGATCAGTCATATCGAAGATGTGCGTTTCCTGGAAAGCTTTGACGGGGTGTTCGATATGATGATGACCCGCGAGGATGTCAAAAGCCTGTATTTTGACTGTTATCGCCATCAGCAAGAGGATCTGCCGGATTACAATGCGGTAAAGGCGAAGGAATACGCAGCGCTGTATCCGGGACATCCGATCAGAAATCTGTTCCCGTATGTGGCGCAGATGCGGATGCAGAAGGATGCAGACGAGGTCGTACAGCTCAAAACGGCGATCGAAATCACCGACAATGCACTGCAGTATGTGATGAAGCATTTGGAGCCGGGCATGGCGGAATATCAGGCACAGGCGGATTTTGAATATCAGATCATGTATCAGGGTGCGGATGGAACTTCGTTCCCGACGATTGCCGGAAGCGGTGCAAACGGTACAATGCTGCACTACGAAACCAACCGGGATATCTGCGAGGACGGCACGCTGCTGTTGATGGATCTGGGCGCAAAATATCAGGGCTACTGTGCGGACATCACGAGAACCTATCCGGTAAACGGGCATTTTACGCAGCAGCAGAGGGCGGTTTATGAGGTCGTTTTGGAAGCAAACCGGACGATCGCAAAAACGGCAAGGCCCGGCATGACGCTTCGGGAGTTGAATGACGTCTGCAAAAAGGTGCTGGCGGAGGGATGTATCCGTCTCGGTCTGATTGAAAACGAGGAGGAGATCGGCACTTACTACATGCACAGCGTATCCCATCATCTTGGAATCGACGTGCACGATGTCAACACGCTGGAGAACGATAAGCTGCTTCCCGGAATGGTCATCAGCGACGAACCGGGGCTGTACATCGATGAATGGGAAATCGGCATCCGAATCGAGGACGACCTTCTGATTACGGAGGACGGATGCGAAGTCCTTTCGGAGCAGATTATCCGCGACCCGGATGAAATCGAAGGGTTCATGCAGAATCGCTGACGCGCATTTATTCATAGAAAAAACATCCTGCGTCATATATTGGAAAAGAAAAAACGACTGTGACAGCCGGGGGCCGGAACGTGCGGCGAAAGGCTGTCTGAAACGGAAATCAGGATGGAACGATTCAATGACGCGGTGCGGACAGTCTGCGACCTTTTGTGGAATTTTCCAATGCTGGTGCTGCTTGCCGGGACACATTTGTATTTTACAATTCGACTGGGCTTTATTCAAAGGAAGCTGCCGGATGGATTGCGCCGAAGCCTGTCCTCTGCCGGATCAGGAGGGCTGTCACCCTATGAAGCACTGTCAACCGCCCTGGCGGCGACAATCGGAACCGGAAATATCATCGGAATTTCGAGTGCAATTGCGCTCGGAGGACCCGGGGCGGTTTTCTGGTGCTGGATCAGCGGCTTTTTCGGGATGGCGACCTGCTATGCGGAAAGCGTGCTGTCTGCAGCGTGCCGGAAAAAGCGGGCAGACGGAAGCTTTTATGGCGGACCGATGTATGTGATGGAGCAGCTGTTGCACAATCGGCTGCTGGCGGTTCTTTTTTCTGTCTTTACCGTGCTGGCGGCGCTGTGCGTCGGAAGCGGTGTGCAGGCGCATTCCCTGACAGCGGCAATTTCTCGCAGGCTTCCGGTGTCTGTACACTGGATCGGTATCGCAGCGGCGCTTTTGGCGGGCAGCATCCTGATCGGAGGAGCGAAAAAAACGGCGAAGGTTTGTACCTGCCTGGTTCCGGTGATGAGCGTGCTGTACCTGGGTAGCTGTCTGTTTTTGCTGGTAAAAAATGCAGCATGGATTCCGGCGGCGCTTCAGGCGATTTTTGTGTCTGCTTTTTCGAAAAAAGCGGTGATCGGAGGCATTGCAGGGACTGCAGTGAAAATGGCGGTTCGCACCGGAATGGCGAAGGGACTTTTTACAAACGAGGCTGGAATGGGCTCGATGCCGATGACGGCGGCAGCGGCGGAAGGGTTATCTACGCGGGATCAGGGGCTGGTTTCGATGACGGGAGTGTTCTGGGATACGCTGGTGATGTGCGCGGTGACGGCGCTTGCAATTTTGAGCGATATGGTAAAAAATGCCGCTCCTTACAGGGCGGCTGCTGCAGATGAATATTGTTTTGTTGCATTTTCGAACCTGCCGGTTGCGGGGGAGGATCTTTTGTCGTTCTGCCTGGTGCTGTTTGCATTTGCGACGATTATCGGCTGGAGCTTTTATGGGGAATGTGCGGCGCGGTATTTGTGGGGCGAGAGAGGTGTAACGGTATTTCAGGTGATTTACATGGTGTTTGTATATCTCGGATCCGTCTGCTCGCTGGAGCTGGTCTGGAACCTGTCGGACCTATGCAATGCCTGCATGGCGGTTCCAAACCTTTGGTGTCTGTGGAAATTGAAAGAGCTGATTGTGGAAAAGACCCGGAACTGATCAGAGGTTCGGGTTCTTTTTATGGATTTTGGTGCTGGTAAAGCCGGAGCCTTTGACCTCGTTTGCATCACTGATGATCAAAAAGGCATGGGGATCGATTTCCATGACAATCTGATTCAGGGAAGCCATTTCGCGGCGGGAAACGACGGTCATCAGGACGGGCTGATCGGTCTGCAGATAGCCGGTCGTCGCATTTAAAAGGGTGCAGCCGCGGTCAAGACGGGTAAAAATTGCCTGCCGGATTTCTTCATAATGACTGCTGACGATGTCGGCGCGCGCCTGATGGGTGCCGATGACTAAAACCTTGTCCAGCACAAAGGTATAGATCATGACGAGCAAAATGCCGTAAAGACTTTCTTCGATGTCGGAAAAGAACATCTGCAGAATCAGGATGGAAAAATCAAACACATAGAGCGTTGCGGAAACAGGGAGATGGAATAGTTTTTTTAAAATCAGGGGCGGGATGTCCATACCGCCGGTGGATGCGCCTGCACGGATGACAATGCCAATGCCGGCACCGATCATCATTCCGCCGAGGATCGTGCAGAGCATTGCGTCATCCGTCAGGGAGGACAGCGCCGGGAACTGCTGCCAGAATGCGAGCAAGATCGGGTATAAGAACGTGGACAAAAGCGTAGTCGCGGCAAACTTCCAGCCGAGCACGAAAAGCCCGAGCAAAAAGGTCAGGACATTGAAGCACAGTACGAACGCTGTGATCGGCGTGTGGAACCAGTGCGCAGATGCGAGGGCCAGACCGGTTGTGCCGCCGGTGATGATGCCGGATGGCAGGATAAAGGCGACGACTGCAAGGGAATACAGGGCGTTTCCAAACAGAATCAGGAAAATCCGGAACAGATTTTTTAACGTATGGTGCAGCTTGGGTGACATGGCAGTTTCCTTCTTTCATTGTGATAATACAGTAAAGCGTCAAAAAAAGCGGGATATGTGAACCCCACACATCCCGCTTCCGAAAATTCTTTTTGTATTATAGCGTTCGAATGCAAAAAAGTAAACAGATTATGACTTTGTTATGGAAAAAAGTACAATTTGTGGATATACTGATATCAGGGTCAAAAGGTCGGAAATCCGACGCAAGTGTGCTTGCAGGAGGTTTTTCGAACTGTTGACTCTGGTACCATAAACAGAATAGAATAAAGATTGAAAAATAGTAACTGTTCCGTAGGTCTGCACATTTACTGCGCTGACCGTAAGAAAACTTAGGCTGGAAGGCAAAAATCCTATCGGCACAGCCGATTTGGAATGGATTTTTGCGCGTAACTGTGAGGGGACTGAACAGTTACGAAAAATAGAATTTTTCAATCGCGAGATTTGTGTCTGTGCGCACTTGACACAAACCCGGCATGGGCAAAAAACGTGCGCAGAAATGAGAGGAAAATATGGCTAAAAATATTACCGTGGATAATTTTGAAAAAGAGGTACTGCAGGCGGCAGGCCCCGTTTTGGTAGACTTCTGGGCAACCTGGTGCGGACCCTGCCGGATGCAGGGACCTGCAGTGGAAAAGCTGGCAGAGGAAGGCTATAACGTCGGCAAAATCAATGTGGACGACGAGGGTGAGCTTGCAGAGCGCTATCATGTGATGAACATTCCGACTCTGATTATTTTCAAAAACGGCGAAGAAAAAGAGCGCATGGTCGGCGTACAGAGCAAAGATCTGCTGGAAAGCAAATTAAAGGCGCTGGCATAAGGCGTTGTGACAAAGCATTTGTTACAGGAAACGGCTTGCTTTCAGCCGCTGTCGTAGTACAATGATATGGTATCACGCAAAGCGGCAGGATATGCCGCATAGATACAAAGGGGAAAGAGGAAAATAACATGGAACTGGGAATTAACACAGATTTTGCAAACGAGCCGTGGGAACTGGAAGAAATCAAAAACAAGCTCCGCGAGATCGCAGAGGCTGGCTTTACGCACATTCACTGGTGCTTTGACTGGGATGGGGATTATCTGTACGCCCGCAGCGAAATGGAGCAGATCCGCAGCTGGATGGACGAGCTTGGATTGAAAGAAAAAGGACTGCATGCTTCGAAGGGCAGCCGCCGATTTGTAGAAAGATATGCAGAGGCACCTCATGGCAGAAAAGACTACCTGTCTGAGCTGGAGCCGAACCGTATCGCGGGCGTCGAGCTGATTAAAAACCGTGTGGAGCTGGTTCATGTGCTGGGAGGCAAGGAGATCGTGCTGCATATGTATCTGCCGACAAAGAGCTTTGAAGAAAAGCCGGAAACCAAAGAGCTTTTCTATCAGCAGGCATGCAAGTCTCTGGATGAGCTGCAGCCCTATTGTAAGGAGCTTGGGGTAAAGATCTGTCTGGAGAACCTGTTTGAAGCTTCTGCAAAAGACCAGATCGAGCAGTTTGATTATCTGTTTGGACGTTATCCCGCAGATTTTCTGGGACTGTGCATCGATACCGGACATGCAAACCTTGTCGGCGGCAACGAGTTCATCAAGCTGCTGGCAACCCGCTATGCAGACCGTTTCTTCTGCCAGCACCTACATGACAACAGGGGCTGGGGAAAAGAAGATGGCTGCGGAGACGCACACCGTCTGCCGGGGGAATGCAGCATTGACTGGAAAGAAACCATGAAGCTTGTCCGGGCGTCCGCTTACGAGCAGCCTTTCGTGATGGAAGTTTCCAAGCCGGAAGGGGAAGACTGCGCACATTACTTAAAGCGCGCCTATGAAGCAGGCGTTTGGATGGCAAATTTATAGAATTGATGAAGATTGTCCGGAAAGGGGGATCTGTATGCACTATGCGGAAGAAGAAATGCAGTATCATCTGCAGATTCATAACGGGCAGGTTGGAAAATATGTCATTTTGCCGGGAGACCCTAAACGGTGTGAAAAAATCGCCGCATATTTTGAACATCCGGTTTTGATTGCGGACAGCCGGGAATTTGTGACGTATACCGGAACGCTGGAGGGCGAGACCGTTTCTGTGACCTCGACAGGTATCGGCGGTCCCTCTGCGGCGATTGCGATGGAAGAGCTGTTCAAAGCGGGTGCGCATACGTTTATCCGCGTCGGAACCTGCGGCGGCATTGAAACAGAGGTACAAAGCGGCGATCTGGTCATTGCAACCGGTGCGGTACGAGCTGAGGGGACGAGCCGGGAATATGCTCCGATCGAGTATCCGGCAGTCGCAAACCTGGATGTGATCTGCGCACTGCGAGAGGCAGCCCGGGATCAGGCAATCCGATTCCATACGGGCGTTGTGCAGAGCAAGGACTCCTTTTACGGACAGCACGAGCCGCAGGTCATGCCGGTGGATTACATGCTGCAGCAGCACTGGGGCGCGTGGAAAAAGATGGGATGCCTTGCATCGGAAATGGAATCCGCGGCGCTGTTTATCGTGGCGCAGTATCTTCGGGTGCGCTGCGGCGCGGTATTTCTGACGATGGCGAACCAGGAGCGGGAAGTGCTCGGACTTTCTAACCCGGTCGTCCACGACACGGACATGGCGGTGCGCGTCGGCGTGGAGGCGCTGAAAAAGCTGATCGCACAGGATCGCATGACGAAACTGTGAGCCTGGGATCTGTCTGTTGAGCCGCGTAATCAGGGAGGGATGTTGTCCTGCACAGAGCATTTTCCTTGTCACCATAACAAAAAGAGCAGTCCCCGTGACGGTGGGAACTGCTCTTTTTCATACAGAATTTTTTAATTCTGTTTCATTCGTTTCAAAATTAAGCGATTTCGTTTACTGCTTTAGCCAGACGGGAAACCTTTCTGGAAGCGGTGTTTTTATGATATACGCCCTTGGAAGCAGCCTTGTCGATAACTGTGGTTGCGTTCAGCAGTGCAGCCTTTGCAGCTTCCTTGTCCTGTGCTTCGATTGCAACACGAACCTTCTTAACAGCGGTCTTAACAGAAGATTTGATTGCTTTGTTTCTTTCAGCCTTGGTCTGGTTTACTAAAATTCTCTTCTTTGCAGATTTAATATTTGCCACGATGATACCTCCAATGAATTAACCCAAAAATGTGTGCTGTATCGTATTACATTAAAGCCGGACACGGACGTTCTAATGCAAACATACATATGTATTCTATTGGATGAAAAGAATTCTGTCAATAGATATTTTCTGGATTTTTGGAAAAAATGGGAATATAGTTCTTACAGTTCACTCGTACCGTTTGTAAGCAGATTTCATGCTCGCATGAAAATCTGCTTACAAAAAGGTACGAAGGGAGCGCCACTTTATGAGCAAAAATGAGCTGCGAAGCAGC
>ERZ791887.563-NODE-563-length-34316-cov-4.906629_pt1 | contig 34316 bp, 22 predicted proteins | sample MGYA00510157_ERZ791887 | MGnify/ENA primary metagenome ERZ791887 (study PRJEB30046, sample SAMN00792112) | human gut metagenome | study: EMG produced TPA metagenomics assembly of the A metagenome-wide association study of gut microbiota in type 2... | reverse complement strand
CCCCCCGGGGGAAGCCAAGGGGTGCTAACTTTTAGCGTGTACGCTCTAGTAGGGGCGGCAAAGCCGCCGATGGGTCGACTGCTTGTCGACCCCTGCAAAGCGTTTTTCTAACGGAACATCTCATTATACCAATTCCCTGTTCAAAAGGCAACCGGCGTTTTTCTTGACATTCGGATTTCCTGGGCGTAAAATGGAGAAAAAGGAGGCTGTTTTATGACAGAACGAGAAATGATTACCCTGGCAGAGCAGGAGGGCTTTGCTGCTGCTGCGGTGGTGAACACGGCTGAGATTGTGTTTGACCCCATGTTCCGCCCTTTCTGCGCGGAAAACCTCTGCGGCCAATATGGCGTGAACTATTCCTGCCCGCCGGATTGCGGTTCCCCGGAGGAAATGAAGCAGCGTGTGCTTTCCCACAAGCGGGGGCTGGTGCTGCAAACCATTTGGGAGATTTCCGACTATACCGATAAAAAAGCCATTAAGCACGCCAAAAGCAGCCACAATTCCGCTGCCATTCGGCTGATGAAGCAGTTCCGTCAGGACGGGAAAGAGGGCTTTCTGGTGGGTGCCAGTGGGTGTGCCCTGTGCAGTCCCTGCGCTTTGAAAGAGGGCAAGCCCTGCGCCTTCCCGGATTTGCGCTATTCCTGTATGTCTGCCTACTGCATCTTTGTGCGGAAGCTGGCAGAACGCTGCGGCATGGAATATGACTGCGGCGAGGGGCTGCTGGCATTCTTCGGAATGTACGTTTTTGATTGATTTCCACCGTCGATTATGGTATCATAGCAACGTAAAATTTTATTATAACAAGGAGAATGCAACATGAAAAAACTGGTATCTGTGCTTCTGTGCATTGCCATGCTGCTGAGCCTGGCTTGCGTCGTTTCCGCGGAAACGGAGGAAACCACCGCCCCCGAAATCGTTTGGGACGAAAACAACGAGACCATTCTGCTGGAGTATGGCGCAACCTATGGCGAGGGCGAAAAGTCCTTCCAGCTGGTGGTTGACCACCTGAACCAGGTGGTTGTCTGCACCGTCAACACTGACGAGGAGACCGTGGGCGCTGCTCTGGCCGCCCTGAACATCGTGGCCGGTGAGGACAGTGACTATGGCCTGATGGTCAATACCATCGATGGCTACACTGCCGACTACAATGTGGACGGCACCTACTGGGCGTTCTACATCAATGGTGACTACGCCATGACCGGCGTGGATTCCACCCCCATCGAAGACGACACGGTTTACACCTTCAAGGTGGACGGCGCTGAGGTGGAGGAGGGGGCTACCATCTCCCTGGTGGACGGCAAGCACTACGGCGTGGGTGAAAAGAGCTTTGCCCTGGTGGTGACCGACGCTGAGGGCAATGAGGTTTCCGTCACTGTCCATACCGATGAGGAGACCATCGGTGCGGCCTTGGCTGCCCTGAATATTGTTGCCGGTGATGACAGCGACTTCGGCCTGTACATCAAGACCGTGAACAACGTCACTGCCGACTACGACACCGACGGCAAGTACTGGGCTTTCTACATCGATGGCGAGTATGCCATGACCGGTGTGGATGCCACCGAGATTCAGGAAGGCAGCACCTACAGCCTGAAAGTGGAAGGCTAATAAATCCCACAAAAAAACCGGGGCTGCTTAGGCAGCCCCGGTTTGTTATACGTTGGCGTTTTCCCGGTCATACAGTCTGTAAAAGGGCTGCATGACCTTTTTGCTTTTGCACAGGTCAAAGGCGATTTCAGCCAAAGCCCAACCGGCGAGAACATCGATGATGATGTGCTGCTTGGTGGTCAGGGTGGAGATGAAAATCATAAAGGTGAAAACGTAGGCGAAAAGCTTATACCATTTCGGCGCGTTCGATTTGTCCAGCCCCCGGCTGCAAATCCAGCTCATTTCGCAGTGGAGAGACGGAAACAGATTGTTGGGGTCGTCAGAGGCATAAATCAGCCGCATTCCCCAATCCCACAGGGAATTTCCCTCCACCGTGGGGCGGGAATTGGTGGTGGGCAGGAAGATGAAGCACAGCCAGATGACAACCAGGGCGATGGTGTGGGCGCACAGAAAGCGGAAAGCGTTCTCTTTTCCACTGCGCATGATGAACACATAGCTCACATACCAAAAAACGAAAGCCCCGGTGTAGATGATAACCGTCCAAGGAAGAAAGGGCGTTGCCAAATCCAGCGCAGATTCAAAATTATGGTAGGTTGCATTTCCCATAAACAGCTTTGTGCCGGAATAGACAACAACCTGAAACAGCAGGGTACACACCAATGGCGTGACGGTGTATTCTGGAATGAGCTTTCCCAGAATGTGCCGGACAAAATTCCACAGTTTTTTAAACATGAGCGTACTTATGCTCCCTTTCCTTTTCCCGGCGAGTGCTTTCCCCGGCTTTTTTTACAGATGCGATTGTAAATCAGCAGCCCCAAGCCGCTGACGGCCAGGGTAACCACAAACACAATGATGGCGGTTCCGTATCGCTGTGTTCCCAGGGCATTGCCGCCGATGGTGGAAGTGATGACCGATGGCATCCGTCCCAGGGAACAAATCAGGCAGAACACCGGAAACGGCAGGTCGGTCAGCCCGGCAAAATAGCCCAATAAATCCTTTGGCGTGCCGGGGAGCATATAAATGACAAGAAACAGAAAATCCCGCTTTTCATTGGTTTTCAGAAATTTGACGGAGTTGACTTGCTCCTCGCTGAAGAAGATGCGCACCAGCTTCATGCCGAATTTCCGTACCAGGCCGAAGGTGATGATGCTCCCGATGGCGGCGGAGACGATGCACAGAACAGTGCCCTCCAGCCAGCCGAAGGCATACCCTGCCGCAATTTCAAAAGGCTCACCGGGGATGACGGCAACGATGATTTGAAAAATAATCATTGCGCCGAAGACAATGCGGCTGCTCCACCCTTTTTTCTCCACCCAATTGCACAGTGCTTCCGGGTTGGAGAGGAACGTTGTCAGGGATGCGCCAAGCGTCTGCCAGAGAATTACAATGAGAAGCAGCACCGCCGCAATGACCGAAATGGCAATCCATTGTTTCTTTGAGATATTTCGTTTCATGGAACTCCTCCAGCGTTATAAAACAGAATTATCATAGCGCAAAGCGGGTAGGAAGTCAACATTCCGGCGGGAATATTCAGAGAATGTTAATAACGGCAATGATGGGGAAAGCCCTGGTATGCTGGCGCATTGCTGCAGCAGGGGAGCGGGAACATCCCAAAAAAGAACAGCCGCCGCGTGGATTTACAAGTTACCCACGCGGCGGTTATCATGCTATTTTATTTCTCGATGCCCAGCTTGAAGCGGCGCATCATATCGTTGGTCAGGCTGAAATCGTCGGGTTGCAGCGCAATCTCTTCCCGGCGCACCCACTGGGCATATTTCAGCTCCTGGGTGTCCATGTGAATGGTGCTGTCGCCGTCCAGCTCGCAGTAGTAGCCCAGCAGCAGGTCATTGGCGATGCCCCAGGGCTGGGAGGCATAGTAGCGGATGTTCTTGACCCGGATGCCCGCCTCCTCCATCACTTCCCGTGCCACGGTCTGCTCGGCGGTCTCGCCAATCTCCGTGAAGCCCGCAATCAGGGCGTTGTAGGCTAAGCCGGTGCGGTAGCGGGTGAGCAGCAGCTTGTCCCCGTTTTTCACACCCACAATCACGGCAGGCATGATGCGGGGGTAAAAGGTTTTGCCGCAGCTGGGGCAGACCATGGCACGCTCGGTGGGGGAGTGGTTCGTCCTGGTGCCGCAGCGCCCGCAAAAGGCGCTGTCCCGATACCAGTCAGCCAGATGCTTGCCGGTGAGAATGGCGAAGATTTCGTGCTTGGGCAGGCTCTGCTCCCGGCGCAGCTGCCGCGCATCCTGCAAGGTGCAGCCTGTTGGAAGCGCTGAAGATGATGCCAGAAAATAGGGGGCATCGTCCACGGAAAAGAGATACCGGTAGTCCAGCCGCCCCAGGCTGCCCACGGTGGGGAGCCGCCCTTCGCGCAGGAGCAGCTTGCCCTCCCGGAAGCACAGCACCCGGTCGTTGTCCTGCGGCTGAATGTCGGGGTGATATTCGTTGCGGAGGCGGTGGGGGAGAATGTCCTGAATCATGGTGCCCTCCTCATTTGTCCAGTGCCAGATTCTGAATCCACTTGCCTTGCCGCAGGAAGGTGTAGCCCAGCAGTGCCTTGAGCATATTGGTGCTCTGGCACAGGAAGTACAGCGGGAGAATGTCCATGCGGACAAATCGGCTGAGAACATAGGCAAGAGGAACCATCACCACCCATACAAAACCGCAGTCAAACAGGAAGGTGATGTAGGTCTGGCCGCCGGAGCGGAGAATGAAATAGGTGGCATTGGCGAAGGCATCAAACACCATGAACAGGGCGGATACCACAATCAGTTGTCCGGCCAGCGCCCGCACTTCCGCAGAGGTGTTGTACAGGTGGGGGAAGGCACCGGACAGGGCAATGGTCAGCAGCCCAAACACCAGACCGGAGGCAACGGACAGGGCAATGAGCTTGCGGCTGTAGTCCCGCACTTCATTTTCCGGTGCGGAGGAGCCAAGCATTTGCCCCATGAGGATGCCGTTGGCTGTGCCCATGGACATGAACACCACGCCGGTGAGGTTAAACAGGGTGGTGGAGATGTTTACGGCGGGAACCACGTCCAGGCCGCAGGTGGAATAGCACTGGTTCAGGAAGGTCATGCCGGTGGACCACAGCAGCTCGTTGGCAAGCAGCGGCATTCCTTTGACAATGATGTTCCGCAGCAGGCCGCTGGGGATGGCCATGGAGCGGTAAGCGCCAACGATAAAGGCGTTGCGCTCTTTGTGCAGGTGGGTCCAACCGGCAACAATAAACAGCTCCACAAAGCGGGAGATCACCGTTGCCAGCGCCGCGCCCTCGACACCCATTTCCGGGGCACCGAAGTTGCCGAAGATAAACACATAGTTCAGCACCAGGTTGACCGCCGTGGCGGCAATGCCGCCCAGCATGGGAACAACCGTTTCGCCGGTTTCCTTCAGCGTTCCGGCATAGGCGTTGGTCAGGGCAAAGGGAAGCAGACCGATGAGCATCATGCGGAGGTATGCACGACCATATTCCAAAATGGCGGCGGCATCCTCCGGGTTGCCGTCACCGGTAAGGAACAGAGAGATGAGGGGCGTGTCCGCTGCCAGGAACAGGGTGATGCCCACAGCCGTCAGCCCCAGGCAGATGAGAAATTTGAAGCGAAAGGTGTGGCGGATGCCATTGGTATCGCCGGAGCCTTGAAACTGGGCGGTGAAGATGCCCGCACCGGCAGTGGCACCGAAAACACAAAGGTTAAAGACGAACAGCAGCTGGTTCACAATGGAAACGCCGCTCATGGGCAGCGTGCCCACCTGGCCGACCATGATATTGTCCAGCAGGGAGACGAAATTGGTGATGCCGTTTTGAATGATGATGGGGACGACAATGGCCATGACCCGTTTGTAAAACGCCTTGTCGCCAATGTACCGTTTGTGCATAGTGACCTCTCTTTACCTTATTTTAATGTAGTCCTGAGATTCTATCATGGAAGAATGGGAAAAGCAAGATTCATTTAACCGTTTTCGGGGGAATATTTTGGGGCTTTGAATGAAAGTGCAAATTGCCCCAAAAGCACCCGAACCGGAGGCGGCAGCATATGGTTTTCCACGGTCATTGTAGGAGTCGCCAGGTTGGCGACCCGGTGCGGCGCAGCCGCCATTTGCGGACGGAACAGAGCAGAACGTTGAATGGAACCAGCTCCTGCAACTGCCCCTTGGCTTCCCCCGGGGGGAAGCTGCTGAGCGTAGCGAGGCTGATGAGGGGTGGCGACAGGTTGGTCAATGAATGCAGTTGGATGGATGGCATATGTTTCGGTTTTCACCATTCAACGTACTGCTGTGGAGATTTTAAGCGCTCGCCGCCCCTCATCAGTCACGACAAAATATCGGTTCCGAGATGCCGATATTTCATCGTGACAGCTTCCCCCCGGGGGAAGCCAAGAACTCTAAAGATTTTAGTTTGTACCATTCAACGAGCTGCTCTGTTGCGTAAGCTTCGGACTGCCAATCTGGCGACCCGGTGCGGCGAAGCCGCCCCTGGGCGATACAAAACCGGGGACGAAACAGGGAAATTTTATGAATTTGTAAACAATTTTGTTTTTCGTTTTCAGCCCCTTGACTTTTTTCGGAATCAGGGTATAGTGTGGTTAAAAGAAGTTAGCACTCACATCGAGAGAGTGCTAACAACGAAAGGAAGGATCAATTATGACCCTACAGAACTTTACACAGAAATCCCAGGAAGCCATTCAGGATGCGCAAAACCTGGCGATTCGGAATAATCATCAGCAGCTGGAGCAGATTCATCTGTTGGCGGCGCTGCTGGAGCAGGACGGGGGACTGATTCCCCAGCTGCTCAAGAAGATGGACGTGACCGTGGAGAGCCTGTCCGCCGCTGCCATGGCAGAGGTACGGAAGCTCCCCGGGGTGACCGGTGCCCGTGAGGCAGACAAAATCTATATCAGCAACGGACTGAATCAGACCCTGGTGGCTGCCCAGGATACCGCCCAGCGGATGAAGGATGACTTCGTGTCCGTGGAGCATTTGTTCCTGGCACTGCTGGATACCGCCGAGGGCAGCGTCCGCAATCTGCTGCGCACCTACAATATTACCAGCGATGCCGCCATGAAGGCCTTGCAGGCCATCCGGGGCAATCAGCGCGTGACCACCGATAACCCCGAGGGAACCTACGAAGCCCTGACGAAGTACGGCACGGATTTGGTGAAACGTGCCCGGGAGCAGAAGATGGACCCGGTGATTGGCCGTGACGAGGAAATCCGAAATGTAATCCGCATTCTTTCCCGGAAATCCAAGAATAACCCGGTACTGATTGGTGAGCCCGGTGTTGGTAAAACCGCCATTGCCGAGGGGCTTGCCCAGCGTATCGTCAAAAAGGACGTGCCCAAGAGCTTGCAGGACAAAACCATTTTTGCCCTGGACATGGGCGCGCTGATTGCCGGTGCAAAGTACCGGGGCGAATTTGAGGAGCGGCTGAAGGCTGTCCTCAAGGAAGTGAAGGAATCCGAAGGAAAAATTCTGCTGTTCATCGATGAGCTGCACACCATCGTGGGCGCGGGCAAAACCGAGGGCAGCATGGATGCCGGCAACCTCTTAAAGCCCATGCTGGCGCGGGGCGAGCTGCACTGCATCGGTGCGACCACCCTGGATGAATATCGCACCTATATTGAAAAAGACCCTGCCCTTGCCCGCCGGTTCCAGCCGGTCATGGTCAACGAGCCTACGGTGGAAGATACCATTGCCATTCTCCGTGGCCTGAAGGAGCGGTATGAGGTGTTCCATGGCGTGAAGATTACCGACGGTGCCATCATTGCCGCTGCTACCCTGTCTCACCGGTATATCACCGACCGGTTCCTGCCGGACAAGGCCATTGACCTGGTGGATGAGGCGTGCGCCCAGATTCGTACCGAAATGGACTCCATGCCTACCGAGCTGGATACGGTGTCCCGCAAGATTATCCAGATGGAAATCGAGGAAGCCGCCCTGAAAAAAGAGGAGGACGAGCTGAGCAAGGCAAATCTTGCCAAGCTGCAAAAGGAGCTGGCAGAGGAGCGGGATCGCTTCAACGCCATGAAGGCACAGTGGGACAATGAGAAAAACGCCATCGGCAAGGTGCAGCAGCTGCGGGAGACCATTGAGGATTTGAACCGCCAGATTGAAACCGCCGAGCGCAACTATGATTTGGAGAAGGCTGCCGAGCTGAAATACGGTCGTCTGCCCGAAGCCAAGAAGAAGCTGGCCGAGGAGGAGCAGAAGGTCAACAATGCCCATGACGACTCCCTGCTCCGTGACCGGGTGACGGAGGATGAAATTGCCCGGATTGTGGAGCGCTGGACGGGTATCCCTGTGTCCCGGCTGGTGCAGGGCGAGCGGGAGAAGCTTTTGAATCTTGACAAGGTGCTGCATCAGCGGGTTGTGGGGCAGGACGAAGCCGTTACCGCTGTTACCGAGGCCATCCAGCGCAGCCGTGCCGGTATCCAGGATCCCAACCGCCCCATCGGTTCGTTCCTGTTCCTGGGTCCCACCGGCGTGGGCAAGACGGAGCTGGCAAAGGCGCTGGCAGAGGCATTGTTTGACGATGAAAACAACATGATTCGGATTGATATGTCCGAATACATGGAGAAATTCTCCGTCAGCCGTCTCATTGGCGCGCCTCCCGGATATGTGGGCTATGACGAGGGCGGTCAGCTGACCGAGGCTGTGCGCCGGAAGCCCTATAGCGTGGTGCTGTTTGACGAGGTGGAGAAGGCGCATCCCGATGTGTTCAACATCCTGCTGCAAGTGCTGGATGACGGCAGAATCACCGACTCCCAGGGCCGCACCGTGGACTTTAAGAACACCATCCTGATTCTGACCTCCAACCTTGGCTCGGAGTATCTGCTGGGCGGCATTGATGCCCAGGGCAATATCAGCCAGGATGCCAAGGAACAGGTACAGGCGCTGCTGCGCCGCTCCTTCCGCCCGGAGTTTTTGAACCGTCTGGATGAGATTGTGTTCTATAAGCCCCTGACCAAGGAAAATGTGATGAAGATTATTGATTTGCAGATTGATAAGCTCAATGCCCGTCTGGCACAGCAGCAAATCAAGTGCGAAGTCACACCGGCAGCCAAGAGCGCCATCGTGGACGCATCCTACAACCCCGAGTTCGGTGCCCGTCCGCTGCGCCGGTATGTGCAGCATACGGTGGAGACTATGCTCAGCAAGCGGATTCTGGCGGGCAACATTCTGCCCGGTCAGACCGTCACCGTGGATTACGAAAACGGCGAGCTGACCATGAAGTAAATAGGATAAAAAGGCGCGACCGCAATGGTTGCGCCTTTTTTATATGTACAATAGTACCCGGTTGAGTGTACCCGCCCACTGTAGGGGTCGACAAGCAGTCGACCCGAGCGGCGCAGCCGCCTTGGCTCCACCTCTGGGGGAGCTGTCAGCCCGAATGGGCTGACTGAGGGGGTGTACTTCGTTGGTTGTTGCAGGCTCACGGTTTCCACCGCACCGGTAGGGGCGGCTCATAGCCGCCCGCAACCCCGGATATTAGGAAGTACTCAGATAAATGCACTCGCCCCAAGGGGTCGCCAAATTGGCGCCCCCTACAGGGTGTGGGGGAAACCATTGGATTGCAGCAACCAACATGGTACACTCCCTCAGCTTCGCATTCGCTCAGCAGCTCCCTCAGAGAGGGAGCCAAGGGTGCTTCGCACCAGGGAACGACGGGAGGCTAAGAGCCTCCCCTACAGGCTCAGAAGATTTTCGTGATACCATCCATCCAGCCGCTTTTTGTGCCAGCTTCGGGAGGCTGGGGAGGGGGATGCCAGTTTCTTGTGTCCTGTGGGGCGTTTTTTTGTATCAATGATAGAAATACCACCCAGCCGTTGACAAACGTGCGGCGGTGATGTAAAATTTCTATTTGGGGAAAGAGGTGCATTTTTGCGGCCTTTCCCCGAAAAAAAGATTGAAATTCATGCCCCACCGGCAGAAATAAACAGGAGGAGTTTCACTATGGAGAAGCTGCAGCAGCTGTATGAAGGCAAGGCAAAAAAGGTGTTCGCCACCAATGACCCGGAGAAACTGATTGTGGAATACAAGGACGATGCCACCGCATTCAACGGCCTGAAAAAAGGCACCATCAAGGGTAAGGGCGTTATCAACAACCAGATGTCCAACCGCCTGATGGCTTACCTGGAAAAGCAGGGTGTGCCCACCCATTTCATCGAGGAAATCAACGAGCGGGAGACCATCGTTAAAAAGGTTTCCATTGTTCCCCTGGAGGTTATCATCCGCAACATTTCCGCCGGTTCCTTTGCCAAGCACTACGGCGTGGAGGAGGGCATTGTGTTTGACCAGCCCACCATCGAATTCTCCTATAAGAATGATGAGCTGGGCGACCCCCTGCTGAACCACTATCATGCGCTGGCACTGAAGCTGGCCACCATGGAGGAAATCGAGACCATCGAAAAGTATGCCTTCAAGATTAACGAGGTCCTCAAGGCCTTCTGGCTGTCTGCCGGTGTGACGCTGGTGGACTTCAAGCTGGAGTTTGGCCGCCTGCCTGACGGCACCATCGTGCTGGCTGACGAAATCAGTCCCGACACCAGCAGACTCTGGGACGTGAAGACCCACGAGAAGCTGGATAAGGATCGCTTCCGCCGGGACATGGGCGGCGTGGAGGAGGCCTACGCCGAAATCATGAAGCGCATGGAAGCAACATTAAAGTAAAAAGGTGAATGAATTATGGGAAATTGTGCAATCGTTGGTATTAACTGGGGCGATGAAGGCAAGGGCCGTATGGTGGACCTGCTGACCCAGGACTATGATATTGTGGTTCGCTATCAGGGCGGCGGCAACGCCGGTCATACCGTCATCAATGAGTATGGCAAGTTTGCGCTGCACCTGCTGCCCTCCGGTATTTTCCGCAAGGGCGTGGTGAACATTCTGGGCAACGGCGTTGCCCTTGACCCTGAGAACCTGTGGAAGGAAATCACCCAGTTGCAGGCGCAGGGCGTGTCCATCACCCCCGAAAACCTGAAAATCAGCGACCGTGCCTCTCTGCTGATGCCCTGGCATCGGGATTTGGACGGCCTGGAGGAAGCTCGTCTGGCCGACAAGAAGTTTGGTTCCACCAAGCAGGGCATTGCGCCTTTCTATGCCGACAAGTTCGCCAAGAAGACCGTGCTGGCAGGTGAGCTGCTGTATCCCGCGTACCTGAAGGCACACCTTGCCGACCTGCTGGAATGGAAGAACCTGACCCTGACCCGGGTGTATGGCGCAGAGCCTGTGACCATGGCAGACCTGGAACAGTGGTTGGATGAATACTGCGAGAAAATCAAGCCCTTCATCTGCGACACCGGCGTGTTCCTGCGGGATGCACAGGCGCAGGGCAAGAAGGTGCTGTTTGAGGCACAGTTGGGTGCGCTGCGGGATTTGGATTACGGCATCCACCCCTACACCACTTCCTCCAACCCCATCGCGGCCTATGCCCCTGTTGGTTCTGGAATGCCCAACGTGAAGATTGACCAGATTGTGGGCGTTGTCAAGGCTTATTCCAGCTGCGTGGGCGAAGGCCCCTTCACCTGCGAGATGTTCGGCGAGGAAGCCCAGCAGCTGCGGGATGCCGGATTTGAGTACGGCGCCAAGACCGGCCGCCCCCGCCGCGTGGGCCCCATCGACCTGGTGGCTACCCGCTACGGTGTCCGCTGCCAGGGCGCAACCTGCATTGCCCTGACCAAGATGGACGTGATGGGCTACATGGACAAGATTCCCGTGTGCGCCCACTATGAGCTGGACGGCAAGGTGACCGACGAGTTCCCCTTCCCCTGCGTGCTGCCCGATGCCAAGCCGGTGATGGAGTATCTGCCCGGCTGGAAGTGCGACATCTCCGCCGCCCGCACTTGGGAGGAGCTGCCCCAGGAGGCACGGGACTATGTGGAGTACATTGAAAAGAATGTGGGCTGCCACATTGGCTATGTCTCCGTCGGCCCCGAGCGTGACAGCATCATTGTCCGCTGATCACCGGAATATCCGTATTTTTTCATAAAATAGGAGAATCATATGACTGACCGTTATGAATCCCCCCTGTCCTCCCGCTACGCCTCCCAGTATATGCTGAACCTTTTTTCTGCCGAGACGAGAATCAGAACCTGGCGCAAGCTGTGGGTGTCTCTTGCCAAGGCAGAGCATACCCTGGGGCTGCCTGTGACCCAGGAGCAGGTGGACGAGCTGGAAGCACAACTGGATAATATTGATTTTGAAGTGGCGGCTGCCCGGGAGAGGGAAGTGCGCCATGATGTGATGGCACACGTGTATGCCTACGGCCTGGTTGCCCCCAAGGCTGCCGGCATCATCCACCTGGGTGCCACCAGCTGCTACGTCACCGACAATGCAGACGTGGTCATCTACCGGGACGGCCTGCGCTATCTGCGGGCAGAGCTGCTGAAGGTGGTTTCCAACCTGGCAGCCTTTGCAGACAAGTATAAGGCAACCCCCACCCTGGGCTATACCCACTATCAGCCTGCCCAGCTGGTGACCATCGGCAAGCGGGCAACCCTGTGGATGCAGGATCTCATGAGCGATATGGAGGAGCTGGACTTCGTTATTGACAGCATGAAGTTCCTGGGCTGCCGGGGTACCACCGGCACCGAGGCCAGCTTCATGGATTTGTACAATGGGGACGAAGGTAAGATTGATGAAATGAATCGGCTCATCAGCCGGGATTTCGGCTTTGAGCGCTGCTTCAGCGTGTGCGGCCAGACCTACCCCCGGAAGCTGGACAGCCGCATTCTGAACGTGCTGTCCTCCATCGGTCAGAGCTGCTACCGTATGGCCAATGACATCCGCCTGCTCCAGCACGACCGTCAGGTGGAAGAACCCTTTGAAAAGAACCAGATTGGCTCCTCTGCCATGGCTTATAAGCGCAATCCCATGCGCTGCGAGCGTATCTGCTCCCTGTCCCGCTATCTGATAGCGGATGCCCTGAATGCCCCCATGACCGCTGCAACTCAGTGGCTGGAGCGCACGCTGGACGACTCTGCCAACCGCCGGATTAGTCTGCCGGAGGGCTTCCTGTGCGCCGATGCCGTGCTGCGTCTGGCACAGAACGTCACCGACGGGCTTCATGTCAACGAAAAGATTGTGGAGCGCACCGTGCGGGAATACCTGCCCTTTATGACCACCGAAAACCTGATGATGGAGGCAGTCAAGCGGGGCGGCAATCGTCAGGAGCTGCACGAGGTCATCCGTAAGTGCTCCATGGAGGCAACTGCCAGAATGAAGAACGGCGAGGATTGCGATTTGCTGGTGCGGCTGTCTGAGGCACCGGAATTTGGCATGACTCTGGAAGAGATGGAGCGGCTGCTGAACCCCATCGACTACATCGGGCGCTGCCCCCAGCAGGTTGAAAACTACCTTGCCGAGGTCAAGCCCTATCTGTCCGGCGCCAGCACCGAAACCGCAGAAATCAACCTGTAACCATTGGAACGGGAATGCAGTTCATTCCCGTTCCTGCTCTATATAACTACTGAAAAAAGAAAGGAAAGCCTATGGAAAAAATCCTCGTTTTGGACTTTGGCGGTCAGTATAACCAGCTGATTGCCCGCCGGGTTCGTGACCTGAATGTGTACGCTGAAATCAAGCCCTACAACGGCATCACCCCGGAGGAGATTGCGGCAGAGGGCTATTGCGGCATCATCTTCACCGGTGGCCCCAACAGCGTCTATGATATGACTTCCCCCCACTATGACCCCAAGGTGCTCGCGCTGGGCATCCCGGTGCTGGGCATCTGCTATGGCGCACAGCTCACCGCCTGGATGGGCGGCGGCAGCGTCATCACCGCCGAAACCAGCGAATATGGCAAGGTTCACCTGGAGCTGGATGCGCCCGATTCCCTGCTGATGAAGGATGTTCCTGCCCAGAGTGTGGTGTGGATGAGCCATACCGACCGCATTGACCGGCTGCCCGAGGGCTTCCGGGTCACGGCGCACACCGATGTGTGCCCGGTGGCTGCCATGGAAAATGCAGAAAAGAAGCTGTATGCCGTTCAGTTCCACCCCGAAGTGACCCACAGCCAGTTCGGCAAGCAGATGCTGAAAAACTTCCTGTATGAAGTGTGCCGCTGCCAGGGTCTGTGGCGGATGGATTCCTTTATTGAGGATACCGTGAAGGCACTGCGGGAGGAGATTGGCGACAAGAAGGTGATTCTGGGTCTGTCCGGCGGCGTGGATTCCTCTGTGGCAGCGGGGCTTATCTCCCGTGCCGTGGGCGACCAGCTGACCTGCGTGTTCGTGGACCAGGGTCTGATGCGGAAGGACGAAGGCGACTTCGTGGAGCAGACCTTCACCAAGCTCTTTGATATGAACTTTGTCCGGCTGAACTGCCAGGAGCATTTCCTTGCCTGCCTCAAGGGTGTCACTGACCCCGAGGAGAAGCGGAAGATTATCGGCACCGAGTTCTATAAGGCTTTTTGGGGCGAAATCCGCCGCCAGGGCAGCGAGGACAGCTTCTTCGCCCAGGGTACCATCTACCCCGACCGCATTGAGTCCGGCAAGGGCGAGGCGGATAAGATTAAGACCCATCACAATATGGTCAAGCAGCCCGAGGATGTGAAGTTCCTGGGCACCATCGAGCCGCTGAAGGATTTGTTCAAGGACGAGGTGCGCCGGGTGGGCGAGGAGCTGGGCATCCCCAAGGAACTGGTGTGGCGGCAGCCCTTCCCCGGTCCCGGCCTGGGCGTGCGCATCATCGGCGAAATCACCGCCGAGAAGGTGAAAATTCTCCAGGAGGCCGACTGGGTGCTCCGGGACGAAATGGCAAAGAATGGCTATGAGAGCCAGATGGCGCAGTTTTTCTGCGTCCTGCCCGGTGTCAGCACCGTGGGTGTCATGGGCGACCATCGTACCTATGACCACCTGCTTGCCATCCGCGCCGTCACTACCGACGATTTCATGACCGCCGACTGGGCAAGAATCCCCTATGATATGCTGGCAAAGGTCTCTAACCGCATTACCAATGAGGTGAAGCATATCAACCGGGTGGTCTATGACATTACTTCCAAACCCCCCGCAACCGTGGAGTGGGAATAAGAGCTTTTCTCATTTTTATCGATAAAACCAGCCCCAGGCGGTAGTGCCTGGGGCTGGTTTTATACCTGGATGTTTGCTTCTATGTTTTCGGCAGTTACTTGTGCAGGCTGTTTTGCAAAGCGCAGATTAGTTCTTCCATAATGATTGGTTTGGACAGGAATCCGTTCATGCCGCATTTCAGCGCTTCTTTTCTGTCCTCGTCAAAGGCATTGGCGGTCATGGCAAGGATTGTAATGCCCGCCAGCCCCGGATTGTCCAGCGCGCGGATTTGCTTTGTGGCCTCATAGCCGTTCATGATTGGCATCTGCACATCCATGAGCACAAGGTCATAGTCCCCGGGTGCGGAATTTTTAACCCGCTCCACGGCCACTGCGCCATTTTCGGCGGAGTCAACCAAAAAGCCGTACTCTTGGAGAATTTCCACTGCAATTTCGCGGTTCAGCTCGTTGTCTTCCACCAGCAGGATGCGCTTGCCTTTGAAATCCGGTCTTGCCGTCGGTAAAATGGGATGCTCTGCCTCGGCCTGAGTCTGCCCGATGGCAGTCATCAGGGTCTGCCGAATGTCGGACATGAACAGGGGCTTTGCGCAGAATGCGGTCACGCCGGCGGCTTTGGCTTCGGCTTCGATGTCTGCCCAGTCATAAGCGGTCAGGATGATGATTGGCGTATCGTCGCCAAGGCTGCGGATTTGCCGGGTAACTTCAATGCCGTTCATATCCGGCAAACGCCAGTCGATGATATAGGCATGGAAAGCATCCCCCAGCTCCATGGACTGCCGCGCCCGGAGAACAGCCTCCCGGCCGGAAAGCGTCCATTCCGAACGCATTCCAACCTTCACCAGCATTTTCGTCACGCTGTCGCAGGTGTTGAAGTCGTCGTCTACAACCAGAGTCTTCAAGCCCTCCAGGGCTGCAATCTTCTCAACGCGGTGCGTTTCGGGCTGAATCCGAAATGGCAGACGGACAATAAATTCGGTGCCTTTTCCCTGCTCGGTCTGAACCTCAATGGTGCCGCCCATCATCTCCACGATGTTCTTGGTAATGGCCATGCCCAGCCCTGTGCCCTGAATTTTGCTCACGGTGGAGGTGCGCTCTCGCTCAAAGGGGGAGAATATCTTCTGCGCAAATTCCGGGCTCATTCCGATTCCGTTATCCTTTACCCGGATTTCGTACAGCGCGCAGCCCTTTACTGCCTCCGGGAGCTGCTTCAGCCGGACAGAAATGGTTCCGCCTGCGGGAGTAAATTTGACCGCATTGGACAGAAGATTCAGCAGCACCTGGTTCAGCCGCGTTTTATCGCAGTAAACATCCTCGTTGGCCACATCCATGGCATCCATATAAAGCTCCAGCTGCTTTGCGTGGATTTGCCCGCTGATAATGGTTTTCATGTCGTGGAGCACATCCGAAAGACTGACCGCTGTTTCCTCCAGATGAATCTTTCCGCTTTCAATGCGGCTCATATCCAGAACATCATTGATCAGCGAAAGCAGGTGGTTGCTGGAGGAAAGAATCTTCCCCAGATAATCCCGCACCCGCTGCGTGTTGTCGATGTTGCTCAACGCCAGTGTGGTAAAGCCGATAATGGCATTCATGGGGGTGCGGATGTCGTGGGACATATTGGAAAGGAAGGTGCTTTTTGCTTTGCTTGCGGTTTCTGCCACATGGACTGCCTCTGCCAGTGCCTGATTCATTTTTCGGTCAGCAGAGCGGTCTGACATAACCAGGATGTATTTCTTTTTCCCGATGATTTCGCTGCCCATTGCAACGGTGTGAAACCAGCGCGATTCCCCGGTTTGCTGATGAATATATTCAAAATCCCGGTCCAGCTGCTCATGAACCTGGATTCCCTCCAGATAATTTTTCCCCGAATCCTCAGGATGCAGTTTTCCCAGGACGCGAACATCCCTGCGGATTTCCGCTTCCGTAATGCCCAGCAGCCGTTCGGCATTCGGGCTGACGTAATCTGCCTGGTATGTTTTTGCATCCAGCATCAGGAAAACATCGTCCACATTCAGCGACAGCTTTTGGAACAGCTCGTCCCGGTACAGGATTTCCGTGTCCTTCTTTCGCAGGTTCAGTTTGCCTCTTTGAATAATCAGGTTGGCAGCAAATGCGGCAATCCCGAGCATGACTCCGCCAACCAGGAGGATGGTGCTGAACTGCAAGGTGTTCATGCCGGCATTGACGATGTCCGCCTGGACAAGTCCCAGAAAAATCCAGTCCTGGATATCCGATTTTTCATAGACCAGATAATAATTTTTTCCATCCAGGTTTGCCATCAAGGCACCGGTCTGACCTGCTTTAAAACTTGCCGAAAGCGCAAGAATCTCATCCTCGGACAAATTGGAATGCGTTCTCAGAATGCCAAAGAAATTGTATGTATTTTCCCATGATTCAAAGGAATGGTCAATCACAATGCGCCCATCCGGGTGGACAACATAGCTCTTTGCATTTCCGTTGAAGGTAGCAATATCCAGCGCATCCACAATATCCCGGTTTTCATAGGCAATGGCAATTGCATCATATTCAAATCCCTGGTAGATTCCCTGCGCCTTCGGGCTGGCAAAAAGAAGCATTTGGGGGCTTCCGGGGAGGGTGGCATTCATAATCATATCCGTTCCCTGCTGAATGCTGTCCTCCAGACTGTCCCGCAATCCGAGGTAGCCGGTTTCCCCGCTTACCATCTTATAATTCCCGTTGGGGGACAGAAAATAAAAATGCAAAAAGCCTGCGTCCGCCTGGGCTTCCTGGATATAATTTCGGATTTCCTGTTCATCCGAGGCGGTTTGCAAATACGCACTCCACATATGCAGGTAAGTCAGGTTCTTATTTGCCAGCTCCCGGAGCATATTATCGGACTGATGGGTAATTTCCCTCAGGTGGGAAACACTTTCATCATAAACCGTTTTCGTTACAAACTGAAAATACTGGAAAACGGCCAGAACGACTACAAGGAGAAGCACCCCAAAGGTGACAACCTGCAGCCGCTTCTCCGCGACACGGTTCTTTCTGCGTGCCGCATAATTTTTAACATTCATTCATCCTACCTCAGAGTGATGTATTTTTCCGGCGCTGCGAGAACGGCATTCCCATCGGAAACATACTCTTTCCAGGTGGTTTTCACAAAGGCATCGTCCTGCTCAAATGCAATGCCGGCATCTGCCGGATAAGCGTCCATGTGCTTAGGAATTGCAAGGCAGGTGACCGTGAAGGTATCCTCCGCCTGAACCGTTTTCCCATTCCGTGTGATTCTGCGCACGGTATAGCCGCTGTCCGTTTCCTGGATGTCCACGGAAATGCCGCTGAACACCGGCAGAGAGCCGCGGTTAAAGGGAACAAAGCCCCCCGGATAGCCCGCAACAAAGTTCCGAACCGTTTCAATCAGCTCCGTCCCGCTCATGGTGCAGCTGTATGCGCAAAGACTGTTGGGCATAATCATGTAGGCTGCCATTTTTTCGGTATATCCTGCCTTCAGCACATTGCCCGTAAAGCTGTTTCCCGTTGCAATCAGCACATCCGACCCGTAAATGCCGCGCAGCGTATTTGCCATGACGGAATAAGCGGCATTGCCTCCCTGGGTGTGAAACCGGTTGGAGTAGGATTCCTGCGGATTCAGCACCACCTTCTCGTCGGCGGATTCCGCAGAAAGGAGCTGGGCGTTGAACGACTGATAGGCCTGGCTTGCATCGTACTGCCCCGAAATCATCTTAGAAACCACGTCCCTGGAAACGGAGAAGAAATCATTTGACGCAATGCGGATGTACAGATGGTTTTCTTCCACCACGGGCTTCGCATCTTCCAGATATTCCGTCAGACGGAAGGGCACGTCCTGGCTGTAGCTCAATAAATCCTGGCCGTCAGAAATAATGCGGCTCTGACTATCCGCCGAGAGCATTGCGTCCAGCACCGTGAGGGCTTTTTTCCGGCGTTCCGTATCCTGGGTCAGCTCGCGGTTCAGTGCTACCTGGAAATAGGGCGTTGTCATCAGCCATTTTTCACCGTTCGGCTGAAAAAAGGGAAGAAATGTTGTGTTGATGCCCTGATCCTGGAACATTTTTACGCCGGAGGAGCTGCCAAAGTACATGGCAAGCTTTCCGCTGGCATACAGCGCAACCACATCATCGTAATTCAGATGCAGGTCATCCTCGCTCAAGCCGGTGTCCCGGATGAACTGCTCCATCCGTTCAAAGGCCGCAGGCCAGACCGCATTGTCCAGCCCAACTTTTTCGTTATTTGGGTCACTGTAGGCGATGCGCCACTTGCGCCCGGCGGTAGAGGCCAATTCGGATGCAGACAATCCCTGCAAGGTTTCCATGCAGATGTAATCATAATAATAGTCAGCGGTGAACCCGCGGATGCCCTCTGCTTCAAAGGCCTGACAGGCAGCGACAAAGCTCTCATAGTCCGTGGGGAGGGGGATGTCATACTGTTCAAAAAGGTCTTTGTTCACCACAAACCCGTGTGCATCCGCGCACACCGGAAGCCAGTTGATGCTGCCATCCTCATTCATAAAATTGGAGAGGTATGTTTCGTAGACAGCACCTGCCGCATTGGTGGTGGAAAGATCCATCAGGCTGCCCTTCAGCGGGTATGCATCATGCAGCGAAAAACGGCAGCAGGTGATAATGTCCGGCAATCCACCGTTTTTCATCAGGAATTTGTAGAAATCCAGGTCGTTATTTCCCACCACAAATTCAATGTTGATGTCCGGGAGCTGCGCCTGGAGGTATGGCGCGTACTGATCATACAGGCTTGTGCTCCATAAATACACCGTGATTGTTTCGGCATCCTCCTTTTCCGCCCGCGTCATGCCACAGCCTGCCAGCAGTGATGCCATTGCTGCCACCGCCAGAAGGACGGCAAGCAGCTTGTTCCATTTTTTCTTTTTCATGATGAATCCCTCTGCAATCGTTGTTTTCCCCAATCTTCTTATTGATGATAGCCCGTCCAATGCGATACCCGGTGCATCCGTTTGGTGCGGGCTGAAATGCCGATGCAATTTGTGCGCTGCCGTTTTTTGCAAAAATAAAAGTACACTGCTTCAGACAGTGTACATCATCAATTTATGCAACTGCTATCATGTTACAGGCTCGCCGGTATTGCGCCGCAGACTTTTTGCCCGCTTTGCCTATAAATATCCCTTATTATAGCATTCTGCACTTTTTTTGTCTATATTTTTCCGTATGAAAATAACAGCTTTTTGGCAATTTTTTGATTTCCCCTTGGCTTCCCCACTGTAGGGGGCGACGAGCGTGTCGACCCCTACTAGAACGTACACGCTAAAAGTTAGCACCCCTTGGCTTCCCCTCGGGGGAAGCCAAGAGACGCATCGCCGTTGGCTGTTCATAAATTATTAGTCAGAACAGTCTACTACTACATATAATGTATCGGATTTACTTCTCCGCCTGTGTGATGGTGCCGCCGCCCACCACCACATCGCCGTCATAGAGCACCACGGCCTGGCCGGGGGAGATGGCGCGCTGAGGCTCACGGAACACCACACGGGCAAAACCGTTTTCCAGGGGGTACACCGTGGCGGGGCGGCTGAACTGACTGTGGCGGATTTTTGCTTCCACCTCCATGGGTGCTTCCAGTGTCTCGAAGGGATACCAGACCCAGTCGTTTGCCAGCAGGGCAGGGGAGAACAGCGCCTCGTTGGGCCCAAGGGTGACGGTATTCCTGCCCATATCCTTGGCGCAGACATACGCCGGTGCGCCCAGGGCAATGCCCAATCCCTTGCGCTGGCCGATGGTGTAGCACACTGCGCCCCGGTGCTTCCCCACCGGGCAGCCCTCCTGATTCAGATAATCGCCGGGGGTGAGGGGCTTGCCGGTGTACTCCTCCAAAAAGGCGGTGTAATCCCCGCCGGGGACAAAGCAGATGTCCTGGCTGTCGTGCTTGCGGGCGTTGATAAAGCCGTGCGCCTCGGCAATCTGCCGCACCTGCTCCTTGGTCAGCGCGCCCAGGGGGAACTGAACGTGGGCAAGCTGCTCCTGGCTGAGACAGGCAAGAAAATAGGTTTGGTCTTTGGCGGTGTCTGCGGCGCGCTTTAATAGATAGCGCCCGGTGGCTTTGTCCTGCTCCACCCGGGCATAGTGACCGGAGACGACACAGTCGCAGCCCAGCTCCCGGGCACGCTGCAACAGCTTGCCGAATTTCAGGAAACGGTTGCAGTCGATGCAGGGGTTGGGCGTTCCGCCGGCATAGTAGGTGTCAACGAATTTATCCACAACCTCCCGATAGAAGTCGTCAGTGAAATTAAAAACATAGTGGGGGATTTCCAGCCGCCGCGCCACCGCGCGGGCATCCTCCACATCGTCCAGGGAGCAGCAGGTTTTGCTGCCATCGGGAGCGGCGGTCTGCCCGGCGTACAGCCGCATGGTGGCGCCGATGCAGTCGCAGCCCTGCTCTTTCATCAGCAGGGCAGCCACGGAGCTGTCCACGCCGCCGCTCATTCCAATCAAGGCTTTCATGGTATGACCTCCTTTTTGTTCCGAGTATACCAATCCGAATGGGGAAAGTCAATCTTTTTCATGACGCTGGCAGGGGTGTACCGACGCATCGATTGAATTGCATACGCCACTGTAGGGGCGGATAGAATCCGCCCGCAACCTGGCGGGATTGAGCCGTTCATTGAATGGAACCAGCTGAAAGTTATGCCCTTGGCTTCCCCTCGGGGGAAGCCAAGGGGTGGTAGCTGTCAGCTTTCACCATTCAACGGACGGCTCGATTGCGCTTCGTACACGCTTCGCAGTGCCATTGTCCGGCGGCACTGCGCCCTAATAAGAAAAATTTAAGAAATAAATAGTAACAAAATGTAATTTACCTGTTGCAATTTGTCACGGACTCTGCTATAATGTGGTCATCAAAACTGATAAAGGAGCAAGTAGTTTATGAAAAGAAGAATCGCTTGCGTAGTTATGGCCTTGGTGCTTGTCATCGGCCTGCTCCCCCTGGGAGCCATTTCCACAAAGGCTGCCTCCTATCTCAACTATTCTGAGAATCTGGTCAACCTCATCAAACAGTTCGAGGGCTTCAGCGCCAGCGCTTACTGGGATGTGAACCAGTGGACGATTGGCTACGGCACCACCGGCTACGCCGGTCAGACCATCAGCGAGGCTGAGGCTGACCTGGTGCTGCGGGACCGTCTGAACACCATCAACGCCAAGATTAACGATTTCACTGCAAAGAACAATCTGTACCTCAACCAGTACCAGCACGATGCATTGGTAAGCTTCAGCTTCAACTGCAACACCGACTGGATGAACCAGGTTGGCCGCTTCAATAGCGCCGTCACCCGGGGTGCGGATGTGAACACCTTCCTGTTCGCCATTTCCCTGTGGGCAAACGTGAGCAGCACGCCCGACGCAAATCTGATTAACCGCCGCCTGGCAGAAGCAAACCTGTACCTCAACGGCGTTTACAGCAAGTCCGCTCCTGCCAACTATACATATGTTATCCTGGACCCCAACGGCGGCGTTGCCGGTGAGAACGGGGAAGACAAGATGCAGGCATATGTGAACAACGGCACCAATGTGAACATCCTGGCTGCCAATCCCACCCGCTCCGGCGCAACCTTCGGCGGCTGGTTCACTTCTCCCACCGGCGGCTCCGGCGTGAAGGTGCTTAACAGCACCACCGCAGGCCGCACCCTGTACGCACAGTATGGCACTCCCGTTACCGTCACTGCCGGTTATGCCGCCATCCGCAACGGCGCCGGAACCAACTACAACCAGGTGGCTACCGCTGCCTCCGGCACGCAGCTGGTGGTTGTTGAAACCGCTCAGGTGGGCAATGTTCTGTGGGGCCGCACCGTGGAAGGCTGGCTGGAAATGTCCAACACCAATGCTTCCGGCAATGTGATTGTGGGCGGTACCACCGGTTCCACCGGCACTACCACCGGTACTACCACCACTTCCGGCACGGTGATTGCCACCGGCATGGTGGTTGCAAAGACCGGCGTGAACGTTCGTGCCGGCGCTGGCACCAACTATCCCTCCGTTGGCTCTGCTTACAATGGTCAGCAGGTCAGCATTTATGAAACCGTGAACGTGAACGGAACACTGTGGGGCCGCATCGGCGTGGGTCGCTGGGTTTGCCTGAGCTATGTGAAGCTGAATTCCGCTCTGCCCGGCACTTCCACCGGTTCCACCGGCACCACCGGCGGCGTGATTTGGGAAGGCAGCGGCACCACCACTCCCTCCACCACCTCCTACCAGCTGGGCGTTGTTACCGCCTCCGGCCTGAATGTCCGTGTAGCTCCCGGTGTGGGCAATGCCACCTGCGGTGCGCTGAAGAAGGGCGCACAGGTCAAGATTTATGCCCAGACCACTGTGAACAACGTCCTGTGGGGCAAGGTTGACCAGGGTTGGGTCTGCATGAACTATGTGCAGCTGACCAATACCGTCACCCCCGGCACCGGCAACACGACCACCACTCCTTCCGGCACGCCCATCGCCACCGGCACGGTCAAGGCCAACACCAACCTGAACGTCCGCAATGGCGCTGGCGTGGGCTATGCCCGGGTGGGCAGCCTGACCTCCGGCACTGTGGTGAACATCTATGAGCGCGTCATTGTCAACGGCGCAGAGTGGGGCCGCATCGGCGTGAACCAGTGGGTCTGCATGGCCTACCTGGTGCTGAATAACACCAACGGCACTGTTGTCACCCCCGGCACTTCCGGCACCACCACCGCTACCACCGGCACCGGCATCGTCACCAGCTCCACCAACCTGAACGTCCGCAACGGCGCTGGCACCAACTATCAGAAGGTTTCCTATCTGAGACCCGGCACGCAGGTCACCATTTATGAGGTCGTCCAGAACGGCAGCCAGCTGTGGGGCCGCATCGGTGTGAACCAGTGGGTGTGCATGACCTACATCCGCATGAGCGGTACCACCACCGGCACCACCACCATTCCCTCCACCGGCTATCAGGGCCGTGTGACCACCAACATGAACGTCCGTGCAGCTGCTGGCACCAACAATGCCATTGTGGGTCGCCTGACCGCCGGAACCACCGTGGTGGTTTACGAGCTGACCAGCGTGAACGGCGTGTCCTGGGGCCGCATTGCCAACGGCTGGGTCTGCATGAATTACATTCAGCTGACTACTACCGGCGGTGTCACCTGGCACTAATTGAATGTATCTGGATTTGATGGCATAAAGTTGCAATTCCAGAGTAGATGAACCGCAAAAGCTCCCCATTTTTTGATAAAATGTGGAGCTTTTGCCATACGAAAATAAAAATTACAAATTGTAAAGAAAATCCACTTTAGGGGTTGCAATTTGTAACCAATGCTGTTATAATACCAGTAACTTACAATTCGATGTAAAGGAGTAGGTTTTCTATGAAAAAGAGAATTGCTTGCCTGATGCTTGCACTTGTTCTGATCATCGGCCTGATTCCCGTTGCGGCAGTTACCGCTTCGGCAGCAGCCACCGGTGTCAGCGAGGCCGGCGTTCGGGTGATTAAGGATTTCGTAGGCTTCCATCGGAATGCTTATGAAATTTCCGCAGGCGTTTATCGGGTGGGTTATGGTACCCCTGCCGTGCAGAACCAGACCATCACCGAGGCCAATGCCGATAAGCTGCTGCGGGCAGAACTGGACAAGCTCGTGAAGGTGATTAACTCCCTGGGCATCGAGCTGGTTCAGAAGCGGTTCGATGCTCTGGTGTGGTACTCTTACAGTGAGGGTACTGCCTGGACCACCAACGCAACTGTGCTCAATGCCATCAAGAGCAGCGTTGCCGGCAGCGGCACCGCTTCTGAGTTTGCCAACACCCTGTGTACCTGGGATTATGCCGGCGGATTCCCCGATGATGCCGGTGCCCGCAATGTGATTCAGCGCCGGATGGCAATGGCAAACCTGTACCTGACCGGCTCCTACAGCGCCTCCGGCACCGGCTCTCTGGGCTATACCGTGTTCTTTGCGGGCAACGACCAGAATGCCAGCTTCATTGGCGGTGCCAAGAGACTGGTTCAGGTGTTCAGCGGCTCTTACAATAATAAGATTAGTCTTTCCAGCGATCCTACCTGGAGCGGCTATACCTTCCTGGGCTGGTACGACAATGCCGCTCTGGTGACCGGCCTGAGTGCCGCTACCGCCGGCAAGACCCTGGTGGCTCGCTGGCAGAAGAGCACCGATGACAAGGTGGCTGCAAATTACACCCTGCCCGCTTATGTCATCTACAAGGCAATGGGTATTCCCGATAACGGCGTGGTGGACGTGTACAGCGCTGCCGGTTATCCCAATAAGATTGATGAAATCCGTCGGGATGCCACCATTACCGTTGTGGCAGAGAAGATGATTGGCTCTGCCAAGTGGCTGGAGCTGGCCACCGGCGGTTGGGTGCAGCTGTGCAACAATCTGGCTGACGTGCCCACCGTCATTCCCACCACCACGGTCACCATTACCGATGACTATGTGACCATCCGCAAAGAGCCCAACGCCACCGCAGCCAAGGTGGGTACCCTCAAGCGGAATCAGCAGGCCACCATTGCCATGCTGGACAGCACCGGCAGCTGGGGCTACTGCGGTCAGGGCTGGATTTTCCTGGCCTACACCAACTACAACGGCACCACAACCACTCCTTCTAATCCTACTCTCACCGGCGGCACCAGCGGTGTCGTTTCCGGCGCAACCCAAGTCAATGTCCGTACTGCTCCCGGTGTCACCAACCCCCTGGCAACCAAGCTCAGCCAGGGCACCAAGGTCACCGTTTATGAGCAGACCACCGTCAATGGCGCTCCCTGGGGTCATATCGACCAGGGCTGGATTGCCATGGCTTATGTCACCCTGGATAAGACCACGCAGCCCAGCGGCAGCAACATCTCCACTGGCAGCTCTGCCGTGGTCAGCAGCTCCGTGAGCCTGAACGTCCGTTCCGGACCGGGCAGCGGATTTTCTAAGGTTGCTACCCTGGCTCCCGGCACCTCCGTTGTGATTATGCGCAAGGAAGTTGTTGGCGGTGTGGCATGGGGCCTCATCGACCAGGGCTGGATTAACCTGAATTATGTTTCCGTTGTCAGCTCCTCCAATGGCAATGGCACTAACGCCGGCACCGGCTACAGCGTGGCTGGCACCGTTGTCAACTGCTCCACCGGCGTGAACATCCGCAGCGCTGCCGGTACCACCAATGCACTGGTTGGCGTGGCTGCTCTGGGCAGCCGGGTCAACGTCACCGAGATTGTGAAGGTCAATGGCTTCAATTGGGGTCACATCGAGCGCGGCTGGGTGTGCATGGACTATGTGAAGCTGGATTCCCAGTTTACCCCTCCCTCCGCTGGAACCGGCAAGGATGACAACGCAAGCTTCGACAACGTGGTTTCCTCCTTCCAGGGCTACCCCGCTGTCACCAAGGTGGCACATAACCTGTATGAGTCTGCTTCTGTCCATGTCAATGTGCTGCTGACCATCAATCCCAATCAGGAAATCAGCATCACCGCCTTCCAGCGTGTCAACGGCTACATCTTCGGCAAGGTTTCCATCGGCAGCAAGACCGGCTGGATTCGGATGCACGATGAGAACGGCAACGCGACCGTTACCATGAAGGCTTTCAATGCCAAGGTCACCGCTGAGCGTGCTGATGTTTATGAGCAGCCCAGCACCCGCAGCAAGTTCTATGCAGCACTGACCAAGGGCACCTACATCACCGTGGCCGAGGACACCAGCGTCTTCACCCCCAACACCAACTGGGCACTGGCTGACGGCGCAATCTGGGGCAAGATTGTCTACGGTACTCCCGCAACCAACGTGGGCTGGATTAAGCTCTCTGATGTTACCATGTTCCGTGAAAACTCCCTGCCTGTGGGCATTGCTTCCGCCAGCGGCGTGGGCTACATGACCGGCTCTATCAAGAATGACTCCGTGGTTTATGTGGACGGCAACAACGGTGTTGCTTATGAGACTGACGCAGCAGGTGTCAGCACCCTGAAGAAGTCCAACTACACCCTGCCCGCAGGCTCCACCATCAATGTGCTGGGTCGTGTTTACGGCAGCAAGACCAACTCCACCATGACCTATGCAAAGGTGGCCGTCGGCTCCGTTGTGGGCTGGATTGAGTGGGATAACAATGTTGTTCTGAATCCCGTGACCATGAAGGTCACCACCGAGATGAACGATTTCAGCGGCACCAGACATCTGCCTGTGGGTACCCTGATTACCATCGAGTCCCGCAAGCTGGTCTATGACGGCAACGAAATCAACCATGGTGTTCACGATGTGGGCACCGGCTATGTGGGCGACGTGCTGACCGACAAGGTGGAAGTTGTCCTGGATCAGGGCAAGCTGACCCCCGTGACCGAGGCCGTCCGCAATGATCCCAGCAACCCCGCCATCGCATCTTCTGTTGTGGTCACCGGTACTGCCAAGGCAAACATCCAGGTGAAGGAAGAAGTGGACGATAGCAGCAAGTCCCTGCTGACCATCTCCGGCGGTGCCAGCGTCACCGTCCTGAACTGGAAGAATGTCAACGGCGTTACCTGGGGCAAGGTACAGATTAACAAGATTGTGGGCTGGATTAAGGTGAGCGAGCTTGACTTCACCGGTCTGGCTGGCAAGATTCAGGTGGATGCACTGAATGTGTACAGCCTGGCTGACAAGACCAGCACCCTCCAGGTGCTGCGGGTCAACGGTATGCCTGTTTCCCTGGTGGGCAGCCCCGTCTTTGACGGCACCACCGTTTGGGCGCAGATTTCCGTGGCTGGCTACACCGGCTACGTGGACGTTCAGGATTTGAAGCTGAACACCCCCAACATCTCTTATGAATACTGGAACACCAAGGTCAAAGCCAAGGTCAACAGCGTCAACGTCACCCTGAACACCCTGGATGGCGGTCAGGTCAAGGAGCTGCCCAAGGGCACCGAGGTGGAGCTGGACAACGTGAAGATGGATACCACCACCGGCAAGGCACTGTGGCACGTCAAGCTGGGCAATGATGCCGGCTGGATCGACATGGACTGCCTAAGTATGTACAACTCCACCGCTACCATCACCGGCGTAAAGGCCGATGTGTACAACGACCTGAACCTGGTTGCACAGGATATTCTGTATACCCTGTACCGTGGCGAAAAGGTCACCGTCATCAACTACAAGGTCAATAACGTGGGCACTGCTCCCGACTACGCCCTGTACGGCGAGGTCATCTGCGGCAATACCACCGGCTGGATTAAGCTGTGTGAGGCCACCAAGACCGAGAATGACAGCATGGTTGTCAGCCTGGCACCCGGTTCCTCCGGCACTACCATCGGCGGTAACACCGGCAATACCGGTTCCGGTACGGCTACTACCCCCACTACTGCGACCACTCCCACCACTCCCACCGCAACGCCCGGCTACATTGTGTGCAACACCACCGTGAATGTCCGCAGCGGAGCCGGTGTGGAAAACGCACTGGTGACCAGCCTGCGTAACGGCACCAACGTGAACATCTACGAGAAGGTCACCGCCTCCAACGGCACCCTGTGGGCACGGATTGACCAGGGCTGGGTCTGCATGGACTATGTGAGAACCGGCACCCTGACCAATGTTCCCAACGGCGGCAACAACGGCAACTCCGGCAACGTGGCAATCATTACCACCGTTCCCGCCGGTGCCATTGCTGTGGGCTACGCCAACGAGGATGTGAAGGTGCGTACCGGCACCAGCCTGGGCTATCCCGAGGTTGGCACCATCGCCAAGAAGCAGAGTGTTGTCATCTACGAAAGCAAGCTGGATGGCGGCATGAGCTGGGGTCGTACCGATAATGGCTGGGTCTGCATCAGCTACCTGACCATCACCGGCATCGGCGCTCCCGGCACCGGCAGCACCGGCACCATCGCCGGCGTGGGCTTCACCGCCAACGTCCGCGGCTCCGCTTCCTCCGGCGGTTCTCTGATGGCAAAGGTGATGATTACCTCCAAGGTCGTGGTTCGTGAGACTGTGACCGCCGGTGCAGAGACTTGGGTCCGCACGGATCTGGGCTGGATTAACGGCCAGTATGTGATGATGGATTCTACCGGTACGCCCGGTGCAACCACTCCCGATGCTGGCACCACCACTCCCGATGCAACCACCACCACGGTGCCCACCACCCCCGGCGAGGAATTTGTCGGCTAAAGAAAATACAAAAACTGCTGCAAGGCGAAAATGCTTTGCAGCAGTTTTTTGAAATGGGATTGGCGGCGCACCAAAATCCGGCTGGATGCAATTGCATCCAGCCGGAAAAAGGAAGAAATCACTGAGCTTATTTATCCTGTCCCACAAACTGCCGGTAGCCCTGCCCGTACTGCACGCACCGGGAGACCCGGCTGAGGGTGGCGGAGGAGATGTTGGTCTGTTCAATCACCTGGGAATAGGTCATTCCCTCGGTCAGCAGCTTTGCCGCCCGCAGCCGCTGGGCCATCTGCTCCACCTCCTTGCGAGTACACAAATCCTCCAGAAAGGCGGCGCAGGTTTCTTCGCTGTCAATTCTGATAAATGCTTCATACAGGTCGTGAATCATACTTTCGTCAAATTGATGGGGTGCCATGTCTGTTCCTCCGTATCAGAAGTGCTCCAGAGAGCTGCTCAAAAATTGCTGGGTTTTGGCGGACTGGGGATGGCGGAAGACCTGCTCCGGCGTGCCATCTTCTTCGATGATGCCGTCCGCCATAAAGATAACCCGGTCAGAAATGGACTTTGCAAATTCCATTTCGTGAGTCACAATGATAATGGTGCGGTCAGAGCCTTTCAGCCCCTTGATGACCCGCAGAACCTCGCCGGTGAGTTCCGGATCCAGGGCAGAGGTCGGCTCGTCAAAGCAGAGAATGTCCGGCTCCAGTGCCAGCGCCCGGGCAATGGCCACCCGCTGCTGCTGCCCGCCGGAGAGCTGGCAGGGATAGCTCCCGATGCGGGCGGTGAGCCCCACCTGCTCAATAAGCGCTCGGGCGGTTTGCTCGATTTCGGCGATGGGGGCTTTTTTTAGGAGCTTCGGTGCCAGCATCACATTTTCCAGCACCGTGTATTGGGGAAAGAGATTGAAGGACTGGAACACCAGACCAAAATGCAGACGGTTCTTCCGAATGGCCTCCTCACTGACCCGTTTCTGCTCCTCGCCGCAGAAAAGGGTCTGGCCGTTTACGATGATTTTTCCTTTTTCGGCGGTTTCCAAAAAGTTCAGGCAGCGCAAAAGGGTAGTCTTGCCGCTGCCGGAGGAGCCGATGATGCTCAGCACCTGTCCTTTTTCCAGGGAGAAGGAGATGTCTTTCAGCACGTTGGTGCTGCCAAAGCTTTTTTGAATGTGCTGTACTTCCAGAATTGCCATTGTGTTACCCCCTGAAATAGTCCATTTTCTTTTCCAGCTTGCCCAGCACCAAGGTGAGCACACCGCTGAACACCAGATAATAAACAGCGGTGAAAAACAGCGGCCACACCTGCCCGGAGATGCCCTGAGAGCCTCTGAGAAAGGCCGTGCCCGCCCAGATGATTTCCTGCAAGGCAATGATTCTTGCCAATGCGGTGTCTTTGACCAGGGTGATAATCTCGTTGCCCATGGGGGGCAGAATCCGCTTGATGACTTGCAGCAGAATAATTTTAAAGAAAATCTGGCTGCCTGTCAAGCCCAGCACCTGCCCGGCCTCCCGCTGCCCCACGGGGATGCTTTGGATGCCGCCCCGATAGATTTCGGAGAAATAGCAGGCATAGTTCACAATAAAGGCAACGGCGGAGGCAGCAAAGCGGCCGCTTTCCCCCTTTGGCCAGAAGGTGACCTTCATCACAAGGCCTGGAAAATAATAGATAATGAGCAGCTGAATCATCAGCGGGGTGCCCCGGATGACCCAGACAAACAGATTGGTTACGAGACTCAGGGGCTTAAACCTGGAGGTGGAGCCAAACATGATGATAAGCCCCAGGGGGATGGCACCCAGCAGCGTTACGGCGAACAGCCGCAGCGTTTGCAGGAAGCCGACATTCAGTGCGTGGAAAACCACGGGGAATTGCTGGAGAAATGTTTCCATATGTTTACCGCCTTTACGCAGAAACGAGCCGCCCGAAAGAAAGGGGCGGTCGTTTCTTATTTTTTATAAGGATTACTTCTGCTCAATCAGAGCGGCCTGAACGCCGTAGGTTTCGGCGGTTTTCAGCAGGGAGCCGTCTTTATAGGCAGCCTTGAAAAATTCGTTCAGAGCATCCGCCAGGTCGGAGCCGGTGCGGAAGCCTACGCCATATTCTTCGCTGTTGAGCTGGACGGTGTAGGTCAGGTTTTCGTAGCTGGTGCCCTCGCCAACCATGGCGGCGGCCATCAGAGAATCAATCACGGCGGCATCGCAGGTGCCGGCGGCAACTTCCATCAGGGCAGCGGCCTGGGACTGGACAGGGGTGCATTCGTAACCCAGGGCGGTAATTTCAGCTTCACCGGCGCTGCCGGCTTCTGCGGCGAACACCAGGTCGGCGCAATCTTCTGCGGTCTGGTACTTGTCTGCCTGGTCAGCGGGGACGATAACCACCTGGGCATTGTTGCAGTAGGCGTTGGAGCAGCTCATGGAGGAGGTGACCTCGGGGGTGAGGGTCATGCCGTTCCAAACGCAGTCAATGCTCTTGGAGTTCAGCTCCAGAACCTTGTTGTCCCATTCGATTTCCACGAACTCCACCTGGACACCCAGGTAGGCGGCGAAGGCAGCGGCCATGTCGGCATCGAAGCCAACCCAGTTGCCGTCCTCATCCTTGTAATCCATGGGGGCAAAGTCGGTGATGCCTACCACCAGAGTTCCTTTTTGCTTGACATACTCGGAATCCGTTTCATCGGCGGCAAGAGCGGGGATTGTCATGCTCATCATCATAACCAGTGCAATAAACAGGGCGGTAAGCTTTTTCATGATTCATTTCTCCTTTTTTGTTTGCTCCCTTGGGGCGGTTTTGTTTGATGGCTGCATTATACTTTAGTTCGCTAAAGAAGTAAAGTACTTTTTAGGAGATTTTTTAAGTTTGGAGAAAGTGAATAGAGAAAAGAGAAAAATGACAGGGGAGAGTTGTTGAAAACAAACAAGAAACTGCTGGCGATCGATGCTTTTGCATCTGCCTCTGTAGGGGTTGGCCAGTAGTCGCCCCGCCCGGTTTCGGGACAGACGGGACAGAGTGGGTCGATAAACAGTATCAGCTTCCCACACGGGTTGTAGGGGCGGATAGAATCCGCCCGTGGCACAAAGCGCCCCGTCGGGGGTGCTTTGTGCCGGGTCGACTGCTCGTCGACCCCTACAGAGCGTGTGCGAACCGGTTTCTGGGCAGTACCGAACCGGGCGGGTCAGGGAACCAATGTATTGGTACAGGCCCTGTGCGTTATTGTCCGGCGGCACTGCCGCCCGGGCGGATTCTATCCGCCCATACAGGGCGTGTCCGTTTTACGGGGCGCACCGCCGCCCCCAACTGGCGGTTGGAAAATGCTCCAACCACGAAATACTTGCATTTTGACGCGGGATAGTCTATGCTGTAGTCATGAGCGCTCGAAAAATAAGAAAAGGCGGTTTTCTTCTATGAAACAGATTTATTTTGGCCAGCGGATTTCCCAGCTTCGTCGGGAAAACGGGATGACCCAGGAGACCCTGGCGCAAAGATTGGGCATCAGCAATCAGGCCGTGTCCAAATGGGAAAGTGACCAGTGCTGCCCGGATATTATGCAGCTGCCGCAGTTAGCGGATTTGTTCGGCATCACCCTGGATGCACTGTTTGGGAGAACCCAGGCAGAAAAAACGGCGCTGTGCGCTGTGGCAGCGTTACCCTGGGAGGATGACAACAGCCTGCGGGCGGTTTGCTTTCTGGGACGCAAGCTCCTGGAAGCGCAGGAGCTGCCGCACCACAGTCAGGCGCTGGAAAAGGTGCAGCTGAATTTTCAGGGGGCGGTGGAGGATGTCAAGTCGGCATTCTCGGTGTACTGCCCCGGAACGGCGATTGGAGGCGATGTAAAAGCCGGGGACGGTGTTGCCTGCGGGGACGTGAGCGGCGATGTAAAAGCCGGGGATGGCGTGACCTGCGGCGAAGTGAAGGGCAGTGTTACCGCCGGTGACAGTGTCACCTGCGGCAATATCGGCGCGAATGCAAAGGCCGGTGACAGCATTGATTGCGCCGGAAATATCGGCGGCAATGCCTCTGCCGGTGGCGAAATCCATTGCGGCAAGATTGAAGGGTCTGCCAGAGCAGGCGGCAATCTCTACACTACAAACGAATAAACCACAGAGCCGTGAGCGTTTTCGCTCACGGCTCTGTTGCTTTTGGGGGCTGGGTGTGCTACCATAGACGAAAAAAGAAAGAGGAATATTCTGACGTATGAAAAAACTAATCACCCAATACGGCGGGTTGAAATCGGAGATTTATATCCTTTTTATTGGCCGCCTGGTGACGGCTATGGGCTCTTTTGTCTGGCCGATGCTTACCTTTTTACTCACCACCAAGCTGGGGTTCAGCGACGGCACTGCCACGCTGCTGATTGCCACGGCGGGACTGGTCTCCCTGCCGGTGGCGCTGCTGGGCGGCAAGCTGGCGGACAAATTTCAGCGAAAGAACGTCATCATTGTGTTCGATATTTTAACGGTTTTCATGAGTCTGCTAGCATTTTTGCTGCCCATCGGCTATCACACGGCGGTGCTGGTGTTCCTCTACTCCCTGTTTCAGAGATTGGAACGCCCCGCCTATGATGCCCTGACGGCGGACTATTCCACCACCGCCCAGCGGGAAAAGGCCTTCTCCCTGTCTTACCTGGGCTTCAACCTGGGCTTTGTGTTTGGTGCCAGCATGGGCGGCATCCTGTTTCAGAATCACACCAATCTGGCGTTTCTCATCAACGGCCTCACCATTTTCGTGTCCACCGTGCTGATTTTCTTCTTTGTAAAGCCGGAAAACGCCATCCGGGAGGACGCAGAAACCTCCCAAAGCTATGGGGAATACGAAAAGCCCCTGCCGGAATCCGTCTCCGTTTTGCAGGTGCTGGGGCAGCGCAGGGCGGTGCTGTTTGTGCTGCTGATTGGCTGCCTTGCCTCCATGACCAACAATACCGTTGGCATCCTGCTGCCCTTGCAGCTCAAGGAGCAGATGGGGCAGCACGGTGCGGCTGTTTACGGCTATCTCAATTCCCTCAACGGCTTCGTGGTGATTCTCTTTACCCCCATTCTGACCATGGTGCTGCGGAAGCTCACCGAAATTCCCAAGGCCATTTTGGGGATGGCGCTGTTTCTGTGCGGCATGGTGCTGTTTATGAATGGCAGCGCCCAGTGGCTGCTGTTTGTGGGGATGTTTGTATATACCCTGGGGGAAGTGGTCACGGTGCTGGGCTACAATCCCTATGCCTCCCGCCGGATTCCCGCCTCCCACCGGGGGCGCATCGGCGGACTGAGCAGCGTGATGCAGTCCATCGTCCAGTCCGTCACCCAGTATTCCATCAGCTTCGTGCTTATGGCGGCGGACGGAAATTACCGGCTGCTGTGGATGAGCTTCATCGGCTTTGGCATTGCAATCATTGCGTTGTATGCCCTGGTGTATCCCATGGATCGGAAACGGTTCCCAAAGCTGTATCGCGCATAATAGCGCGTTTGTAGGGGCGGATGCATCCGCCTGTCGGCGGCTCTGCCGCCGCAATCCTGCCGCGCCCCTACTAGACTGTCCTGACTAATAATTTATGAACAGCCAACGGTGATGCGTTTCTTGGCTTCCCCCGAGGGTGTTGCAGAGCGCA
>ERZ791887.554-NODE-554-length-34794-cov-3.473013_pt1 | contig 34794 bp, 32 predicted proteins | sample MGYA00510157_ERZ791887 | MGnify/ENA primary metagenome ERZ791887 (study PRJEB30046, sample SAMN00792112) | human gut metagenome | study: EMG produced TPA metagenomics assembly of the A metagenome-wide association study of gut microbiota in type 2... | reverse complement strand
TAATATTACATTTTCTGTTCCACCAAGTGCCATTGTGCGAGTTAGAAATAAAATATTTTGTTTTTTTAAAATCATATTTTTCACCTATACTTCTACTAATTTATATTTTAAACAAATTTATTAATGATTTTTGCTGGAATAATCCAAAATATAAAAAACAAAAATCTATATCTATTATTCTTTATAAATAAAAATGGGATAGATTTAAAACAAATTTTTTCCACAAAAAAATTATTTCTTACTTTTTTTACTCTGCTATCTTCCATATAGTTCTTATAAGTAGAATATCTTTCGTTTATTTTATATTTCTTATCCTTTGAAGAAACAATAGCAAGTTGTATTGTAGAAAAAACAATAGTTCCTTCACTTAATTTTGAAATAGAAATATTAAATTTTTGTTTTGCAATTTCATTCAATTGTTCTTTTGCTGATATTATTTTTAATTTATTAGAAGCCATTTTTTTGCAATCTGTTATACTTGAAATATTGGCTCCTGTATCTCTTATCGTTAAATGATAATAACAATTATCTAAAAAGCCTATTGAATTGCTATATAAAAAATACTCATTAATAAATTTAGTATCTTCTCCTAATGTAAGATTCTTATCAAATTTCAAATTATTATTTTTTATAATTTCATAATCCAACATGATTCTCCATAATGCTGTATGTTCTTTATTCTCTCTTAATCCAGATTTGCCTTTAATCCAAGTATTTATTTCTTCATATGTATGTCCTATAAAATGTGGCATTAATTCATTTAATATTTCTTCTTTTTCATATTTTTCCTTTAAATTAGAAAAATGTTTTTTGTCATTGATATTATTTACTCTGTTTGAATACGAATATAGTACAGCTTCAACATTTTTATTTTTACTAAATTCAACTACTTTTTCAATTGTTTCTAATTCAATTATATCATCTGAATCCCAGAAAAAAATTTTTTTACCATGAGCTAATTCTATTCCTTTATTTCTTGCATTAGAAACACCATTATTTTCTATATGAATAGCAACAATCCTTGCATCTTTTTCTGCAAAATTATCTATTATTTGTGCTGTGTTATCTGTTGAACCATCATCAACAATTATTATTTCTAAATTTTTGTATGTTTGATTTATTACACAATCTAACATTGATTCTATATATAGTTCTGTATTATAAGCAGGTATAATAACAGAAACTAAATATTCATTCATCAAATCACATCCTTCTTATTTATACTTAAATATTAATTTTATTATTTTCATGTCATCTATAAAATATCTTTTAAATAGTCGTTTTGGTTCTTGTAGAAATCTATAAAACCATTCTAATCCAATATTACTCATCCATTTTGGAGCCCTTTTTACATTTCCCGCTAGAAAATCAACTGTAGCTCCTGCACAAATCGATACTTTTGCATCATATTTTTTGTAATTATCATATACCCATTTTTCTTGTTTTGGGCATCCAAAACATACAAATAACAAATCTGGTTTTGCAAGCGATATCATTTCATTTATTTTTTCTAGTTCTTTTTGGTCATTTTCAAACCCAAATGGTGGTGCATATGTTCCTAATATTTTAATATTAGAATATTCTTTCTCTAGATTTTTTTTTGCTATTTCTGCAATCCCTTCTTTTCCACCTAAAATAAACATAGTGTATCCTTTTTTATTTGACAATTCACACAATTGTGGAACTAAATCTGAACCAGATACTTTTTCTTTTATAGGATTATTTTTTAATTTAGAAATCCAAATTAATGGTTTTCCATCTGCTAATACTATATCTGCATTATCTATTATTTCTTTTAATTTTTCATCTTTTTCCATTTTCATAACAACATCAACATTTATAGGTGTAACATATGTTTTTTGTCCTTTTTGTATCATTTGTTCTATATTTTGTACTGTTTCATCCATTGTAATATTGTTAATATAAGTATTTAGAAATTTGTCTTTATTCATCTATTCCTCCAAAAAATTTATCTTCTAGCATTAAACATAAACAATGATATATTGGTAAATGTAATTCTTGAATCATATATGTCTCTGTTTGTGGTGCTTTAATACATACATCTGAAATTTCTGATAATTTATTATTTCTTGCTCCAGTTAATCCTAATACTTTTATTTTTTTTGCCTTTGCTACTGTAGCAGCATATATAATATTTTTACTATTACCACTAGTTGAAATCCCTAGAAATACATCATTTTCCTTTCCATACCCATTTACTTGTTGTGCAAAACAAAGTAATGGCTCACAATCATTCATATATGCTGTTGTTAATGCCATATGTCCATCTAATGCAATAGCTGGAATCGCACCTTGCAATTTTTCCGCTAAGACTTTTCCATATTCTTCATTAACTTTAATTAATTCTTCGCATTCTTGTTTTGACAATCTTCTTGCTTTCTTAAATGATTTCATTAATTCCCCTACGATATGCTCTGCATCAGCAGCTGAACCACCATTTCCAGCAATTAAAATTTTGCCTCCATTTTCTATACATTGTTCTAATAACAAATATGCTTTTATTAAATTTTCTTTAATTTCATCTAACTCTGGATATCTTTTTATTAATAATTCTATATGTTTTTCTAATCTTTCTTCTAACATCTTTGTTTTATTTTTCCTTTTCCAATATTTTATTTACACATTCCAATAAATCTCTACCACAAATGTTATAGTCAATATTTTCATTAATATCTTTTGCATTTATATATGCAGTATTACATTTTGCATTTTTACCAGCTAATATATCATTTTCTGAATCTCCTATAATCCAAGATTTTTCTAAATCTATATTAAAATCTTTAGCTGCCTCTAATAACATTCCTGGTTTTGGTTTTCTACATTCACACTCTATTTTTAGTTCTTTTATTTCGCCCTCAAATCCACTTTTGGGATGATGCGGGCAATAATATATTCCATCTAAATATGCCCCTTCTTGTCCCAGTAATGTTTCCATTTTTTTATGTATTTGTTTTAATTCTTCATACGTTACTTCTCCTCTTGCAATAACAGGTTGATTTGTAACAATTATAGCTAAATATTCTGAAGAATTTATTTTTTTTATTGCTTCAGCTGTATTTTCAATTAATTTAAATTCATCTATATTTCTTAAAAATCCAACATATTCATTGACTGTTCCATCTCTATCTAAAAATATTGCTTTTTGTTTATTTATTAAATTTTTATTAAAAACTTTTCCTGATAATAAATCATTACATACTGAATAATATCTTTCTGGAGTTCCCATATCTTTTACATATTCAGGACTATTATATGCATACATCTTTCCAGTTCCTGCAAGTGGTTTTAATAAATCTCTATCCAAATCTATTTTTTCTTTTTCAATATTTTTTTCTAAAATTTGTGGTGAAATTATATGTAATCCAGCATTAACTCTGTTGTTATACCAAACAGGTCTTTCATCTTCTTTGTTTAACCACTCTAAAACAATGTTATTTTCATCTGTAATAATCAATCCACTATCATATGGATGGCTATTAGGATGAGTAAATAATGTTACTAATGCTTTGTTTTCTTTATGAAATTTTATAAATCTATTAAAATCAACATTAAATAATGAATCTGCATTTAATAACAAGAAATCAGATTTAAGTCTATTTTTTATTTTAAATAATGCTCCTGCATTTCCCAATGGTGTTTCTTCTACAAAGTATTCTATATTTACTCCAAATTTTTTTCCTGTTGCTGGAGATATTTTTGAACCATCCCCAAAATATTCCATAATTATATTTCCTAAATGACTTACTGTTATAATTATATCTGTTAATCCTTGTTTTTTTAGGCATTCTATTTCATGTTCCAAAATAGGCTTATCCCCTATTTTTATCATAGGTTTTGGAATATCACTAGCTATAGAAGCTATTCTTGTTCCTTTTCCACCTGCCATAATAACAACTTTCATATTATTGTTCCTCCATTATAGAATCATAAGATTCTGGAGAATAATATAAAACTTTAGTACCTTCATTCTCAAATTCAAATGGAATATATAATAAATCTTTTAATTCTTGTTTTAATCTTTCATGATTTTCTGGTTGAGCATAAAATACTAAAAATCCTCCTCCACCAGCTCCTAACAATTTTCCACCTAATGCTCCAGCTTTAATTCCTCTTTCATATAAAGCATCAATATTAGATGTAGATACTGCTTTTCCAGTTTGTTTTTTTAATTTCCATGAATAATCTAATAATCTACCAAAATCATCTAAATCTCTATTTTTATCAGTTAGTATTTTTTCTGCTTCGTCCACTAACTCATACATTTTTTTTAATGTCTCTTCTTTTTTCTCTTTGCCATTTTTATTTTCGTTATTAATTTTTTGTATATCTGATGAGAATCTTGTAAAACCAGTAAAGAACATAAATAAATTTTTATTTAATTTTTCTTTTCTTTCAGGTGAAATAATAATTGGAAGCACTTCATATCCATTGTTACTAAAATTAATTCTATTAAATCCTCCAAATGATGCTGCAATTTGGTCTTGCCATCCTCCAGATTCATTACATAATTCTCTTTCTAGATTTATAGCTTCATCTGCCAATCTTTTTTTACTAACATATTTTCCCTTTAAAGCATAAAATGCATTTAACATCCCAACCGCAAAAGAGCTACTAGTTCCAAGTCCTGATCTAGCTGGTAAATCAGCTTCATATGTTAATCTTATTTGATGCATATCTAATTCTTTCATAGCATTTCTAACAGCAGGATGTTCTATTTCATTAATATCTTGTACTCTTTCTGTTTTAGAATATGCAATTTCTGTTTTATAATCAAAAAAAGGTGGTAAATGTCTAACATTAACATAACAATATTTATCTATTGTTGTAGATAATACAGCCCCATTATTTTTTTTAAAATATTCTTCCATATCTGTTCCACCACCAAAAAAAGACATTCTAAATGGTGTTCTTGTTATTATCATATCTTTCTCCTTACTTATAATCTAAAAAGACTATATTGCTCCCTCTTTTACAAATATTTTTAAAAATGTTTTTATTAAAAATTTAGCATCTTTCCATAGTGTTCTATCATGAATATAATCCATATCCATTTTCATTCTTGTATTAAAATCTGTACCACTTCTGCCATTCACTTGCCAATACCCAGTAAGTCCCGGTTTTACAGAAGTAATAATTTCATAATTATCTCCCATATCTTTTATTTCTCTATGTAAATATGGACGTGGTCCAACAAGACTCATATCACCTTTCACTACATTTATAAATTGTGGAAATTCATCAATACTAGTTTTTCTTAAAAAATTTCCTAATTTAGTAATTCTTGGATCATTTTTTAATTTTTTATATTTTTTATACTCTAATCTTGCCTCTTCATTTTCTTCTAAATATTTTTCTAATTTTTTATCTGCATTCATTACCATTGATCTAAATTTATAAAATCTAAATTCTTTTCCATTTTTTCCAATTCTTAGTTGTTCATAAAACATTGGTCCATCATCTTCTTTAAGAACTTTTCTTGCTATATAAACAGCCACAGTTATAGGAACTAGTAGAACACACCCTACTAATCCACCTAAAATATCTATTAATCTTTTTAATACTTTATATAAAACTTTTCTAACTTCTACTTTTTCTTTTATATTTGGTTGTACAATTGCTTCGTCCACAATAATATTGCTTTCGCTGACATTTGCATTCATAATACATCCCCCTTATAAACTTGCTCAAATACAACTTTATTATATATTATAACTCTCTTCTTTTCAACCTTTTTTGTGTCATTTTTCGATATTTTTTTACTAAAGAAGTCTAAAGTACATTGATTTCAATACTTGAGACTTCTCTAGTAATTTTTGCATATTTTATTTATTATATCCAGTCTTTTTTATTATACTGTTACTTACACTTTTTACTGTTTCAGATGGTGTGTAATCATCTTCTCCGAATGCTTCTTTATGTAGTTGTGTTACATTGCTTTCTAGTGTTACTGGTATTCCATACCATCTATCCATTGTTATTCCTTTTGTTTGATATGGCCATCCTATACTTTCTCCCACTTTATATTTTGCAATATTTGGTACCATTGATATAATATCTCCTGTTGTGATGTTTGTATATACTGATGGTAATATTTTGTCTGCAAATGTATTTATTTGTGCTACACTCTTTGTTTTTAGTTTGTTAAACATTGCTTCGATTACTGTTCTCATTCTTTCTGTTCTTTTGTAATCTCCACCTGATGTGTATCTAATTCTTGAGTAAGCTACTGCTTGTACTCCATCTACATTATATGTTCCTGCTTGTGTTATGTGGTTTGAGGCTTTTCCTGTTACTTTTGATGTTTCATCTATATATCCATTTATATATTTTGTTTCTTCAGCTGTTATATTTAATGTTACTCCTCCTAGTTGGTCTACTGCTTTTGCAACTGAGTCGAAGTTTACTGTTACGAATTCTTTTATGTTTAAGTCTAAGTTTTTGTTAAGTGTGCTTATTGCTAGTGGTGCTTCTCCATATGAGTATGCATGTGTTATTTTATCTAGTCCATGTCCATCTATTTTTACATATGTATCTCTATATACTGATATTAGTTTTATATCTCCTGTTGAGTTATTTATACTTGCAATTATTATACAGTCACTTCTGTTTCCTATTCCATAATCATCTGATCTACTGTCTACACCAAATATTGCAATATTTCTATAACCTGATAGATTTTCTTTTGCTTCTTGTGATATTCCTAAATCTTCTTCATTTAAATCTATTTTTTGCATTTTTCCTAATTTGTTATTTACATACCAGAACATTGCTCCTACTAGTATGGCTAATATTATTACTAGTGTTAAAACTATTTTTCCAAATAATTTTAATTTTCCATGTTTTTTCTTTGTTTTTGATTTTGTTTTTTGCATATTATCACCATCTTTTCTGAATGCTTTTGGTATTTCTTCCTCTTCTTCTATTCTTTTTGTTTGTTTTTCTCTTCTTCCTTCGCTGTGTTTTCCAGCCATTTTAAATCGCCCCTTTTTCTTTTTTATTTTATCGATTATAGTTTATTTAGATTCAGTTAGTATTAACTTGATGCCCATCTAAACATTTTTATATCATTATATTTTTTTAGTACTTGTTTGTATTTTTCATATTCTTCGTCCCACAGTTCTTCTGGTACTTTGTCAAATGCTGTAAATATTTTTTCTGCTTCTGTTAAGTATATTACTTGTTCTTGTGGTGACATTGCTTGATATTGTTTTGCGAATTTATTTAGCTTGTCTAACATTTCGTTTGCTTCTATAAAGTCCCAAAAGTCTTTTACTTTTAGTCCTAATAGTTTTATTTGCATTACTGCATATAATACCAAAGCAACTACTATGAATATTAATACATATACTATTGCTAGTAATCCCATCTTTCTACCACCTTTTTTGGTTTTTTTCAATTGTGCATTTTAATTGTAACATATATGATTTTTTTTTGCAATTTTTTTTGGGTATTTTATTATATTTTGTCGTTATTTTTTTATTGCATCAAAAAAAGTGCCTATTTTTAGCTTTTTATAAGCTTTTAGGCACTTTGATTTTTACTGTTTTTTTCTAAAAAATAATATAAAAATTGTTATTATAGCAATAATAAGTAATATTGATAATGCACTTATAATTATTTTATAGTTTTTGTTATTATTTGTTATGTCTTTTGTTTCATAATATTGAAATGTTCCATCTTTTTTGTCATATTTATAATAATTATATTCACCATCGTTTAAATTCATTGCATATACAACAGCGAATCTATCATCTATTTCGTATGCATTATATTCTTGGTCATCTATTATTATAGTTGTTTTATTATAGTTATTTAATTCTCCGTTTGTAATAAATAAAGTTAACAATTTTGATGTTGTTTCATTGTATATTTTATAAGTATTATTGTTATATACTGCTGTCATTGTTTTTCCATTTTCATCTTTTATACCAATTATTGTAAGTTTAGTTATTGGGCTTTCTAATGCTGGTATGTCTATTTCATTTATTTTTATACTTGTGTCTTCATATGAATTTAATTTTGGTAGTTCTTCTCTATTTTCTATTACAGTATATTCTTTTTCATTTATTTTTATTTTAATTGATTTTCTTTCCTCTTGTGTTTGTTCTGTTTTTTCTTGTTCTTCCTCTTTTTCTTCTTGTTTATTTTCTGTTACTTGATTTTCTGTTGTTGAATTTGTCTTATCTATTTTTTTATCTTCATTCTGTTTTGATGTTTGTGTTTGAGAACTATTAGTATTTGTATTTTGATTTGGTTTTGACTGTGGTTGTTGATTTTGTGTTGTTCCTCCATTTTCTGTGTTTGGCCTTGAAGAAGGATTGCTTGGAGTTGGTGTTGGAACTGGGGTTGTTTTTGCCGTTACTGAAATTGTTTTTGAAGATGATATGTCTGTATTTTTGCCATCTTGAGTTGTTACATCTCCTGATACTTTAATATTTATACTTCCTGTTCCTTTGCTATTACAAGTAATACTAAATGTTTTTGTTGTATTTAATGCATCTTCTGTTGCATCTGCATAACTTTTTGTAACTCCATCTGTCGCTCCAGATGCTGTTATTTTTATATTCCATGCGGCAACATTTGATATTGTAACTTTTATAGTAACATTGTTTCCGCTTTCTACTGAAGATGGTGCACTAATTGATACACCACTAGCAGCCAATACTACTTGTGGGAATATTAGCATTATTGCCAATATTAATGTTATATATATTTTTTTCATATTTACTGATATTCCTTTCTTACAAGGTGCAAAATTTGATCAAAAATATTGTAATTCACAATTATTTTTCAAACTTATCTCCTTATTTTATTGTTTTATATTATTTATTCCTAATAAATGTTGTCTTAATTTTAACAAATCTGCTGAATTTATTGTGTTTCCATTAACTAATGCTGCAGCTTTTTTATTTGATCCTTTTAATTCTAATGTACCTATTAAGTGTTGTCTCATTTTTAAAAGGTCTGCTGAATTTATTTTTCCATCTCCATTTATATCTCCGTATATAACTACTGTATATTTTTCTGCCCCATAAGAAATTTCTGTACCTGTTGATATGATATTTGTTGATGTTTTTATATTAATATCTTTGTTTTGTAATTTGTTTTTTATGTTATTTATTGTTTCTCCAACAACAAATCCGTTAATAAATTCATTTTCTATTTTATAATTTGCTTTGGTTAGATATTCTTTTAGTGTTGTATTGTTTTGAGCTTTTGCAACTATTGTATATGAAAATGTGTTGCTTATTCCTCCATATGTTACGGTCACATTATATTCTCCTGGTTTTGTTGAATCAAATCCTGATATTGTATAATCTTTAATTTCTTTTTGTTCTTTAGTATAATTTGCAGTTACTTTCATTCCTGTTACATCTAGTTTTTCGCCTACTATATATGTAGTTTTTTTAGGAGGTACTATTGATAGTGATTTTAAGCTATTTACTGTTTCTTTTTCTTTTACAACAATAACTCCATCTGTTTTTCTTCTTAACATTACATAGATTTTATTTTTTATTGATGTTAAACTTAAGTTCCCAGCACTTGCAGCATTGTCTACATTTTTTCCTTCTTGTTCTATTTTTTTTGTTTTTTCATTGTATGCATATAATATTGTTTTTCCATTTTGTGTTTCTGAAATTTCTGTCGCTAATATATATAGATTTCCTTGTGATACTGTTACTTTTGGATCTCCTAATTCTATATTTGTATTTATTGTTTCAAAGTTTGTTCCATCAAAAGCAACCATTCTCATTGTTTTATTATTTGTATCACTTCCTAATACAAAATACATTTTATTATTTAATGAAACAACATCATATTGGTTGGCATTCATTGTATTTGGTATCTCTTTGAATTTTTTATCTTGTAATTCATATAGTCTTATTTTGTTATTAGCTTGTCTACATGTAACATATGTTTTATTATTTATATTTTCTATTGCTGTTGTTCCAATTAAGTCTCTAGAGTTTCCTTGATAATAAATTCCTACTAATTCAAATTTATTATTATTTAATTCGTATAACGATGCTTTTTGACTTTCTGTATTTACCGTTAAATATATTTTGTGATTCAATATTTTGTATGCATATGAACCATTATTATTAACCATTTCTGTTACTTTGTTCCATCCATTACTATATTTGTATAATATAATTTTATCAAAGGTTGATACCAATAAATATAGTTCATTGTCTAAATTTAATAAAGATGCTTTAGTTAAATTATTGCTGTTTTCTATGTTGGATATGTTTATGTTTGTCCATATATCTTTATCATATGTATGCGTATATATTTTATTATTGCCAATACTTACTGTATAAAGTTTATCATCATATGAAATTGTATCGATGTTTTTTATTAAATATTCATTTTCTCCTGTTTCATCTTTAAATTTTGTATCTTTCCATATGTCATAATCTGCTACATCTGGTATTGTTACATCTAATGTCATTGTGTTGCCTTCACTACTAGATATGTTTTTTATGACTATTCCAGAGTTTGTTCCATCACTATATGTTAATGCTCCTTTTGTTATATTTAGGTCACTTGAACCTATTGATGTTTTTTCAGCTTCTTTTGAATATGCTGCATTATAGATTTCATTTCTTAGTGTGCTATCATCTTTTTTTCCAGACTCTTCTCTAAAAACATATATTCCTGTTTTTCCTTTGTTATTGCTTAATCCTGTTACTGTGGTATCCACTCTATATATAATAACTCCAGAATGTCCAATTACTCTGTCTAGATGATCCATATCTTCTGATTTTTTTCTAAATTCTACTACAAATAATTCATATTCATTTAATGGTGATTTCAATATATATGCTTGATTTCCATTTGGATCATCTTGTGTATTTAATGTTAGTTTTTGGCTAGTAGTTATTGTATCAATTGTTAGCCAATTTGTGTATTTCATTCTTAAATATGCTAATGGATATGACATATTTTTGCTTACTCCTCCCATTATATCCCATGTATATACAGGATATGAGCTTGGTGTAGATGTGTATAAGTCTGGATATCCTAATGAATGTAAAAATTCGTGTGTTATTACTCCTGCTCCATTATTTTCCAATGTATATGTATTTAGCATATTATATGTTCCTATCTTTTTGTTTGACCAGTTTTTATCTGCTCCATAATCGCTTTTATGGCTTACAAATGTTGAATTTGATTCTGCTAATTCTGTACCACCTTTTAGGATTATTGATACATTGTCTATAAAACCATCATTATTATAGTCTATAATTTCATTTGTTTCTTTTATTGAATCTACTATGTTATCTATTATTTGATAATCTAAGTTATTTTTGTCTAAACCATCACTGGTAAATGGTAATTCGAATGGTATAATTTTTGTTCCATCATATTGTGGGAATATGTTTTTTAGGTTAAATTTTCCATATGATACTTTATTTAGATATCCTTTTACTGCTAGTTCGTTTGTTCCATTGTACATTTCCATTATTTTAGTAGTATTTTTTTCTAAATATTCTTTTCCTTCTGTATCTCCTTTAAAGTATGCTAAAAAAATTACATTTGCAAAGTTTTCTTTTGGTTTGTCTGATGATTTTGCATATGTAAATAAAGGAATTATTATTGCTCCTATCATTATAATAATTAATGCTAAATTTGTTATTTTTTTCATATTTTCTGTCATTCCTTTCTTTCAAGGCACAAAATTCGATTGAAAATATTGTATTTTACAATTATTTTTCAGACTTTTCCCCTTTTTTATTATCTTATTTTAAATATATCATATAATATTTTTTTCGACAATATTTTTTTAAAATTATTTTTTGTCATTTTTTTACATATTTAAAAAGTGCCTATTTTTAGCTTTTTATAAGCTTTTAGGCACTTCGTTTTTTATACTTTATGCATTTGCTTTTAGTTTGCAAATTTCATAATTCATTCTGCTATGTTCTAATGCATTTTTGTTTTCGTAATCTCTTAGCATTTTTATTTGTTCTTTGTAATTTCTAGTTTGTCCATCTAATATTTTAGCTGTATTTATATTTATCATTATATCTACTTTTTCGTTTATTATTTCTAATGTTGGTTTTATTACATTGAACACTTCATTTTTTAGCACGCTGACGTCTTCTTTTACTTCTTTTAGTTCTTTCTTTAAAGTTGTAACGTTTGTTTTTAGCCCTGCTACGTCTTGTTTTAATCCTGCAACATCTTCTTTTAATACTGTTACATCTTGTTTCAATTCTGCAACATCTTCTTTTAATACTGTTACGTCTTGTTTTAATTCTGCAACATCTTCTTTTAATACTGTTACATCTTGTTTCAATTCTGCAACATCTTGTTTTAATTCCTTTATGTCTGCTTCCATAGAGTCTAGTTTCTGCAATACTATTTTTTCAAATTCAGCACTCATACTATCCCTCCTTTCCTTATTTAATTTCCTTTTCTTTTCTCTTTTGCTTCTAGAATAAAGTTTAAAGTTTGAAGCAATAATATGAATTTCGAATTAAATTTTCATATTGAAATCAATTTTTTGAAGCAATAATTTTTATACTTATATATAAAAATATAACTTAAAGATTAAAAAGGTATGGTTATATATTACCACACCTTTTTTCAAAAAACAATATTTTTCACAAAATTTTCACATTTTTATTATTTATTTTCTAATCTTTTTTCATTTTCAATTATTGTCATTATTATTTCAACTGTTTTCTCAAAATCATCATTTTTTATAACATAATCATATAGTTTTATTTTTGATTCTTCATATTCTAGTCTTCCTAAACGGATTTGCATTTCTTCTTCTGTTAAATTGTCTCCTCTATTTTCAAGTCTTCTTCTTAATTCGTCTTTATCTACTTTTAAAAATATTGTAACAATTTTTGTGTCTTCTTTTAATAATTTTACTAAATTTTCTGTTCCATTTACTTCTATGTCTTTTACTATTATTTTTCCACTTTGAATTTTATCATTCATTAGTTTTCTTGATGTTCCATAGTAATTTTCATGGTGTAAGTCATATTCATAAAATTCGTTGTTTTTTATTTTTTCTTCAAATTGTTCTTTTGTTATAAAATGATATTGTATTCCTTCTTCTTCTCCAACTCTTGGATTTCTAGAAGTAAAAGATGGAAGTGATTCTACTTCTTCCATTCTTTTTATTAATTCTTTTTTTATTGTGTCTTTTCCTGCTCCTGAAACTCCAGATAGTATTACCAACATTTTTGTTTTTCTCCTTTTTGATTTTTATTAGTTTTCTTCGCTTGATTCGTTTTCTTCTTCAGTTGTTTCTTCTGTTTTTTCATTTTCTTCAACTGCATTTTCTGAAGTTTCTTCTTGTTCATCTTCTCTTATGATATTAACTTTTCCTTCTGCTATTTCGTTTGCAGCTATTGTTACTGGTGATTTGTCTTTTATTTTTATTAATGGTTCGTCTCCTTCTGCTATTTGTCTAGCTCTTTTTGATGTTGCTATAACTAATTCATATCTGTTTTTTGCTTTTGTTAATAATTCTGTAACACTTGGTTTTATTATCATTGTTTATACCTCCACTTTTTTATTAATTTTCATCTGTTAATTGTGCAGATGCTGCTGTTAAGTCTTTGTCTAATCTTCCTGCAACTGTTTCTGGTTGCACTGCTGATAAAATTATGTGACCTGAGTCCATAATTAAAACTGCTCTTGTTCTTCTTCCACATGTTGCATCTACTGCTGTTTTGTTGTCTTTCGCCTCTTGTACCATTCTTTTTATTGGTGCTGATTCTGGGCTTACTATTGCTACTATTCTTTCTGAAGAAACTATGTTTCCAAATCCTATGTTTACTAATTGCATATAACTCAATCCTTTCTATTCTATATTTTGTACTTGTTCTCTTATGTCTTCTAGTTGTGTTTTTATTTCAATAACTCCATTTACTATTTCTAAGTTATTGGCTTTTGAACCTATTGTGTTTGTTTCTCTATTCATTTCTTGAATTAGGAAGTCTATTTTTTTTCCTTTTGGTTCTTCGTTGTTTGATGTTATTAAGTTTCTAAATTGAAATATATGACTTTTTAGTCTTGTTATTTCTTCTTCTATTGAGCATTTATCGGCATATATTACAACTTCTTGTGCTAATCTAGATTTGTCTACATCTTCTGTTTTTAGTATTTCTTTTATTCTCTTTTCTAATTTTACTACATATTCTTCAATAAGTCCAGTAGATTTTTTAGATATTTCTATTATTTTGCTTTCTATTTTGTTTATTCTTTCTAATAAATCTTGTGCAATTTTTTCTCCTTCTGTTTTTCTCATTTGTGATATTTTGTCTGTTGCTTCTTGTGTAAGTTCTATCACTTCTTGTTTTATTTTTTCATCTTCTTCATCTACTTTTATTGATAATATGTCTGGTAGTTTAGCTATTTCCATGACTTCTATTTTGTCTGATATTTGTTCTTCTTGTGCTAGTTCTTTTAGTTGATTTATATATAATTTTGCAAGTTCTTTGTTTATTGTTATGTTTCTGCCCTCTTGACTACCATTTTCATATGTTATATATACATCTATTTTTCCTCTTTTTATTTTTGATGATATTTCTTTTTTTATTTCATCTTCTAAGTAACTTAATGTTTTTGGCATTTTTATTGTTATATCTAAATATCTATGGTTTACGCTTTTTATTTCCATTTGATATTCTCTTTTTTCTTTTGATAATGTACTTTTTCCAAAACCAGTCATACTTTTAACCATTGTTTTTTACCTCTTTTTTTGTTTTTTTCTTAGTTGTTTTATTTTCTTGTTTATTTGTTTTTTCTTTATTTTCTATTTTTTCAACTTTTTCTTTACGTTTTTTAGTTGCTTCTTTTTTTATAGGTTCTTCTTTTTTAACAATTTCTTCTATATCGCTTAAACTTTTTTCTACTTCTTTTCTTCCTTTTGTATATATAACAATTGATTTTAAAACAAAGTATATTGCAAATACATATGATACTGTTGATGAATATGAATTAAATTGGAATTTGAATCTATTTGTAATGTATTCCAAAGTAAGTACAGCTGTTGCCAATACTAATACTTCTATTCCGTCTATTGCTTTTACTCCATCATCCTCTTTATAAGCTTTTTCAATAATATAAATTGCAATAAATAGAAAAATCATTGTACATATTTGAATTCCTCTTCTAAACAATTCTTCTCCAATTTTTTCTGATATTAAATTTAGAATTAAAAAATAAAATATTACTATTATTGCTTTTACAATATTTATACATATTGCTTTTATGTATTTTTCATCAACTTCTTTTTTCTCTTTTTCCATATTTCCTCCTAATTTTCTAGTTCGTACATTATTATACTTAAAACATTTAATGCTACTGTTTCTGTTCTTAGTATTCTTTTTCCTAATGTAATAATTTTTGCTCCGCTTCTTTTTAAATTTTCTACATCTTGTTTTTCTAATCCGCCTTCTGGACCAATTACAATTCCTATTTTAAATTCTTGACTTTGATTATTTATAATTGTGTTTTTTATTTGACTTAGTTCATTTTTCAATGAATTGTTTTCTTCATTTTCATATGCTACCAATACTATATCATAATTTTCTACAATTTCACATAGTTTTTTAATATTTATTACATTATTTATTTGAGGAATTATATTTCTACCACATTGCTTAGCTGCAACTTCAGATATCTTCTGCCATCTCTCAATTTTTTTATTAGCATTTTTTTCATCTAACTTTACAACACATCTTTTCATATCAACAGGAGTTATATCATATACTCCTAGTTCCACAGATTTTTGTATAATATACTCCATTTTATCAGCCTTAGGTAGACCTTGAAAGATTGTAACCTTTACATTTGATTCAGTTTCTTCTTGTATCTTTTGCTCAATATTACACCATATCTTATCTTCATTAAACTCTAAAATTGAACACAAAAAGTTTTCGCCAGTCTCACTATTACATATTTCTAATTCTTCTCCAACTTTAGCTCTAAGCACATTTCTTATATGCTTTACATCTTGACCATTTATTACAATCTTACCATCATCAACTTGATTTTGTCTTACAAAAAATTTAGGCATTATAAGCTCTCCTTTGCTCTCATTTTCTACACTTTTTGTATTTTATCACACTTTAAATTTATTTTCCAGTCCTTTACAAAAAAAGAAAGCAGAAAATTCTGCTTTCTACTAATAATTTTCTGCTTTGATTTCAAAATAAGCTTTTGGATGGCTACAAACAGGACAAATTTCTGGAGCACTTTTTCCAACAACAATATGTCCACAATTTCTACATTTCCAAATTCTATCTCCATCTTTGCTAAATACTAAACCTTCTTCAACATTTTCTAATAATTTTAAATATCTAGCTTCATGTTCTTTTTCAATTTTTCCTACAGCACTAAACAAATATGCAATATGGTCAAATCCTTCTTCTTTAGCTTCTTGAGCCATTCTGTCATACATATCTGTCCATTCGTAGTTTTCTCCTTCTGCTGCTGCTTTTAAGTTTTCGGCTGTTGTTTTTATTTCTCCACCTTGTAATAATTTAAACCACATTTTTGCGTGTTCTTTTTCATTATCAGCTGTTTCTAAGAATAATGCAGCTATTTGTTCATATCCTTCTTTTTTCGCTTTGCTTGCAAAATATGTGTATTTATTTCTTGCTTGAGATTCTCCAGCAAATGCTTCCATTAAATTTTTTTCTGTTTTTGATCCTTTTAATTCCATACTAAAACCTCCTAATTTTGTTTTTTTGTATTTTATCTCACTTTATCGTTTTCGTCAATAGGTTTGTTCGGTATAAATTTATTTTTTTCTTTTCGACAATATATTGCAAATCAAATTTACAAACTCTAAAAGTAATGGTATAATATTGGCATAGGAGGAAATTAGTATGATTGACTTACTTTCACCTGTTGGCGATTTTGATTGTTTGAAAGCTGCAGTTCAAAATGGTGCCAATAGTGTTTATTTTGGTGCAAATTTATTTAGTGCTAGAGCTTTTGCATCAAATTTTGATTTAGATGAATTAAAAAATGCAATACAATATGCAAGGATTCGTGGTGTTAAAACCAATTTAACTTTAAATACTTTAATTAAAAATGATGAATTTGAAGATGCTTTTAATCTTGCTAAAAAGGCTTATGAGTTTGGAATTGATGCTATTATTGTTCAAGATTTAGGTCTTGCCAAAATGCTTATAAAAAGTTTTCCAGATTTAGCTATTCATGCAAGTACTCAAATGTCTGTACATAATTTACAAGGTGTCCTTGAATTACAAGAGTTAGGTTTTAAACGTGTGGTTTTATCTCGTGAACTTTCTATTGGAGAAATTGAATATATTTGTAGAAACTCAAATGTTGAAATCGAGTGCTTTATTCATGGAGCTTTGTGTATTTCTTATTCTGGTCAATGTTTATTTTCTAGTATGATTGGTGGCCGTTCTGGTAATCGTGGTAAATGTGCTCAACCTTGTAGACTTCCTTATAAATTATTAGAAAATAATTCAGTTATTGATAGTGGCTATCTTTTAAGTACCAGAGATATTTGTGGTTTGGATTTCATTCCAGATATGATTAATGCTGGTGTTACTTGTTTAAAAATTGAAGGTAGAATGAAAAAGCCAGAGTATGTTGCAACTGTTACTCGTATTTATAGAAAATATATTGATTTAGCCGAAAGTTCTGAGCCTTATGTTGTAGATGATGCTGATAGAAAAATTTTAATGCAAGCTTTTAATAGAGGTTCTTTCTCTTGCGGACATTTATCAAATGAACCTAATAAGAAACTTGTTTTTAAAGATAAATCTGATAATATGGGATTGTTTTTAGGCAAAGTTGAAAAATATAATAGTAATAAAGGTTATATAACTGTTAAATTAAATGAACCTATTGAGGTTGGCGATACAGTTGCTTTAGAAAGAGAAAATGGTACATATAATGTTTCAGAAGTTATGGTTTCTAATAAGAATATTAAAGGAACCAAAGTTGGTCAAACAGTTACCATTGGTAGAATGAAGGGAAATATCAAATTAGGAGATAAGATTTTCAAAATGTCTTCTAAGTCACAAAATTCTATAGCTAATGATAGTTTAAGATTTGAAAATAGAAAAGTTGCTTTAAATTGTGAGGTTACTGTGAAAGAAAATCAACCTTTGGAAATTAATATTACATCTGCTAATGATTTAGATATTTATAAAAATTTAAATATCACTTCTACTTTAGATGTTTTACCTGTTGAGGCTAAAAATAGACCTATTTCTAAAGATGATATTATTGCTCAAATTAATAAGACTAATTCTACACCTTTTAACTTTGCAAATATCAATGTTAATTTAGATGATAATTTATTTTTACCTAAAATTAGTTCTTTGAATGAGCTTAGAAGAACTGCATTGGAAAATGTTGAGAACTTTGCAATTAGTAATATTCAAAGAATCAGTGATGGAATTAATTATAATGCTTGTAATGAAAATTCTAAAAATGCTAATAATTCTAATAGTGATGAAAATAAAATCTCTGTTTTATTAACTATTTTAAATGAAAAATATGATTACTCTTCTCTTGAAGGTATTGATATTGTATATATTCCTTTAAAATATTTTGTTAATAAAAAGTATTCAAATATTTTAGAAACTTTAAGCAAAAAATTCGAACTTTATATTTATTTACCAACAATAATAAAGGCAAATTATAGAAATTTATTATCATTAAATATAGAAAATGCTATAAAATCTTATAATATTAAAGGATTTGTACTTTCTAATATTTCTAATTTATTATTGTTAGATAATGTTTTAGAAAATTGTTCTTTAAATAAAAATAATTTTAACTTTATTGCAAATTATACTTTTAATATTTTTAATAACCATTCTGTTAAAGAGCTCAAGGAACTTGGATTTAATAGATTTACAATATCACCTGAACTTAATAAGGAAACTATTTTAGATTTAACAAGTTCTAATACTGAAGTTTTGGCATCAGAATTAATTGTATATGGAAAAACACCTTTAATGAACATGAATTATTGTTTACTTGGGAAAGCCAATAAATGCTATCCTAATTGTGATGCTAAATGTAATTCTTGTAACAAATATTATTTAAAAGATAGATTAGGTTTGAATTTTGAAATTATTCCTGATAATATTCAAACTGTTACAACTATTTATAATAGTAAGACTACTTCTATCGAATCTACTGATTTTGTTTCTACTAATGTTTTTAGAATTGATGTTATTGATGAAAGTATTGATGATATTAATAATATTGTTAGTATTGTTAAGAGTGGTAATAGATTTGAAGGTAAAGAATTTACTAATGGAAATTTAAATAGAGAAGTTTAAACAGGGTTGTCAGTTGGGACGCCCTTTTTTGACAGCATAAAAATGTCAAAAAAGGGCGTCCCAACTGACAACCCCCATTTGACATCTAAATTTGCTTACTACTTAATTTAATTATCAAATCCATATTATCATCTTTGGCCGCTTTGTTTTTTCTTATTGCTCCACATTTTTTACATTTAAAAACTATTACATATCCTTTTTTTCCATTTATTTCTAAGCTTACTGGTTCTAAATCTCCATGACATTCTTCTGCTCTGTCTCCTGGATTTTTGTCTACATGTTTAGAGTGTAAACAATATGGACAATGGTTTCTACATGAATAGCCTAATTTTGGAACTTTTTTCCCACAATTTTCACATATAAATTCTTCATCAATTTCTGTAAATTTACTATCTTTTAACATTTTCCGTTTTGATTTCGAGTTTTACATTTTATTTTTATGTTTAATAATATTTTTAATAATATTAATGTAACCCGAATGTTCCTCCTCCAATAAATTCTTTTAATAATGAATTGTCTGGTACGTATTCTGCTGGTATTTCTCTAAAGTATTTTAGTATATTTATTAGTCGTTGTGCTTCTGCATATTCAACATTATCTCTTTTTATTTCTTTTAATAGCGGCATTGCTATTGGTTTTAATGCTCCTAATTCATATATAAGTGATGTATTAAAGATTCTGTCTGCATCTTCTTGGAATGGGAAGATATTTTTTTCTTCTCCATCTGTTACTTGATGCCAAGTGTTTAATGTATGAATTGCTGAGTAACTTCTAAATTGGTAATCTCTAACTATTCTTCTTATAAGTCTTGTGTCTGTTGTTGAAATTCTATTGTATCTGTCCATATTTAATACTGTTAATGCACTTATGTATATTTTATATTTTTTATCTTTTTCTATTTGACTTGTTAATTTGTCATTTAAGCAATGTATTCCTTCTATTACTAGAATTTCATCTTCTGCTAATCTCATTTTTTTACCATTATATCTTTTTGTTCCAACACTAAAGTCAAATTCTGGTACTTCTATTTCTTCTCCATTTAGTAATTTTACTAGGTGTTCATTAAATAGTTTTAAGTCTATTGCCTCTATACATTCAAAGTTGTATTCTCCATTTTCATTTCTTGGTGTGTCTTGTCTTTCAACGAAATAATTATCTACTGATAATGTGACTGGCTTTATTCCATTTAGTCTTAATTGAATTCCTAGTCTTTGTGCAAATGTTGTTTTTCCTGATGATGATGGTCCTGCTATTAATACCATTTTTGTATTTTTTCTTTTCTTTATATCATCAGCAATATTTGCAATTTTCTTTTCATGTAATGCCTCTGCAAGCATTATTATATCTTTTATTCTGCCTTCTTCTACTGCTTTATTTAATTTATAAACTGTTAGTACATCTAATACAGAATGTATTTTTTCGAATTCTTCTAATGCCCATGATAACTTTTTAGTATCTCTGAATTCAGACATTTCTGTTGGTGTTTTTGAACTTGGATATCTAATTAAAAATCCATCTTGATATTTTACAACATCAAATACTTTTACTTTTCCTGTTGTATCTGCAATCATATCATAAGAATAATTAAAATAATTTTCACAGAAATACATATCTATTATCTTGTTTTCTTCAAAATCAAATTGCAATCTTCCTTTTGATGTATTTGTTTTTTCATAGAATTCTTTTGCTTCTTCTCTTGTCATTTTTCTTTGTTCTATTTTTAAGTCTTTTTCTATTATTTCTTGCATTTTTTCTTTTAAGTCTTTTATGAATTTTGCTGTTATTTCTACTTTGTCGCATTTACAGAACATTGCATCTCCTAGTTGATATTCTACTGTTAGTTTTTCTTTTGGATATAGACTTTCAAAGGCTTTTCCCATTATATATACCAATGTCATTCTGTATATTTTTGCACCTTCTTTATCTGATATGTCTATTAATTCTATTTTTGCATCTTCTTCTATTTTTTTATTTAAATTGAAATATTCGTTATTATATCTACATCCTATAACTTCATATTTGCTTTTTTCTATTTCTTCTTTTAATGCTTCTTTTACTGTTGTTCCCTCTTTTGCATCAATTTCTTTTTTTTCATATGTTACTTTCATGCTTTTTTCCTCCTTATAATTTACTTATATATTTTATATTAATTCTTTTAATTAGTCAATCTTTATTTTTAGTCAAATTGTAGTTATATAAAACTTTTTTATGGATATAATTTTATTATATATATTTGATAGGAGTTGATTTTATGGATTTACAAAGAATACATTTTATTTTAAATAATAAGGAAAAGTGTGATATTTTTTATGATGACCGACCTGTTTGGATTCAAGGTGTTGATGATAAAAATGATGTTGCTAAAGTTGGTTTTGTGGATAACTTTGAAGAAAAAGATGTTTTTGTGGATGATTTGTATGAAAAAAATCTTTATAATTAATTTTTTATTTATGTTTTTAAAAGTTGTGGAAATATTTTCCACAACTTTTTTCTAGTTTATTTTTTTGTTTTTTTAATTTCTATTATTTTGTACTTTTTATAAATTACATTTTGTTTTTTCACTACTAATATTTATACTAATATTCAATTTTTGCTGCAATCCATGCTTCTAGTTCATCTATTTTTATTCTAATTTGTTCCATTGTGTCTCTATCTCTTACTGTTACACTTTCATCTTCTAATGTATCAAAGTCAACAGTTACACAATATGGTGTTCCTATTTCATCTTCTCTTCTATAACGTTTACCTATTGAACCTGCTGCATCATAATCACACATAAATTTCTTAGAAAGTTTGCTATATACTTCTTCTGCTTTTTCTGATAATTTTTTAGATAGTGGAAGTACAGCAACTTTGTATGGTGCTAGTGCTGGGTGTAAGTGTAATACTACTCTTGTGTCACCTTCTGTTATTTCTTCTTCATCATATGCATTGCATAAGAATGCTAGTACAACTCTGTCTGCTCCTAGTGATGGTTCTATTACATATGGTACGTATTTTTCGTTTGTTTCTGGGTCTTGGTATGATAAATCTTGTTTAGAATGGTTCATATGTTGTGTTAAGTCATAGTCTGTTCTATCTGCAATTCCCCATAATTCTCCCCAACCAAATGGGAATGCGAATTCTATATCTGTTGTTGCTTTACTGTAAAATACTAATTCTTCTGCAGAGTGATCTCTTAATCTAATATTTTCTTTTTTCATTCCTAAATTGATTAAGAAGTTTTCGCAATAGTCTTTCCAGTATTTATGCCATTCTAAATCTGTTCCTGGTTTGCAGAAAAATTCTAGTTCCATTTGTTCAAATTCTCTTGTTCTAAATGTAAAGTTTCCTGGTGTTATTTCATTTCTGAAGGCTTTACCAATTTGGGCTATACCCATTGGCATTTTCTTTCTTGATGTACGTAATACATTTTTGAAATCTACAAATATACCTTGTGCTGTTTCTGGTCTTAAATATACTGTTGATGTTGTATCTTCTGTTACACCTTGGAAAGTTTTGAACATTAAGTTAAATTTTCTTATATCTGTGAAGTTTGTTTTTCCGCATGATGGACATGGTATTTTGTTGTCATTTATGAAGTCTATTAATTCTTTATCTGACATTCCATCTGCTATCATATCTTTTCCGTGTTCATGTGCCCATTCTTCTATTAATTTGTCTGCTCTATGTCTTGTTTTACATTCTTTACAGTCAATTAATGGATCTGAGAAACCTCCAACATGCCCTGATGCTACCCATGTTTCTGGGTTCATTAATATTGCAGCATCTAATCCTACTATGTTTGGTTGTTCTTGGATGAATTTTTTTCTCCATGCAGCTTTTACGTTATTTTTTAATTCGTTTCCTAAAGGTCCATAATCCCAAGTATTTGCTAGTCCTCCATATATTTCTGATCCTGGGTAAATAAATCCTCTGTTTTTGCATAGTGCTACTAATGTTTCCATTGATTTTAACATAAAATTTCCTCCTTTTATCAAAAAAACTTCCGAGCTCTAGCTTTATGCTAGGGACGAAAGTTTAGTTCCGCTTATTAGCTCTTTAGTTATATTTTTATTTATTTTAGTGTGGCAGGGGTAGAAGGATTCGAACCCTCACAGGCGGTTTTGGAGACCGATGTGCTACCATTGACACTATACCCCTATTTATTTTGTTTTTGCTGTTTCAAAGACATTTATAATATTATCACAGTTTATTTATTTTGGCAAGTAGTAAAAGCATATTTTTATAATTTTTCTATTTTTTATTGAATTTATACAAAATTCGTGCTATATATAATATACTTGTTTATTCATTATTTTATAAGGAGTGTGATTTTTATTCAAAATTTATTTCAAAAATTTTTGACATCTATTATTTTATTTGTTATTTTTATTTCTATATTTTTTATTCCCATTATTCAAAGCCAAAATTTAAACTCTTCTAACTCAAGTGCTAGCGAAATTCTTGATTTCAACCCAGATGGTTTCACTTGGCCTATTCCCGGCTATACGGCTCTAAGTTCACCATTTGGTAAGAGAAATGCTCCTACAAGTGGTGCTTCTAGTTTTCATTATGGAGTTGATATTCCTGCTCCAGAAGGAACTAAATTGATTGCTATCAATGATGGTGAGATTACTTTTTGTTCTTTTTTAGGTGCTGGCGGTTATACAATTACTCTTTCCTTTGATTCTTTTAAGGTTTCATATTGTCATGTTGACCCTAATTTTATCGTTTCTGTTGGTGATTTTGTAAAAGAAGGACAAGTTATTGGTTTTGTTGGTCCTAAATATGTTTACGGAGTGCCTGGCAATAGATATTTTGATTCTAGTGGAAAACCTACTAATGGTGCTACTACTGGATGCCATCTACATTTAGGATTTCGTATTGACGGTGAGTATAAAAATCCGTTGGATTTCTTTTAATATTTTTTCTTCTTAGTATAAAAATATATAAAAAGTGGTTAAGTATAAAATATACTCAATCACTTTTTTATATTTAATATCTACATATCATCGTCTTCATCTGATGTGTCATCTCCACAACCAGAGCATCCGCAACAATTTCCTGAACATCCGTCATCTTCATCATCTAAGTTTCCAGACCAATCTAATTCGATTATATTTTTACATTCTGGGCATTTGATTTCTGTTTTGTCTTCACTTGTGTCTATTACAAATTCATGTTCACAATATGGGCAAACAATTTCAAAATCAAATCCTTCTTCTTCATATATATCATCTTCTATATGGTCTATTACTTGTTGCATTTTTGACATTTTTTCTGTCATTTCTTTTTGATTTTCTTTTAATTCTTTAACTTCTTTTAAAAGTTGTTCAATTTTATTTTCTAAATCACTCATTTAATTTTATAACCTTTCTGATTTTAAATTAAACTCTTTCCATGTATTCACATGTTCTGGTATCGATTTTTAATACATCACCAATGTTTACGAACATAGGAACTTGTAATTCTAATCCTGTTTCTAATGTTGCTGGTTTTCCAGATGTTGTTGTTGTGTTTCCAGCAAATCCTGGTTCTGTATATGTAACTTCTAATTCAACAAATGTTGGTGGTTCAACAGCAAATACATTTCCTTTGTAAGAAAGTATTGTAACTTCCATATTTTCTTTTAGATATTTTAAACAATCACCTAATGTATCTTTGTTTAAAGGCATTTGGTCATATGTTTCGTTATCCATAAAATAATATAAATCTCCATCTGCATATAAATATTGCATTGCTTTTTTATCTATTTCTGCTGCTGGGTATTTATCTGATGGGTTAAATGTTTTTTCAAGTGTCGCTCCTGTTATAACATTTTTTAATTTTGTTCTTACGAATGCTGATCCTTTTCCTGGTTTTACGTGTTGGAATTCTACAACTCTGAAAACGTTTCCTTCCATTTCAAATGTTGTTCCATTTCTAAAATCTCCTGCTGAGTATACTGCTGCCATATTGATTTTCTCCTTTCAATACGCTTTGCTCCGTTCATTGCCAGACAATCTGACAAGTCTTTTTTGCTTTGCTTTTTATTAATTTTATTTTTTACTTTTTTTATTTTACTACAATTCTGTGGAAAAATCAACCCTTTGCTTAATTTTTAAATTTCTACGACTAAAATTGCTTTATTAGAGAAATTTTTGATAGGGAAAAAAAGGGCGTCCCCTTTTCCCTAAATTATAATATAATTTTTCTCAGAATTTGTTAAACTTATGCAACCAAATTTTGTAATTTGTACTGTGTCTTCTATTCTTACTCCAAATTTTCCTGGTATATATATTCCTGGTTCATCTGTTACTACCATGTTTTCTCTAAGCATTGTGTCAAATCTATAACTCATATATGGTAATTCGTGTATTTCTAACCCTACTCCATGACCTAAACTATGGATTAAATCATAGCCTCCATTTAGTTTGAAGTTGCTTTCTACCATTTTTGTTATCTGTCTAGCATTTGCTCCATCTTTGTATTGGTCTAGTGCAAATTTTTGGTTATTTAGAACTAGGTCATATACTTTTTTCATTTCTTCTGTTGGTTCTCCAACAAATATTGTTCTTGTCATATCTGAACAATAACCATTTACTTTGCATCCCATATCTATTGTTATTATGTCTTTTTCTTGAATTTTTCTTTCTGTTGGTACTGCATGTGGTTTTGATGAATTTTCTCCTGATGCTACTATTGTTTCAAATGATAATCCTTCTGCATTTTGAGTATAATAATTTTCTATTTCTTTTGCTATTTGTTTTTCTGTCATTCCTGGTTTTATGTAATTTGTTATGTGTTTAAAACAGTCATCTGTTACATTACATGCTTTTATTATACTGCTTAATTCATCATCATCTTTTATCATTCTTTGTTTTTCAATTATATATTCGGTTTCGACAAAATTGTTTATTTTAAATTTTCTTATATATTCTTTATATTTTGCATATGTTATATAATTTTCTTCAAATCCTACATTTTCACAGAACATAAAAAAGTTTTCGTAGTCATCCATTGATACATCGTTTATGTTATATACTATTATTTCATCATATAGTGTTAATATACTATGTACGTGTTCTATGTATCTCCCATCTGTTATAAATATATTCTCTTTTTGGTTTATTATTAGTGTCCCTTCTGCATCTATGTTTGTTAAATATTTTATATTTACTGGATTTGATATTATTATTCCTTGCATATCTAAACTAGACATTTTGTTTCTTAACCATTGTAATTTTGGATTCATAGAAACTCCCCCTATTCTTTTTTGCCTAAGTTTTTTATTTTAGCCTTTATATAAGCCTAATGTAAATATTTGCATCAATATACTTTTTATTACTTGGAATGGTACAAATATACTGATAAATGTCCCTAATACTATAAATGGTCCAAATGGTATGTATTCGTCCATTTTTTTTATTTTTGTTGCTAATAATACTATGCTAAGTATTGCTCCTATTAAGAATGATAATAGTGTTATTACTATTATGTTTGATAGACCAAAGTATATTCCTAATGCGCCCATTAGTTTTACATCTCCAAAGCCCATAGCTTCTTTTCCATATACTAGTCCTCCTATTAGTGTTATTGCTAAGAATATTCCTGCTCCTACTAACATTCCAAGTACCATATTTATTGTTATTGCTACATCTGACAATCCATATAAAAATGCTATTACTAATCCTACTTCAAACATTGTTAGGTTTAGTCTGTTTGGTATTATTTGTAATTTGTAATCTATTACAAATGCTGATAATAACATTGGTGTTAATATCATAAATTTTATTAAATCTAAATTTGCTATAAATGTGTTTTTTATTCCATAATTGTATAAAAGTGCTACATATGTTGCTGATGTTATTAACATTAATATATAGTTTGGTTTGAATTTTATAAAATATTCTTTTATTTCTTTTGTAAAAACTTTTTTGTATTCTGGTAGTCTTGAATTCATCCAGTCTACAAACATTCCTACAAAAAGTCCTAATATGGCAACTACTGCATAATACATTATATGTGTATCATTAATATACATTTTTATTTTTCCCTTCTTTTGTTTCTTTTTTTATTTTATTTTTAATTTTATTTTCTATTGGTCTTTTCCATGCAGTATACCAGTAATCTTTTTTGTTATCTATTGGTTCTACTAGTATTGTAAACATTCCGCTTCTATTTCCACCTAATACATCTGTAAATATTTGGTCTCCTACTACTGCTATATTTTCACCTTGTATTTGTGTTTCTTTTTCTATCTTTTTAAATCCTCTTTTTAGTGGTTTCATTGCAAAGTGTTTATATGGTATATCTAATTTTTGTGCTACTTTTTTAACTTTTTCTTCATCATTTGTGTTTGATAATATATATAATTTTATTCCTTGACCTTTCATTTCTTTTGACCAGTTTATTACACTGTCTGAAAGGTTTTTATAATAATCTATTAGTGTGTTGTCTACATCTAATATTAGTAGTTTTATTTTGTTTTTTATTAGTGCTTGTATTGTTATTTCTTCTACTTTTGCATAATACAAATTAGGATATATATTTTTCATTTTTTTCACACTCTTTCTTTTGTTTTTTACTTTTATATAATATCAATATGGCTTTTATTTGTCAAGGAATTAATCAAATTTTAAAGCTTATAATATACTAAAAATAGCATTTTATTTTAAAATGCTATTTCTTTTTATTATATAAACTATTATATTGATAATTAATATTATCATTGTTACAAAATACAAATAAAATGCTTTTTGACCTGCTTTTGGTAATTGACCTTTTTTTATAGTATTATCTTCCTTTGAACTTATATTGTTGGTATTTTCTATATTGTTATTATTTTCTATACTATTATTTTGGTTTATATTGTTGTTTGTATTTTCATCTTCTTTAGTTTCTTGATTTGAATCTCTATTTATATATTTTTCGTTATTTTTTACACGTTTGATATTATTATCAAAATATGATTGAAAAACAACTTTTCCATATTCTGATAAATACTCATCACTTATGCAACCATATTTTAAGAATTCTGATTTATATCCTAAATTTGTATTCCATAAAGAATATGTATAGTCACCATGACATAACATCCATGCACAATTTAAAATATTATTATCATCCCACCATTCTAAATATTTTTTTGTCATTTCTGTATAATTTTTAACTTCTCCATTTGGGTCTCCATCAGAATTTCCCCATTCAGAATAAACTAAAGGCACATCTGTTTCATTATAAAATTTTTGAAAATATTTTATTTCTTCTCCATTGTAATAATGATGTGATACAAATACATCATTAATCTCTTGTTGTTTAAATTTTTGATAATATTCTGAAAGTTTGCTTGAGTCGTAATATGTATTTCCACTAATCATAATAGGATTATTATCATATTTTTTTACTATCTCTTTTTCATGTTTTATATAATCAAATAAACTTTCTGTTGGTGTACCATAAGGTTCATTTGTTAATTCGTAAAAAATATTATTTTGCTTACCATATTTTGAACCAAAGTGTTCAAAGAATTTATCAGCAAGTTCTTGATAATTTTTTATATCTCCATCTTCTAATAAGATATGAAAATCTACTATACAATATAATCCTTGTTGTGTTCCAATATCTATAATTCTATCCATTTCTTGTATATATTCATCATATGCTGTTACTAGTCCTCTATCATCTCTGGTAACACTATCTGTTGCATTTGAAGCTCTATAGTTAACATATGCTGGTATTCTTATACAATTTATTCCCCAATATTTTAAGGCACTTAATGTTTCCTCGTTGTACATATAGCCATAATCTAATAGATGAAATAATCCTACACCATTCAACATTACTTCTTCATTTTTGCTATTTTTTATTTTTCTTCCATCTTTATGTAGTTTACCTTGACCTTTAGCATTATATAAATCTAGGTATTTATCAATATCATTTTCACTAATATTTAAAGCTTCAGCCCATTTCTTTTTCATAATTGCTGTATCTTTACTTTTTGCTTCTGTTATTTGAGTTTGGCTCATTTTTTCCTTTGGAATTAATGAAGTATCTGATATTTTATTTAAGTTTTTATTAGTTTGTTTGTTTTTTATAGACTTTATATAATAATATTTTCCATTGTACTTTATGTATGCATATATATTGATATTTTCATTTGGTAAATTTGTTATTGTTATGTTGTTTATTTTTGATTCTTTATAAGTCAAGTATGTGTATTTATAACAAAATTCATTTTCATTACTTTGATAAGCTACTTCTCTTTCATTTTTTCTAATTGTACCATTATCTTCTAATTCTACTATTCTTCCTCTTATACTTTTATTAGTATTTATATAGAATATTAAGTCTTTCCCTGGTTCTATTTGATTTTCTTCTATTGCTAATTCTATTTCTGTTGCTCCGTTAGTTTCAAAACAATTATTTTTGTTTGTTTCATCACTTGCAAAATTAATATTATTACTAAAAATAACTGCAATTATTGTTAATAAAAGTATCTTTTTTAATATTTTATTCATTTGTTTATTTTATGGCATATTTCTATACCATATCCCCCTTTATACATTCTTTATAATTTAATTTTATATTAAGGATTATTTTTTGTCAATAAAAAACAAGGAATTGAAAATAATTCTCAATTCCTTGTTTTTCTATTTTCTAATTTCAAATCCTTTGTTTTCTAAATCTGTAATAATTCCTTCTAAAATGCTGTTTATTTCATCATCATTTAAGGTTCTATCTGTAGCACCAAATGTTAATGAATAAGCAATACTTCTCTTATTACTATCAATATTTTTACCTTCATAAACATCAAAAACATTTATATCTAATAATAATTTTCCGGCTTTTTTCTTTATTAACATTTCTACTTCTTTTGATGTTATATTTTTGTCTACTAGTAATGCTAAATCTTTTTTAATAACTGGGAATTTTGATATTTCTTTAAATTTCATTTTTCCTACTCTTTTTGCTAGTAATTTGTCTAAGTTAATTTCCATTACATAAACTGCTTCTTTTTCTACTGATGGATGAATTCTTCCTACAATTCCTACTATGTCATTATTTACAGAGATTTCTGCTGTTTGACCTGGGTGGAATTCTGCTGGCATTTGTTTTGGTACTACAAAACTATATCTTCCTGCATATCCTAAGTAGTCTAATAATTCTTCTGTTACACCTTTTATATCATAGAAGTCTACATTTTTATTATGTCCTATTCCTTCATAATATTTTCCTGTCATTAAGACACATATTTTTTGATTTTCTCCATATTCTTCTCCTTTTTTCCAGAAGCCTTTTCCTATTTCAAATAAACATACATCTTTATTTTCACGTGCTTTGTTGTATTCATAAATTTTATATAATGATGGTATCATACTGTATCTTAGTGTGTTTCTTTCTTCTGTTATTGGGTCTAATAGTCTTACTTCTTCAAATTCATCTGTTGTGAATTTGTGAACATCTTTGTCATTTATTAAGATATATGATAATGTTTCATTTAGTCCCATATTTGACATTTTTGCTCTTATTTTTCTTGTTGTTTTATCTAAGTGTCCCATTTTCATTGGAACTACTGGTAATTTTCCTTGAATGTTGTCAACTCCATAAATTCTTCCAACTTCTTCTATTAAATCTGCTCTTATTGATATATCTATTCTTCTTGTTGGTACTGTTACTATTACAGTATTTTCCTTTGGTTCTGTTTTGAAGTCTAATTTTCTAAATACATCTATGATATCTTCTTTTGATATATTTGTTCCTAATACATCATTTATTTCTTTATATGATATTTCAATTACTTTTTCATCATTTTTTGTAACATCATATTTTACAATTCCTGTTTCTATTTCTGCATCTGCATATTTTTCAAGTAATGTACAAGCTCTTTCCATTGCCATATATGTTCTTGCTGGGTCTAGTCCTTTTTCGAATCTGTTACTTGCTTCACTTCTTAGTATTTTATTTGATGTTTTTCTTACTTTTACTGAATCAAATATTGCTGATTCTATTATTACATTTTTAGTTGTTTCTTCAACTTCTGTGTCTAATCCACCCATAACACCTGCTAAACCTATAGCTTTTGTTCCATCTGTTATTACTATATCTTCATTTGATAATGTTCTTTCTGTATTATCTAGTGTTGTCAATTTTTCTCCATTTTCTGCCATTCTAACAACTATTTTGTTACCTAAATTATCTGCATCATAGAAGTGTAATGGTTGACCTAATTCTAACATTACATAGTTACTTATGTCTACAACATTGTTTATTGGTCTTATTCCACAAGCTATTAATCTATTTTTTATAAATTCTGGACTTTCTTTTATTGTTACGTTTTTTGCTTTTTTTGCTAAGAATAATTTACAATTTTCTGTTTTTACTTGTACTGAAAATTCTTTGTTTACATCTTCTCCATTTTCTTTATAGCCATATTCAACTGGTTTTACTTTTTTGTCATATATTGCTCCTAATTCATAAGCCATTCCTAAAACGCTTAATAAATCTCCTCTATTTGCTGTTAATTCAAAATCTATAACTCCATCATCTAATCCCATATATTGTATTGGGTCTCCTCCTACTGGAGCATCTGCTGGTAATTCGTGTATTCCATTTTTGTCTTCTTCTGATAAGAATTTTTTGTCTATTCCTATTTCATATAAAGCACATAACATACCATTTGATTCTTGACCTCTTATCATTCCTTTTTTGATTTTGAAGTCTCCTGGAAGTTCTGCTCCAACTTGTGCTACTATTACTTTTATTCCTTTTCTTGCATTTGGTGCACCACATACTATATTTAATATTTCGCTTCCAATATCTACTTTGCATAGGTGTAAATGATCTGAATCTGGGTGCATTTCACATTCTTTTATTTCTCCTATTACTAATTTTGTTGCATTTATTAATTTTTCTGCTGAGTCGTATTCGTTTCCAGCTTTTGTCATAGCTTCTGCTATGTCTTTTACTGTTAATTCATTATCTAAATCCATATAATCTTTTACAAAATTCAAACTTAAATTCATTATTCTTCATCCTTTCGCTCACTTCGTTCATTCATCGTCATTCAAAAAATTTTTCAAAATTTTTGTCTGCCAAATCTTTATTATTACTCTTCATCTTTTCTATCAAATTGGCTTAAAAATCTTACATCATTTGTGTATAGATATCTCATGTCTGTTATTCCATATCTAAACATTGCAAGTCTATCTATACCTGTTCCAAATGCAAATCCTCCAAATTTTTCTGGGTCGTACCCATTCATTTTTAAAACATTTGGATGAACTATTCCTGCTCCTAATACTTCAATCCATCCTGTTTGTTTACATAGATTACATCCTTTTCCTCCGCATTTGAAGCATGTTACATCAACCTCATATGATGGTTCTGTAAATGGGAAGTAACTTGGTCTAAATCTTAAGTCTAAGTTTGCTCCTATTATTTTTCTAACAAATACTTCTAGTGTTCCTTTTAAGTCTGCTAATGATACATTTCTTTCTTTTTTATCTATTACTAATCCCTCTATTTGGTTAAATTGATGTGAGTGTGTTGCATCATCTTCTCTTCTATATGTTTTTCCTGCTGTAATCATTCTTATTGGTGTTTTTTCTGTATTTGCCATCATTGTTCTTGCTTGAACTGCTGATGTTTGTGTTCTTAATAAGTATTCATCTGTTATATAGAAACTGTCTTGCATATCTCTTGCTGGATGTCCTTTTGGAAGGTTTAATCTTTCAAAACAATATTCATCATTTTCTAGTTCTGGTCCTGTTACTACATCATAACCCATTGATACAAATAAATCTTCTATGTCTTCTATTATTCTACTTACTGGGTGTAGGCTTCCTCTTTTCATTTTTGTACTTGGTAATGTGATGTCTATTTTTTCTGCTTCCAGTTTTTTGTTTAATTCTTCAATTTTGAATTTTTCTTCTTTTTCTTCTATTAATTTTTCTAGGCTTTCTTTTGCTTCATTTACTAGTCCACCTATTACTGGTCTTTCTTCTGGGCTTAGTCCTCCCATTCCTCTTAATACTGCTGTTAATTCACCTTTTTTTCCTAGGTATTTTACTCTTGCATTTTCTAATGTTTGTAAGTCTTCTGCTTTTGCTATTTCTTCAATAGCTGTTTGTTTGATACTTTCGATTTGCTCTTTCATTTTTCTCTCCTTTCAATTCATTCATCTACTAATTTGGTCAATAAAAAATCCATTTCTCCCTGTTATAGGACGAAATGGATTTCCGTGGTACCACCTAAATTTATTAGTTTTTTTATTTTTAACTAACCTCATTATAGTTTTAACGGTTCAACCGCTTCTTTCTACTTTGTTTTATTTACGTTCAAAAGAAGTCCTAAAAAGTGAAATTTCTATATATTTTTTAAATATCTTTCAGCCTAGGATATTTTCTCTGTTTTGGTTTTAATATATATACTTTGCTTTTTAATTGGATTTGTTTTCTATATTTATTATATTAGCACATTTGAAATTTTTTTACAAGTTTTTTAAGATATTTTTTTACATTCCAGATATTTTTATTATAACAAATTAATATATTCCTTTTAATTCCATAAATTCCATAATCATGCTATAACTACTTCCATTATGTTTAAAATACATTTGTAAATAATAATCTGTTGTGTTCACTCCTTCTGGAATTTTAATTGTTTCTTTATAATCAACAAAACTAGAAGTAGTTGCACAAGTCATAGATTTCGTCGCACTTTCTAACCATATTGGATCATTTCCTGTTTTACTTACAAGTCCCCATTTAAAAAGAGCATCATTCTTTCCGTCATTTCGTGTTCTAGCATATATTTCAATACTTTTAAAATTTTTTTCTAATTTATTAATAGTATATAAATTAGCATATGAATTTGTATCAGAAACATTTAAAAATGGATTTTGATTTTTCCAATATCCGTTGTTAAGCTCTGTAATAAAGTATGCAGAATTTCCACTTAATCCATAATATTTTCCTGTTGTTCCCAAAGTAATAGTTTCAAATTCATTCTTAAAATCAAATTCTTGACAAGTTTGTACTTTTTGAGTTTGTGAATATCTAACATTATTAAATTTATCATATGCTGCCACAAATATATCATATTTTGTATTTGCTTTTAATCCTTCTAATTTTATAGTTTTTTCTGTTGACATTTTCGAATTAACTTGAGTATTATCACTTTCATCTATTGCAATTATATGATAGCCTAAAATATCTTCTATATTTGTTGCTGTTGGATTAATTGCAATTTCTATATATGTTGTACTTTTATCTTTCACTTCAAATTTTACTTCTGATATAATTGAACTATTTTTTTCATTTTCTCTGTTAGAATTGTTTATATTTATTATTTCATTTTCATAACTTACTAATATATAATTTTCATATTTTTGTGCATTTTCTGCCGTAAAGACCGTTTGAATCCGTTCCCGGTGCTTTGGAATGTCCATATAAGGAAACGGAGGGGTGACGCTGAGAATATCAAGCATCGTCAGTGCAGC
>ERZ791887.550-NODE-550-length-34849-cov-8.477784_pt1 | contig 34849 bp, 30 predicted proteins | sample MGYA00510157_ERZ791887 | MGnify/ENA primary metagenome ERZ791887 (study PRJEB30046, sample SAMN00792112) | human gut metagenome | study: EMG produced TPA metagenomics assembly of the A metagenome-wide association study of gut microbiota in type 2... | reverse complement strand
CCTCTTGAACCCCATTCAAGCGCGCTACCAAAACTGCGCTACACCCGGATATCTGCAAGCGGCTGTCGCTTACAGCTCATTTAGTATACCCGACGAGGGCGGTTTTGTCAAGCACTTTTCTCAAAAATCCTCCTCGGAATTTTCCAAGATGGCTTCGGTCGGGCTTCGCGGAGCGTCGAGCTCCACGGTCGCCAGCGCCACGGCGAAAACGCTCTCGGCACCGGCGGCCAGCAGGGCCTGGGTGCAGGCGGTCACGGTGGCACCGGTGGTGATGACATCATCCACGAGAAGGATGCGCTTCCCTGCCACTCGTTCCGGGTCTGTCACACAGAACGCGCCAGATACATTCACCAGCCGCTCATCGAAGGAGAGGCCCTCCTGCCGCTTGCCGGAGCGGGCGCGAACCAGCAGCCTCGGCTCCAGCGGGACGCCCACTGCGCGGGCCACAGACCGGGCCATCCGCTCCGGCACGTTGTACCCGCGTACCCGGCTGGAAGCCGGCACCGGCACCACGCAGTTGTAGCCGATGGCAAGGCCGGGCACGGTCTCCACCTCCGGCCCGAAGCCGCGCATCCGGACTTCGCTCCCGAACAGAAGCCGTGCCATCTCCACGCCCAGCTCATCGGCAGCCCACGGGGCAGCCTGGAACTTTGCCCGCAGCACACCCCGCCGGACGCAGCCCGCATAGCGGTAGGGCGCGGCGGCACCTTCCAGATTTTTGATGTAGTGCCGCTCCCTGGCCAGACGAAAGGTCGGGCGGCGGCGCAGCGTTTCCAGTTCCTCTTTGCAATCGGGGCAGGCGCTCACCGACCCCAGCACCCGGTCACAAAAAGGGCAGCGGCGCGGGTAAAGCACCCAGCGCAGCTGCCGCAGAATGCGGCCAACGCCGCTGTTTTCGATTTGCATCAATCGTTCTTGACCGCGATGATGACCCGCACCTTTTTGCCTGCCGTGCAGCCGAAGTTGTCGTACCAGCCGGTGAGCTTGTACTCGTCGGTGTTCACGGAGGCCAGTCTGGTGGGGTAATACTGGCCCTTGTACCACAGGTAGACCTGGGCATCGTCGGCCATCTCATAGCGGGTATTGCCCGACAGCACCGACGCTGCACCCACGCGGTCGATCTTCAGCGGCATCAGCTGGACCATGCGCTTGACCGAGCCGGTGGTCTCCTGCCGCACTGCAACGCCGCCCGCGATGACCGGGTACTTGATGGCAGTGCTGAAGCTGGCGGGCGCGCCGTTCACGTAGCACACGTAGGTCGCGCCGCCGCCGATGAACTGAAGGATCTGCTTGAAGGGGGTGCCGGTGATCTCGGCCACCTGCTTGAAGCCGATGCTCAGCAGCGAACCGGTGTTGCTGGTCAGCTTCTGCCAGGCCGTGGAGAGGATATCGCCGGAGACGATGCCCCACAGGATCTCGCTCGTCGTGGGCACCAGAAGGCTCGTGATCTGGTCGGTCACGGTCCCCTGCGTCGTGGAATCGGCAGACCCCGTTGTCCCGTTCTTGTTACCGGTGGTGGTTCCTGTGATGGTTCCGCCCGCCGTGGACGAACCGCCGGACGAATTTGCACCGGCGTTGAAGCTGGTGATGAAACTCTTGAGGTCGGTGTAATTGACCGCGAGGTTCTTCACATCATCCAGCACACCGTACTTCCACAGGTCGCCGGTCACATCGTTCAGGATGAGGCGGTCGATCTGGCCAGCCTCATTGACGGTGTAGTAGCGGATGTCCGAACTGCTCAGTGTGACCCCCGATAGGCGGCTGGGACGAACCGTCCCAGCCACACCCTCCGAAGTCGTATCCAGAATCTCTACATCGTCGGCCAGAGCGGCATCGCCCAGGGCCGTGGCGTTCTCGTTGATGGTGCCGCTGGTCGAGCGGCCGCTGACATGCTCCACATTCTCGCCGTCCGGGCCTACGGTGATCTCCACCAGCCAGCCCGCCGGGAAATTCAGGCTCTTATCCACATTCACGGTGCGGGTGATGCCATCGGTGCAGAGGACGGCCACTTTTTGCAGCACGTCCGCGCCGTTCTCCTCGATGAGGCTGCGGGCGGAAGACTGGACGACGCCGTAGAAGACACTGTCGGCCTCCTCGCCGGTCACGATGCCGGCGGCCTCATTGTTCATGCCCAGCAGCAGGGTCACAACCTGACCCACGCCGCCGCCGTTCAGGGAGGACACCTGCGAGGCCACGGCCGAGGAGCCGAGGGTGTAGGTGCTGCCCGCCACGGTCACGGACGTCGGGGCGCTGGCACTGGGCGAGACTGCCGTGATGCGGCCTGCCGCGCGGCGGGTATAGATCCAGACAGTCTGTAAACTTTCGCTGTAGTAATACACATCGTACTTTGTCAGCTCGGCGGAAGAAGAGACTTTGTCGTTGCGGTAGACGCTCACAGGGGCAAAGGGCAGCTGCGTGGTGCCGTCCGCGATGAAGGGGCCTTTCAGGCTGCTCAGCATGACGCTGGACGTATCCACCTGACCGTTCGAGACCGTGAAGCCCAGCGAGGTGCCGTAGGCACTGCCGCTGGCGGCGTTGGCCGTGAGAGCATTGTAGAACAGGATGGCGCACTCCTCATAATTCAGAGCCTCGCCCTGCTGACGCTCCAGCTGATTGCGCAGGCCCAGCTCGCTGGCCTTGTTCAGCTGCGCCTGCGGGAAGGAGCCGCTCAGGTCGGTCATCTTATAGCCCAGCAGCTTGAGCACTGCCGTGACGGCCTCTTCCAGCGTCACGGCGTTGTCCGGGCGGAAGGTGCCGTCGGTGTAGCCGCTCATCCAGCCCTGCTGCACCGCAATGCGGACATAGGGCGCATACGCCGAGCTGCCGGGCAGGTCCTTGTACAGGGTGCCCACGGCCCCCTGCGAGCCTACGCTCTCCCGGAAGGTGGAATAGGCCACCAGCATCCGGGCAAAGGCCCCGCGGGTGACCACGGCGTTCAGCGCCGCCGTCTGGGTGGAGTCCATGCCGTCCAGCGTGATGGACAGCTGCACGGCGGTGTTGGCATTGCCCGCCGCTGCGGCCGGGAGCGCCAGCATCGACACGGCCATGCTGACCGCGAGAAGGAATGCGAGAAGACGTTTTTTCATCTGGGGAACCTCCTTAATCATACCGCAGAGCTTCGATGGGGTTGAGCCGTGCGGCGCGCTTGGCGGGCAGGTAGCCGAACAGCACACCGATGCCCACCGAGATGCCGAATGCCACTGCGATGGAGTTGAACGACGGGCTGACGGTGACATCCACGCCGGATGCGACCATGGGCAGGATGCGGTTGGCCGCCATCGAGACGACATAGCCCAGCACGATGCCGAGGAAACCGCCCAGCGCCGAGGTGGTGGCAGCCTCCACCACGAACTGCGCCAGGATGACCCGCTCCTTGGCACCCAGTGCCTTGCGGATACCGATCTCGCGGGTGCGCTCGGTGACGGACACCAGCATGATGTTCATGATGCCGATGCCGCCCACCAGCAGCGAGATGCTGGCGATGCCGGTGAGGATGACGATGACCATGTGGATCATCTTGTTCATCTCTTCCAGGAACTCGCTGGCGCTGTACACATAGTAGGCGTTCTCGCTCTTGAACAGGTTGTACAGGCTTGCCTCCATCACGGCCTTGGCATCGTTGGCCTTGCTCTCGTCGGTCATGATGGCGATGTAGCTCTGAGCCGTGGACGTGTTGGACAGGCGCATCACCGTGGTGTAGGGCAGGTAGACGCAGGCGTCATCCGAGCCCTCCTGCAGGCTGGGGTCGCTGACCTTGGCGGTCAGCACGCCAACGATGCGGAACTTGTTGGCACCGATCTTCAGCGTCTGGCCCACGCCGTTGCCGCCGAAGGCCACGCGGTTGAGGTAGTCGCCGATGATGCAGACCTGCTTGTTGTCCTTGATGTCCATGTACTGCAGGCCGCGCCCCTTGGCGATGGTGTAGTTCTTCAGGGTGGTGTAATCTTCATCCACGCCGTAGATGTTGAGCCAGCGGTAGGTGCTGGTGCCGATCTTCAGGTCGCCGCTGCCGCTGAAGTCGATCTGGGGCGAGACGGACTGGATAAGCTCCGGGTTCTTTTCGGCGATGGCATAGACGTCATCCACCGAGATGGTGCGGGAGCCATAGCCCCAGACGTTGATGTTCAGGGTGTTGGTGCCCATAGCGGAAAAGCTGTCCCGCATGCTTTTGGTCATACCGTTGCCCAGGCCGACGATGACGATGACCGCCATAACGCCGATGATGATGCCCAGCATGGTCAGGAAGGTGCGGAGCTTGTTGCTCCAGACATTCTGGATGGCCTGCCGGAAGGTCTCGATGATCATGCCTGCGCCTCCTGTTCCGCCGTTTTTTCCGGGGTCTCCGGCAGCAGGGTGGGCTGCACGATGGCCTCCGGCGCATGGGAATCGCCGTCGTAGACGACCCGGCCATCCTCCAGACGGATGATGCGGTCGGCCTGCACGGCGATGGAATTGTCGTGGGTGATGAGGACGACGGTGTGGCCCTCCTCATGCAGCTGCTGCAGCATCCCCAGCACTTCGCGGCCGGTGTGCGAGTCCAGCGCGCCGGTGGGCTCGTCAGCCAGGATGACCGCCGGGTTGCGCACCAGCGCCCGCGCGATGGAAACGCGCTGCTGCTGGCCGCCGGAGAGCTGATTGGGCTTGTTCCGGATCTTGTCGCCCAGGCCCACCTGCTCCAACACGGCGCGGGCGCGGCGGTGGCGCTCGGCGCGGGGGATGCCCGCATACACCAGCGGCACCTCCACGTTTTCCAGCAGGTTCAGCCGGGGCAGCAGGTTGTACTGCTGGAAGATAAAGCCCAGCATCTCATTCCGGATGGAGGCCAGCTCGTTGCGGTTCATCCGGCCCACGTCCCTGCCGTTGAGGCGGTAGGTGCCGTGGGTGGGCACATCCAGGCAGCCAATGATGTTCATGCAGGTGGATTTGCCGGAGCCCGACTGGCCGACAATGGCGACGAACTCGCCCTTGTCTATTTTCATGGTGATGTGGTCTGCGGCCTTGACCGTGGTATCACCCATCTGGTAATACTTGCAGACCTCATCAAACTCGATCAGAGCGCTCATCGTTCCTCCTATCAGAATGGCATCATATAATATCCGCCGTCGTCATAGTAGCTGTCGCTGCTGACGGAGCTGGGGTCGTAGCCGATGGTGTCGCCCTCCTGGATGCCGCTGACGATCTGGGTATAGTCGTCGTTGCTGACACCGGTCTTGACCGGCACATAGACGAAGCCCTCCGGGGCCTCCATCGCCGTATCTGCGTTGGCGGCGCTGGGGGAATCCTTTGTGACGAGCACATAGCTGCCGCGCACTACCGCCGCGTTGGGCACGACGAGGGCGTTCTTCGCCTCGGCCACCACGATCTCCGCGTTGGCGTTCATGCCGGGGCGCAGGCCGTCGGTGTCATCGATGCGGATGGTGACGGGGTAGGTCGTGGTGCCGCCGTCGGATTTGCCCTTCATCGAAACGCGGGTCACGGTGCCCACATAGGTCTTATCCGGCACCGCGTCAGCGGTGATCTGGACCTTCTGGCCCACCGAGATGGAGCTGATCTGCAGCTCATCCACATTGATGCTCATTTCCAGATAGCTCAGGTCATAGACGATGCAGAGGGTATCGCCGGTCTTGACGGCATCGCCCACCTTGGCGTCCTTTTCGATGATGGTGCCGCTGATGGGGGCGGTGATGGTGTAGTTGTTCATGGTATCCTGCAGGTTCTGCATCGAGATCTCCGCGCTGCGCAGGGATTCGGACGCCGACTGGATGGACTCGGTCAGGTCGTCGCCGGACAGGCCGAGGATGATGTCATCCTTCGCCACGTCCGAGCCTTCCTGCACATTGATGGACGTCACCGTGCCGGCCGCCTGCGCCGTCAGGGTGCGCTCGGCCTGATAGGCAAAAGTGGCCGAGCCGATGGAGCTGACCCCGTTGATGGAGGCGGTGGCCGCCTGCGCCGTGGTCAGGCCGCCTGCGTTCTGCACCGTGATGGTCACGGTGCGGGTCAGCAGATTGCCCGCACTCAGCGCATCGGTGCCGCTCACAGAGGTCACGGTGCCGTTCAGCTGCTCAAAAGTGCCGTCCAGCGTCACAGCGGCGCTCTGGCCCACCGAGAAGTTCGCCGCATCGGCTGCGGGGAACTCCAGCGTCAGCAGCATTCTGGAGCTGTCGCGGATGACGGCCACCTCCTGGCCGCTGGTCACTTCATCGCCCTTCGTCACCTTCAGGCTGCTCACCACGCCCGCCACCTCGGCGCGGACATACTGGCGGTCCACGACCTTATCGTAGCTGCGCTGCGCCTGCTGCATGGCGATCTCGGCCTTTTCAAAGTTGGTGGAAGCGTCCGAGCTGTCGATGGTGTAGAGCACGTTGCTCTCCTCCACGATGTTGCCTTCCTCAATGGTGCCGGTCAGCACCTTGCCATCCACCAGGCTCTTGACGGTGTAGGTATTGGCGGGGTTCAGCGTACCGGTGCCGCTCAGGGTGTTGGTCACATCCCGGCGCTCCGGGGCGGCCTCCGTGTAGCTGGCATCCACACTCGCAGGCTTGGCCTGCTGGGGCCGGAGCAGGAACACGCCGCCTGCCACTGCCACGCAGAGCACCGGCACCAGCCACTTCCAGTTCTTTTTCAGGAACGGGACCGGGCCCTTCCCTGCGGCAGCCGCTTCGGGCGTCTGCGCTTCCGGGGTGTCCTTCTTCTTTTTCCAGTTCATGTTGCTATGCTCCTCCTATCTGTCCGGGCAGACCGCCCGGCAGGTTGCAGACTTGTATAAGTGTAGTGTATCGCATTTTCCCAGCTTGCACAAGCGTCCAAATTTCATTTCCCCACATTTTTAACAAAAAGGGAAGATTTTGTGGAGTTTTGGCCCCTGAAAATGCAAAAACGGTCTCCCGGAGTGTTCCGGGAGACCGCAGAAACGCTTATTTCAAAAACGAACTTATGCGTTTGCCTGAGCAGCAGCAACAGCGCAGGCGACGGTAGCACCGACCATGGGGTTGTTGCCCATGCCGATCAGACCCATCATCTCAACGTGTGCAGGCACAGAAGAAGAACCTGCAAACTGCGCATCGCCATGGACGCGGCCCAGAGAGTCGGTCAGGCCGTAGCTGGCAGGGCCGGCTGCGACGTTATCGGGGTGCAGGGTACGGCCCGTGCCGCCGCCGGAAGCGACGGAGAAGTACTTCTTGCCATTCTCAATGGCCCACTTCTTGTAGGTGCCGGCGACCAGGTGCTGGAAGCGGACGGGGTTGGTGGAGTTGCCGGTGATGGAGCACTGAACGTCCTCCTTCTTCATGATGGCAACACCCTCCATGACGTCGTTTGCGCCATAGCACTTGACGGCTGCACGCTCGCCGTTGGAGAAGGGGATCTCCTTGACGACGGTCAGGGTCTGAGAGGGGATGTCGTACTCGGTCTGCACATAGGTGAAACCGTTGATTCGGGAGATGATGTAAGCAGCATCCTTGCCCAGGCCGTTCAGGATGACGCGCAGGGGGGTCTTGCGGACCTTGTTTGCGGTGCGGGCGATGCCGATGGCACCCTCAGCAGCAGCGAAGGACTCGTGGCCTGCCAGGAAAGCGAAGCAGGTGGTGTCCTCGCTCAGCAGACGAGCGCCCAGGTTGCCGTGGCCCAGGCCGACCTGGCGCTGCTCTGCGACAGAGCCGGGGATGGTGAAGGCCTCCAGGCCCTCGCCGATGGCAGCTGCGCACTCGGCAGCGTCGGTCAGGCCGCGCTTCACAGCGATGGCGGTGCCCAGGGTGTATGCCCAGACAGCGTTATCAAAGCAGATGGGCTGCACACCGCGGACGATCTTGTCGCAGTCGATGCCCTTTGCGAGGAGCATCTCGTTGCAAGCGTCCAGAGACTCCAGGCCGTTGGCCTTCAGGCATGCCTCGATCTTCGGCATGCGGCGATCCATAGATTCAAAAGTTGCCATGCGTTGTTCCTCCTCTCTTATTCCTCACGCGGGTCGATGTACTTGACCGCGCCCTGCTCAGCGCTGAAGCGGCCGTAGGTGCCCACGTTCTTCTCGTATGCCTCATTGGGGGTCTTGCCGTGACGGATGTCCTCCATCATCTTGCCCAGCTTGACGAACTGGTAGCCGATGACTTCGTTGTTCTCGTCCAGAGCCAGCTTGTTGATGTAGCCCTCGGTCAGCTCCAGGTAACGGACGCCCTTCTCCTTGGTGGAGAAGATGGTGCCGGTCATGGAACGCAGGCCCTTGCCCAGGTCATCCAGACCTGCGCCGATGGGCAGACCGTCCTCAGAGAAAGCGGTCTGGCTGCGGCCGTAGACGATCTGCAGGAACAGCTCGCGCATGGCCACGTTGATGGCGTCGCACACCAGGTCGGTGTTCAGAGCTTCCAGGATGGTCTTGCCGGGCAGGATCTCGCCAGCCATAGCAGCAGAGTGGGTCATGCCGGAGCAGCCGATGGTCTCCACCAGAGCCTCTTCGATGACGCCGTTCTTGATGTTCAGGGACAGCTTGCAGGTACCCTGCTGGGGTGCACACCAGCCCACACCATGGGTGTAGCCGCTGATGTCCTTGATCTCATAGGCCTTGACCCATGCGCCCTCTTCGGGGATGGGAGCCGGACCATGCTTAGGACCTTTGGTGATCGGGCACATATTCTGTACTTGCTGCGAATAGGTCATAATCATACTCTCCTTTTGACAAATTGATGCCACGCAGCAGGGGGGCTCCCCTGCCGTTTGCATTCGACCGGGCCCGCCGCTCTCATCGGTACGCCCAGTACTACCACGCATAGTTTCATTATAGAGGACATTTTCGCAATTTTCAAGACGTTTCCGACAATTTTTCTACAAAGTTTTTGGCGGTTATTTGCGGCTAACCGCCACATTTTATGCTTTTCCCGTATCGTTTGATATTTTTTTGTCAGGTCTGCCAAAAGGTTCAGTTTTTCTTTGGTGGTTTTTGCCGCTGGACCGGCTGCAAGGCCCAGATGGCTGCAAAGCCTGCCGCCGCCCCGCCGATGGCCAGCCAGTGCCGCCCGGTCTCCAGCCCCCAGAGGTTGGCTGCAAAGGGGAACGCCAGACTGCCCACGCTCTGCCCCAGAGCCAGAAAACCGTAGTTCACCCCCGCGTGGGGCAGACCGAACAGGTCGGTGGAAAGGGCAGGCAGCACCGCCGCCAGCGCCGAGTAACAGAAGGTCAGGCTGGCATACACTGCCGCCACGGCCCATCCCTGCGCAAACAGAAACACGCCGGACAGCACGAATGACGCCGCGAACAGGAGCAGATCGGTCGGGCGGCGGCCAATTTTATCACTGAGCAGGGGCATCAGCAGCCGCCCGGCCGCACTGCCCACACTGCCCAGCACCACGCTCCACAGCGCCGCGCGCTCATCCAGCCCCCGCTCCATGCCCAGCTTCAGGATGATGGGGCTGAACAGCAGCACTGCCGGAGTGGAACAGCAGACCGCCCCCGCGCAGAGCCAGTATTGCTTCGTGCCCAGCATCTGCAAGGGGGCCAGGTCGAGCGGCGGGGCGTTCCTGCCCCGGCCCTGTTCTTCCGGCCGCTGCTTTTCGGGCGGCGGGTCAACGAGCAGCAGACTGCCTGCCAGACAGACCGGAAGAGTCAATGCCCCCAGCGCCCAGAACGCGCCCCGGATGCCCTGCACCGGCCCGAAGCCCTTCAGCGCCGTCCGGACGAAGACGGTGAGGAACGCGCCGGACAGGCCCACCGCGCCCCCGATGACGCCGGTGGCCAGCCCCTTGCGGCCCTTGTACCATTTCTGGGCGCAGGACTGGATGGACGGATACAGAAACGCCGTGCCCAGCCCCGCCGGGATGCTGAACGCCCCAAAGAAAAAGCCGCCCTTCTCCCCCGGTAGCAGCGCCGCCGCAAAGAAACCGCCGCAGAGCAGGGCCGTGCCCCAGAGCGCAGCGCATCGGGGGCCTTTCCGGTCCTGCAAAAAGCCGCCGATCACGCACCCGACGCCGAACGCCGCGATCAGAAGGCCGAACGCATACCCGGCCCCCTGCTCGCTCAGGCCGTACTCGTCCATCACCGGCTGCTGGAATACGCCCCACGCGGCGGGCAGGCCCGTCAACACCTGAATGGCGGCCCCCGCCGCCAGGATGGCCCACGGATGTTTTGCAGAAAACTGCTGCATTTTTGCATCACCTCTGCCCTTAGTCTGCCCTTTTTGATTGACAAACGAGCAGATTCTTTTATAATTGTAGGTACTATGAAAAGAATAACCCTCTCAGGCGCTTCGCGCCAGCTCTCCCAAAGGGAGAGCCTCTGGCGGGCCGGTTCTGGCCCTGCTGGCTGCTCAGGCCCATCCTTCCGAAAAGCCGTGGGCCTTGCGGCAAAGGGCAGGCAGATGCTGCCCATGAGGACAAGGCTCAGCCGCGTAAGCGCCGAAGGCGACAACGTGCAGACCTGCCCGACATGCCAATGGCTCCCCCTTTGGGGGAGCTGGCACGCGAAGCGTGACTGAGAGGGTATAGAGAGAGGATCATCCATGAAAACACAGGCATTAAAGGGTATGCGGGACCTTCTTCCCGCCGAGCAGGCCCTGCGCGACTACATTCAGGGCAAAATTCTGGAGACCTACCGCGCCTCCGGCTTCGAGCGCATCTCCACCCCCATGCTGGAGGATATGGAGAATCTGGACAAATCCGACGGCGGCGACAATCTGAACCTTATCTTCAAGGTGCTCAAGCGCGGCGATAAGCTGACCAGCGCGCTGGACTCCGGCGACCCGAAGCAGCTGTCCGACATGGGGCTGCGCTACGACCTGACCCTGCCCCTGAGCCGCTTTTATGCGGCCAACAAGGACAAGCTCCCCCACCCCTTCAAGGTCATCCAGACCGACCGCGTCTTCCGCGCTGAGCGTCCCCAGAAGGGCCGTCTGCGCGAGTTCGTCCAGTGCGACATCGACATTCTGGGCGACGAATCCCCCAACGCCGAGGTCGAGCTGATCGACGTGACGGCCCGCGCCCTGCTGCGCATCGGCTTCACCGGCTTCACGGTCAACATCAACGACCGCCGCATCCTGCGCGGGATGCTGGAGAGCATGGGTTTTGCCGCCGATACGCTGGATTCCGTCTGCATCACCTTCGACAAGATGGACAAGATCGGTGCCGAGGGCGTCAAGGCCGAGCTGACCGAAAAGCAGCTGCCGGAGAACGCCATCCAGGCACTGGCCGACTTCATCGCCGCCGGTGACGTCACGCTGGATGCCGTCGCTTCCCGCTGCGCCGACCCCGCCATCGCCGACGATCTGAAGTATGTTCTCGCCACGGCCAACGCCATCGCCGACGGCCGCTTCGCTGTGGCCTACTGCCCCAGCCTCGTCCGCGGCCAGGGCTACTACACCGGTATGGTGTTTGAGATCACCTGCCCGCAGTTCAGCGGTGCTGTGGCGGGCGGCGGCCGTTACGACAACATGATCGGCAAGTTCCTGGGCACCAAGGTGCCCGCTGTCGGCTTCTCCATCGGCTTCGAGCGCGTCTGCGGCATTCTGCTGGAGCAGGGGTATCAGATCCCCGGTGCCAAGCAGAAGATCGCCCTGCTCTACGGCAAGGAGGCAGATTTCCCCGCCGTCCTCGCCAAAGCCGCCGCTCTGCGCGACAACTACGAAGTCACCATCCTGCCCCAGGGCAAGAAGCTCGGCAAACAGCTGGGTCAGCTCGAAGCTGCCGGTTTCGCCGGTGCCGCCTTCATGGACAAGGACGACGTGAAGATCTTCGCACAGCAGTAAGTTTTTACAAGGCCCCCTGCCCACCCGGCAAGGGGTCTTGTTTTTTTACCGGAGGAGCTTTATGATTCATGCCTATAAGCCCGCCTTGGCCGAGTTATGGTTCCGCGAACAGCTTCTGGCCGATGAAGCGACAATGTCCTATAACCGCGCGTGGGGCGGGACGATTGCGTTCCCGCCAGAGCGCTGGGAACGGTGGTACGCCGCATGGATGCAGGCACCTGTTTCTCAGCGGTACTACCGGTATCTTTACGACGCTGAGCTGCAAACCTTCGTCGGTGAGATTGCTTACCACTACGATGCACAGCAGCAGTTTCATCTCTGCGATGTGCTGATTTCCGCCGCTTACCGGCATCATGGTTTCGGGACGCAGGGGCTTCGTCTGCTGTGCCAAGCGGCAAAGGAAAACAACATCCCCGCACTTTACGACGACATTGCCGCAGATAACCCCTCTTACCAACTGTTTCTGAAAAATGGTTTTGAGCTTGTTTCGCAAAATGAGTCTATTGTGCTGGTGCGGCAGGTTTTGTAACCTGAATACAATAAAAACCGAGCAGCCTTTCCGTCATCGGGCGGGAAGGCTGCTCGGTTTTATTTTCTGGGTTGAGCCGTCACATCGCAAACTGGGCCGCGCAGAAGGCGGCATAGATGCAGATCATGAAGAGACTTTTTTCGCATTGGGATAGATGCGCTCCATCCGGGCATTGTCAAAGTGCGCATCCAGAACCACATCGACGGGGTTCGCCGCCTCCACGCCGCTGGTGCGGGCATCGTACCGGGCCAGCGCAAGCGCTGACACCAGCATATTCACTGCCATAAAGACGGCCAGCGCCGCTGTCATCCAGGGGCGGATGCGGGATTTCAGCTTTCTCATGCACTTTGCCACCAGCGGGTAGCCGTACCGCATCCAGGTCACCGCCGCAATGCCCCAGAAGAAGCAATACAGCAGGTTGATGCGCCCGCCGAGGTTGAACTTGAAGCCGCTGTAATCCCAGAACACGGTGCCGAACAGCAGCTCGGTGACGGCGCTGCACACATACTCATACGCACCGCCGAGGATGACGCCGAACCAGAAGATGCGGCTCTCGCTCTGGTGCTCGCTGCCCCGCAGAAGGACGGCGGCCAGCACCAGCGCCAGCCCCCACACCACGCTGAACGGGCCCCACACCAGGCTCGACCGGCTCATCCAGACACCGGCCGTGATGCGGCAGAACAGGGTCTCCACCACATCACCGAGGAAGGCCCCCACCACGAACAGCCAGACCAGGTCGGATACGCTCATCGCCTTTTCGGCGCTGGTGGTCGGCTCCGGGCGGGCCGCTGCGGGGTAGGCCCGCTGGATGCGGCGCTCGACGCGGGCGGCGATCTTCTGCTGCAGCCGGTCGGTGCCCTTGCCCAGCTCCTGCCCCAGCTGTTCCAGCCGGGGGTGTCTGGCGGCATACTGCCCCACGACCACCACCGCACCGATCTGGTCCAGCACGGCGACCGTCATGCTGACCCATACCGCGATGTGGAGCAGCAGCGGCGGCAGCCAGGCACAGAACCGCAGCAGCAGATCGTTGCCCCAGCGGACTGCTACTGCGCCCAGCACGCCCCACAGGGCAGAATATTGCAGGCAGACGTAGCCGTCCAGGTTGAATTTTTTATCGGAATAATCCCACCAGCGGCGGTGGTGCACCCGTTCCAGCAGCTTCGCCGTGACCCACTCGACCACGGTCGCGATCAGAAAACTGCCCGCGAACAGCGCGAACCAGCTGCTGCGCAGGTCGGCCAGACCCACGGCCAGCAGAACGCCCGCCGTGCCGTAGACGAAGCAAAACGGGCCGGAAGCCACACCGCGGTTGGTGAACCGGCGGCCTTTGGCGGTGGCTACGACCGTCTCCCCCACCCAGCCCAAAAACGAGTAGACCAGATAGATGACGCTGAGGGTATAGAAATTCAATTCCATCGGCTGCTGTCCTCCTGAAACAAAGTATACTCTGATTGTACCCGGTTTCGGGGCGCTTGACAAGCCCGAACCGCAAAAATGCCACCTCCGGCGCTGCGGCCGAAGATGGCATTTTGAGGTTTTGGATGTTACTGCAGGCCGGACCGGAGCGGGTTACAGCTGGCTCTTGTACAGCTCCACGATTTCTTCCACGCTGGTGTCACGCGGGTTGCCGGGGCGGCAGGCGTCGGCGTAAGCGGACTCTGCCAGGAACTGGATGTCCTCTTCCTTCAGGATGCCGTGCAGGTTGGCGGGGATGCCCACATCTGCACTCAGCTGCTTGACGGCGGCGATGGTGGCATCGGCTGCCTCGGCGTCGTTCATCTCGTCGATGCCCTGGACGCCCATGGCCTTGCCGACAGCACGGTAGCGCTCACCGGCCACGCTCTTGTTGTATTCCAGACCGACCGGCAGCAGGATGGCGCAGGCCACACCGTGCGGGGTGTCATACAGAGCGGACAGGCCGTGTGCCATGGAGTGGACGATGCCCAGACCGACGTTGGAGAAGCCCATACCGGCGATGTACTGGCCCAGAGCCATGCCCTCACGGCCTTCCGGGGTGTTCTGGACGGCACCGCGCAGGTTCTCGCTGATGAGCTTGATGGCTTCCAGATGGAACATATCGGAGATGGTGCAATGGCCCTTGGTGATGTAGCCCTCAATGGCGTGGGTCAGAGCGTCCATACCAGTGGCAGCGGTCAGGCCCTTGGGCATGGAGGACATCATATCGGGGTCCACGACGGCGATCTCCGGGATGTCGTTGGTATCGACGCAGACGAACTTGCGCTTCTTCTCGACGTCGGTGATGACGTAATTGATGGTGACTTCGGCCGCAGTACCGGCGGTGGTGGGCACAGCGATGGTGAAGACAGCGTGCTTCTTGGTGGGTGCGACACCTTCCAGAGAGCGGACATCCGCGAACTCCGGGTTGTTGATGATGATGCCGATAGCCTTTGCGGTGTCCATGGAAGAGCCGCCGCCGATGGTCACGATGCAGTCTGCCTCAGCAGCCTTGAAGGCCGCCACGCCGTCCTGCACATTGGCGATGGTGGGGTTGGGCTTGATCTCGCTGTACACAGCGTAGGCAAAGTTTGCCGCATCCAGCAGGTCGGTGACTTTCTTGGTCACGCCGAACTTGATGAGGTCGGGGTCGGAGCAGACGAACGCCTTCTTGTAGCCGCGGGCGGTCAGTTCGGGAACGATGTTCTCGATGGCGCCGTGGCCATGGTAGGAAATGGTATTCAGTACGATACGATCAGCCATAATTACGATCCTCCAAATCATTGTACCCGTTTTCAGCCGGGTCTCTCTGCCTTTTACTTTACCACATTGTTAAAAACTATGCAATGTCAAATTCTTATGATTTTTATGAATTTTTTATACATATCCCACTGTTTCTGGACAAATATGCTGTTTTTGTGCAAAAAAGCACCCTCTCAGGCAAACTCGAATAGTTTGCCTGAGAGGGTACGTCTTACCACAGCCGGATGACCTTGATGACGCCTTCGGCCTTATCGCGGGCCAGCTCCAGATGGTGCTGCAGCGCATCGGCGGCGGTGTCCCAGTTGTCGTTCAGGGCCGCATCCAGGATGTGCAGATGCTCCTCGCAGGTCTGGTCCTGATTGATCATGCTCACCTTGCCGGTCATGATGCGGAACCGGGTGTTCAGGCCGGTGATACGGTCATAGGCCGAGCGCAGGTACTTGTTGGGCAGGCTGCTCATCAGCAGCTCGTGGAAGTCATCGTCCGACTTGCAGAAGTCGTCGATGCGGTCCGGGTGGTGCATCAGTTCCTTATAGTCTTCCAGTGCCTGCCGGGGGATCAGGTTGCCGTAATTGCGCAGCGCATACGGCTCCACCAGAAGGCGCATCTCGAACATGCTGTGCACATCGTCCTCCGTGATGCCGGAGACCATCAGGCCCTTTTTGGGCAGAATGGTGATGAGACCCTCCTGCTCCAACCGGCCCAACGCATCCCGCATGGGGGTGCGGCTGATGTTGCCCATCTCCGCACAGAGCTTCTGCTCGTTGAGAAACTCATTGGGACGGTACTCACAGTTCAGGATCTTTGTTTTCAGGTACTGGTAGGCCTGGAGCTTCAAGCTCTGCTTTGCCTGCTGTTCCATCTCTTTCATCTTTCCAATCTCCTAACCGAACAGATCATTTCATTCCGATGTTCGTCTCAAACAACGCAAAGCCGCCCAAAAGGCAGCTTGTATCCCTGAAATAATCCAACTCATCTCATACGAATATTATCACACAACTTGTCAATCTTTACAAGAGTTTTTCCAAAAGATTGGGAGCTTTTCCGTTTTGCACAGATATTCTGCCGTATTTTCTCGCATTATTCACAAAGTTTTTTGTGCTTGTCACCAACTCTCCCATCTTGTTTTGCATCGAAGGATAAATTGTGGTACACTTGATGCAGAAAGGAAGGCGGATATCATGGCAGGTCGCGGCGGATACAACACCAAAACCCGGCAGCTCATCCTGGATTACCTCATCAACAACCGGCAGCACGCGGTCAGTGCGTCGAATATTCTGGAACATCTGGAGGCCGAGGGCGCCAGCCCCAACCCCACCACCGTCTACCGGTATCTCGACAAGTTGGCGGGCGAACAGCGCATCATGAAATACGTCGCCGACAAGGGCGAAAAAGCGGTGTTCCAGTATGTGGACGAAGGACGGCACTGCCGGGAGCATCTGCACCTCAAATGTGTGCAGTGCGGGCGGATCTATCACCTGGACTGCCACTTCATGGACGAGGTACGCGCCCATCTGATGGCCGAACACGGCTTTACGCTCCAGTGCGAGGGAAGCGTTTTGTACGGACTATGCCGCCGCTGTGCGCAGCAAAATGAGCAGGCTGAACAAACCGCAGAAAATTCAAATTCGGATGTTGACACGGACAAAAAGCCGTGATACAATTCAGGCAAGAAAAGCGTTGACCGGGAAAAGTAAGGTCCAACCGCTCTTTTTCAGAGAGCGCGGGCAGGTGTGAGCCGCGCAGAGAGCCGGACCCGAACGAACCCCCGTGAGCTTCCCCCTGAACCCGCGCAAGGCGGCAAGTAGGGGCAGACGTGCGCCGCTCGTTATCGCGGCAGTGCTTTCAACGGGGAGAGCGCACAAAAGTGACTGACATGCCCAGCGTGTCGGTAATTTAGGTGGCACCACGGATACGGCAGCATTCGTCCTAGCAAAATGGGATGAAGGCTGCCGTATTTTTTTATTTGAGACCGCTCCGATCCGGAGAGGCAGCATTGCGAAGCAATGACGGAGCGGTCACTTGAGAGGGGTAAGAACGATGTGTTGTGTAATGGGTTACACCGGGCACGATCTGAGTGCCGCCAAGTTCAAGGATTATCTGCTGCGCACCGTGATGCGCGGCCCGGACGACCAGCGGGTCGTGGAAGGGCCGTTCGGCCTGATGGGCTTTGGCCGGCTGGCCATCATGGGCCTGACGCCCGAAGGCATGCAGCCGTTCTACCGCGGAGCCGACTGTGTGGTCTGCAACGGCGAGCTGTACGGCTTCCGCTTTGAAAAAGAGATCCTGAAGCGCCGTGGCTACAAGTTCCAGTCCGACTGCGACTGCGAGATCCTGCTGCCGCTTTATTATGAGTACGGCCTCGACATGTTCCGCCATCTGGACGCTGAGTTCGCCCTCATTCTCTACGATTCCCGCAAGGACCGCCTCATCGCAGCCCGCGACCCCATCGGCATCCGCCCGCTGTTCTACGGCTACTCCAAGTCCAGCCACCAGATCGCATTCGCGTCCGAGATGCAGAACCTCATCGGCTGGTGCGACGACATCCGGCCCTTCCCCATTGGCAGCTACTACTGCGACGGCCGCTTCGTCCGCTATGAGGACATCGCCGATGTGCCCGCCCCCATGGAAGACGACATGGAGACCACCTTGACCAACATCCGCGAAAAGCTCATCGCCGGTGTGGAAAAGCGTCTGGACGCCGACGCACCGGTCGGCTTCCTGCTTTCGGGCGGTCTGGACTCCTCGCTGGTCTGCTCCATCGCAGCCAAAAAGCTGGGCAAGCCCATCCGCACCTTTGCCATCGGCATGGACACCGACGCCATCGACCTGAAGTATGCCCGCCAGACCGCCGACTATCTGGGCAGCGAGCATCACGAGGTCATCATCAACCGGGAGATGGTCCTCCAGAGCCTGGAAGAAGTCATCCGCCTGCTGGGCACCTGGGACATCACCACCATCCGCGCCAGCATGGGCATGTATCTGCTGTGCAAGGCCATCCACGAGCAGACCGATGTCCGCGTCCTTCTGACGGGCGAGATCTCCGATGAGCTGTTCGGCTACAAGTACACCGACTATGCCCCCACCGCCGACGCCTTCCAGCAGGAGAGCCAGAAGCGCATCCGCGAGCTTTCTATGTACGATGTCCTCCGCGCCGACCGCTGCATCTCCTCCAACAGCATCGAGGCCCGTGTGCCCTTCGGCGATCTGGACTTCGTCCGCTACGTGATGGCCATTGACCCCGAAAAGAAGCTGAACAGTTACGGCAAGGGCAAGTACCTGCTGCGCAAAGCCTTCGAGGGCGACTGGCTGCCGCCGGAGATCCTGTGGCGTGAAAAGGCCGCCTTCTCCGACGCCGTGGGCCACAGCATGGTAGACGACATCAAGGAGTATACCGAGAGCCTTTACACCGACGAGGAGTTCCAGCTCCGCCGGGCAAACTATTCGGCCCACTGCATGCCGTTCACCAAGGAGAGCCTGTTCTACCGCGAGATCTTCGAGAAATACTACCACGACCAGAGCCGCACCATCGTCGATTTCTGGATGCCCAACAAGGCATGGCCCGGCTGCAACGTCAACGATCCCTCCGCCCGTGTGCTGGCAAACTACGGCGCATCGGGGGTGTGATTTTTTATTTTTGCTCTAGATGCAACAATTTTGCATCTAGAGTTTTTTGTGCAAACAAATAAGTTCAAAGAATTTTAGCAAATTCTAACAAGATTGATTTCAAAAAACAGCGGCCGCTTTCCAATTTGGAAAACTGCCGCTGTTTTGCTTTTTCTACGTCTTGCACACCCGCCCCCAACATGATACGCACTTTGCAGAAGGAAGCGGTCCCCAGCACTTTGCTGGAACGTCAAGTCGCTTTTTGTTGTGCTAAGGCGTCCCGGAATTCCTTCCATGGGCCGCTGCGCCCGGTCAAACGGTCCGCTGTTTCCTCGCCGAAGGTGAGTTTCAGCTTTTGATAGGCTTCCCGCAGATTGACCGGCCGGGACGTGGTGTTATGTGCATCCGATGCTACCACATCAATGACACCGCTGCTCAGCCAGCGTTCCACCCGCCGCCGCTTCCAGAAGCTGCCCGGCTCCAGCACCGTGGAACCGTTCATCTGGCAGGCCACAGGATACCGGGCTTTCAGCTTTTCCAGCAGGCCCCGCGATTCCAGGCAGCGGTAGCGCTCCACATGGGCCATCAGAATGGAGTAGCCGCACACAGCCACTTCTTCCAGCCCGTTTTCCAGCTCTTTGGCGGAAGTCTGCGGTAAAAACTCCATCAGCACCCAGTCTGTACCGGCCAGCGTGGGCAGGCCGTTTTCTCTGGCCGCATCCCGCAGCATGGGGTTGTACAGCAGCTCCGCACCGGGGTACAGCCGCAATCCATACCCCTGCTGTTGACAATAGGCCTGCGCTGCATCCAGGTGGCGCTGGTAGCGCTCCTGTGGAAAGGCCTCCAGGCCCGGTGTCGCGTGGGTGGTGGCCACCAATGTGGTGATGCCGTTGGCAACAGCTGCGTCCAGCATCGCCCGCATCTGTTCTTCCGTGCGGGCTCCATCGTCCACTCCATAGACCACATGCGTATGCAGATCTAAAAACTGTTCTGTCATGGGCTCAGCTCTTCTTTTCTTCTGCCTCTTTTTCGTAGGCCTTGTAATAACTGGAATCATGCGATTTGTAATAATACTTCTTGTTGGCAAAGCCCTCGTAATCCACCTGATTGAGGATGGTGCCGAGGATGGGGCAACCCGTTTGTTCCAACTGGTTTTTTGCGTCGATCAGCTCCTGCCGGTGGACCTGATTGTAGCTCACCACCAGCAGAATGCCATCGCAGACCTTTGCGATCTCCGCAGCATCAATGACCACGCCCACCGGAGCCGCATCCACGATCACATAATCGTACTGCTCTGCCAGTCCATCCAGCAGGTTCTGAAACCGCTCAGAGCTCAGCAGCGGGATGGGATTCAGCAGTTCGTGGCCCATAGGGATAAAGTCCATGCCCGGAACGTTGGTGTTGAACAGGACTTCCTCCTTTTCGGCAATGCCGGCCAGATAGTGAGACAGGCCCTGCTTTTGGGAACCCGGCGCAAACTGCACCCCATAAACAGTGGTGATCATGCTCCGCCGCAGGTCTGTATCCACCAGGACCACCCGCTTGCCTCGCTCTGCCAGCTTCCGGCACAGCGTAAGGCTGGTAAAGCTCTTGCCCTCGGATGCGTGGGAACTGGTAAGCATGATCTTTTTGATATCCCGACCCAAAAAGGAGACATTGGTGGAAAGGGTGTTGAAGGCCTCATTGACCGGGTAGCTCAACTGGGGAAGTTTTCGAAATTCAAGTCTGTTCACAGCGTTTTCCCTCCCGGCAGCTTCAGGCCGATCTGCTTGTCTGCCCTCTGGTGTTTTGGCTCATCGCTCTTTTCCAGCGGGATCACCGCCATCGTCACCAGCCCGGTGTATTTCTTGATGTCCTCCGCCGTCTTGTAGGTGTCATCCAGCAATGTCATCACAACAACGACGCCTGCACTGACCACAAAGCCCAGCAATGCTCCCAGCAGGATGCTTTTGGTCTTGTTCGGGCTGACCGGCTCCGTCGGAACCAGTGCTGTGGACATGATAGAGATCTTGTCCGTTGCCATCTTTTTGGCAATGTAGTCCTGCACCACGGTAACATACTCATTGGCGATGTCTGCTGCTTCCTGCGCAGACTCCGACGTCACGGTGATCTCCACCATCCGGGTGTTGGAGGCATTGGTCACAGAGAGCATCTTATCCAGCTGGCTGTAGGTATAGGGCAGGTCCAGGTTGGAGATCACCTTCTCCTGCACCTCCCACATATGAAAGACTTGGATATAGTCATCGGTCAGGGCCGTGCCGATCTGGAGATCGGAGATGTTGATGTCCGAGTCTTTCTGGCTGATGACGTAAATGGTAGACGACGCCTGATACTTGGGCGTCACAAAAAACAGCACCCCAATGGCTGCGATCAGGGCGCAGGCCACGGTTGCTGCTGCAAGCTGCTTCCATTTACTCAGCAGCGCATAAAACAGCTCCAGGAGGTCAATGGTCTCCTCGTCTCCATTGCCGGGCTGGGGCGAATTCACCTTATTGGGGGGTGGCATTTGGTATTCTGACATAGTTTTGTTCTCCCTTTGATTTATTCTGAAGCAGAAAGAAAGCAGTGGCAGCAAATGCCACTGCCTTCTGTAAACCTACAAAAGGTACTTTCTCAAACTCAGACCTTTGCAGTCTTCTTGGTCGCGACCACGGAACGCCTCCTGACGTTCCATGCGGCTGGCGTTGGTCCTATCTCCGACCGTCATCCGGCTGCGGACAAAGGTCTCGGCCTGGTCCCCATGCAGCGTCAGGGTCGTGCTCTTGGTCATTGCAGGGTCTATGGAGGAGAAATCATCCTCCAATGTCACGGTGACACCGCCTGCCAGATCGTTCAGCTCCGAGATGCCATCCATGTTCATGGCCACGTAAAAATCAATGGACTCTCCCAGCAGAAGACCTTCCACTGCCTCACGGGCATACTCGCAGCTTTCCTCCTTGCCATCGCCGAAGCCATGCGCAAGGCTGATCTGCATTTCTTTGGTGCCGATGGGGCTGCCAAGGTAGCCCAGCACGGTGCATTCTGTCATGGTATCCCGGTCGATCTTCAACTGACGGATGACCTGGCGTTCCGGATCGATGACGATCAGCCGCTGGAAATCTCCCTGGCCGCCCTGGTAAGCACCCTCGCTCTCCACAGCACTGTCATGGTCTACGCCCATCACGAGGATGGAGGTCAGCCCCTCCCGGCGCTGGTATGTGACGCCGTTGTATTCCTGCGTTTCCACCGCTTCCGTCTGGGTCAGATCCCCGCGTGCTTCTTCAACGCTCCTGGTCTCCAGCCAGCGTCCCCCTGCATACAGGATCACACCCAGCAGAAGGATGCCTGCCGCAATGACCAGGATCAGCCACTTTGCTTTTCCTGCCTGGTCATATCGTTTCAAAAAGTTTTTCCCCTCCTCAGGGTACAATGACATCCGAGGTATAAAGCCTCTCTCATAAGATACCATCTTTTATAGCCGTCTGTCAATGTTTTCCTCTATGTTTTTTCACTTTTATCCCCCCCCCCGCAAAAATATGAAACGCATACAAAAATCGTTTTCTTTATGATTTATATCCATCATTCTGAGTTTTTTTTGCATCGGGAGATCCTTATGAAATGCTGTTTCTGGCACAACAAAGGAGCACCCCCGCACGAAGTAGCTTCTGTGCGGAGACGCTCCTTGTTATTCCCTTATTTGTTGCTCAGGCATCCGAGCGGGAGAAGGCATTCTTCATAGTGCAGCTCAGTTCAAAGAGGACCTTGTCCAGCGTATCGGCGGCGCGGGCCTTCAGCTCTCTGGCGATGGCCTCGTTGGCCTCCGTGCGCAGGGCGGCACGGCGGGCCGGGTCGGCCTCCTGGGCCTGTTTTTCGTCGTAGGCGTTCAACAGAGCGCGTGTGGCGGAGAGGACGCCTTCCTCGTAGCGCTCGACATGGAAGATGGACTTGCCGTAAGCGGCATCGGCCATGGCGGCGATCATCCGGCTGACCCAGTAAAAGCTCTCGGTGGAGACTTCGCCGGTGGTGCAGGCGAGGTAGGCCGGGGTGGTGTCCACATTGGCATAGAACGGCACCATCGTATTGAAGGCATTGGACGCATAGGCGATCCACTCCACCGTGCGGAACTCCTCCGGCAGATCCGGGCGCATCTGGGTCAGCGCCATGAAGCTGTTGCGGTTGATGCCGATCGTACGGTAGGCACCCTTGCTCTTCGGGTCGCCATAGGCGGCATACGGGTCATACGGAGTGCCCTGATAGTGCGAAGACAGCAGGTATTTCACGTCTTCCGGTGTGATCTTCCGCTCCGGGACCATACACCAGGGCAGGTCGTCCGAATGCGGGGTATAGTCTGCATCGGGGCCTTCCCAGACCCAGGTGTTGGGGTTCAGATGCCGCAGCATGAACCAGGCGCGCGGTGTGTTATACACATGATCGGCGTCGTCATGGCTGCCGAAGGCATCGCGCGGGTTGAAGCTGCCGTCCAGCGAGAGGTCGAGGTGGTGCTTGTCCACAAAGGCCTTCAGGTCCTCCGAGCACATGTAGTTTTCCTGTGCGCCGCAGGCGTCGGCAAAGTCGAAGCTGTCGATGCCGAGCTGGTTGGGCATCACGACATAGCTGTCGTCCGGCACACGGCGGGCCATCCAGTGGTGGCCGCCGATGGTCTCCAGCCACCAGATCTCGTTCACATCCTGAAACGCGATGCCGTTCATCTCATAGGTGCCGTACGTCCGGAGCAGCTCGCCCAGGCGCACCACGCCCTCGCGGGCCGAGCGGATATAGGGCAGCACGAGGCAGACGATGTCCTCCTCGCCAATGCCACCGGGCACTTCCGGCCGTTTCCCTTTGGCGGGCTGGTACACCACCAACGGGTCTGCCCCCAGAACGCGCGGGTTGGACGTGATGGTCTCGGTGGCCGTCATGCCCACATGGGCCGCATTGACACCCGCTGCCGCCCAGATGCCCTCGCCTTCCACCGCGTTGGGCATGGCCGTCATCCGCAGCGCATGGCCGGGCAGCGGCACCTCCACATGGGAGATCACCGACCGATAGACGGCCGGGTGCTCCTCCGGCTGCACGACCACGAACTTTTTGGCCGTGAAATGCCCCGAACCCGAATCGTCGTTGCGGGCGACCATGGTGGAGCCATCGTATGATGCGTTTTTGCCGACTAAAATTGTAGTACAAGCCATTGCTCTGTCCTCCGAAATTGTTTCCTTATCTTTTCGGTTTGCCGAGGCTATTGTAAGCCTTTTTTGGGGAAAAGGCAAGATTTTTTGAGAAGGGAGCGTGGAAGTACGATTTATGGGATACAACAGAATTTATACTGAAATTATAGGAAGGATGCCAATTGACAACAACTTCCATTTCTCGTATGGTAACGGTATCCTATCGTTCAGGAGGGATTTCTTATGAAGCTGCTCGCGCACATCAATGATGACAAGACCCGCACACAGACCATCGAAGAACACCTGACCAGCACGGCTGCACTGGCCGGAAACTTTGCCGCAGCGTTTGGCGCACAAGCAGAAGCAGCGTATACCGCCCTGCTTCATGACATCGGAAAATATAGCGCTGGTTTCCAGCAACGCTTGCAGGGCGGCCCGCCCGTTGACCACTCCACTGCTGGAGCCAAAGCCGCGATCCAAGACGGAAACATTCCCGCCGCGCTGGCCATTGCCGGACATCACAGTGGCATCCCCGACCTCGGAAATCCGCATGATACTGCCGACGAAAGCACATTGGTCGGCCGCTCCAAGCGGCGGATCGAAGATTGCTCCCAGTGGAAACAGGAGATCTCCCCTGCCAAAGCCGCTCTGCCGCCGTGGCTGCTCCGCCAGCCGGACAACCTGACCATGGCCTTTTTCACCCGGATGCTCTACTCCAGCCTGGTCGATGCCGATTTCATCGACACCGAGACCTTCATGGACGGTAAAGCAGCCCCGCGCGGGATGGGGGAACCACTTTCCGCTCTGCTGGAAAAAGTCCGGGCACAGGCCAAACGCTACCTTGACAGCCCTGCCGCTTCCCCTGTCGCGCAGGAGCGGAACAAAGTACTGCGGGCCTGCATGGAACAGGGTGCTCATGCGCCACAGGGGCTTTATACGCTCACAGTTCCCACAGGCGGCGGCAAAACCTTCGCGTCCCTCGCCTTTGCGCTGGAACATGCTGTGGCACAAGAGCCGCAGATGGAGCGCATCATTTACGTCATCCCCTACACTTCCATCATCGACCAGACGGCGCAGACGTTCGCAGATCTTCTGGGAGAATACAATGTGCTGGCCCACTTTTCCGGTGTAGACTACAAGCTGACCGAAAAAGACGACCTGACACCTGCTCAGTACCGGAAACTGCTTTCCAGCGAAAACTGGGACGCTCCCATCGTGGTGACGACCGCTGTGCAGTTCTTCGAATCCCTCTACGCCAACCGCAGCAGCCGGTGCCGCAAACTGCACAACATTGCCAACAGTGTCATTCTTTTTGATGAAGCACAGACGTTCCCTACCGATTACCTGAAGCCCTGCGTTTCCGCCATCGCACAGCTGGTCCAGCACTACCACACTACCGCCGTTCTCTGCACCGCAACGCAGCCCGCCTTGACGCCGCTGCTTCAGGAGCTTGCCCCTGGCCTGACCGCAAAAGAACTCAGCCCCGACCCGGCTCACCTCTATGAAGTCCTTCGCCGCGTGACCCGGCAAGATCTGGGCACCCTCTCCGCTGAGGCCCTCTGCGCACAGCTTTCGTCTGCCGAACAGGTGCTCTGTGTGGTCAACCGGCGCAAGACCGCCCAGGATCTGTTTGCACAGCTCCCCGCCGAAGGCAGCTACTGCCTGACCACCTTCCTCTGTGCCGCTGACCGCCGCCGACAGTTGGACGAGATCCGCCAACGGCTCAAGGCGGGGCTTCCCTGCCGGGTCGTCTCCACCTCCTTGATCGAAGCAGGCGTCGATGTGGACTTTCCGCTCGCCTACCGTGAAGCCGGCGGGCTGGATTCCCTGCTCCAGACCGCCGGGCGCTGCAACCGGGAGGGCAGACGCGACCCGAAAAAAAGCATCGTTGCTTCTTTCCAGCTGGAAGGTCTGGCACCGCTCCCCATGCTTTCGCAGAATGTCAACGCCATGAATGCCACCGAGCGGGCCTACGACCTGCTCGACACACCGGACGCCATTCACAGCTATTTTGAATCCTTCTATCGCACCCGTGCAACGCTTGACAAACAGAACATTCTGGACGCTTTTCAGCATGGTATCAAGGGATGTCAGTTTCCCTTTGCACAGGTTGCCGGAAAGTTCCACCTCATTGATAACCACACTTACACGATCTATCTTCCCATTGAGGAAGGTGCCGACCTCTGCGCATCGCTTCGCGGCGGACACATCAGCCGTGCTCAGCTCCGCCGCCTGGGCATTTACAGCGTAGAATGCTATGAAAAGCAGTTCCGTTCGCTGGACGCCGCCGGTGCATTGGAACGTTCTCCGGATTTCCCCGATGATTCCGCCGTCCTCGCTGATCCAGACTTGTACAGCCGCAGGACCGGCCTTTCGATGGAGATCGAAGAAGGCAGGGCGATCATCCTCTGAAAAGGAAAAAGCAGCAGAGCACACGACTCCACTGCTTTTCCCCCATTGCTTGAAACAACATCCAACAATTTCAATCCACATTCGTTTTTCTCCGAATGACTCCTTTATTATAGGTTGAATTTGGATTTTATACAAGTAGCATCTTGCATTTCGCAAAAAGTGTGTTATACTAGAGCCACAAGGAGCTTTTTGAAATAACATACAACAGAAGTTAACAGCAAAGAGGTGGTTGCAATGGGCAAATTCGATGTTCGCCTGAAAGTCCGACAACCGTTTGAAAGGAGGTGATGCGCATGTCCATGCGCATTGAAGTTTGGGGACCCTATGGATGCTTCTCCCGGCCCGAAATGAAGACCGAACGTGTCAGTTACGACATCATCACGCCGTCGGCCGCAAGAGGGCTCGTTGAAGCGATCTACTGGCACCCTGGCCTGAAGTACCACATTGACCGCATCTACTTATTGAGTCCCATCCAGTTCACCAACATCCGGCGAAACGAGGTCCGCTCCACCCTGCTGGCTTCCGCAGCACTGTCTGCCGCCAAAGGAGGAACGCCGCCGGTGCTCTACACCAGCCAGGACATCCAGCAGCGCGCCGCTATGGTCCTGCAGGACGTCCACTATGTCATCGAGTGTCACTTCACCATGACCGACAAGGCAGCCCCCGGCGACAACCCCGGAAAATTCCAGGATATCCTTCGCCGCCGTTTGAGCAAAGGCCAGTGCTATCATCAGCCCTGCTTTGGCTGCCGCGAGTTCCCTGCCAACTTCCGGGAGTGGCCCGGCGGCGACATTCCCGCACTGGAAGAAGCCACGCAAGACCTCGGATTCATGCTGTATGATCTGGATTATTCCGACCCGGCCAACATCCGCTCGCAGTTCTTCCGGGCAAAGCTGGTCAACGGGGTGATGGATTGCCGGGATGTGGAGGTGTTCACATGATCTTACAGGCATTGACTGCTTATTATGAGCAGCTGCTCCGCACCGGACAGATCTCAGCCCCCGGCTGGGAGAATCAGTTCAAGGTCAGCTACTGGCTCCGCATCAACGCGGAAGGCCAGCTCATCGACCTCGTGGACTGCCGCCAGATGGTTCCGCGCGGCAAAAAAGAAGTGCTCGCCCCACGGGAAATGGCAGTTCCTGCCCATGTCAAACGAGCTTCCGGCATTGCTGCAAATTTTCTGTGCGACAATTCCACCTATCTGCTGGGTGCAGACGAAAAAGGCAAGCCGGAGCGCTCCATCCAGTGCTTCGAAGCCTGTGCAAAGCTGCACCATGCCATTCTGGACGGGGTAGATTCCCCTGCGGCCAGAGCGATCCTTGCGTTTTTTGACCATTGGAAGCCCGAAGAAGCATCGGCCCACCCGTTACTGGCTGACCGCTGGAAGGATATCACCGGAAACGCCAACCTTCTGTTCGACTATGAAGGGCCGGAGGGCAGCATCCTGTCCACTGAAGATGAAGCGATCCGAGCGGCATGGCAGCAGCACTACAGCAGCGCTTCGCCCGACACTCCGCTGGTCCAGTGTCTCGTGACCGGCCAGCAGGCCCCAGCCGCCCGGCTGCATCCTTCCATCAAGGGTGTTCCCGGCGCACAGAGCTCCGGAGCCGCGCTCGTTTCCTTCAACGCCCCGGCATTTTGTTCCTATGGGCACGAGCAGGGCGAGAATGCCCCCGTCAGCGAATATGCCGCCTTTGCTTACACCACTGCATTGAACACGCTGCTGGCCGACCGGGATCATTGCCGTATCCTCGGCGATACCGCTGTGGTCTGCTGGGCCGAAAACGCATCCCCCAGCTATTCCTCCCTCGGCATGATGGCCCTGTTCGGCATCCCGGAAAACCATGGTCTCACCGAGGACGACCTGAGCAAAGCACTGGAGAACCTTGCCAAAGGGCAGCCCTGCAGCTGGATGGACGAAGATCTGCAGCCCGGCCAGCACTTTTATGTACTGGGGCTCTCACCCAACGCGGCACGTATTTCGGTACGGTTCTTTCTGCGTGACACCTTCCAGGTGTTTGCACAGCGGCTGCAGCGGTATGCAGAGGATATCACTGTGATCCACCCCGCTTTTGACAAGCGTGAGACCCTCTCCGTCTGGTCGCTGGTCCAGGAGACTGTCAACCAGAACTCGCGTGATAAAAAGCCTTCGCCGCAGCTTGCAGGTGATGTTCTGCGCTCTATTCTGACGGGCACCCCCTATCCAGCTACACTTCTGAATGGAGCGGAACTGCGGATACGCGCCGAACAAACGATCACACGCGGCCGGGCGGCCATCATCCGGGCTTATTACCGCCGCCATCCCCATCCACAGGTTCCAAAGGAGGTTTTGGATATGCCTGAATTGAATGTAGCATGCAACAATATCCCCTATACTCTTGGCCGGATGTTCTCGCTATACGAACAGATCCAGCTGGCTGCGGCCAAGGCAAATTCTTCCAACATCAATGCCACCATCAAGGACCGCTATTTCAATGCGGCTTCTTCGAATCCCAGCCAGGTCTTCAACCTTCTGGGCAAACTTTCCGTCAGCCACCTGCGGGTCCTGCGCCGCAGCAATCCAAAGTTGGCCGGTTCTCTGCAAGGCCAGTTGGAAGAACTTTCCATCCGCGTCGGCACATCCTATCCCCCCCATCTTGACCCCGCCAGCCAGGGTTCGTTCCAGTTGGGTTATTACTATCAGAATCAGGCCCGCTTCCAGAAGAAAGCCCCCGCTGATTCCACTGAGAATGTTTGAATTATAAGGAGGAACTGACATGTCTGAGCCTATCAAAAACCGCTATGATTTTGTGATCCTGTTCGATGTTGAAAACGGCAACCCAAACGGTGACCCCGACGCAGGCAACATGCCCCGCATCGACCCGGAAACCGGCTACGGTCTCGTGACCGATGTCTGCCTGAAGCGGAAGATTCGCAACTATGTGGAGACGGTCAAGGAAAATGACGAAAATTACCGCATTTACATCAAGGATACCGTCCCTCTGAACCGCAGCGACGCCGACGCCATCAAAGCTCTTGGCATCAGCGAGGACCTCAAGGCCGCCAAGAAGAGTGACCCGGACATTGACCGCCGTCTGCGCAATTACATGTGTGAGCACTACTACGATATCCGCACCTTTGGTGCTGTTATGACCACGTTTGTCAAAGGCGCGCTCAACTGCGGTCAGGTCCGCGGCCCGGTCCAGCTGAGCTTTGCGCGTTCAGTAGACACCATCATCCCGCAGGAAGTCACGATCACCCGCGTTGCCATCACCACGGAGGCCGATGCGGAGAAAAAGGGCACCGAAATGGGCCGCAAGTACATCGTCCCCTATGCCCTCTACCGTGCAGAAGGTTATGTTTCCGCCAATCTCGCCCGCAAGACCACCGGCTTCTCGGAAGATGACCTGCAGCTGCTGTGGGAGGCCATCCTGAACATGTTCGAAAACGATCACAGCGCTGCGCGCGGTAAAATGGCCGTGCGGGAGCTCATCGTCTTCAAGCATTCTTCGGAGCTTGGCAACGCCCCCGCATACAAGCTGTTCGATGCCGTGACCGTCCAACGCAGAGACCCCACCACCCCGGCGCGCAGCTACCACGATTACACTGTCACCGTATCCGACGCCCTTCCGGAAGGAGTCACCTGCGAGAGGATGTCCTGATGTCCGCCCCGGACGATTACCTGTTGATGTCCGGCATCCAGCATTTTTGCTTCTGCCGCCGTCAGTGGGCGCTCATCCACCTCGAACAGCAATGGTCTGAGAACCTTCGCACTGCAGAGGGGCGGCTGGAGCACACCCGCTGCCATGATACCGCGCAGACCGAGCGGCGGGGCGATCTGCTCATCACGCGGGGGATGAAGGTCGTCAGCCACCGCCTGCGGCTCAGCGGAGACTGCGACGTTGTGGAATTCCGGGCGGACCCGGAGGGCATCCCGCTGCAGCACACCGAAGGCCGCTGGCGGCCCATGCCGGTGGAGTACAAACACGGCCGCGCCAAGGAGAACGACGCCGACCGGCTGCAGCTCTGCGCGCAGGCCATGGCTCTGGAAGAGATGCTGGCCTGTGATATCCCGCAGGCCGCGCTCTTCTACGAGGAAACACGACGGCGGGAACTCGTCCCGCTGACGGACGCGCTGCGCCAAAAAACGCAGGCCATGGCCGACGAGATGAACCAGTATTTCGCCCGCGGCTACACGCCAAAAGTCAAGCCGGGAACCTTCTGCAACGCCTGCTCCCTCAAAGAGCTTTGCCTGCCCGCACTGTACAAACGCGCCGACCCCAGGGCCTACCTGAAAGCCTATCTGGACGAAGTGCAAGCGGAGGACACGCCATGAGACAGCTATTGACCCAGCTTTACGTCACTTCGGAAGACGCCTATCTTTCGCTCGACGGCGAAAATGTCGTGGTCAGCCGCCAGAAGACCGAGATCGGGCGGGTCCCGCTCCACACGCTGGAAGGGATCGTCTGCTTCAGCCGCTCCGGTGCAAGCCCGGCACTCATGGGCAAATGCGCGGCCAAGGGCATCGACCTCTGCTTTTTCAGCCCCTACGGCCAGTTTTTGGCGCGCACCGTCGGCGAAGAGCGCGGCAATGTCCTGCTGCGGCAGACCCAGTACCGCATCTCCGACAGCGAAGCGCTGAGCTGCCGCTATGCGCGGTACTTCATCCTTGGCAAAGTTTACAACGCCCGCTGGGTACTGGAACGCGCCACCCGCGACCACCCGCAGCGCGTACCCGTAGAGGAATTCAAACGCACGAGTGCCCAGCTTGCGGCGGCGCTCCCGCTCATCGAACAGTGTGACGACCTCGACCAGCTGCGCGGTCTGGAAGGGGAAGCCGCGCAGCGCTACTTTGACTGCTTCGACTCCCTCATTTTACAGCAGCATGAAGCGTTTCCGTTCGTGTCCCGAAACCGTCGGCCTCCGCTGGACAATGTGAACGCGCTGCTCTCCTTTGCCTATTCTCTGCTGGCCCGCGACTGCGCTTCCGCACTGAGCAGCGTCGGGCTGGACCCGTATGTCGGCTTCCTGCACCGCGCCCGTCCCGGACGCCGCAGTCTGGCGCTGGACCTTATGGAAGAGCTTCGCGCCGTTTCCGCAGACCGGTTCGTGCTGTCCTGCATCAACCAGAAGCTGCTGACAGCGAAGCACTTCCAGAAACAGGAAAATGGTGCTGTCCTCCTGACCGACGATGGCCGCCGCGCGTTTCTCAAAGCCTGGCAGACCAAAAAGCAGGAGCAGATCACCCATCCCTTCCTGAAAGAAAAACTGCCCTGGGGACTGGTGCCTTACGTGCAGGCGCTCCTTCTGGCGCGGACTCTGCGCGGTGATCTGGAACTGTATCCGCCATTCTTCTGGAAGTGAGGTTCGTCTATGCTGGTCCTGATCACCTACGATGTCAACACCGAGACCGCTGCTGGGCGCAAACGCCTGCGCAAAGTCGCCAAAAAGTGCGTGGACCACGGGCAGCGGGTGCAGAATTCTGTCTTCGAGTGCCTGCTGGACGCCGCGCAGTTTGCTGTTCTGAAGTCCGAGCTTTCCGCCCTCATCGACCCCGATCTGGACAGTCTGCGGTTTTATCAACTGGGCAACAACTATAAGACCAAGGTCGAGCACATCGGGGTTCATCCCCTGTTTGAATCCGGGGACGTGCTGATCTTTTAGCCCTCTCCCTCGGTGCGAATGGAAAGTGCTCATCCTTTTTCCGTCTCCTTCGCACCATGTTTTCAAGGCATTCTGTGCAGATCGCGGCTCTTTTTTCGGATGTTTTTGGACAAGCTCTTCCAAATCTGTGCAGATCGTTTTATAATGAAACAAAAGCGGAGATGTTTTTCTCCGTTTTTGCTGTCGCCCTCCTCGCGGAGGGCGTGGATAGAAATCTGAAGAATCTGGCAGCGGACAATGCTGCTTCTGGGTCGCCCTCCTCGCGGAGGGCGTGGATAGAAATTGGCCGCCGTGTTCCGAAGTTCAGCATCGATCAGGTCGCCCTCCTCGCGGAGGGCGTGGATAGAAATAACCATCCGGCTGCGGGTGGCCTCTGTGATAATTGTCGCCCTCCTCGCGGAGGGCGTGGATAGAAATAATTCTGTGAGCTTCCAGCTTTTCCGGGAGCAGAGTCGCCCTCCTCGCGGAGGGCGTGGATAGAAATACAGATACCTATTACCTGAAATACAGATTTTCGGGTCGCCCTCCTCGCGGAGGGCGTGGATAGAAATGATTTATAAAACGCATAATTGTAAACTGGCTTATAGTCGCCCTCCTCGCGGAGGGCGTGGATAGAAATGCCAAAAACTAGAATTATCTTGATTAACTATTGCGTCGCCCTCCTCGCGGAGGGCGTGGATAGAAATAAAGTGTCACCCGCCACATATCGTACTGGCCAAGGTCGCCCTCCTCGCGGAGGGCGTGGATAGAAATAACAACGCAATGGGGACCGCCGAAACAAAAATGCAGTCGCCCTCCTCGCGGAGGGCGTGGATAGAAATCGACCCTCTGAAAGCCGATGACCAACATCTGCACGGTCGCCCTCCTCGCGGAGGGCGTGGATAGAAATTTGATGCGCTGGCTCTCGTCGCAGATTATCAGGTCGGGTCGCCCTCCTCGCGGAGGGCGTGGATAGAAATCGCTCGCCTGCGGGTGGTGTGCTATGTCCGCGTCAGGTCGCCCTCCTCGCGGAGGGCGTGGATAGAAATCTCGAAGCCCAGCAGGCGGCTCTTACCCGGAAAGTCGCCCTCCTCGCGGAGGGCGTGGATAGAAATCGCATCCGGCTGAACAACGGCGAAGCCTTTGAGGAGTCGCCCTCCTCGCGGAGGGCGTGGATAGAAATACGGTGGTGTCATCCCCGTCATACAGCATGGAATCGTCGCCCTCCTCGCGGAGGGCGTGGATAGAAATATCTTCTGTCAGGCCGGAACCGTCTTCGTGCTCATGTCGCCCTCCTCGCGGAGGGCGTGGATAGAAATCTCTTCCCGCTGATCTTCCGGAAAATTGGACATGTCGCCCTCCTCGCGGAGGGCGTGGATAGAAATATCCGCTGGGCCATATCGCAGGCAATGGCGCAGGTCGCCCTCCTCGCGGAGGGCGTGGATAGAAATATCAAGTAATCGAAAAATCGTGGCCACGATTTGAAAGTCGCCCTCCTCGCGGAGGGCGTGGATAGAAATGCCGAGCCCCGGTTGCAGGGTGGAGAGATCGTCACGTCGCCCTCCTCGCGGAGGGCGTGGATAGAAATAACGAGATGGAGAAGAAGCTGAACGCTCCGCAGAGTCGCCCTCCTCGCGGAGGGCGTGGATAGAAATCGCACGATGCGCTACGGCGAAACCACACAGGAAATGTCGCCCTCCTCGCGGAGGGCGTGGATAGAAATTGCTGGGCATGAAAGCCCTTGACCTTGCCGAGGCGGGTCGCCCTCCTCGCGGAGGGCGTGGATAGAAATAGCGGCACGGGCGCTCTGGCTGCAAACGTCGGCACGTCGCCCTCCTCGCGGAGGGCGTGGATAGAAATACCGATACGATGGGGCTGGTCTCCCAGCTTGGCACGTCGCCCTCCTCGCGGAGGGCGTGGATAGAAATTACGGTGACCCACGCACAAAGAAAAACAGTGCCCGGTCGCCCTCCTCGCGGAGGGCGTGGATAGAAATCAGCAGCTTTTCCACCGCTCAGATGACGGCCTTTAGTCGCCCTCCTCGCGGAGGGCGTGGATAGAAATATAATTGCCTCCTTTTTTACCGATTCGACACGATGTCGCCCTCCTCGCGGAGGGCGTGGATAGAAATCTCCATTGTTTTGTTTCCCTTACCGTGATTTAATTGTCGCCCTCCTCGCGGAGGGCGTGGATAGAAATAATGCTTTTCAGCCGGTAGCCTACCGCCGTCCGGCGTCGCCCTCCTCGCGGAGGGCGTGGATAGAAATTCGTGTCCGGCTATCAGGCTGCAGCGCTGGAAAACGTCGCCCTCCTCGCGGAGGGCGTGGATAGAAATATCGACAACCTGGGCAGTATTTTTGACAGCAACGGTCGCCCTCCTCGCGGAGGGCGTGGATAGAAATACGGCTGCGTCGCTGAGCGAGGCCATCACAAAACGTCGCCCTCCTCGCGGAGGGCGTGGATAGAAATGCCCATCGCATACGGCGGTGGGATAGCATAACGCGTCGCCCTCCTCGCGGAGGGCGTGGATAGAAATTGACCACTGTGATGTCCCAGCAGACCGATACCATCGTCGCCCTCCTCGCGGAGGGCGTGGATAGAAATTTCCTCAAGGCGGTCACGTTCCGGCTCACGGTCGTCGCCCTCCTCGCGGAGGGCGTGGATAGAAATTGTCGGCTTGCCACGGCGCGGCTCTATCTCTTGCCGTCGCCCTCCTCGCGGAGGGCGTGGATAGAAATTGTCGGCTTGCCACGGCGCGGCTCTATCTCTTGCCGTCGCCCTCCTCGCGGAGGGCGTGGATAGAAATACGTCTGCCGCCATCCACGCCGATCACGTCCTCAAGTCGCCCTCCTCGCGGAGGGCGTGGATAGAAATTCCGTTTGATGTGATTACACACAGCCCCATCATGTCGCCCTCCTCGCGGAGGGCGTGGATAGAAATGCCAATGATACGCTGACCATCAACATCCCTGCTGGGTCGCCCTCCTCGCGGAGGGCGTGGATAGAAATCTTTTTGCACGATTTGTGGTATAATCATCTCAACGTCGCCCTCCTCGCGGAGGGCGAATTGATAGAATATACCTATAAAACT
>ERZ791887.549-NODE-549-length-34859-cov-3.151592_pt1 | contig 34859 bp, 19 predicted proteins | sample MGYA00510157_ERZ791887 | MGnify/ENA primary metagenome ERZ791887 (study PRJEB30046, sample SAMN00792112) | human gut metagenome | study: EMG produced TPA metagenomics assembly of the A metagenome-wide association study of gut microbiota in type 2... | reverse complement strand
ACCTATTGAAAACAGCTCTAAGCGCTTAGCTTTTTCTTTTTACCTGTGCAAATATAGAAATATGTTTTATAACACAAAAACGAAAAAGAAAGAAAGTACTGTTTAGATGACTATTTTTTGATATAGATCAATTATATGATGTTATTTTGATTGTTTGAGGTCTTTTTTGTAATATGAATGTAATATGGTTATCGTACACGGTCGATCAGAATGATAGTGGATGCTTTGCGTGGAATGTATAATAGGCTATCGGGCGGACATGAGTAAATTCAGCTCCTGGCTGATTTCTTCAACAATTTCCCGGGTGGCAAGTGACAGACATTCTGCCATATCATCCAGGCAGCCTTGATTGGCGGCATAGGAATCTTCATAGCTCCGATCTCTGCGAGACTGCTTATGCTTGACATTGTAGGTTTTGTCTAGCAAGCAATTGCCATGGTGCGAAAAACGTATAGAAATGGAAAGTTGAGTTTGTGCCGGGCGGTAACGAGCGCTTTGCAAGGTTATGTAACCACCTTCGAACCAAATAAATCCGCTTTCATTTAAAACAACACCACCAATTGTTTCATTCTGCCTGACTTTTACCTCCAGGCGGTAAACAGAGTCAGCGGGAACTTGATTGTCTTTGTTATCTATTAATTGGAAGCAGGTACTACTATTACATTCGGTTAATAATGCATCCGTGAGGAATTCACGATAAAGTTGGCTGAGAGAATGCTCACCCAGCCGTGTGCGGAAGCGATCCTGTTGTCTATTAAAGATAATCAGTGGAATGAAGAAACCACCTTTCCGCTTGATAGTGCTGTAATAATCAGTGTTGGAGTAATCTATAAAATCCAGATAGATGCTGTCTTTGACTTTGCCGGTATATTCTTGCGAAATAAGCTCATAGAAAAGATTGCTACGCATGCCATTCAATTCTTTCTGCATGCTGCGCGAACTTCGGCAGGAACAGAAAGACACGGCTATTAACAAGAGAAGAATATAATGCTTCATGGTATAATCTTATTGAGTATATGGTGGTAAGTTTTCATTGTCAATAATCTCATCAGGCAGCTGCATTGTCATTCTTGTTTCCGAACTGATTCCTACAAATCCGAGACCGCCTTTTACATTGCTTGGTATGATAACAGGTTCCATGAGTGCTTCCTCATAGTTGTCTGATTCCAGATAGTTTAAAGCTTTCAGATAGCGAAATTCTGCTTCACTGATACTGAGCAGGCGGACAGTGATGCTTTTGGAGCGGCGAGTGACGTTATAAAGTCCTGAATAATCATTATTATAAAGCTGGGTGTAAACTTTCAGTGTACAGGTACTGCCGGAAAAGCGTCCATCTGTGAAAACATTGTATTTGTTTTCAATGTAACTACCGAACGGATCATCTTCGTAATCTTCACTATTACTGGGCTTTCCATCTGTTAATATGATATCTTCCCGATTTATCAAATCTGTATACCGTGAGTAGACAATGGTGTCTTTATAGTTGTTATATTGCCCGTAAACGGTGATGTCATTTCGTATGTCCAGCCGATAATGATTCTTTTCATTGGGACGATCTTGCAAGGTGATTTTAAATTGGCGGTAAGTATTCCAACCATTGTATTCTTTGAGTCTGGCGAGGCATGTATCCACCTGAATCGTATTTACAGGGTAAGGGACAGTCACTTCTGCTGTTGCATGGTATTTCCCGTTTTCTGCTATAGCTTCCAGACGAATGTTATCTCCAGGATTCAGAGTCGTGGTGATACGATACTTCTTTCGCTTTGCAATTTCAGGAAGATTATTGAGAGGTGCGTCTGGATCATAAACTACATCCAGACTACCGATAGGCTTCAATGGAGGTAGTTCTTCGGGAGTTTCGGCAAGTTGTCCATTGATGTAAAGAGTAAGGCTGGCAGTTTCAACATGTGAGATACCCTCTATACCACTTACACTAAGAAAGACGAAATTCTCATGCTCACCGGCATCGAGAAGGGCATTCATAATGAGTTGCGGTTCACGATATGGTGGGGTGTAGGGGATCTCATTCTCACAAGAGGCGAAGAGATTGATACCTACATATATAATAAGGTATAAGAAAAATTTTCTTGTTTTCATTTTCGTCTGAATTTATAGTATAACTGTTCTTCTTAAAATTTATAAGTATAGGTAACAGATGGAATGATTGGCAATAAAGTCAGCTTTTTGATAACAATTTTTGTTTTGTCATAAGCTTCGTACATATTCCCATCATCACTCTGGTACCAAAATTTATTATTATGGTACTGATTTTCATAATATTTATCCATATAATAATCACTGTTTCGTTGTTTGGTATAGATTAATGTTGGGTTCATTGCATTATAAGCATTGTAAATGCTAATGTTCCAGATGCGCATGCCATGCTTCGTTTTCTTATTGAAGTTTATACCAAGGTTCAGGCGATGACTGGAAGGCAGACGATAATTATTACGTCTGGAGATATAATTGGCCTGTGTGATGCTACCATCAGGTTTGATGATAACGGTTTGTTGTTCCGGTATGGTAGCTGTTCCTCCACTGTTAAACACCCAAGAAGCGCCGACATCAATCCGTTTGTTGAATTTATGGTTAAGGGAAAGACTTATATTATGTCTACGGTCATATTTATAAGGAAAACGTTCACCATTGTTGATGCCACCTTCTTTGAACTGACGGTCCGCTTTTGCCAGAGTATATGCCAGCCATCCGGTGGTTTTACCCATTGTTTTCTGCGCCATGAATTCTATTCCCATTGAACGCCCATTTCCACTTTATCTTCCCAGTTAGTAGAACTTCCGAAGAATGAAACACCATTCTGATATTCCAGTACATTACGCATTTGCTTGTAGTAGCCTTCTACTGAGAACTCCCAACCAGGGATTCCTGTATAATATCCACCTATGGAGTATTGATTGGAAAACATAGGGCGTATATTTTTAGTGATAGGTACCCAAAGATCTGTAGGCATGGCAAGAGGAGTAGATGACAATTGATGTACATACTGTGCCATCTGAGAGAAAGATGCTTTTACAGAGAAGTCATGATCGAATCGATAACGGACGGAAACTCGTGGTTGTGCTGAAAAGTAATTCTTACCCTGTGTGTTAAATAGGGAAAAGTGAACTCCTGCATTTATGCTGGTGCGACTTCCAATGTCGAAATTATCCTCTGCGTAGATTGAAACTTCATGTCCATGCAGATAGCTGTTTGAAATTCCGTGATATAAAGTATCTTGTCCTATTTCTCCGTTTTCTTCTTCCTTCATTTTCGAGGTAGTTGTTTCGGGACGGAAGGTATGGTATAAGTATTCCACACCAAACTTTATGTGGTGTGCAGGAATAGGGGTGTAGTCGAAATCTGTCCGAAAACTCCAGTCACGGATCCCCGAACGATAATCCGAATGGTACTGAAAACCATATTGCTCTTTGCTAATGATACGATGTTCTATAGATTTGCTGCGTAACTGCATTCGATAGCTATTGAAAGCTATAGTAGTATTACTGAATAGTTTATTGTTGAATACATAGTTCCAACGTCCTGATACAATGGTATTTCCCCAGTTCAGGCTCGTTTTATCATTATAATTATTCTTCTGATAAGTCTCTGATCCTTCATCGCCGTATGTATAGTCTTCTTTGAGGCTGAAATGATAATGATCTTTTCCGTGGTAGAAACCAAGGAAAAGGCGACTACGGTCACTGAATTTATGATTGACCTTGGCATTGAGATCATAAAAGTAATAATTGTAACTTTCTCCATCACTTGTGAATAAGTTAGATAAAAAAGCAGTATGCGTACCACGTCCGCTAAGCGAAAAAGAAGTGCGATCTTTGATAATAGGTCCTTCCAAATGTATTTTATCAGTGAGTGTACCTATGCTCAGTGCGCCATGATAACGCTTCATATCCCCGTCGTTGGTACGCACATCTACAATAGACGAAAGACGTCCGCCATAGCGTGCCGGAAAAGAACTCTTGAACAGTGTAACCTTTTTCACAGCTTCGGGTGTGAAGATAGAGAAAACACCCAATAGGTGGTCGGCATTATATATAGGAATACCGTCCAGCAATATCAAGTTCTGATCCGGTCCTCCACCACGTACATATAAACCGGAGAAGCCTTCGGTTCCTGCCTGTACGCCTGGCATTAGCTGGATGGTTTTCAATATATCAGCCTCCCCCAGTACAGCGGGTGTATGTTGTATTTGTGCCATGGGAATCTCATGTGCACCCATGGCGGTGGCTTGGATACCAGCTTCCTTTTTATCCGAAAGTATGATCACTTCCGCCAGTTCGTTATTAGTGTTCAGGCGAATATTGAGCACGGTGTCTTGGTTTAGCGGGAACGAACTGTGCCGTGTTTCGTACCCTAAATACGAAAAACTTAATTCTGCATCTCCCTCAGGTAAGGTGAGGGTATAGAAACCGAAAGGATTGGTGGCAGTGCCCACACGCTGACGACTATCGAGAACATTGGCACCAATCAGCGTCTCGGAAGACGCTCCGTCCGTCACGTATCCGCTGATCGTGAACCGTCGGCTTACGGTTTTCTGCGGCATGGGCCGCTTATGTAGCAAAATATGTTTTCCTGATATTTCGAAGCCTATAGGCTGCATTTCAAAAGCCTTCCGCAGGATTTCATTGATAGTGAGATCGCGGACAGCCAATGTGATACGGCTATTCAAGCGTACTTCTTCTCCATAGATGAAGCTGTAACCTGTTTTTTGTTCCATTTGTTTCACAAACTCTTCCAACGTAGCATTTTGTAGTTTAATACTAAAACGCGTTTGTGAAGGGTTGGCCTGTAAAACACAAGTGGCAAATACGAGCGTACTTTGTAGAGTACAGGTCGAGAGGAGAACCGCTCCCACCAGGAATAATTTCCTGATGGTGCGGGGTGAGCAGATAGAGGATTTCATTCTAGTTTAATTTTTGTGTGATCGTTATAGTGTCATTAGTTTTTGTGTATCCAAACTTTTGGTTGCGACAAAGCAAAGAAAGGATTTCTTCCAATGTTTCACCATCGGAAAAAGTAGCCGTCATGTGGTAGTTCTGCAAATCAGTATCTTCTATACGGATGTCCGTATGAAAAGCATTGGAAAGTTGCCGGACAATCTCCTGCAGGGGAATACTTTTAAAAAGCAGTGTTCCGTTTCTCCAGGCAATCTCTTCCGATGCATCCTTTTCGGTGTGTAAAGTTAAGCTCTTTTTATCCTTATTGTAAATGGCACTTTCGTTAGGTGAGAGTACCAGGCTTTCTTCTTCTTTACCGATGAGGCTGACAGCTACAGAACCTTCCAGTAACGTTGTTTTAACTTGCGCATCTTCGGGATAGGCTTCGATATTGAAATGAGTACCCAAAACTTGTACTATAACCGCTTCGGCCTCCACCTTGAAAGGGTGTGCCGCATCTTTACTGACTTCGAAGTAAGCTTCACCCTGCAACTGTACTTTCCGGTCTTTTCCTCTGAACCGTTCGGGGTAAGTCAGAGTTGAATAGCGGTTCAGTACTATTTCTGTTTGGTCGGGTAGCGTTATACTACGTGTTTCTGCCAGCGTGGATACGGTTTGCAATGGTACCGGGGCGAACATATAGTATGCCCACCATCCCAGTACGCAAAGCACGGCAACGGCGGCTGCACTCGCCATAGTGCGCAATGAAAGGATGCGGCGTTGCAGACGTGGTAACCGTTTTTCAAGAAGTATCCAACTGTTAGCTTTGGAAAATTTTCCTCTCGGCGAACGGGTGGAGGCTACGAGTTTATTGAGTATTTTTTCAAAATCTTGTTCCATGTTCTTCATCTTTCTTTCCTATAAAGACAGTTAAAATGAAAAAACTCCCTACGCTAAATCCTTTTTTATTTGAGAAATTGGATCTTTTGCTGATTCATTCTCGTTATTTATTTAAGTTTCGCAAGCTCAACTTATTAGTTAACAAGGTTTCAGTTGACAAGGTGACAAGGGAGATAGTCTCACAAACAATTCTCACCTATCGTATTCTCATGAAAAGTCTGACATTCTTGCCTTGTTCCCTTGTCAACTGAAGCCTTGTTGACTGCGAAAGTTGAGCTTGCGAAACTTGAGTTATTTATTATAGTGAAAGTCAGGTTCAGGTTATTTGGGTTCCAGGTAGACCGTGATTTGTGTTCTTTTTGCTTCCTTGTCCTGCGGGATACAGACTATACGAAACTCTGCTTTATTTTTAATTTTCTTGGGATAGATCTTCACACGCAGATTGGCAGATTTCTTTTTTGCAGGAATAATAACCTTTTTATCCTCGATGCTGAATACGACAGTTTGTCCTGGCATACTTACTCCGTTGATAAGGACTTCCCGATCTTCTTTTTTCTTCTCTGCGGCGATAATTTTAATGTCGAACTCTTCAACATCTTTACTTCTGTCGAATGAATAATTCTTGGTAGTCTTGTCAAAGCCTACATACTCTTCGGGATAATTGCAATTGTTCTCACTGCATGCGGCAAGGATGAAGAGAATAGCTGCAGCTCCCGCCATTTTTTTACAAAGTTGTTTCATACTGTTTTAATTTAGTTTAGTTTATAGTTCATAATTAAAGACAGGGGCGGAAAAAGAACTCCCTATAGGAATAAAACTAAAATGTGTTAATGTGTGGAAGAGGGGGGGATATATGATTATGGCTCTTGTTGGATCATGTATTATCCAGCAAGAGCCATACGATATAAAGAGGCTATACTTTAATTAGCTTGATTCTCAACAGTATTTTGATTGCTGATAGTCTTTACATATTCTATCCGGATATTACTCTGTTCATTTTCCTCTAACAGCATAGAATGAGGTTCCGGTACTGAGAGCTTTATTTCTGTCGCGTTGAAATTCCGTGTAAAACGGATCATTCCTGCCTTCTGAGCCTGTGCTTCAATAGCATGCAGATAGAAATTTTCCAGGCGTAATGAGTCATTTTCACCGGAGGCGGAAATGAATTCCCGTACATAGGTTGTTTTGACATGGGATAAGTATATGTTACGGAAATGAGGATAGCCCTTCTCTGGGGGATCTACCGGGGTGAGCATCGTTTGCCAATGTTCCGGTATTTCTTTACCTTTATACTCTTCAGGCAGTGTACTATAGCTGTATTTAGGATTCCAGTTAGGCTCGGCTCCAAGAACTCTGCGGTTATTTTCGGCTTCTACCCGGGTTACAAAAATATTCTCGATGGTTCCACCACGGGTTGTGGCACTTTTCAGTTGTAATATAACCGAAGTTCCCATGGCTTTGAGGTCGTGAGCCAGTACATTGCGTATGCTGCCGGAAGTTTCGCTGCCGCATGTAATCAATCCTCCACCTTTGTGAGCGATACAATTGCGTATCACTACATTTTCTGTAGGACGGTTCACGCGTAAACCGTCAGCATCTCTACCCGCCTTCAGGCATATATTATCATCGTTACAGTCTATTTCACAGTTTTCTATCAAGATATTTGTGGATGAATCGATATCGATGCCATCCGTACTGGGTCCACGTCCGCCAATATTGTTATTAATAATTAATCCGTCTACTGTACAGTGGTCAGAGTATAAAATCTGGCATCCCCAAAAACCGGTACGCATCAATGTAAAATTACTTAGAGTGACGTCCGAACTGTTTTCAACGAGGATACCGCGGACACGCTTACAGTCGTAATCCACAATCCAGCGTAAACCTTTGGCTTCATATTCTTTCCGCATAGCCCAGTATTTATCCCAAAATATCTTACCCCGGCAATCCAGAGTCCCTTCGCCACTGACAGATGCTTTCTCTTCGCCGATGATATTTATTACTGCTGCGGGCCATACCATTTCAATACCTGCAATGCGTGAGCGGAATTCCGGATAACAATGAATATCAGAACAGGCTATCAGGGTCACGCCTTTACTTATTTGCAGATTAACCCCGCTTTTGACAAAAAGTGCTCCTGTCAGATAATAACCCGGTTGCAGCGTAACGGTTCCTCCTCCGGAGAGTGCGCAACTGTCTATTGCTTTTTGAATGGCATCTGTACTAAGAACCGTACTATCGGCAACAGCACCGAAGGAGTTAGCGGATACCACTGTACTACTATCCGGTAATTGCCGGCTACCTACATTCTCTGCCCAGGAGAAATCCGGTTGTTGAGGGATTTTTCCCCATTCAAAGTTATCAGTATCCAGTCGGGGGTGTGCACACGAAAAAAGAAGCGCTCCAGACAAGAGTAGGGAAAAGGTATATCTTCTTTTCATATAATTAAAGTATTGATTATTAATTGTCATCTGATCTCTATGAATTCTACTGAAAAATTCACCGCTAAAGTAGGGCATTTGCATCATTTGTTATATAGAGGTATGTACAGATGCATGTAATATTTGTTTTCGTATGGCATTTATACCTTGTTCATACCTGGACCGTATCCGAACCGTACTTGCTCCGTACATTCTCCACTCAGAGGTACCTCTACACGGAGAAAGTACGGTGTTGGTACGGAGCAAGTGTGTTTCAGTAGGGGGTGGAAGTACTGGGATTTGATGAAAAACACGATTTTCTATGTTTTTGTCTGTTTTTACATTGCCTCTTTTTTTAAATGGTGCTAAGTTTGCGATACATTTTAATATTATTGAAAAATAGAAGATATGAGACAGCTATTCGTGCTCTTGATTGCACTGGGTATTTGGATGCCGGTAAATGCCAAACAGATAACTTTCACAAAGAAGGGGATAATTCATTACCATATGAGTGGACAAGACACTCTTGTTGTCCAGACTGCTTTTAAAAAACACTATACTTTGGCTATTGCTCCGTATAAAGGTGATAAGGCTTGTGCTATCAGTTATACATTCGACGACGGCTTGGCAGAACAATATTCATTGGTTGCTCCTCAGTTTGAAAAAAGGGGATTCCGAGGGACATTTGCTATTAATGGTTCTAAGATTAATAGCGATGGTGGACTAACTACAGATACCACAAGGATGAGCTGGTCGCAAGTGAAAGACTTATTGGACAGAGGACATGAGATATCAAATCATGGTTGGAAACATAAGAATTTTGCCCGATTTCCATTAGAGGAAATCAGAGAGGATATTTATAAAAACGATAGTGCCATATTTGCCAATACAGGAGTCATGCCCCGTACTTTTGTATATCCTAATAACAATAAGAAAGAAGAGGCTAAGAAGATTGCAGTTCAGAACCGGGTAGGTACAAGAACCAAACAACGTTCTATCGGTAGCAAATCTACTCCTCAGAATCTGGAGGCCTGGGTAAATACTTTAATAGAAACCAATGATTGGGGCGTAGGTATGACACATGGCCTGACCTATGGTTATGACGCTTTTCGTGATCCACAACGCTTTTGGGATCATTTAGATCAGGTCAAGGCAAAGGAAGATAAAATCTGGGTTGGGACATTCCGTGAAGTGGCGGCTTATGTTGAAGAAAAGGGAGTAACTCAGTTGGATATTGTGTGCGAAAAGAATCATTTGAGAATTACTCCGGGATTGACTTTGGATAAGGAGCTATTTATAGAACCACTGACGCTGGTTATTAGAGGAAAGCATATAAAAAAGATTTCCGTCAGACAAGACGGGAAGAAACTGCCTGTGCAACTTCATATAGATAAAGCCGTTTTCGACTTTAATCCTTATGGAGGTGTGATAGAAGTAAATCTTAAATAAGTAAAACCATGAAAAAGATGTCTATTATGAAATAATTGGCAAGCTTGAAACTTGATTGAAAACTTAAAGTTTTTTTTGAGAAAGTGAAGTACAAACGAAAATGAAAATCTAATGAAGCAAGTGATGAAACATCTTATTTTCTCTCTTATTTTTGCTGTAAGTAGCTGTTATATGGCTGCATCCAAGCCGGTCCATGTAATTATTACAGCCGGTCAGTCGAATACTGACGGACGGACCTCAAATAAAGACTTACCAGACTATATTAAAGCATTGGCAAAAGATACTGTAGAGTATTCTGAAGGGGCATATCCTTATTGCCGGATTGCACAGAATGATCCGGACGGAAAATTTATCCCTTTTTGGCCCCGGGCTGCGCGAAGTGAGCGAAATGCCCTATGGGCCTATGACGCTGTGACTTATTATTGGCTGGAACAGTTATTAAAAGAAAAATTTTATGTGATTAAATGGGCAGTTGGCGGAACTTCTATTGCCCCTAACTATGATTCTGCAAAAGGAAGATATTGGTCGGCAAATCCTGAATGGTTATCTCAAACAGAATCGACATCTAAAGGAGGAAGATCGTTATTATTGTCATTTATTCAGGAAATAGATATTTGCATTGATCAAACTCTTTCGAAGTTGGAAGAAGGGTATCAAATAGATGCTTTTCTCTGGCATCAGGGAGAGAGTGATCAGCGTAAGGGAAAAGATTATTATGATAATCTGAAGGCTGTAGTCACTTATGTACGCACACATTTAAGTCAGAAAACAGGCAAGGATTATTCGAAGCTTCCCTTTATATTCGGCACAGTTGCCAGAAGTAATAAATCCTACAGCAGTGAGGTGGAAGCAGGTATGCGCCGCCTGGCAGAGGAAGATTCAAATGCTTATCTGATAGATATGTCTGATGCGGAGCTATTGAACGACCGACTTCATTTTAATAAAAAATCGGCGGAGCATTTGGGTAGGGAAATGTATAAGTGTTTGGCTGAAATTATGTTTTAAAGGAATTATCCCGGAATTAATAAAGTAATCATTTAAACCGTCTTAGATATGTTTGGACTCAATAAAAGAATCATCAAGTCAGCTACTGTATTGTTAGTAGCGGTCAGTTTGTGTAGTTGTAGTAAGGTGCAGAAACCACAAGTAGAATGGCCGACAATTACACCGGAGATGAAACCGTGGACTCGTTGGTGGTGGATGGGGAGTGCCGTTAATGAAAAAGATTTGAATGTTGCACTCGAAGCATATCAGAAGGCTGGACTTGGTGGAGTTGAAATAACTCCTATATATGGGGTTCGTGGAACTGAAGATCAGTTTGTAGAGTATTTGTCTCCTGAATGGGTCGAACATTTCACTTATACTCTTCGGGAAGCGAAGCGGTTAGGGTTGGGAGTGGATCTTGCTAATGCTTCGGGATGGCCTTTCGGAGGTCCCTGGATTGATGAGAGTAAGGCTTCCAAAAATATGAGTTCAAAAGTGTATAGATTGAAAGGCGGACAAACACTAACAGATGTGATTTCTTATAAGCAACAGCCATTAGTGCGTATGCAAAGTAATAGGAAACTGCAAACTACAGACGTGAAATTTCCCTTAGCAGCCAATCAACCACGCCAGGAATATGCTTTTGATCAGGTTCGTTATGAAAAAGAGCTTCCGCTACTGGTAGTAACGGCTAATAGAATCTCAGAGAACGGCTTCAAGGAGGTCATAGATCTGACTGATAAAGTAATTGAAGGTAAGCTTGTATGGACTGCTCCCGAAGGTGAATGGATGATTTGTGCGCTATTTCAGGGTGATCATGGGAAAATGGTAGAACGTTCCGGCCCGGGTGGAGAAGGACTGGTGATAGATCATTTTTCAGAAGATGCATTAAAGACTTATTTGAATAAGTTTGATGAAGCTTTTAAAGGAAAAGATTTAAGCTATTTGAGGTATTATTTTAATGACTCGTATGAAGTGGATGATGCTTCGGGAGAATCTAACTGGACGCCTGAATTCTTTGCGGAGTTTCAGAAGTTCCAGGGATATGATCTGAAAGAATATTTGCCGGCTTTGCTTGGATTGGATACATCGGAGATGAATAGCAGAATATTGTATGATTATCGTATGACTATCAGCGAACTCTTGCTTGATAAGTATACCAAAAACTGGCAACAATGGGCAGCCAGGCAAGGAAAGGGAATCCGAAATCAAGCACATGGTTCTCCTGCTAATGTGCTCGATTTATATGCGGCAAGTGATGTCCCGGAAATAGAGGGAAATGATATTGTAAATCTGAAAAGTGCGTCTTCGGTGGCACATGTCACAGGCAAGAAATTGGTTTCTTCGGAAACGTGTACATGGTTGAGTGAGCATTTTGAATCTACTTTGGGGATGGTGAAGTCGAATGTTGACAAATTCTTGTTAGCTGGAGTCAATCACATATTTTATCACGGCACTGCATATTCTCCTCAGGATGCCATGTGGCCCGGATGGCTTTTCTATGCTGCCGTACATTTTACTCCGGCTAATAGTTTCTGGGAAGATTTTGGAACGATAAACCAATATGTATCCCGGGCACAAAGTTTCTTGCAGGCTGGTAAACCCTCTAATGATATTCTACTTTATTTTTCTATTGCCGATTTATGGTCTGTCCCTAGGAAAAGAGGTCTGTTGAGCCATTTCGATTCCGGTCATCTTTTCAATGAATTGTCAATGAAAGAATGTGGGGATTTCTTTACGGAAAACGGTTATTCATGGGATGCCATATCAGATAAGCAATTGCTTGATGTAACTTATAAAAAGACGGTTTTATCTACAGGTGGAAATGATTATCAAACAATTGTTGTACCTGAAACTCATCTGATCCCTGCGGAGACATTCGAAAAACTGATGAATCTGGCCAATGATGGGGCTACAATATTATTCCATAAAATTCTTCCAACGGGTGTTCCCGGACTATCTGATATGGAGAAGGCCGAAAAACGATTGAATGATCTTAAAGAACAACTGTCGTTTACCGGGCAAGGTAATGTACGTATGGCTTCTTATGGGAAAGGAAAGATTGTTTTGTCTGATGACTTATCTGCATTAGTGGATAAAGCAGAAGTAAGGCCGGAGAAGATTGTAGCTTCCGGTTTACAATGTATCCGTCGCATAAAGGATAATGGTGATTTTTATTATTTTATTAAGAATCCTGCAAAAGAAGCATTTGACGGGTGGATTACACTTAATGTAGATTATCGTTCTGCTGCCTTATATAATCCGATGAGTGGTGTAGCAGGTTATGCAAAGGTGAAGGAAGATGGGGGTAAACATGAAATCTATATTCAGATGAAACCTGATGAGTCTTTGGTTATAGAGACTTTCCAAGGGAAGGCAAATGGAGAATTTTATCCTTATTATGAAGAAAATGGAGATCCGGTGGGCGTTATGGGTGACTGGACGCTGACTTTTGTGAAAGGCGGTCCGGAATTACCTGCTTCAAAAACGGTTCGACAGCTTGAATCCTGGACTACTTGTGGTCCTGAGTACGAAGTGTTTTCCGGCACTGCAGAATATGTAACACAAATTCCTGCATTACCTGCTCAAGCTCCAGTTTGGCTTTTAAGTGTGGAAGAAGTGCATGAAAGTGCCTCTGTTTATGTGGATGATACATACATCGGAACTCTTATCAGTGCTCCTTATAGTATTGAAATTCCCGGAAATCTTCTGAAAGAGGATAGTAAACTTAAAATTAGGGTTTCAAATCTGATGGCTAACCGCATAGCCGATCTTGATAAAAAGGGTATTGAGTGGAGAAAATTCTATAATACCAACTTTAATGCAAGGCGGAAGGAGAATGTAGGAAAGGACGGTAAATTTTCTGCGGAGAATTGGGAACCGAAGCGGTCCGGACTTTGTGGTGTTGTAACGTTAACTCCACTTCGCTTGGTTCAATAAGCGTGATACTTTCATGTAATTTGATGTAATTATGTTTTTAAAGAATTGTATTATAACGAATAAATTATAAGAATGAACTATATGAAAAACATTGCTAAACCAATATTATTGGTGTCAGGAATCGTTGTTACGCTCCTATTCACAGGGACAGTCTTAGGTTATGCTTCGAATAATGAAGATGGAAATGGTACTCTTGAAAATCCGATTGCCGTAGTTTTGCAGCAACCGGGTTTCTGCTCCATATTTCGTTCTTGGGGATTTATAGGCGATTCTCTATGTAGTGGAGAACATGAATATCATAAATCAGATGGAAGTAAAGGATATGCTGATCTATATGAATATTCCTGGGGACAATTCATTTGCTATGCAACCGGAGCGAAAGGAGATAATTATTCACAGGGTGGAGAAACGGCGAGGGGATGGATAGAGCGTTTCTGGAATAATCCTAAAAATAGGAATAACAACATAGATGCTAAGGCAGAACCTAAACAGGCATATATTATTGCTTTAGGAGTGAACGATACGTACAAGAAACATCCGGTTGGTAATGTGGAGTCGGATATAAATAAAAATGATTATACCAAAAATGCCCAGACTTATACAGGATGTTATGCCGGAATCATACAACGTATCCAGAGTATACAGCCTGATGCGAAGATATTTGTTGTTACACGTCCTAAAGAGGAATCCACTAATGAGGCATACAATGAAGTGGTGCGCCGGATGGCCGATATCTTTAAAAATGTATATGTGATAGATTTATATAAATATGCACCGTCGTATAGTAAAGAAGATGATTTCCGTACCAAATACTTCATGGGAGGTCATCTTAATGCAGCCGGATATCAATATACTGCCTGGATGTTTATGACTTATATTGATTGGATTATACGTCATAATCTGAAAGATTTTGAGCAGGTTGCGTTTATTGGTACTGATTATAAATACTAATCCTCAAAGGTAAAGTAGTAACCTTTCTTTTGGTAAATACTAATTCGTCCCTCCATGGAGAACATTGCGTCCCCTTATAAGGAACATTGCGTCCCTCCATAAGGGAACGCAATGTTCCTTATAAGGGGACGAATTAGTGTTTATAGCTACATTATTAAATGGTGGTAATAGTAGAGGTAGTATTAGTTACCGGGAGTTAATTTCATTATGAATGATTAATAATCATTTTCTTCAAAATCGTACAGGGATGGATAGTATTTGCCAATGATTCCTTTTAAGGACTCTGTAATTTTGATGGAAATTTGTGCAAGAATATGGAAATATTGGGCAAATAGACGATGTAATGGTGGCATTCTATTCGGGTGTCCATTATTACATGCTTTTGTACAATTTCACATTATTTGGAATTATATGTGTAGTTATATTTGCAGCACATTTATTATTTGAGAATTAAAAACACTATCGTTAACTTAAAAAAAGAATGCATGAAAAACAGAAGAAAAAACAAACTGTTTGGTTACCTGCATGAGTTCAGGCAATTTTTCTTCATTACATTTCTATCGGTGCTTTCCGTGAATCTCTATGCACAGCAGAAGGGTATTCAAGGCGTTGTGGTAGATGGTAATGGAGAAACTATCATTGGAGCTAATGTCTTGTCGGAAGACGGTAAGGTTGGAGTGATAACCGATCTTGATGGGAATTTTAAATTGGATGTCCCGGTGGGTACTAACATTAAGATTTCATACATTGGTTATAAGACCAAGGTATTGAAAGCGACTGCCGGGAATATGAAAATCATTTTATTGGAAGATTCCGAAATGCTTGCCGAAGTGGAAGTAGTAGCCTATGGCGTACAAAAGAAAGTAACGGTGACCGGTGCGCTTTCGAGTGTGAAATCGGATGATTTGGTTCGTACGCCGGTATCTTCCGTAAACAACGTGTTGGCAGGTCAGCTTTCCGGTGTGACTACCGTACAGTATTCGGGTGAGCCGGGTTCGGATGCTGCCACGATTTTCGTACGTGGTCAGGGTACTTGGGCAGATTCCGCTCCGTTGATTCAGGTGGATGGCGTGGAACGTTCCATGGCGGACATTGACCCTGAAGACATCGAAAACATCACTGTGCTGAAAGATGCCTCGGCTACGGCCGTATTCGGTGTACGCGGTGCCAACGGTGTAGTATTGATTACTACCAAGCGAGGTAGAGAAGGACAGGCCAAAATTGACATCAACACCTCTTTTTCTGCGTTGACTCCGACTCGCCTCTTAGAGCAGGCAAACAGTTATGAATACGGGTCTTTCTTCAACCAGATGCAGAGGAATGACTTTGACTTCTCTGCCGGTGAGACGTTCACTCCGATGTTCTCGGATGGAGTGCTTCAGAAATTCAAGGACGGCAGCGACCCCATCCGCTTTCCGAGTACGCGTTGGGTCGATTACATCATGAAAGATGTTACCATGCAATCCAAGCATAATGTCAACATCAGTGGTGGTACCAAGACCATGCGCTACTTTGTTTCTGCCGGTTTCATGACACAAGGTGGTCTGTTTACCGAATTTGACGATTTCCATTACGACTACCGCTATCAGCGTTTCAACTATCGTACCAACCTTGACTTGGATGTGAGTAAGACTACCACTTTGTCGTTCAACTTAGCTGGTTCGGTAGACAATGCACAGAAGCCCCGTACCAGTCAGGGCGCTTCCGGTATGATTATGAGTATGTTGCAGGCCACTCCTTTCAGCAGTCCGGGTATCGTTGACGGAAAGAATGTCGCCACTACCACCGATTATAGCGATGGACTGACCTTGCCTTTTGTAGGAGGCGGTGCCATGAATTATTACAGCAGTGGAGGTACCGGTGGTTATTACCATTACAATAATAACAAGTTGCAGTTAGATCTTGCATTAGATCAGAAATTGGACTTCATCACCAAAGGCCTTGCATTTAAGCTCAAAGGTTCGTATAACAATATGTTCAACGTGACCAAGGGAGGTACTGTGGGGCGTGCTACCTATTTTCCTGTTATTCAGAGTGATGGCAGTCTCCTTTATCGTAAAGAAGGCGAAAATACTCCCGTCAGTTACAGTGAAGATACCGGAAAGGCGCGCGACTGGTATTTCGAGGCACAGTTGAACTACAATCGCACTTTCGGCGATCATTCGGTAGGTGCATTGGTGCTCTATAATCAGAGCAAGAATTACTATCCCGACAGTTATTCGGACATTCCGCGCGGATATGTAGGTCTGGTGGGGCGTGTCACTTACGACTACAAGAATCGTTATATAACCGAATTCAATGTAGGTTATAATGGTTCCGAAAACTTCCACCCAGACCGCCGTTTCGGTGTATTCCCGGCAGGTTCTATCGGTTGGGTGGTCAGCGAGGAAAACTTTTTCAAGCCCTTGAAAAAAGCCATCTCTTTCTTGAAGCTCCGTGCTTCATGGGGTTTGGTAGGTAACGACAAAGTGGGTGGTTCGCGCTTCATGTATCTGGCCGACCCCTTTCTGTATAGTGATAAGATGGCTACCCGTGGCGGTTATGCCTATAACTTCGGTGTAGAAAACTCAGTACTGTTCCCGGCTTATTATGAGGATGTGAACAACAAGAACAACCCGGAGTTGACTTGGGAAAAGGCATTTAAACAAAATTACGGTATCGATGTCAACTTATGGAACGACCGTCTGCGTGCCACTTTCGACTACTATAAGGAACACCGTACGGACATCCTGCTGAAAGACTACACTGCACCCGCCATCGTAGGCTTCCAGCCGCCTTACGCCAATTTGGGTGTGGTAGACAGCTGGGGATGGGAAGTCTCCTTGAACTGGAATCACAAGGTGAACGACAACTTCCGCTATTGGGCTACGCTGAACCTCTCTCACAACCAGAATGAGATTATCGAAAAGAAGGAAGCTCCCTATACCAATGCTTACCAGTATGAGAAGGGACACCGGATCGGTTCGCGCTATATGTACAAATTCTTCCGTTTCTATGACGAAGACACGCCTCGTTTGTACGAAGAAAAATTCGGTAAGCCTTTCCCGGAACAGCTCGTTGACTTAAAAGACGGTGATGCCGTGTTTGTGGACTTGGACGGTAACGGCATAATCAATGAAGACGATAAGACCCGTGAGTTGGGTTATACCGACGACCCGCAATACATTGCCGGTCTGAATGCCGGTTTTGCATGGAAAGATTTCGAATTTAACATGCAGTGGACGGGTTCTTGGGACGTATCGCGTGTCATCAGCGACGTGTTCCGCTATCCATTCCTGGACCGTACGACGAAAGACCGTGGCGGCTTGTTGAAATATCATGTTGAGAATACATGGAATCCCGACAGACCGGGGCAGCATTATGAATATCCGCGCGCCACTTGGACCAACGGATCTACCAACAACTATCAGGATTGCGCTCTTTATGAGAAAGATGCGAAATATCTGCGTTTGAAGACGATTATGCTTGCTTATAACATGAAACTTCCTTTCTTCAGGAAGATTGGATTGGATCGTGCCCAAGTGGCATTGAGCGGTTACAATCTGCTGACCTTTACTCCTTACATTTGGGGTGACCCCGAAACACGTGCCAGCAGTTCGCCCTCATACCCGCTTCAACGTACTTATACCATTAGTCTAAAACTTAATTTTTAAGCAAAAATGAAACTGAATATCAAACATATCATAGGTGTAGCAGCTGTGGCTACTCTCGGAATGGTTTCTTGTACGGATGAAATAAAGTTCGGAAACTCATTTCTGGAAAAGGCTCCGGGTGGTACGGTGACTGCCGATGAGGTATTTTCCAATCCGGAATATACCCGTAACTTCTTGGCAAGTGTTTACGCTACACAGTATTACAATCTGCCCACTAATTCCACGAACGCTGCTCCGCAGTGCCAGAACTATTGGAAAGGAATGCCCGATGCGTTGGGGGATGACTTTCATATTTTCTTCAACAATACCACTGTGTTTTCCAAATACTATGGCGGTTCGCTGACTTCGGCTATTGACGGAAACAAGAACGGTAATATTTATCCTTATACGAACGAATTTATCTGGGAGAATGTACGTCACTGCTGGATTCTGATTGAACGCATTAATGAAGTGCCCGACATGAGCGATGCCGAGAAAGCCCGTATAGTCGACGAAGCAAGATGTCTGATGGCTTATACTTACTTTATCGCTTTCCGTTGGTACGGCGGTCTGCCTATTATCCGCCAGTCGTTCACCGGTGCCGAAAGCAGTTATGACCTGCCCCGTCGCAGTGTTGAATCGACCGTGAACTTCATGCTGGAACTGCTGGATACAGCAATCGCCAACAAAGCATTGCCGTGGGCTTACACCGGTGCGGAAGCACAGTCGGAGACCGGTCACTGGACTTTGGCAGGTGCTATGGCACTGAAATGTAAGGTGCTGGCTTTCGCCGCGTCTCCTTTGTTCAATGATTCACAACCTTATTATCAAGGCAAATATGCTCTGGAAGCTGATACCTGCACTTGGTATGGTGGCAGCAAACCTGAACTGTGGACGAAACTGAAGGGCGCATGCGATGATTTCTTTACACAAATGAACAGCCAGGGACATTATCAGTTGATAAAACCGTCCGGAAATACACAGGAAGATTATCGATATGCCTATCGTAGCGGCTACATTCTGGAAAACAGTACTGAAATTCTACATAGTGTCCGCCGTAGTAAAAATGCCAATGGTAATGATTATGGTTGGTTCAATTTGGGCTTTGGCTCTGCGGTAGATGGTAGCAAAACCAATTCTCGTTACGCCTATTGTCCTACGCAAGAATACATCGAGATGTTTCCTTGGGCAGACGGTACTCCGTTCGATTGGGAAAAAGCGGAGAAAGAAGGCCGATTGGACAATATGTTCATTCAAGGCGATACCGTGAAAGGCAAACAACAGTTGCAGAATATCCGCTATACCCGCGATCCTCGTCTGTATGAAACCGCAGTGGTAAACGGTGCACGCCAAGCCGTGAACTGGGGTGACGGACGTGCCAGCGGTAATAACTGGGAGACTTGGGTAGGTGGCACCAATGCCAATAAAGATCCGAAAACCAATTCAGGTATATATGCCACCGGTTACCGCATGCTGAAATATCTGGTAGGTAGTGTCATGGACAGGAAGTTTCCGCAGTGGAATGCCATCATGTTGAGCGATATCTACTTGACATACGCAGAGGCCATCGTTCAGACCGGAGGTAGTTTTACGGATGCCATCGGTTACGTGGATGCCGTACGTGCTCGTGTGGGTCTGAAAGGACTGGTGGAATGCAATCCTGACAAGAACCTGACATCTAACAAAGAAAATCTGCTGGCGGAAATCATGCGTGAACGTGCTTGCGATCTGGCTTTCCAAAACGAACGCTACTTCGACTTGATCCGTTATAAGCGTGCCGACTTGTTGGAACGTCCGCTTCACGGCTTGCGCATTTATCGTTTGGTGAAGAATGGTAATGGTTGGGTACGTTCCGAAGACCAGTGGTACAATAAGTCTTTCAACAAAGGCTTGGCGGAAGACGATCCTAACTTCTACGAACCGTCACATTTCGACTTCGAACGCTTCCAAATCACTACCGGTTCCCGTATTTGGTGGTCAGGTTTTGATCCGAAGTGGTACTTGCAACCGTTCCCTATTACGGAAGTGAATAAGAATTACGGTTTGGTACAGAATGCCGGATGGTAACCTCTTTAATAATGAACAATCAAAAGGTATAAAGTAAAATAATACGTTATGAATAAAAAATATATAATTGTGTTATCGCTCTTTGCAGGTTTGTGCCTGCCGACGACGGCACAGGAATCAAACGAAGAGCAGACCGACAAGTTTGTAGGCCAGACCATCGATGTAGGTGCCGAGCGATTGCTGACCCGTGAGGAGACTACTGGTTCCGTGTCGGTCATTAGTTCCGAAACTACCGACCGTCGTAGTGCCAAGAATATCGGCAACTCCATTATTGGTCAGGGCAATGGCTTGATATCGTTGCAGAGCAGTGGTCGTTATGCAGATGTGAATCCTACTTTCTATATACGCGGACTGCAAACATTGAACGGCAAGAACTCGCCGTTGGTCATGATCGACGGTATCCAGCGAGACATTGTAAGCATTGCTCCCGAAGAAGTGGAAAGCGTCATCGTTCTGAAAGATGCGGCAGCAGTCGCCCTCTATGGATATAAGGGAATCAATGGAGCAATCAATATCGTGACTAAGCGTGGTAAGTATAACACGCGCAGCGTCAAGGTGACATACGATCATTTGTTTACTTCGCTTGCCAACAAACCCAAATTCGTAGATGCCTATACGTATGGATTGGCCGTCAACGAAGCCCGTATCAACGATGGTATGACAGGGCGTTACAGCAATCAAGAGCTCAATGCTTTGCGCGATGGAACCATGCCTTATCTCTATCCGAACGTGAACTGGGTGGATGAAACGTTCCGCGACAATGCGATGACCAATAAGTATAACATCGAATTCCGCGGTGGCGGCGAAAAATTTCGTTACTTTACCATGCTGGATTTGATTTCCAACAAGGGATTTGTGAAAGAACCGGGTGCAAATGAAGGCTATTCCACACAGGACAAATACGTAAAAGGCAACTTACGCATGAATATGGATATCGACCTGACCAAGACAACCGATCTGCAGGTGAATTTGTTGGGCGTATTGCAGGAAACATCAAGACCGGGTGCGCAGGCTGACCTTTGGGACTTGGTTTACACAGTGCCCTCTGCCGCATTCCCCATCAGGGATAAGAACGGTGTTTGGGGAGGTAGCGACACATGGGCAGGTACACAAAATCCTGTAGCACAGAGTGTCGGCGCCGCTTATTACAAAAATCATACTCGCTCGCTTTTTGCCGACATGAAGCTGACTCAGGATCTTTCCGGCCTGACAAAAGGATTGAATGCGTTCGTGCGCATCAGTTATGACAATATAGCAAATATCTATGAAGACCATAGCAAAGAGTATGTCTACAGTGTCAATGCGCCTACATGGGCGGACGGTGCTTCCGAGCCTACTGTAAAGAGTGAAATTTATGGAAAGGATAGTGAAATGGGAACAGATGCGAAAACTAATGAATTTGACCGTCTACTCCATTTCGATGTGGGATTTAACTATCAGCGGACATTCGGTGACCACAGCATCTACAGCCAGTTGAAGTGGGACTATGAGAATAACGACCCGAATGGCATCAACAACACGGTGAATCGTCAGAACATTACCTGGTGGTCGCACTATGGTTACTTGAACCGTTATTTCGTTGACCTCGCTTTGGTAGAAAGTGGCAGTAGCCGTTTGGCTCCCGGTACCAAATGGGCTTTTTCGCCCACTTTGTCGGCCGCATGGGTCATCTCCAAAGAAAAGTTCATGGAAAATGTGAAATGGGTGAATTTCCTGAAACTGCGTGCATCGGCAGGTATCATCAATGTGGACAACTTACCGGGTGATGAAGTTTGGTCATACTATGCCCAGCAGTATGGCACTTCGGGAGGTACTTATCCTTTCGACAGCGGTTGGAACTCTAGTTTCGGACGTTCCTACCTCGAACGGGTAGCTACAACCAATCCGAGCCATGAAAAGGCCTATAAATACAATGTAGGGGTGGATGCGAAACTTTTCGGATGTTTGGATGTGACTCTTGACCTTTGGAAAGAACACCGTACAAACATTTGGGTGACTTCGGAAGGCAAGTACTCGGAAATTTTCGGTATGGATCCTCCGTATGAAAATGCAGGTATCGTGGATAGTAAGGGTATAGAAGTTGGTCTTGATTATAGCAAAAAGCTCGGCCAAGTGGAATTTAATGTCGGCGGTAACTTCTCGTTGAATAAAAACGAAATCAAGGAAATGCTGGAAGAGCCCCGCCAATATGCGAATCTTGTCCAGACGGGAAATCCTTACGAACAACTCTACGGATTGGAAGCTATCGGTTTCTTCAAGGATGAAGCAGACATCGCTGCAAGTCCCACACAGAATTTCTCTACGGTGAAGCCCGGTGATATAAAGTATCGCGACGTGAATGGCGACAACATCATCGATGCCAACGATAAAGTGGCTATCGGCTACAGCACCACTTGCCCGGAAATATACTACAGCCTGCATTTGGGTGCGGAGTGGAAAGGAATCGGATTTTATGCCATGTTCCAGGGGACAGGCAATTACAGTGCCGTTCTCGACACCAAGAGCATGTATTGGCCGTTGATAAACAACACTAATATCTCTCAATATGCTTACGACAATCGTTGGACACCGCAGAATCAGAATGCCAAATTCCCGCGTCTGAGCAGCCAAAGCAATGCCAACAACTACCAGACATCGACTCTGTGGTTGGCCGACCGCTCATTTCTCAAGTTGCGTAATCTGGAAGTGTACTACAAGTTGCCCGCTTCTTGGCTGAAAAAGACGAAAATTGTAAACGCCGCTAAATTGTATGTACGTGGCATTGACCTCTTCAGTTTCGACCATATAGATGAGAACGACCCCGAAGCATATGGAATCAATCCTATGACGAAAAGCGTTGCGTTGGGTCTGAGTGTTACGTTTTAATTTTATGAACGAATTAATACATTAGAATTATGATCAATAAAATATGGAAATCTGTCTTTGTCGTATGTGCAGCCGGATGCTTGGCTTCATGTTCTGATCAGATGAATTACAATGAGTACAACATCTTCGACAAGGACTATATAACACAGAACTTCGGTAATGTAGGTGGATTCATGACCGACATCTACAATACCGTGGACTATGACTTCGGTAACTACTCATCGGGCGCCATGCAGGCGTCTGCTACAGACGAAAGTGAGTACAGTCTTGGGGGCAATGGTATCGAGCACTTCTACAATGGAGCTTGGAGCCCTACCAATGCGAAAGCGTCAGTCTGGAGTAGCATGTATAAAGGCATCAGTACTTGCAACCACGTGATTTACGAATTGCAGGGCTTGTCATTCGATGAACTGAAGCTGAACAACGACTATGCCGCCCAACTTCACCGTTATGAGAACTACAAGTATGAAAGCCGTTTTATGCGTGCTTACTTCTACTTCTGCTTGGTTCGCCAATATGGTGATGTACCTTTGGTGACCAAACAAATCACGGCAGAAGAAGTCAATTCGATAGAACGGACTTCGGCAGATGAAATCTTTAAGTTCATCATAGATGAATGTACGGAAATCCAACCATTGATTATCGAAGATTACAGTAATCTGGGAGAATTTTCCACAGGTACGGAAGAGACTGGTCGCGCGGACCGACTTGCCGTGCTTGCATTGAAAGCCCGTGCTGCCTTGTATTGGGCCAGCCCGCTGTTCAATCCAAGTGGTGACAAGGAGCGCTATTATATGGCAGCTTTGTATGCCAAAGAGTTGCTCGATGCTGCTGATAAACGTGGCAAAGGTCTTACTGCCAACTATGCGGATTTGTGGGATGCAGGAAGTTTCAATACGCCCGGCATTATGAAGGAAATCCTCTACGGTCGCCGTTATTATAAAAGTTCATCCGGTGACAACTTAGTGGAAACCAACAATTACCCTGTGGGCATTGAAGGTGGTAAGGGGGGAAACTGTCCTACTCAGAATTTAGTCGATGCTTACGATATGCTCAACGGTAAATCTATCGCTGAAGACGGTTCGGGATATGATGAGAAGAATCCTTATCAGGATCGCGATCCGCGTCTGGCGGCTACGGTAGCTGTAAACGGTGATCAGTGGCCTACTTATTCCGGTGCCGCCAAGATTGAAACATTCCAGGGGGGTATCAATGGTGAGCCTTTAACTGGCGCCACACCGACAGGCTATTACCTCAAAAAACTTTGTAACGGTGCCATTTCATTGGCCAGCAACAGCAAGTTTAAGGAGTCTCGCCATACTTGGCTGACTTTCCGTCTGGGCGAATTTTATTTGAATTATGCAGAAGCTGTGTTCAAGTATCTGGGTGGTGCAGATATTACCAGCATGGATTTCCCGATGTCGGCTCGTGCTGCTGCCAGCAAGACACGCCAACGTGCCGGTATGCCGGAGTTTGAACAAGGAATGGATGCCAATACATTCTGGACTAAGTTGTGTAACGAACGCTTTGTTGAACTGGCTTTCGAAGGTCATCGTTTCTGGGATGTTCGTCGTTGGAAAGAGGCTGACAAATATTTCAAGAATATTGTGGAAATGAAGCTGATAAAGGAAGCCGATGGAAACATTACATACATGCGCAAGAATGTATCACGCCAATGGGATGACAAGATGTATTTGTTTCCAATTCCTCAGTCAGAAAGATCGAAAAATCCAAATCTGACACAGAATCCGGGTTGGGAATAAAGGATATATTTTAAACAAAAGTTATGTAAGGTAGAGATTGAATTCAATCAAGAAAGAAGAGCGACTGTGAAGCCGCTCTCTTTTCGTATAAATAATAATATACTAATTATGAGAAAAATACTATTAATTATGCTGTCGCTTCTATCCGTTCTTCAGATGGGAGCGCAGAAGACAATTGATTTATCCGGAGACTGGAATTTTGAAATAGACAGGCAGGATATAGGAGAGAAAGAAAAGTGGTTTAATCAAGCACTAAAAGATGTGATTGAGTTACCCGGTTCAATGCCCGAAAGATTAAAGGGAGATGATGTAACGATTCGTACTCAGTGGACCGGTAGTCTTTATGACAGTTCCTATTATTACAATCCGTATATGGAGAAGTATCGCAGAGAAGGAAATGTGAAACTACCCTTTTTCTTAACTCCTGATAAACATTATGTAGGAGTAGCGTGGTACCAAAAAGAAATTAATCTTCCTAAAGATTGGAAGAAAGACCGTATTGTGCTGTTTCTGGAACGTCCGCATATCGAGTCTACTGTTTGGGTGAATGGTCATAAAGTAGGAATGCAGAATAGTTTATGTGTGGCGCATGTATATGATGTAACACAGTTTATGAGTCCTGGTAAATGCAAGATAGCTATCCGGATAGATAACCGTATCAAAGATATAAATGTAGGACCTGATTCACACAGTATCACCGACCAGACGCAGGGAAACTGGAATGGAATAGTAGGGCGTATCTGTTTGCAGACTACTCCGAAGATTTATTTAGAAGATATTCAGGTATATCCGGAACCGGAGCAAAAGGTGGCAAGAGTGAAACTTCTGATAAAATCCTCGGATAAAGGTACTGCAATTGCTCAGGTGAAGCTGTCAGCCAGAAGCTTTAATACGGAACAGTGTCATGTACTTCCGACTGTTACCCACGATGTAAAAGTGATGAATGGCATCGCGGAGCAAGAGATTGTTTTACCTATGGGAGATGATATGTTGCTTTGGGATGAATTTAATCCGGCATTGTATAAACTGACGGCTGAAATCAGTACTGGCAAAGGGAAAGAGAAAGAAGTAAAAGAGATTCAGTTTGGTATGCGCAGTTTTGAGATTAAAGGTAAATGGTTCTATGTAAACGGTCGTAAAACGATGTTACGCGGAACAGTAGAGAACTGCGATTTCCCTTTGACAGGTTATGCACCTATGGATGTGGAAAGTTGGGAAAGAGTTTTTCGTATTTGTCGTAGTTATGGATTGAATCATATGCGGTTTCATTCTTTCTGTCCTCCTGAAGCTGCTTTCATAGCTGCCGACCTTGTGGGATTCTATTTGCAGCCTGAAGGTCCGAGTTGGCCTAACCATGGTCCGAAACTGGGATTAGGTCAACCAATCGATAAATATTTAATGGACGAAACCATAGCACTGACCAAAGCTTATGGTAATTATGCTTCTTATTGTATGTTGGCATGTGGAAATGAGCCGAGCGGACGTTGGGTGGACTGGGTTACCAAATTCGTGGATTATTGGGAGAATACAGATCCGCGTAGAGTATATACAGGAGCATCTGTTGGTGGCGGATGGCAATGGCAGCCCCGTAACCAATATCATGTGAAGGCTGGTGCTCGTGGACTTACCTGGAGGCAGAAGCGTCCGCAAACTAACGATGACTATCACATGCAGAGTCGCATTGATACAGTGAGTCAGCCGTATGTATCACATGAGACAGGGCAGTGGTGTGTATTCCCTAACTTTAACGAGATACGGAAATATACCGGAGTGAACAAAGCCAGGAATTTTGAAATATTCCGTGATATTCTGAACGATAACCAGATGGGAGAACAAGCGCATTGTTTTATGATGGCATCGGGTAAATTGCAAGCGTTATGTTATAAGTATGAGATAGAAAAGACACTGCGTACTCCTGATTATGCAGGATTCCAATTGCTGGCCTTGAATGATTATTCAGGACAGGGGACGGCACTTGTAGGAGTACTTGATGTTTTCTTTGAAGAGAAAGGATATATTAATGCACAAGAATGGAGGCGTTTCTGCTCACCCACTGTACCATTGATGCGTACGGACAAGTTTGTATATACGAATGATGAGGCATTCGTTGCTGATATTGAAATTGCTCATTTCGGTGAGAAAGCCTTAAAACATGCTCCAGTGACGTATACCATAAAGGATGTGTACGGTAAAGTCTATACTCGCAATACGTTAGGGAATAAGGACATTCCTATCGGTAATCTTCACGCTTTGGGGCATATCGAATTTCCTCTTGGGGAGATAAAGAAGCCGACAGAATTAAATCTGGAAGTTCGTATTGAGGGTACTGAAGCTGTAAATGATTGGAATTTCTGGGTATATCCCAAAGAGGTGGAACTGGTGCAGAAAGATGTTTATACTACGGATACGTTAGATACTAAGGCTTTAGATATCTTGCAAAATGGAGGAAAAGTCTTAATACTTGCTGCCGGTAAAGTCAGTTATGGGAAAGAGGTGTCTCAGATGTTCACACCTGTTTTTTGGAATACATCCTGGTTTAAAATGCGTCCTCCGCATACTACAGGCATTCTGGTAAATCCCAAGCACCCTTTGTTCCGTGAGTTTCCAACGGAATATCATAGTAATTTGCAGTGGTGGGAACTATTGAATCGTGCCCAAGTGATGCAGTTCACTGACTTTCCTGCCGATTTTCAACCTACAATCCAGAGCATAGACACTTGGTTCCTAAGCCGGAAGATTGGTATGTTGTTTGAAGCTAAAGTGCTCAATGGCAAATTGATAATGACTACCATGGATCTTACTACAAATACTGACGAGCGTATTGTTGCCAGACAGATGCATAAAGCGATTCTGGATTATATGAATTCTGATCATTTCCGTCCGATGTATACAATAGAGCCGGAACGGATCAGTGATTTATTTAAAAAAGTGGCAGGTGATGTGAAATCATATACAAAAGGATCTCCGGATGAATTGAAGCCGAAAATAAACTAATGAAAATGGTCTCGTGATATAAAAATATCCATCTCACGAGACCATTCTTTTTATCTCATAAGGTGGATATTTCAGAAATTTATTGCAATTTTTTCTTTTTATGTGCCTTTTAATTATTGTCTGAAATATATTCAAACCAATCATAGAGAGCTTTATTTCGAGATTGTTTCCCATTGCTCGTAGCATATACTCCAACACCGGTACCGTTGAATTTATTGAATTTGTTATCTGATAAAGGTGCTACATTCTGAATACTGCCAATATTTATCATATGCTCCTGAGTCTCTCCAAAGCTGAACTGTATTTCTGTACCATTAACTGCTACAGATAAAAACACCTCTTGTTTGTTGTATGGGATATGCTCGATGATCTCTTTTTTTTCAAGGTGTTTCTTTATTAAAACAATGCCGGACTTATCTTTCAGCAGACTGTAATATCCGTTGGCAGTTCGGTAAAGAATCAATCCAGCCTGTTCATTATCTTTCTTTGTCTGAAAATTCAGCAGGGTAGTTGCCTTGAATTGATGATGCTTGGTTTTCTGTATAATCATAGCTGAATTTACCAGGCTATCTACTATTTCTGGTTGTAATGTCAAAGTCAGTTGACCGTTTGCCAGATTATGGAATGCCTTTTTAGGTATCCTTACGAAGTACCACTCTGAACTAAGAGTGGGAGAATCAAAATTGTCCCGCGCCGGTTTAGCTTTAACAGGTGTCCACGGAAGGTCCGGTCTTTCCTGCTTAGGCAGTATCATGCCCATCCCCGGATTGAAAATCGGAGTGAAATCTTCGAACTCTACTTTACACATAAAGGTTTCCCTTGCAAGGGGATTATACTCATTTAGCATTCTTTTTCCCAGAAAAACCGAATACCATTCTCCTTTTTGAGTTTGCACAAGGTCGGCATGTCCCAAAGCTTGCAGAGGGCACTTGCTGCCCAAGTGTCGGTGAGTGAGTACCGGATTGACTTTAGCTGCTACATAAGGTCCCCATAATGATTTGCTATGGTGTGCGGTTATGGCATGATGATAACTTGAACCTCCCTCTGCCATCAATAAGAGATACTTTCCGTCAATTTTATAAATATGGGGGCCTTCGGCATACGTTGCATTATTGGCATGTCCGTAAGTTAATATTTTCCGTTCACCGACGAGTTTTCCTTGGGAAAGGTCTAATTCCTGCATCCATACAGCACATTGTGCAGGCCATGATTTTTTGAAATCCCAGAAATTACCTGTATAGTAACATCTGCCATCATCATCCCAGAATAAGGAAGGATCAATTCCTGCTGCATCTTTCAGCCATACAGGGGCAGACCATGGTCCTTTGGGATCAGTGGCAGTTATGTAGAAATTTTCTCCGTTTTTATGAGCAGTGGTGATCAGATAGAAAATTCCGTTATGATAACGTATAGTAACTGCCCAGATGCCATCGTTATCATTCAACCCATTCATGTCTATCATGTCGGGACGATCAATGGCATGTCCTATAACTTCCCAATTTACAAGGTCTTTGCTATGATAAATGGGGATTCCGGGGTACCAGGTGAAGGAAGAAGTGACCATGTAATAGTCATTATTTACCCTACAAATTGAAGGGTCAGGATTGAATCCCGACAGTACCGGGTTGTCGTAGTACTTAGGAATCTCCTGTCCTTTTAGAGCAAAGGACATGGAAATAAAAAAGAGGACGTAAATGAGTCTCATACTTTTCATAGGAATAAAATGTATTGGTTATTAAGAGCACAAAAATAGGCCGAAATCTGTATTGTTTTTCAGTAAAATAATACGGATACATGCAATATTGTAATTTATTCCGGTTCTTCCCGAGTCTTTTCACCTCCCTTTTGATATACAGAAGGTGATATGCCAAACTGACCTTTAAAGCATTTACTAAAATAGAACGGATCATTTATGCCGACTTTGTAAGCCACTTCTGCTACCGTAAGGTGTTCTTCCGATAACAATAATTCCGCTGCTTTTTTCATACGCATGATGCGTAAATATTCGTTGGGTGAGTATCCGGTTATACCCCGTATCTTTTTATAAAAGACCGTACGTCCCAGTTTCATAAGCTGGGCAAACTCTTCTACTGAGAAGTCAGAACGCGAAATATTGGCTTTTAATACGATGTCCAGACGGTCGGTAAATTCTTTATCACGATCGGTGGAATACATGGCTGCATGTATAATACCTGGTTCGTTGGAGAACTTCTCGCGGAGTTTTTCCCGTTGTTCTATAAGGCGGAATGCCCGTGCCAGCAGGAATTTAATACTGAATGGTTTGGATATATAAGCATCTGCACCGGATTCAATTCCTTCCAGTTGTTTCTCCGGCGAACTGAGTGCTGTTAATAAAATGATAGGAATATGGCTGGTTGCAAAGTCCGATTTCAATCTTTTAGTAACTTCAAACCCACTCATTCCAGGCATCAGAACATCACAAATGATTAAGTCGGCATCATAAGTACGGGCTTTTTCAAAGCCGGATGTTCCATCTACTGCCACCTCTACTTCAAAGTAAGTGCCAATTTCTTCTTTCAACAGTTCACGAATGTCATTATCATCTTCAATAATCAGCACTTTTCGTTTATTCAGAGGAATTGCTGGTTGAGGAGATTCTAAAGTGGCTGGAGTACGTTCACTCAAAACGGGTGTTTGTTCATTCATCTCTTTTAAAAGCACATTGCCGGGAATAAGGAAATCTTTCTCTGTATAAACAGTCTTGTCGGTAGGAAGACAAACTGTGAAAATAGAGCCTCCCCCTTCATTATCATTATATTCGATGGTGCCTTTATGCACTTGTACCAATTCATGTGTAAGATGTAATCCAACTCCGATGCTGTCACCTGAGAAACTGCTTTGCATAAAGCGTTTGAATAGCTCATGTTGTTTTTCTTTGGGAATGCCAACTCCTGTATCAGAAACTTGGATGTGTATAGTTTTCTTTGCCTCATTTACCTGTATGGAAAAAATGATGGTACCATTGGCGGGGGTGTATTTGAAAGCATTCGATAATAAATTGTAAGTCACTTTATCCAGGTTTCCTTTATCGATGAACATCTTATAAGATGGCAGGGATGGCTTGAAAAGGAATTTCATATTTTTCTGTTCTGCTACATCACCGAAACTGAGAAATATTTCATAAAGGAAGCCGATAACATCAGTTTCTTCCAGTGACAATGCTAACTTATTATTCTGCATTTTTCGGAATTCCAGTAACTGGTTGATAAGTCTCAGCATACGCTGGGTGTTTTTATTCATTATATGCAATGGAGAGGTCAGCTCATTCGGAATATTGCCAATGCGCTGTATCTTCTCCAATGCGCCTTGAATCAATGTGAGCGGAGTACGGAATTCGTGGGAAATATTGGTGAAGAATACTAATTTGTACTCTGTCAGTTGCTCCTCTACATGGATGCGGTTGCGTAATTGATTGAAATTGCTGGCAATGCGATAGGCAAAAAACAAGGCTACTATGATTAGAATGACATATCCTAACATGGCCCAGCTACTTTTCCAGAATGGAGGGACAATAACTATCTTTAAAATAGTTTCGTCGTTATTCCAGATGCCGGCTCCATTACAAGATTTCACATGAAGAGTATAAGTACCGGGATTGAGATATTTGAAAGCCGCAGAACTTGATGAAGAAGGGTCACTCCATCCTTTATCGTAGTTCTCTAACCAATATCGATATTTAGTCTGTCCATTGTCCGAATAATCGAAAGTGGAGAAGTCTAGAATAAAAGAGTTTTGAAAATATTTTAAAGTGATTTTATCAGAATACGCCAAAGATTGTTCTGCCAAGGGAGAATCTTTCATTTCGGGACTCATCTGGATACCATTGATTTTTAAATTGGTAAAGACAATGGGGGAGAAAGCTTCATTTCCCAGCATCTTCTTCGGGTCGATAACTGTTAAACCATAATTTGTTCCGAAAAGAAGTTTCCCATCTGCTCCCTTACATGAACAATTATCCGTATAAACATTTCCCAGTGTATAGGAGGAGAAGAAGTAATTCTCAAACGAATGGTTTTCGGGAGTGAATTTGGAAATACCATATTCTGTTGCTACCCATAGTTTTCCCTGGTTGTCTTCTTCGATAGACATTACCACATTATTTACCAGCCCTTCCGGTATTCCGTAGTGTTCATATTCCAGAGAGTTATAGTTATCTGTAGGAGTACATTGATTGATCCCAGCCCCGGAAGTTCCTACCCATATCCTTCCTTTACTATCACGGAACAGACATCTGATTTCATTAGAACAGAATTTACCATTTACGTTATTGAATAAATGATAATTGTCACTATTGGCAATCAGCGAGTCCGGGTGGAAAATGCAAAATCCTTCGCTGGTACCCATCCATATCATACCGTTTTCATCTTCTAACAGGTCTCTTACCATTTTTAATCCATACTTTTGCTGGAAAAAATGGCGGAATTTATACTTGCCATCGGCTGTCGGTTCGGCCAGATCCAAGCCTCCTCCAAATGTACCTATCCACATACGGTCCTTTTTATCACGATAAATAGAGAAAATATGATCGTTTGCTAATGATGATGGATCGGAAGGAATATTTTTATACCATGTATCTCCTATTTTTAATCCTTCTCCTCGGGTTCCCATCCAAAGTTTTCCACGATCATCCTCAGTAATAAAATAAACATTGGAATGGAGGTACTGATTATTATATTGAGGTTTTAAATGAATATCATAATTATATAATCCTCCTTTTCGAGTTCCTATCCATATATTTCCATCGTCCGTCCGACTCAACATTCGAATGGTATTCGAACGGTCGAAGAGATCCGGAGACTCCGGATAGATGCGGGTTATCCCTTCATTGGATATTGTGATGCGTGATAATCCGGAATGTTCGGAACTTACCCAAATAGCTCCCGCCTTGTCCTCCATAATGGTCAATAGGAAGTCCGAACCGATGGGAGAATCTTTTGTATTAGAAACGAAGTGCTCTAATTTATCTTCAGATGGCTTGTAGGCGAATAAACCATTGCCGTAAGTTGAAATCCAAATTATTCCTCGGGAGTCATGTACTATATGATAACGTTCATTATCAATATAGCTTAATTTATCTTTGGGTATTAGTTGTAGTTCTTTTGTTTCTCCTGTTTCTGAAAGAATATAGTAGATTTTCCCAGTATGATTGAATACCCAATAGTTACCACGGTTATCATTGAATACAATACCTTCTTTGATGTTCAGTTTGGGATCAGTTGTCACCTTATGAGAGTTGAAATCATAATTGTATGTACCCGTGGAAGTGAAAATAATCCATTGATTTTTAAATGCGAATTTACAGTTGGAACGTATTTTTCCGGCAGGAAGTTCTGCTGATTTGGATAGTTTTCCAGAGGTGGTATTATACCAATATATATAGCCGTCATCCGTCAGGAAGAATATATCCCGTTCGTGTGTTATGGCAGCTACAAAATTGTTTTTCCTGTCTATTATGTTAAAATCTCCTTTAGAAATGAATGCAAGCCCACGCATCGTACCAATCCAAATACGGCCGGCTTCATCTTCCGTTATAAATTGAACTCTATTATCCGGCAGATTTCCACGTTCGGTTTTAAATTCTACGGAGGTCATGGTTCGGTCACTTTTAGTTATAATGTGTCGTGCACCATTTGCTTTGTGGTATAGCCATATGTCTCCGTTAGAGGCAAATAATGAATAGGCATAATTTTGCTCATATTCTCCACTTCCGGTGAAATCCACAAAACGGCTTTTCTGCAAGTCATAACAGCTATATAATTCAGGGCCTGTACCTATCCAGAGGAAGCCGTTCTGATCCTCTATCACTCTGTTGATTCGGTTATCTATCAATGAAATGCGTCCGTTGGCATTAATTTCCGGTTGGAAGTTAAGAAACGAATTACCATCGTAGCGACTAAGCCCGTTCAGGGTACCTAACCATAGGAATCCTTTACTGTCTTGGTATATATTACGGATAGAGTTACTGGGAAGTCCATCGGTAGTTCTCATTTGCTTGGCCCGGAGTTCTATTTCACCGTAGGCGTTAGGAATGAGAGTAATCAGGGATATGAGGGCTAATAAAATTGTGTGTTTCATATAGATTCCAAGATTATTAATAAATGGCAAACAAAAGTAATTAGAATATTAGAATAAAAAAATGAATTGATTTATATGAATTCACTTTTATTAGGTAGCAAAAGTAGCCAACAAGAAATAAAGTACCATGAATAATCGTACATATACCTGTAAAATCTGTCATTTATGGCTGTAGAATAGCATACAGAAGGGGATATCCTGTATAATGAACTATTTCAATAACATCTCTTTTAGCCTGCTCGTTGCTTTCTGTAATTGTGCATCCACCGTTTTTGTACTGATGTCGAGCTTCTCTGCTACCTGTGCGTATGTCTGTTTTTCTTCGCGAATCAGGATAAAAACTTCCCGGCAACGTTCCGGTAATCGGTCGAGGGCTTTTACATAACGGGCAAACAGTTCTTCGCTGATAAGAGTATCTTCGGGAGATACATCCTGGTCTGCTGGTTCTTGTAAAACTTCAGCTGATAGGGTAGGGCGGCGTTCCTCTTTTTCTATATAGTTGAGAGAAGCATTTTTCACGAGTATGAAACAGTAATCTTCGATATTGGTTACATCTAACAGCTGTTTACGATGTTCCCAAAGTTTCATGAAAACATCGAGTACGATCTCTTGTGACCATTCTTCGTGATGGGTATAGTAGTAAGCAATGCGGAACAGGCGATCGTACGTCATATCATAGAATTCCCGGAAAGCAGACTGGGAGTCCTGCTCGCTCATTTTCCGTAGATATCTTCTGACTTCCTGTTCTGTCATATTGTCTTTTCATGTAATTAATGGACAAAGGTAAGAGTTTCAATCCAAATATCCATCATTTCTCTGACATCCTAACTTCACTTTCTTGTAGCGTAGTTGAAATCTGTAGCCCCCATCTTTGCACCCCGAAAGGATTCTTGATTTATTTTATCA
>ERZ791887.538-NODE-538-length-35475-cov-9.914737_pt1 | contig 35475 bp, 51 predicted proteins | sample MGYA00510157_ERZ791887 | MGnify/ENA primary metagenome ERZ791887 (study PRJEB30046, sample SAMN00792112) | human gut metagenome | study: EMG produced TPA metagenomics assembly of the A metagenome-wide association study of gut microbiota in type 2... | reverse complement strand
ATTCGGTATGCAGGAAATCCAGCCCCAGAACGGTATGCGCCGCTTTAAGTAGTCCGGATCATCCTCGTGGTTGTATGCCTCGGTCTCAAAGCAGGTGTAGTAGTACGCGCCCGGATAAGGCGGGATAATCACTTCGATCAGCCACGAAATGCCGTAGCAAATCCAGCCGGCGAATAGGATTAAGACCACCGCCAGAACCCAGCCCCACCATGCAAACGAGCAGCCTATGGCGACGGGCAGGAGGATTGCCGCAAACAGCACAGCCAGTTCGATCTGTTGAGCGCAGTGGATTCCTTCGTGTCGGCGCGTTTTCTCAGTCAGATGCTGGTACTTGGGCTTCCGGGTGAACGCGAACGCAAGCCATGTTATCCAGCTGAACCCCTTGAACGGAATAAACGGGTTGTGAACTTCAATAGGTAGTTTCATAGGTTCAAACCATATATGTTAGACACTGCCCACTCAATCCGATTGCATAGAAGCTCTATCAGGCTATTGTCCATTTTCTCCCCAATATTATCGGCTTCTAATTGGGTAAGTACGGGGGCGTAACAGAATCTCCATCCACCATCAACCGCTGCTTTCAGTGTCAGTTCGTAAGTGTTGTGGGCGTTCCGAATCACATTCGGAAGCACCTTTTCCAGCAGGTCAGCGACCGTGAAGGCGGGGACATAGTAATTCGGGTACTTATTGTGCAGTACGCGCCTCGTTCCTTCATCCGTGTTCCATATCTTCAATCGGGCGCAATCTTCATCCGTCTCCCATACCATGCTCGCCTTCTCCGCGGGCACTCCCAGTTCGATCAGCCGCTTCGACTGCTCGATGCTCGTTACTTGGTTTTTCATGGCTTATTATTTGGTTTATTTGGTGAAATATAGATATTACCTAAAATCTCTTTCATTTATCTCAATTTTAAGCACTAAACACTCTCTTCCTAAAAGATAAACCCAATAAGGATGTTCGCTATCATTTTCTACATCTACTGACCACTCATGGATGATATGTTTTCCTGACTGCGGGTCAATTTTCACCATCCCCTTTCCTTCACTCAGCAATTCAAACATCTCTTTACCCATCACCCAACGATGCTTGGCTGGGTTAATCGTATAGGCATGGGCATGTATGGCCGCATCCCCGATAAGACTCCATATTTTCTGTCTGATAATATCTCGCTCGCTCATTTTAATCGCTAAATTTCGTTTAAAAATATTCAGGTGGCCATGTGTACCACTTTGGTGGCTTAATTCAATTCTACCCACCCAAGAATCGCAAATAGGGGCATTCTATATTCTTTCCTTGATTCCGAATCTGGCTTTATCGGCTTTTGATACCCAAAACGGCTTCGGATTATCCCCTACATACACCGGCGCGTAATCGCTGGTTGTGGTGCTGTTTTTGTCGCACTGATTCAGCATTTCGGCATAGGTGTAGATCGTGCATTTCAAATCACTGCCTATGACGTCAGCAATGGTGAGGGTTTTGTAGGTGAAGTTGTCGATAACTCGCGTCAGGCAGTATTCCAGCCTTTCAGCGGCGATGTTGTTTTTTACAATCCGCTCCGTGAGAAGATTCCAAAAGTCCCTCGACATTTGGGGAAAGGCCACCTGCAATTTTTTCACGGAAGTCAGGATATGCTCCATTGTCGCCTCCGGCCCCCCAAATACCGATACCTCACTTTTCCCACGGCTGTTTAGTGTGCGCACGAGCATATCCCTCGTATACTGCTGCGATAAGCTCTTCATCGGTGCAACCTCTCTGTTGTTGATTTCCATTGTTCTGATTCGGTAAGTTTTCTATTTTTCTTAACCAATTTCGGAAATGCCGTTTGGCATCGCTCAAATCCCGTCCGTTGCATCCACTCACAACCAGTTCCCCCACAAACTCCCCGATGCGCCTTTCGATATAATCCCTTTCTTTGTGAAGATTCATACACATGGCCTCTATCCAACCCTGCTCGGCCAACAAGACTGCTCCCAGCTGCCCCACTACAACGTACCGGCCGGCCGGCTTTTCTTTTTCCGCGCAACCTTTTTCTTTTTCTTCGAGAGGGGAGCGGTGGATAGGGTCGGTTTTTCTCAAATCCTGATTCCCTTTTTTGGAACTTGGCTTTTTTTCTTTTATTTCTTTTTTTAAAAATAACCCAGTATCAGTATCAGTATCAGTATCAGTATCAGTATCAGTATCAGTATCAGTATCAGTATCAAGGTTCGTCTGGGTTCGACTGGGTTTCTCTGGGTTCCCAAAATAACCCACTGGGTTTTGTTGGGTTTCTTTGGGTTTCTCTGGGTTTTTGTTGGACTTAGGCCTACCTCCCCTTTTCCCGTTCATCCTATTCCTTTCAACAATAGCGTCATAGCGTTTTTGATTCTCGTCGATATATGGTTTCATCAGATCAAAAATCATTGCTACAATCGTGGAATCGCCAGTATACTCGTCACTGTTGAATCCGTATCGCATGATCGCATCCAGCACCTCCCCCTTCTCTGCCATAGACAGCCTGTTGGTAGCTGTCATAAGACTCCGCGGTATCACCATTGATTCTTTCATGTTCATAAAATAAAAAATCCTTCTTTCGATTCCCAGCTCTGGCCAGCGTGGGAATCTACTCGAAGGATATGTTATTTGCGCATCGGGCCAGCAATGCTACACGCAAATATACGAACCTTTCCGGAAATTCCCAATACTTCGGGATATTTTTTAGTGATGTTTTTGGATTTTGGGACGTTTGAAAATATACTCCATTCTCTCACATCCTATGACCAGCACCCGAACCAAATCCCAGCCATGAACCCCCAAAGCGTTCATTTCTTCTTCTGGCAGCGGGCGGGTTTTGCTGGTAATGACTATTTTGTACTCTATCTGGGTCATATCGAATCGTATTTAACGGGTTGAATGCGCTTCATGTCCGACCACACGAAGCCGCGGGCCTTGAGTTCCTCCAGCAGTTTTCGGTCGGTGTAGCCTGCCAGATCGGGATTGTGAATCACCCCCCCCCCTCCGGGCAGGCAGCGTTGATTTTCGTTTGGAATATGACGATCGGGCATATTCTCGAAGGCATGATTTACATCTGGGATTCATCCCGTCCTCGGTGCTCTTGAGTCGGCCAAACTCGGTGATCGGCTTGGTTTGTTTGCATCGTATGCATGTTTTCTGTTCCATGATTCTCAAATTAGAAATACATAAACTTCGTTTCCTTGTGTGTCGAGTGTAGGCCATTTCTGGCGTACCTCCACCATTTCGTAATCCACTACGTTCTCCCGGATCAGTTTGGCAGCTCCCTTTTCCAGATGCGAGACCCATACGGCCGGGATGGAAATTTTGTGGCGTTTCTTCACTCCCTTCTCGTCCACCTTCGTGTGGTATTTGACAATGGAGGTCGGCTCCCCTACCCAGTACACCACCCGGTATTTTTGGCCGTTTTGCCACGATGGAAGGCATATTTTATCTCCTTCCTTGCATTCTGAAAGCTTAATTTGTTGCATACCCCCCCCCTCTCATTTTCTTTTCGGTTTTTTGCGGGCCGCGAAGTTTCGAACTCCGTCCTTCGCCGGCTCCGCTGGTTTGACATCAGGTTTATTTTCGGTTACGATCGGCATCTCGATCCCTTTTATCGGCTCGAAGTAAATGCACCATTTGTCCATGCAGATCGTCAGCATTTGCGCCTTGAAGCAGTAAAAAACATGCTCTCCGGACCAGTGCACGCACGCAGTGCAGTTTACCTGCGGGCTGTCCAATATGGATCGGCGCGTACTATTTTGCTTTACCATTTTCCGGGATTGTTGGTTCTACCATCGCCATCAACAGCATTTGGACGATCAAAATAGGCAGGTACAAATACAACAGCCAGCTACTTTCCGGAATCTTCAACTTTTTCATTGTGTTTCTTGTTTATTTCAACTTTTATCCAGTCGGGAAGATTCGATTCGGCCACCAAAGCGACATTGTCGATCTTCACTATTTTCAGCGCGCCGGTTTTGGCGTAATGGTAGAGAGAACTCAGCGGAATGCCGCTCGCGTCGGCCAGCCATCTCAGGGTATGAAGATTTCGTGTATCTGTTATCATACCCCCCCCTATTTGGATTGTTCGGCATTTTCCACACGGGCGATCATCGCCTCATCTTCGGTCTGGCCGTCGGGATATTCTACCGCGGTTTCATACTCAACGTCGTCGGACATAGGCGTGCCGTTGTCGAACTTAATGGCGGTGGCCAGCTGGTTCATGGCCGTGGTAGAATAGGGATCAATGATCGCACCCTCGCGCAGCACCCGTTTCGATACGGTTTTATGGTACATTACTTCCGGGTTGGTTCGCCACATTCCGTTGGGCTTATTGAAGGATTTCGAATACCTCTGGCCCCACGCCATCAATTCCTCGATGGTCATGTAGCAATACTTCTCGAACCCCGTGAGCTGGCGAATGTAGGCTATATATCCTTGCAGGATTTCCCGCTCGTGCGGCGCATCGTTGTACTTGTATTCCCCCGTAAAGGGATTGTGGGATAATATATCCCCCTCGTACACTTTTGCCGTGTTGAATGTCGCCATCGTGCCGGTGCGGAAGGCCAGCTGTTGAAGGCCGCGGTTCATCACCTGAAACGTACACCGGTCGCCGTAGGGGATCAGGGCTGACTGGCTCAGGTTCGGGTCGATGGACAACCCCGTGCAGGCCGATACCATCGCTGATCTCACCACCGTGCGCGGGTCGCATTTGTTGAGGGCCGCGGCGGCCGGATCGCGCATCAACAGCAGGATTGTTTGCATGAACCGCGGGGCGAACTTTTCCCCCAGAACGTCCATGAATTGGTCGCGGGTGCTTCCTTTCGTGAGCCATGATTTGATCTGTTGAAAGTTACTTTGCGTTACGCTCTTTTGCGGGGCCTGAATGGTTACGGCCTTCGCCTGTTCGGTCATCTGTTTTGCGTCCATAGCTGAAATTTTTGTCAAGTAGTTTTTTTATTCCGTCTTTCCATCCGCCGGAGGTAAAGCCGCCGCGGGTGTTGTCTGAGAGGTTGTGCCACCGCATGTTGGTGGGGTACACGTCGAAAATCCCGATTGCGCTTCCAGTGAGTATAAAACCCTCTTCCGTGGTTCTCTCGTCCACATTTATGCGCCTTCCCATCGACCGTATGCACCTGCAAACACGCATTTGGTAGGGGGACAAATTATCGATTCTCGTGTCATACCCTTTGACCCTCGAATAGTCGGTTATCAACTCGGTGATCTGCCGGGTTCGCCGCGCTACCAGCTCTTCCTTTGTTTCCATCACTTTTTTATGTCGAATTTCCGATACGCTGAAATGGTGGTATACTCTTTGGCCATATCGGGGTGATCCTCGCTGAATTTGGCCAGATCGAAACGCCGCTGATGGATGGTGCGGTAGGTGGCCAGCGCCCGGCCTTCGTAGGCAAGGGTATCGCGTTCGTCGAACAGCGCCGACATTTTCGCCTTGATTTCCTCGTATTTCTTGGCCGCTTCATTCGCGTTGCGCTTGTAGATCATCGCCTGCTCGTGCATTTGCGAGACTTCATGCCCCACCTTGATGATCCCAGCCGTTGATTCGGGGTGCAACAGCTGCACGTCATCGCCATTTATAGGCTCCGGCTGTTCGCCCCCGATAATATGGCGTTCATACCATGCGCACGCCATTTCGATGCACTTGCGGACGTACTCCCGCTCCGGCAGGATCAAGCGCGATTTGAGCGTTTTGGAGCCATCATTTACGGCCAGATAGGTTCCGGGGCGTCCGCCTATTTCCGCCTCAAACTGGCACTGCAAAAACCATTCGGACGGAATGGTCTCCGGTACGTCGAAGTCCACATGCATCGCGGTGTCTTTGATCTCTAAGAACGGACGCCCGGCAAGGTTTGTCCCCTCCTTGAAAATTTCGCGGTCCGGGGCTACCTGAATGTATTCGGGGTACTCATCGTTGTGGAATACGGCGATCTCTTTGGATCGTCCTACCACCTTGAGGCCTGTCTGTTGCTGGAACCAGCGTGCTATGCCGTCTTCCATGAACCGCCCGCGATACATGGATTCCTTGATCGGCTGCGCGTCGCGGTTTTTCCATTCCAACCACAATTGCAGCGGGGTTTTGTGATTGCTCAGGCCGAGGATTATGCCTATGTTCGATCCTCCAATCACGAAGTTTTGGGTTCGGTATTCCAGCCACTCGGCGCGGGTCTTGAAAACTGTTTTGCGGATTGCCATGTTATTGGTTGGTTTTAAGGAAGGCTATCGCCATTTTCCGGGGTTCTACATGGATTGTTGCGCTTTCGTGATCCGGGTATATTTCGATATTCCGGAATTGGACCGCATTCAGGACCGGATAACTTCCCTCCGGAATCTGCACGGATTTCCAATGCAGATCGGCGGAGATGATGACCGTTACGTCCTCGCGCCCGTTCGGGGTGTCGATGTTGACCACTTCCGACCCGGAAAAGAAATCACCGTCCAAATGGTCCTTGAATGCTTCGGCAATGGCATCGTACGCCGCAGTTGACAAATTGTAAATCATAATTTTGAATTTTTAAATAAACTGTCCTTGTTGATAATCTGAATCGTAGTTGAGATCAACCTCCGTTTGATGATAAATTCGTAGTGGGTGTCCGGGCAATGTTCCCAAAACGGATCGCCGGGTTCGGCCCACCATTCATACACATAGTAATTTCCGGGATTCTGACGCTTCGCAACGTCTTTGATATATTGCAGGTCCAAAGACTCCGCGATCTGCGTTCCTTCGGCCGAAAATAGGGTGTAGTGGGCGATTTTCATTTTATGCGAACCATTATTAAATCAAATCTGCTATTCTCCTCGCCTGCCAGTGCTCCACCCTCAAGGGTCCACGTACTCGTACCTACTGCCCCATTTGGGGATATTACTTTGGCGGCGAGTTTGTATACATCTGATCGGGGACGTAATTTTATTTCACTAACTACTTTCCAGCCGTTCCGGGTGGTGAGGGAGTAATCCCCGGTCAAGTACTTCATCAGATCAAATTTTTCCATAATAGTTTTGTTTTTGCGGTTTGATTTGCGAAGGCCGGGGAGGTGATCCCCGCGGGCGGGTGCCCGTCGGTCTGCCGCGCCTTCTCCACGCGATGCGAATGCACTAACACACGTTTTATGCCACTTTGCGCCGTCGCGTGCGGCTGGGGTTTCAACCAGTGGCGGACCCCTCCCCCGAAGGGGGTTATTTCGTTACCTCGTGGATTTCGCACTGGCCGAGGATCGAAACCTCCACCAGAACCACGTCCCCGGCGTCATACACTCGTTCCACCCGGAACGAATAGCGGAACATCATCCAGCATATCGCGGCGGTCACAATAGCAGTGATCAGATACCGCATAAAAGCGCAATTTTTCATGATTATTATTCTTCCGGTTCGGGACTCATTGTCATATCTTTCTGTATTGTTATCAACTCCTCGAAGGCGGGAAGATTCGCCACAATGAAATCCATAATTTCGGTGTACTTGGTTTTCTGGATCAGTTTATGCGCGATCCGGCCCGCCTTGTTATAGAGAAGGTTCTCCAGATAATTGCAGGCGGCCTGCTGCGAATCGAATCGCGTTTTGTCGTATGTTTCATTACCGTACGTGTTTTCATGGCTCTAATCTTTAATCTCTTCGATATGTTTGTTATTCATGCAGGGGCAGGCGGCGCAGGCTCCCCAAGCGGAGTCGTTGTGCGCTCCGAAGGCACAAATAACGTCGCAAATTTGGGTCTGGCTTACCCCCTCCGGATCGGCCACAAGGCGGTATTTTCGCCCCCGTAGCACGAAAGGCTCGCCGTTTCGGCTCTTTCTGATCGTCTTCCGTTCGATATAGTCGATATTATCAAGGCTATTTTTCATCGGGTTGCTGGTTTTGAAGGTTTGCACACATATTTGCGTAACGTTTGGCGGACATAACCAATTTGCAAGCATCAACGAGCGCGCGAGTTTGAATATCTATCAAGTATTCATCAGTCACTTTGCGGCCGCTTTCCCACTTGGCAAACTTCTTAGGCGTAAAAACCTGCCTGGCTATGTCCGCGGGTTCTGTCAGCGCGCAACCATCTTGACTGTATTCAGCCCAGCACCTTTTTCCTTGCAGGAGGGTGACGGGGGTTAATTCGGGAATCGGCTGCCCCGTGTTTTTGGCTTTCCAGCACATTCCAACATAACTTTCGAGGAGGAAAGTTGCATAGGATGCTACCGCCTGATTCCACCGCCCGCGGCGGAAGTATGTCAGGGCTATGTACGCCGTCATGTCGTAAATATAGCGATCTGACGGGAAGATATTGTGTGTCATGGCGTTGAGGTTATTTGATTTTGACAATCTGACGGTATTTAACCTCCGTTTTGTACTCATATATCCGCACTCCGTACTCTATCGGGCATCTTTGCTTGCGTCTATCTGCGTCGTTAATATGAAAGCGCGAAATAACTGCCTGCATTGCATGTTGAGAGTGTGGGCATCCGTACTGCATCGGGACGACAAATGTCTGTTCGGACGGGTAACTCTGATTGACCGTTACAATCATGGCAAAATACGGATTGCCATAGGTTTTCTGGAACCAAGTAAAATAATGTACGTTGATCGAACGAAGGCGATGACGGCCGATGCGAATAATTTCCTTTTTCATAGTTGTATTGGTTTTGTGTTTTTCTCTATACAAATATACGCAAAAATATTTACTTTGCAAAATTTTCTAAAGAAAAATGCACGGTTCCCCCAACTTTTTTTCGCTGATCCGAGAGAACCCCAAGACCCGGCCCGACCGGCCCCCGCGATGCCCCCGCCCCGATCTCATCCCGACCTCCAGCCAGACCCCGCCCACACCGGTAGTAACTCCTTGCCTCGGTATCTCATAGGTCGGAGGTCTACCCTTCGACATATACCGCTATCCTCTGAATTACTATGACTGTGTGTGCAACGCAGGAGCGTGGGCACGTGCGGGCGTCCGGGCGCGTGACGCGAAAGTGTACGCGTGTGATGCGGGTGCGTGCGTGGGGGTGTGCTCGTGTGCGTGTGCGCATGCGTGAGGGCGGGAGCGGGTGACGGGTGTAGGCGGGCGGGTGATCTCTGAGGTGAGGGCATGCCGGGGCGGAGGATCAGCCGGGAGGTCGTGTGTGTCGCAGGGGTGCGCCGAAGGTGGGAGGAAAGGGCGGGCCTGAGCGCGAGCCGAAGGCGAGCGCGAGGGAATGGACAAACGCAGGGTAAACAGGGCGGGGGTGGGTCCCGTGCTAGCCCTCCATGTATTTTCTCCCGCTGGTTTTTTGGCCTATGGGGGCTGGGAACTTTCCCCTGCGTGACTTTGAAATCCGCGGGGGATTGGATTTTCCAACCTATTCCTAAAAAACTTTATTATCTCTGATGCTGCGACATTTGGGTATTTTGCTTATATTTGCGCAAAACGTAATGCTATGAAGAAACTTTGTAAGTCGCCGGGGGCGCCTCAGCATGAGAGCTTCGACTTCCTGCGCATTTCTCTCAAGGACACGCCCGCGGAGGGTTACGAGCCTATGGCCGGCGGGAAGTGGTACGTATTGGTCACTGAAATCTCCCAGCGATGGGCGCCAGCAGAGTAAGCCATGCGTAAGGTCATACCCCCCCCCACTGCCTTCGCTTCGTTCACCGGCTCGGCCGATTTTGTGGGCGATTCTGATGCGGAACTGAGCCGCAACCTTGCGGAGAATGTCGATCTTCCCGCTATCTTCCGGACGATTGATCAGGGAGTCGTGCCGGGGCTGATACTGACGGCCCCCACCGGCGAGGTGTTGATATGCTCCGGGAATTCGCTGAAAGTTGAGGATGACACGATCGCCATAATCTTCGCGCCGATCATGACATTAGGCGTTTCGGTGTCGATATCGCTCTCCAAGAGCGATTCGGGCGGTACGGCCATTCGTATTCCCGGCACGGAATGGTATCTGGAGGCATCGATGCAAAGTAATACGTGAGGAAATTTGGAAATCCGGAATTTCTTCCTATCTTTGTGATGTCCGGCGCGCAACCGGATCGGCCGGGGCGGTTTTGTGATTTCTCAGATTCATTCCCCCTTTCCCAAGATTCAGGTGTGTACCCGGCCGCCTTTCGAAACCTCTGGGCCTGACAGTCGGCCTGTTCGCATAGTGTTTGGATTTTGCAGCGGCGCCGGAATTTTTCCGGCGCTTTTTCGTCTCTTTTTTGATTTTATCGGAAATTTCGCTAAGTTTGTCCGGACTTAAACCCCGAAGCAATGATTATCGCCAACTCCACAACCGCAGTGCGCATAAACTCCCAGAACGTCATCGGCATCGACCTCGACGAGCTGACGGGGACCGTTACGATCAGATCCTCGGTGGAGGCCGAAGAGCTGGAGATCACCCCGGACCTTCCCGCATCCGGACCCGGTCTCTACATGGCGCTTGTTCGCGCCGTAGCCCAAGACAAGCCTTTGTGCGACATCCGTAAATTCAAATAGCGATGGGAACGAATCCGTGGGCGAACAGATCGGGAACGCCTGCCCCGGCCGCCGGCGCCGACGCCGAGGAGCGCGCCGCCCTGATGGAGGAGGTGCGTGCCGAGGTTCGGGAGGACGTGCGCAAGCGCTTCGGCGATGACAAGAATCCCGTGACGGAGTTCCTGCTGAAAGTCGGGGTGCTGGAGGACATGGAGGTCATGCGCCGCGTCACCATGCGAACCTCCGACAACAAGCTGATATATCAGTGCGGCAAGAAACTCGACCTGCTGAAAACCTATATCGCGCTGGCCAAAGAGACCATCGTCATGCAGGAAAAACAGCAGAAAATAGACTCGGCGGCCGGCAGCGGCGACGATAAGGACGAAGTGATCGTTTCACTGGAAAGAACCTGATGAAAGTACGGCTGGACATACCCCTGAATCCCAAGCAGGTAGAAATGTATAACCTGCTCAACTCCGGAAAGTTCACGGAAATTCTGTTTTACGGCGCCTCCCGCTCCGGCAAGACTTTCCTGATACTTTTCTGGATGATCGTTCAGGCCATCGTCTACAATGCCAACTCGCTGGTGGTGCGCGAGACCTTCACCTCGCTCAACATGGGTATGATCCGTCAGACGCTGCCCCGCGTGCTGGACGCCATAGCCCGCCTGAACGGCAGGAAAACATACCAGAAACTCATGGTCGGCGGAAAGCCCTTCGCCAAGTACAACGGCAAGGACAACGTGCTGACGCTGTTCAACGGCGCCTACATCCAGTTCGCGTCGATACGCGCCGGGGCGGACGGCGCCGGCGATACCTACGACAAAATCCTCTCGACCGACTGGGGACATATCTTCGCCGACGAGGTGTCCGAGATCGACTTCGCCGCCATCGAGACCCTCTACTCACGTCTGGCGCAGCTGTTGCCCGTGCCTAACCTGATGCTTTACGCCCTGAACCCCACAACCGAGCTGCATTGGACCTACAAGCGTTTCTTCAAGCACGAGAACATGGACGGATCGCCCCTCGCGGAGTCCATCACGCAGCTGATGTACGCAATGCACTTCTCCAAAGACGACAATGTGCAGTTCGTTTCGAAGCAGTACTTTCAGGGATTGGACCGTCTTTCCACCCTCTCCCGCGCCCGCTTCCGCGACGGCGAGTACTCCAAGATCGGAACGGGAAAATATTTCCGGAATTTCACGTGGCTTTACCGACCCCATATCGACCAGATCGTCGAATGCGTGATATACACCGACCCATCGGCCAAGTCGAAGGAGACCAACGACTTCAAGGCCACTGTAACGCTGGTGCGGACCGCAGACACCCGCATCTGGCTCTGGGACTGCCGCGCCGTGCAGGGCACGAGCCATCAGATGCTCGAAAACATCTACGAGCTGGCCATGAAAGCGCCCCTGACCCCGCGCATCATCATCGAGAAGAAACAGCTTCCCCTCGACTTCGAGAAAACCCTGCAACGCTTCCAGATCGACAACCGCTGGACGGCGCCTATATGCTGGGACACGCTCAACCACGGCGACAAGTTCTCGTGCATCGAATCGACGCTGGAGCCGCTGGTAAATACGGGTAAATTCGTGTTCTGCAACGAATTGCAGAAATGCGGCGTTTACGAGCATATCATCGACCAGTTCGTCCGGTTCTCCGACACGCGGAGCTCCGACCGCAAGGACGACATCCCCGACGCATGCGCGAAGGGCGTCACGTTCCTCAACCACAATATTGTCCAACAGTCGCGCACCGACGGCGCGCAGGTACTCTTCTACCGCCGCGGCACGCTGACCCAAATTCCAAGCTGATGCCAGTAGCAGTCAAAAACCAAAATTGGATTCAGGGCGTATACGACCCATCGACCGGAACGCATGACCCCGGCGTAGCAGCGCAAGTCTGCGCATCATTTCCCGCGTCGGCATTCCCCGACGGGTATCTGCGCTTCGCCGCGGCGCTCACCGATCTGTTCGAGGCGCAGGCCGATCAGGCGTTTGTCTTCGGCCGCACCGCCGCGGGGGAGATGACGGAACCCGTCATGGCCACCGGATCGCCCTTGACGGTAACACTCGGCGCCGAGTGGCTCGCCGACGTCGAAACCGTCTTTATCGACATCGGATGCACCGAAGATGTCACGGACCATGCCGCGTGGGCCTCGGCGGTCATTCAGCTCGACATGTCGCCGAACTACTTCCCCGAATCGGCGCTTGGCATCTACATCACGCCCCAACAGCTCCGGCAGTTCAAAAACATGTATCCGGACTGCGTGTCCGACGCCTACCGCGCCGCCGTGGGGGAGCTTACCGCCAACATCGGCAACATCTTCGACATGGCGGCCATGCTCGGCGAGCCGGACGAGAACAAGAAGGACGACACGATCCGCTGGATTTTGCAGGTCCTGACCGCATACAACATCGCATCGCCGAGCCTGAACTACTCGGAACCCCTTGCCGCGGCCTACGAGAAGGTCGCCCAGACCATCATCAAACTCAAGGGCGGCGTGGTGTCGCTCGAAGAGCCGGCGCCATACCGCACCGATTCCCAGAACGCCAACGCGGAAGTCATCACCTCCCGTTACAAATACCTCGGATAATCATGGCAAAATTCCATTTCCCGAAAATCAATCCCTATCAGGTGCCCCAGCAGATCGGCACCGGCAATATCGAATCCCGGTATCTGTTCAACAACTACCGCCGGGAGTGGACGCCGGCGCTGTGGCGGCGCGCCGTGGATATGGCCATCCAGTACTCGGACATGTCCCTGCTGGACACGCTCTATTCGTGGTGCATGCAGTCGTCGCCGTTCTTGGTCTCGCAGATCAACAAGCGCCTCATACCCATCTATAAGCGCAACTTCGTGTTCGGCCGTAACGGCCGCGAGAACTCCCGGCTGACGGAGAAGTACATCCGCAACTCGTGGTGGTTCAAGCGGTTCATCCGCTACATCCTCCTTTCGCAGTTCTACGGATGCAAGATGGTGGCCATCAACCCCGACAAGCGGAAGGTGGTGGACTTCCCCCTGCGCAACATCGACATCTTCAATGAAGCCCTGCGTTTCCAGACCTTCGAGTATTATCAGGTCATCAACGCCGCGGACTACGACAACCTCTTCTTCTTTCAGCCGGAGGGCGATCAGGATTTCAAACTCGGCCTTCTGCAATCCATATCCCGCGCCATGATCGGCATCGTGGAGATGTTCAACGACTGGCAGGTGCTGGGCAAACGATACTCGTTCCCCCTGACAACCATCGGCTACGACTCCAACAACGCCAAAGCCCAATCGCAGGCCCAGACCGTGGCCCAGAACCTCGACATGCTCACCATTCCCCTGATCCCCTACGTGCAGGATATGGTGAACAACGGCAAGAGTCTTTACTCCATCGAGGTGAACCCCATCAACACACAGACGGGTTCCGACGCCTTCCGCGTGATGAAAGAGTACATCGTGGAATACCGCTCCGAAATCATGCAGGCGGTAACCGGCGGCACCCTGCTCGGCTCCACGGAGAAAAACACCAACTCCGAGCAGCTGGCGCAGATACATTGGGAAATCTATCAGGACATCCTCAACGCCGACGCCGAAATGGCCCTGATGATTATGAACCGCGAGGACACCAAGCACAAACTTGCCGTGCTGTTCGATGACGCTTCCATCGAATCGGCCCCCATCATCGAACTCCCCGACGACCGTCTGCCGATCAGCACCTTCGTGGACGTGGGCAACATGATGGCCAAGCAGGGGTCGAAATTCAAGCCCGAAGCGTTCCGGCGCGTAGGCATCGACCCATCGGACGTAGAAGCCGGAAAGAAGGAGGAAGAGAAGCAGAGCCTGATCGGCCGCGTGTTCAACCCCCGGAAGAAGGAGGATCAGACCGAAAAGGTAACCGAGAAAACCGAGACGGAATGAAGACGGCGCGAGACTTCGAAATAGACTGCCGCCGGCTCCGGCAACATCTGATCGAGGTGTTGCCGGCAAAGCTGGGGGCGTCCATGCTGGAAGAGACGCGCACCAACTTCCGCAACGAATCCTACGGCAACGACGATGTGCGGGAGCGGTGGCCGGAACGGCGCTACGAGGACAAATTGACCTACCCCAAGCTTCGATACACGGGGCGTCTGTTCCGATCCATCCAGCCGAAGGTGCACCGCATCTCTTCCCGCGCCGCGGTCGTATCGCTCGGATCGCCCCTCTCCTATGCGCAGGTGCACAACGAGGGATGGCGCCCCGGCATGCCTGTTACGGGTTCCACCCTGCGCCAGCCGCCCAGCGCCACCAAGCGCGTATGGCTTCCCCGGCGGCCCAAACAGCGCCAGTATATGGGCATCGGCAGGCGCTCGGTCCGCAAGTTCATGCAGGTGATCCGAAAAGAGGTGAATGCGGCCATGCGAAAATAATTTTTTCGCCGGAATTTGGAATTTATCTGAAAATAACTTACGTTTGCGTGAAATATGTTCGGTGACATCATAGATAGGATCATTCAGGTGCTTCGCAATTCTCAGGTCGTGATTGCGAATAAAATGTCCGTCTGCGTCATATCATCCGACGAAACCCAGACCGTCAATACCCCCCTCCCGGCCATCGCCGTGGGTGTGGAGGACAGCAACAACGCCGACGTGTTCATAGGCGGAGCCATCAAGGACCGGCTCAGAATCAAACTATGCGTGCTCGTCGATCTCACCAACTATTCGTGGTCCTCGGACAAGCAGTTTCAGGCGAGCCTTATTTCGCTGGGCCACGGCGTCCGCAATGCGGTGGAAAAGGCCAAGACGGCAGGGGATTTTCTGGAACTCCAGCAGAAATACAACCTTTGGCCTATCTATCAAGGGTTCAAGACCTACCAGCGCATTTCCACCAAAGATACCTTCAACACCGAAGTGATGGTGTGCGAAGTAATGTACGAAAGCACGGTGTTCGATCTGGAGCTGGCCCGCGAGAGCCGGCCGACGGAAGAGGTCGAAAAGGTAAAAATCAAAGGGTTCACCGGAACGGATCAGGACCTGACCACGGAGTTGCCCATCGTAACAACTTGATTATGGAATTGAAGATCAAACGGCAGAAGCTCAGTGATGAATCGCTCAACGACAAGGATTATGTCGTTCTGAACGACGGTATCAACTGGGACCGCTACAAGAAAAATCCCATCCTGCTCTGGGACCACAACCCCCGTGAGCCTATCGGCAACGTGGTGAACATACGCCGGGGAGAGGACGGGGATTGGTATGGAGAATTGCGATTTGACGGAGTGACGGAGCAATCCCGGCAGCGGCGCGATCAGTACCTTGCCGGTACGCTCCGGGCCGTCTCTCTCTCCGGCAAAATATACTACACACTGCGCGACGGCATCAAGTACGCCACGCGCTTCGATGTGTACGAAATATCCCTCCTGTCGCTTCCCTCGAATGCCAACGCTGTGGACGAGGTGGAGGGCGCCGAACCGGCACTGCGCGTAGGATTCTGCGCTGTGGAAGCCGAAGAGCTGGAATCCCTGACCTCCGGCTACACCGAATCATTAACCAAATATCTCAACAAGATGAAAGAAGAGAACCAGACTGCCGAGGCGCCGAAGAACGCCGAAGCAAAGGGTTCGGAAGCCCCGCAGGAGCAGGCTAAGGAGCAGTTCGCGGCCGCGGCCCAGCCTGCGGAAGCGGCTGACGCCGGTACGGTTTCCGAAACCGAGAAATTCGAAGGATCGCGCGAAGGCGCCCTCAGAGCGTTTAACGAGTTCCTGCGCCTGATCGGCATTCGGGGAGCCGAAGCCGCAAAGGCGGACAGCGACATGGCCGAAGAGGACCGCAAGGCCGCCGAGGAAGTGCGCGACGCCGAAAAGAAAGAAGATGATGATGAGGATGACGACGACCGCAAAGAGCGCGGCGAGAAGTTCGCATCATCGGCAACCGAGCAACCCAAACCTGCCGCCCGCATCCTGAATGTGGAGGATACGGTTGAAAAATCAAGTAAAACCAACGTTCAATTCAGTTCCGCTATGGAAAGAAAAACCATCCACGAGTATCTTCGTGACAACGCCGGCAAAGACCGATTCTCCGAAGCCGTGCGATTCTCGGCGGCAGTAGGGAAAATGAACCCTAACGAAGCCGCTCAGGATTCGCGCATGAACCTCCTGCGCGAGTTCGCCTATTTCGCCGCCAAAGACCGCGGCTTCCGCGCCGCTGTCGGGGGCATGAACTTCGACATCGACGGACGTCCCACCGGTACGGCTGACGAGGCCCTGAACCGTCTCGAACAGTTCGCATCGGGTCTCAACTCGATGAACTTCATCGAAACCACGCCCGACTTGGCCAAGATCGAGTGGTCCACGATGATCTTCCGCGAACTCTTCCCGGACGATTCGTGGGCAGACCGCATTTCGCGTCTCAGCGCCGAGGATGTGGCCGGCATCATCTGGATCAACTCGGCCATCAAGCCGAAGGTGTACTTCGGCAAGCGTGCCCCGGTCAACGTGTCTCCGTCGCTCTACGACGACGATCCCGTGGGCATCATCATGCACCTCTTCGCCCTCGAAAACATCGTTTGGCAGCAGGCCAACACCGATCTGCTGGCGTACGACGATGTGGCACTCGGCACTTCGGAGTCCCTGCGCTGGCTGTCGTCGAAGGCCCACAACTACATCATCCAGAAGCTGTCGGAGGACGCCAGCGTTACGCGCCTGACCACGGGCGAGAAAACGTACTCGGCAACGAACGCCTTCCCGGCCAACCCGACGGCAACCGGAACGCTGAAAGAGATCGCCCCGGCGGACTTCCTCGCCATGCAGACGGCGTTCGTCAACCAGAACTACGTCATGGAGACCTTCGCCGCCGAAATGGTGATGCCCGCCGTCATGCACGAACAGCTCCAGTCGAACGCTACGCTCACGAACCTGCTGACCAAGAACGCCGGAAGCATGCGCCCGATGTTCGGCGAGTACGCCGGATTCGCATTCCGTCCGCGTTCGATCACGACGCTGTATGACAGCGCCTCCAGCAAGATCATCGACCCGGAATTGTATCTTGACGGCAAGATCACCGACGAAACCGGCGCCGTGGCTGCCTATACGCCTCCCGTCATCCCGGCTACGGCATACGGATCGGCGCTGGCGTTCATCCCGTCGGAAGCCATCATCGCCATCGGACGGACCAACGTCCATATGGTCACCGACCCGTCCAACTACGGCTGGCGCATGTCGATGGATATGCGTCTGGGTGCCGGCGCCGCACGTAAGGGCGGACTTGGCATCGGCGTGATCGCCCCCGGAACGCAGGCCCAAGGCTAAACTCAATTCCCCACTGCCCCCCCCCGGCAGTGGGGATAACCAACAACTTTAAAATCACAAAATTATGTCCAAGAAACCCGTTTATTCCGAGCAGTATTTCATCAACCTTATGGCCGCGGCTATGGCGTACGGCACGATCTACGTGACCAGCGACGCCAACACCTACCGCGACGAACAGTCGGCCGTGACCCGATGCCGGGACTTCATGAAGCTCCGCCGGATCGTGCGCTACGCAACCATCACCAAAGCGACGTGCCCCACCAATGAAGACGAGCTGAACGACCTGATGGTTACGGTAGAGAGCAAGGTGCCCGAACCGGTTCAGACGAAGGAAACGCCCCAGCCTATGGACCTCGCCGCCGCCGCCGCCGCTCTTGCGGCCAAGAAGGCGCCGGGCCGAAAAAAGAAAGGGCAGGCATCTGCCGAACCCGATCCCCAGCCTGCGCCGGCGCCCGATCCGGAACCGGAACCGGAACCGGAAAGCGCTGCCGACGACGTTCCGCAGAAGGAAGAAGAATCCGCTCAATAAGCATAAATTACCATTAACATGGCTCAAACTGGAATTAACATCGAGCTGAAAGATACCACACTCAGCCGCCGTCAGCCCTCCGTGGGCAATGCGGCGCTGGTGTACGGTATCAAAGTCTCGTCCGGATCGGTGAGCGGGAAACCCACACTTATCACGAGTCTGGATTCCTACACCGCTTGGGCCGCATCCGATGCTCCTGACGCCAAACTGCTCAACAACGATCCCCACCTGTTGGGAATGGTGACGCAGTTCTACGCCAAAGCCGGAAGCGGAACCTATCTGTGGCTGATCTTGGCGACCGGCGAAAAGGGTGATTTCGTTACGACCAATGCGGCGAACATCAAGCGCCAAATCCGCTTGACGCTGGAGGCCAACTACGACAACCGCCCCCGCATTATCGGCTGGTGCTCGCAGGCCAACGACGATGCCTCAGGGTGGGTCCCCACGACCACTCCGACCGTTGTAAAGGCCATCGAGACCATTCAGAATGCAATGTTCGCCGAGGGCATCCGCTTCGTGAACGTTTATACGTCCAACGTCGATGGGGCGCAGGCAACTTCGGCCTCCAACATCACCAACCTCTCCACCTATGCGGCGCCGTCGGTAGCGTACATGCCTACCACCACGCTCTACAAAACTACGGTGGACAAGCAAGGCAACATCACGGCCTACACCCCCATCAAGGATGTGGGAGAATCCATCGGCATTCTGTCGGCGATCTCCGTAGCTGAATCCATTGGTTCGCACGAGCGTGCAGCCGTGGCGCAGAAGGCATTCTTCAACGATGCAGAAAACGTGGTGAGTGTGGCGGAGATCGACCCTTCGATCATCGACGCGCTGGGCAAAGGTCAGTATCTCTTTCACCGGCCCTACCCCACCGGCATCTTCTACAACGACGGCGCCACCTGCAACGACCCGACGAAGGCGTTGTCGCGGCTGGAGTTCGTTCGGCTGGGGAACGCCGTATGCGACGATGCGCAGGAGTTCTTCTCGCAGATTCTGAACACGCAGGCCCCCGTAGACGCCAAAGGCGATCTTAGCAGGACCTACGCCACGCAGATCGAGAATAACTTCTACAATCTCTACTGCCAGCCCCGCATCAGTCAGCGCCAGTGCTCCGGCATTCGCGTGACGGTGGCCGCTCAGGACAACAATTTCGTGTCCACGCGAACGATTCTGGTGTCCATTGAAATTCTGCCGTCGCCCAACGTAGACTGGGTGAAGGTAGGCGTTCTGTACGTATCAGCACTTTCGTAAAAATCAACGACTATGTACGAACCCTATATCATCTCCAGCGCGGAAGCTAAAATGAACATCACCCATCGCGGCCAGATGTTCGACATCGTAACCGGTGTACAGCTTTCCATCTCCCGGACGCAGGACGTTCAGGAAATTTTCGCCATCGGCCGGCTGGAACCTATTGCCAAGAAAGTTATCAACAAACGCTTTACGGGCAATATGTCCCTCCAGACCGGTGAATATGAAACCATCCTCGACGCCATCAATGCGTCGATAACAACCGGATTTATTTCGTCTCTCACCGACTTGGGTAACTTCTCCATCGGCTGGACCCTCGAAATGACCGGTCTGATCGTCCCCCGCACGATCATCTACTCTCTGGATTCCTGCGCTATTTCGTCCGACGACTTCTCTGTGGACCGGAACAGCCCGGAAATCAACACTTCCCTCGCCATTCAGGGAATTGGTATTACCCGTTCAGTTTTACCGCTTTAACCCGGCAGGGGCGGTGAAAATCGCCCCTGCTATTTTTACTCAAAATTATGTCCGGAAAAACAATTATTCAGAATTATACCGTCCGCTTGCGGTATTTCAAGCGAAGCGTAGCCCCTAAGGCTCAGGTGATCGAGCAGGAGGTTGAGGAAGATGTAGAAGTAGGCATGCTGTCCCGAACCTCCGCGGCGCACACCAATTTTGCCACCCAGCTGCTGATGCACGGCGCATCCGGCGATCTTGAGCAGCTGGCGCCTATCGCCACCAAGTTCTGCGAAATGATGATCGTAGACGACAAACAGCGCAAGGCCATCGTGAACGACGTTATGGCCTGCATCGACCTTTACGGCTCCGATCCGGTTCAAAAGGACATCGAGCGTTTTTTATCGCGCTGGGGTGTGGTGATGGGGCTTCTCGGAACCGCCGAGAACCCAGCCTCCACGAACGAATAAAGGAGTACGGCAGGAACGACCCCTTCCTGCTGAAAAAAGCCTTTATTTCGTATGTGTTTCACGAACCGATAACCACTCTCGAAACCCGGTTGTCGGCCGCGGACATCGACAAATATTCCGACATGGCCATGTGGGTGATCGACAACATCATCTACGCGCCATTCAAAGCCAAGAAATGATATGGACGGGCAGACCTATCAAATAAAGCTCAACATCAATGTAGACGATTCTCAGCTCTCGAAAGCCGAGCGGCGCATCCGGGACCTCGAAAGAGGACCCGGCGCCGGGCGCGGCGGGAGTATGGCCGGCTCAGGTGGCGGAAGCTACTCGAATATCCCACCGGCTCAGCGAGCCTACTATCGGGCATTATCCCGTCGCTTTGCCCAGACGCCGGGGATGTCCAACGAAGGTTTTCTGAGCAATGTTAACCGGTTGTATCATCGGTCGGATGTTTTCAAGCGCGCCTTCTTGGGCAATTTAACCAGTCTGCCGGGCGCACTTCGCAATCTTTCCAACTTCGGGTCAGTCATCGCATCTGTCGGAAGAATAGCGGCCGGAGCCATAAAACCTCTTGGCGCCATTGCTCCCTACCTCACCCTGATAGGGGGTGCCGCTATTGCAGTGAAGGGTATGAATATTCTCCTGCGCGGATCGGCGTTGCGTTTTGGTAATAATCTGCTCAACAACCAGAATCTGATCGAAGCCGGATCGAGTGCCATGCAGTTCGAAATGGCCCGTAAAGGGTTGGGGGCGGCCTATGAAAAATCCTTTCAGGAAGCGGGTCGCTTAGCGGCAGAATATGGATTTAGCCGCACGGGCCTGCTCAACTCCATGAACATGTTTACCGGCTTGAACGTAGGAAATCGAACGTTAAGTCGGGAAGAGGCCACCCGCATAGCCATGCAGGCAGGCAAAATAGCCCATGTGGGCGGCGTTCCCTTCGAGCGCGTCAACATCAACCTCCAGCAGTTGTTGGGACAGCCTACTCCCTCTGCGCGAGACCTTCGAGAGCTTATTCAGGCGGCGCCTATCATCGGCAAGATCGCCCAGCAGTCGATGGCGCGAAAGAACGTATCAGGGGATGTTTTCTCCTATCTGAAAGACAAATCCGAGTTGCTGAACGTCCTGAACGAGTTCGACCGCATGATCGAATCGAATCCGTTCATGAAGGCGCGAGGTATGGCTCAACTGTATAAGGAGAACGCATTCATCAAGATAGTGCAGGATAATGCGGAGTTTTGGCCCAAAATATCCCAGTCGTTGGGAATTTTCTACGACAAGCTGGCCATAGTTGCTAACCAGTATATCCCCAAGTTGGCGGATTTTATCTCTCCGGAGAAGATAGGAACAATGATGGCCGATGTAGAAAGCGCTATTTCGGGTCTCACCAAAATATTCGGCGGTATCATGTCCTTCTTGGGTTGGGTTGGGCGATCGGTCCCCTTTGGGCATGCCGACAAGTTTAATGTAGACGAAAAGTGGGTTCCGGGAGCTGGAGGCGCTGTCAGAAAGGCATTTTCATTCGGGGATCGGTTTTACTATGATGCTCAGGGCAACAAGTACCCCGTGATAAATTCTGACAGTCTGTATGCGGCCCGCCAGCGCTCGGCGTTCCGGGATTTGGTAACACGAGACAGCTCCTACATTATCTCTTCACTGGCGGCTCAGCGCGCTGGTTCCGCAGAGATGATAGGGGGCGTTCCTTACCCAAAAGCCGGATTCACTCCGACTGCATCCCAAAGAGCGGCTGCCATCCGAGAATTTCGAGCCAACTCCAAAAATTTCTTGCAAAATCCCGGAATGGTTCTCAAACCCGTGCAGACGGTGGACGGCAGCACCTATTGGGACATAGACTACGGTAAACTCTTCAATCAACTCAATCCCGCCGCCGGATTGAATGGTAATGGCGCCAACTTCTCGGCCTCAGACGGGCTTTCCGACATCACCAAAGGTGCCCGATCCCTGATTATCAACTTCAATCGGGAGATCGTCAGCATGCCTATCAGCATCGACAACGTGAACGACGGCGCCGACTTGGGCGCTCAGCTTCAGGGGGCCTTATACGACAACATCATGCGCGGCTTGCAAGTCGCACTCAACAACGCAACCGGTGCAATGTAATGAATACCAGAGACCATCAAAATACGCAGGACACCTTCACTCAAGCCGCTACCCATCTCCAGCAGGCCGCCAGCTCCCCGGAGCAGATATACCAGCGGGCGAAGGATCAGGTGCTCGACGCCGCAGATGCGGTGTTGAACGCCCGAAAGATCGTGCTGTCGCAGGCAGGTATTGTCCGCGTGCTGATCGAAAGCCCCGGCGGCAAGATACGCACCGGCGACAACACCCCGGAAATGTCTCCGGCGCCGCTTTCCACCCAAGAGTATTCCACGTCCACGCATGAAAACGATGCCCAGCGAATCAGCGACGCCCTTTCCGGCCTGACGGATGATCCCATCGCCGACGCGATATTCGTGTGCGGCGATTACTATGCGCCGCTTTCGCTCAACTTCTCGGTATCGGCTCAGAAAATAACCGACGAATCCCAGCTGGTGGACGGCATCAATATCGTTCAGCGGGTGGCCAAAGGCCCGAAGGTGGTGTCGGTGTCTTTCAACATCCAGCGCCGGGAAGCGCAGGAGGTAGAGGATATGTCGGCCACCACCATCCGGCGCCGCAATGCGCGCGGCGGGGACCCCACGCCAGTATACAAGCTGACGCGGTTTCTGGATGAACTCTACGAGAACGACGAGGTTTTTGCCATCGAGAACACGGTGCTGAATGATGAAATAGGAATCGGCTGGGCGTTCATCAAGTCCTACCGGTTCTCGCCGATGCAGGGCGACACCTTCGGTTCCATCAACTTGGTATTGCAGGAAGTGAACATCGCCGATCCGCTTCTCTACACCAATTCCGCCAACACGCAGGATTCGCAATCCGTGCCCACAACCGTGAAATAACATGGCCGTCCGAAACATAACGGGAAACTATCTGATCTGCGGAAACGAGGTTTTCGTTGAGGGGAAGAGCATCGGCCAGTTCCAATCCTTCGAATCCGACGAAACGCGCGAGAACATCGTAGGAACCGCATCCATCGAGATGCCTTTCTATACCATAGCCGCGAAGGCCGCGAAGGAGGTGGGGCGCGGAAGCACCATCGCCGTTCAGCGGGTGGGGAAAAACACGACCACCTACGTTCGTATCAACCCGGACGACTGGAATATCAAGACCGGCGCCCGCATTCAAGTGTACGCATGGTATCACGACAACGCCGTCATCGGCCAGAAGTTCGAAAAGCGCCTTGAATTTGACGGATTCATCCGGGATGTTATCGGAGGGTTCCCGACGGTAATAAAGTGCGAGGATGCGGCATTTATGCTTCGATTCGGCACGGTTACGCAGTCGTGGCCCAAAGCCACTCCCCTATCCTCGCTTCTGCAACAGATGTGCGACACGGCCAACGCGGCGTTTGCGAAGTACCGCAAGGATAACAAGCTGACATATGCCTATCCGTCTCTGTTGCCGGACCCCAAATCCATGCAGAGCGATTTTGTGCTCAAACCCGCCACCGGAGTGTCGCCATACGATGTACTGGAGCGGGTGATCGTCGGCATGTATAAACTCTACGGCAATGTCCGCATCGAGAGCGACAAGGCGCGGGTATACTGCGGACTCGGAATCTCGGAATCCGAATCCCCCACCGTGGAGCTGGACACGTCGGTAAACGTGATAGCCCGCGACATCGTGCCCTCGGACATGATGTTCCAGAATTTCCGCGTCATCGTCCGGTATCTGGAGGACGGAACCATGAAAACCATCGAGAAAGGGGCGGAAAACGGCCTTGTGTACGACCTTCCCTTCACGCCGGGCCGCAATGCTCAGCAGATGAACACCACGGCGCTGTCGGTGCTGGCCGGCCTTCGCGCTCAGCGCAACAAGGGCACCATCACCACGTTGCTGTACCCCCTTGTGCGGCTCTACGACTACGTAAATTTCAATGACACCATCTTCAAGTCCCTGAGCGGCGGCTATTATGTCATCGGCCGCAAGGTGACGTGCGGAAAAGGCAAAGGCTACCGGCAGATACTGACGGTTACAAACAAGACATTTCTTTATCTGGCAAACTGATGAATCAAGGACAATTCATACGCAGTATGGAGGACTTCGGCAAGGACCTGCGCCGTCTGCTTGACGGCGTGAACCAGCCGTCCATCCTCTACGGCAACGTCGATTCAGTGAATGAAGAGGCCAAAACAATTAACGTTCGCATTGGTGATGCTGGACTGGTAATACCGGACATAAGCCTATCCAATGTCATCGGCGGGGATGCGAGCGTTATTTTTTATCCCGCCGTAAACTCCGCGGTGATCCTCGGCATGCCCTACCAACAGCCGGAGAACGCTTTCGTGGTAAGCTTCACGCGCGTAGACAAGATCGAAGCGTCGGTAGGCGGATATTTTTGCAAAATCGACAAAGAATCCATATATTTGTCGAAAGACGGGGGCGGCTCCCTCACCATTTCCGGCGATACGGTCACCATGAACGGTGGCGCAATCGGCGGCATGGTGATCCCGGACGCCATAACCAATGCCATGAATACCTTCGTGTCGGCGTTCAACAGCCACACACACGCCTATACATGGTCTGAGGCGGCCGGAGCAGGTACTACGGCGCCCCCTTTGGGAAGCGTATCGCCTTTCAAGGCGGAGGATTATACGAACGACAAAGTGCAACAGTAATGGGCGACATTATTTTCGATCTGAAAAACAACGACATCGGCACCTCCAACGGCGATTTTGCCGTTGTGGTCGATCCGTCGATTCAGAACGCCACGCTCATGTTGCTGAAAAACCCCGTCAACATCCTGCAACCTCAGTTCGGCGTAGGGTTCGAGACCTTCGCCCTGAACGCGCGGCCCGATTACGTCTCCATGCTGGCCGCCACGGCCAAGCGGCAGGTTATAAAGGACGGCGCCGACTATTGCGACATCCGCATCACCGAGGGCGAGAACTTCGGCGAATACAGCGTCTCCGTAGACGCACAATACCCCGTCGCCGAACCAGATCCCGATCTTATCATCCCCATGCCCCCGCAGCCGGATAAAACACAACGCAACATCGAGGTGCGCATAGCCGTGCAAGTCGGCGGCGGCAATTTCGGGTATTTGTCGGATGTTGACATCAAGATCAACTATACGTTGCCGGACGGCACGCAGTCGGATTGGTTGTCACCCACCTCGGTGGGGGAAATTCCGGATGATTCCGCGGCAGGCCATCATGATATATACATCTGGAACGGCGATAATGCGTCGCTCAAGCAGGTGACCATCAACGTGCAGGCCGCCAAAACCGGGTATCATATCACCTACTCGCCGTTTTGGAATATCCAAGCCGGGAGCGATGACGTATACTTCGCAACATCCATCGTAATGCAAGCTGATTAGAGTATGGCAACTTACAAAGTAAAATCCGGTGATACGCTGATGGACGTGTGCTACAACACGACCGGATCACTGCGTGCCATCAACGACATAATGAACGCCAACGGCTTCGACACCTATACCCCGCAGCTGGAGGCAGGTCGCATCATCGAGGTGCCTGACGTGGTATACAACAGCGAAGCCGTATCGGTGGCCGACGCCCGGCCGTTCAACAGTGCATCCCTGCCTTTCGACAACCTGAGCATGCAGATGGAACAGCTGGAATTTATGCTGGGCGATGTCGGCTCCATCATCTACACCTTTGACGGATCGAAGATCGCGGGCAAATACCTTTCCCTGAATGCGGATAAGAACAACGAAGGTTATGTGAACTGGGGCGACGGAACACCCGTGGAGTACATCAAAACCGACGGTCTGTTTGGTCACAACTACGCCGCCGGAACCACCGGAGAAGTCGTGGTGACGTTTCTGGGCACAAGCCAACATTTCGGTAATGTCTTGCGAGATTCTGGCCTTGAGGTATTCAAAGAGGCGCTCATTAAGGTAGACCTTACCAATGCAGACGCGGCATGTCCATCCGGTATGTGGAATAATGGCTTTTACAGATGCATCTATCTGACGGAAGTAGTAGGCTCGTTCGCGGGAAAACCGAATCTCAAAAGCTGCAACGCCATGTTTATGAATTGCTGGCGTCTTGAGTCTGTTCCAGAGCAAATGTTCCGGGGTTGTCCCCGATTGGATAATTGCGAATCGTGTTTCGAATTCGCATATCAATTTCATCAGGCGGACTACATGTTCGCCGACTGTCCGAAATTAATCCAAGCTTCGAAGGCGTTTTCTTTCACGAAGTCCACCTCGGCTGTATCAACTTTTGAAAACTGCACCTCCCTAAAAGGAGTTACAAACTTATTTGTTGGTTGTAAGCTATTAACGGACGTCACCAATGTTTTTAAGGGGTGTACGAATATTCAACTTGCGTCACGTGTTTTTCAAAACTGCGCTGTTCTTAACCCGCCTGTTAACGTTTTTGACGATTGTAAAAAGGTGCAGTATTTTAAAGAATCTTATAATAACCTCCCCGCCGCTACCAATGAATCTCCCTATACTGTGGTCAACGGCCAGAAGATTCATTTGTGGGAAAGGACCCCCGAATTAGGATTTGCGTTGCCTATCCAATACGACTTCTGCTTTACCGATTCTCCCAACTTTGCGGATTACGCCAACATTCCGGAAACGTGGGGAGGACCTCCGAAAACGGAAAACAACGTGAAGTTGCGCTGTTGGCCGATGATGGCCAAGATAGTGGCCGATACCACCCCGATGGTGGGTGTAGTGTACCTGAACGGGGAGATTCTCGGTTACAGCGTCGTGGAAAAAGACACGTCGGATCGGCTCGTCATAGACCTGCCGCTTCCGACCGCCATCACCAGCGTGGCCGGACTGTACGTGGTGTTCTATTCCGAGGACGATGCTATAATCGGCGGTTCGCTGGCGCTGGCAGATAACGTTGCGGCGCCGACGGAAGGGGCCGTCTACGAAACCTACTACAATGCCGGCTACGGCGACAACCTGCCGTCAATCTATCCCGTATTCGCGCCGAATAACGACCTTACGCCGGGCATTATCAACTCCTATTTTCAGCCCACCTACAATGTCCATATCCCGTCGCTGGGGGACTTTGAGGTCGTAGGCTCCGAGAACGTTGCGGATGCGGTTGAAATAACCCTCCAAATCACCGAGCTGGGTTGGTCGTATTACCTGTCCTCCGGAAGTAGTCTGTGGATTGACATGCAACAAAAGCTGGAGATCGATCACGGCATAGCTCTCTCGGCCCTCGCCGAAGAAGGATGCACCCTCACGCTGTCCGTAGCAATCGAAAACTACGTCATGATGGCGCCGGCGATCGAGTTCAACACCATGCGCGGATCCATCATGCCTATTCTGGATTTCACGTACGTACCTTAATTTAATGAAATCTTTATGACCACTTATGAACAAATAGTAGCCAACATCGGCAAAACCATCTCGTCGCTCACGAGCACCAGCAATTCCGCCATCTGGCGCCGGCTGGCCGCGGTATTCGCCGAGACCATCAATACTGTTCTCCTGAATCAGTCCAATTCGGAGGTTGTGATCGAGACGGCCGCCCGAACGTTGCGGGTCATGGGGAAGCAGTACTACATCGACACGGCGCTGGCGTTCCAAACCGGCGACAACTTGGTGGTTGTCGATCCGTCCAAGTACGCCTACGGCTACGAAACGGTCGATCCGGCCAAGCAGATCATCAAGCAGGTGGCCATTCGCGTGGATGCGCAGAAAAACGTCATCAACATGCACGTCTGCACGCAGGATGCGAACGGCAACAACGTGGCCCTCACGGCCGAGCAGCTGGCGGAGTTCTCAAACTACATGACGGCCAAATCGGCATTCGGCATCAGTATGATGATCTCGTCGCCGACTCCCAGCATCATAACCACCACCCAGCTCTTCATCCGCTATCTGGACACCTACTCGCTGTCCCAGATCAAAAACAGTGTGAAGGAAATCCTTATCACCACGCAAGGAACCCTGCTCGGCGACTCCCCGGTGTTTGTGAACGACATCGAAACCGCCCTCGCCGGCGTTCCGGGCGTGCGCGACGCATACTTCGTGGGCATCACCTGCGACGGCGCCGAGCCTACCAACGGCATTCTGACGCCGGCATCCGGCTACTTCAATTTCAGCGCGGCACTGCAAAACCTGACTGACATCGTAGTATTTAATCCCATCCGGTAATGCTTCGACATCTATCCATACCGTGGCTTTTGTTCAACATCCTGCGTCCGCAGTATGCGCTCAACCACGACTCAAGTCCGACGCTGAACATGTTCTACAAGTTCCTGTTTTGCTGTCTGGCGCCGCTGTTCCCGAAGATCGAATCATACGAGGCGTGGTGCAAGAAATACTATGCACTGGCGGCCAACGACGGCAGCTGTATTTCCATCCAAGCCTACCTGAATGCCTACTACGGGGACTTCGGGCAGATAACCGTCACCACGTCGCCCGTTTTCGACACCTTCATGTTCCCGTACAGCTCCGATATGGCGCTGGGCACCCTGATGTTCCCCTATTCGGCCGACATGTCGAAGGGCGTGGAGTTCTACCAATACGGTAGCACAGCGAATGCTCCGGTCGTGACCATCCCCGCCGGGCTTAAAAACGCGGACGTCTACCCGGACTTTATCGCAGACCTGAACGCTCTTGTGGCCTATGGAATCCAATATTCAATAGTTGTAAATTAAACTCCCATGTCTCTCGCCTCTATCCTCAAAGACACGATTCTGCCTTACGTGAAAACCATCGGTAACAACTGGTGGTTGGGATTCGTCGGCTACTTCGCTCCCATCGGGCCGCTGGTCCTTGTGATGGTATGTTTCATCATGACGGACTTCGTCATCGGCTGTCTGGCATCCTACAAACGGGTGACCGCCGCTGGGAAGCGCTGGTGCTTCTACTCCGACGCGGCGTGGCGCACGATCTACAAATTTGGCTTCTGCACAATGGCGGTCGCCGGATTGTATGTCATCGGGAATGACGTGCTGGGCGGGGACTTCGGCGCCGACCGGCTTCCCAATATTCTCTGCGCGATGGTATGTTTTACGGAGCTGTGGTCCTTTTGCGAAAACGCGGCCTATCTCTCCGGCTCGAAACTGTTCTTGTGGCTGCGGCAGTTCACCATCAACAAGGCGAAGCGCTGGGACGAGGACGTGGCCAAAGACATGGAGGACTTAATCAAAAAGTAACGATATGAAAAGATCAGAATTGCTTGCCGAAGTTCAGAAAAACTTCAAGATAACAGAGCTGGTATGTCCTCATGTCTACCAGCGCGACGGCGAGAAGGCATGGCGGTATTTCTCCAATGAATTTCTCGAAACGCTCGTGGCCATCCGCAACATCCTCGGCCTTCCCATGACCATCAACAACTGGGTGGGCGGCGGTCAGTACAGCCAGCGGGGCCTGCGATGCAACATCTGCGATCTGGTGGCGTCGAAAACCCGCTCCGGCTTGCTGTATGTCTCGGCTCATATGCTCGCGCAGGGGTTCGACTTCTCCACTACCATCCCCTCTCACAACGTGCGGGAAATCCTCAAAAAAAACGCATCCAAACTTCCCTATCCTATCCGGCTGGAGAAAGACACCTCTTGGGTGCATGTCGATCTCTACCGCGTAGACGACAAGAAAAAAATCACCGAATTTAACGGTTAACCAACATGGCAACAATCAAGAAATTCATAGCCACTTCGAACGGCAACCGGGTGTTCGTCTCGGACCTTGCCGCGATGGCCGACACCATCTTCGGCATGATGGGCGCGTGGCCGTGCCCGATTCCCTACTGCATTTTGAAGGGAGTGATAGGCCCTCAAAACACCTCCCTGCGAATCAACAAGGGCGGCGGCGTGCTGATGTACGGCAAGTTCTTCCCAACCCCAAACGGCGATACCCTTTCTATCCCGAAGGGCAGCTATCTGTATGCCAAAGCCCAGAACGACACGGCAGAACCCCGAACCTCGTCCACGGGGCAATCGTACTACCAGAACATCGTCTATTCCCTCATGGTCACTACGGCCAAGCAAACGGGAACATCGACCGACTACGAAGCCGCAACTGGTCTGTGGGAGATCGTGGACGGCGCGGTTACGGGAGCGATGGAAACCATGGCATGGATCGCCTACGTAAAATCCATCAGCACCTTGTGGCGCTGGGACTACATCGACAACAACCTGCCCGCAAACATCGTGCAGACGCAGGCAGTAGCCGATTCCGCCATCACTACCCCCAAGATGGCGCCCGGCTCCGTGACCAGCTCCATTTTGGCGCCCGGATCCGTGACCAGCAATAAAATGGCCTTTTCTATTGGTATGCCATATATGCCCTCTTATAGGCCTACGATTACAGACACCACCGTTCACGCTACTCCGTGGGCATGGCTGGTGATCGAAGCGTCGGATCAAGCCCGCAACATAACCATTACCACTGAAACACCTCCGTCCTCCGAGGGGGCGCCTATCAAAATTGTGGTGAGCAACAAGACCAATTTTGGCCTTTCGCTGACCCTTACTCAGCCCAACAACACCACAACTTATCTTATAAATATTCCATCTCAAACCATCCTGATCGTAGACGGAGTGTGGATGATAAGCTCGTATTCTTTCGTGACGTACGCCGGTAAAAACACGTACCCTTGATCGGTTATTGGAGCATATATGTAAAAATAGGGCCAAATGGCCCTATTTTCCTTTGTTATTTCGATGATCTCGGCCAGTACTTGGTGTATGCCCACAAGAGACCATACGCCACAAATACTGCGGCCATTGCGGCTACGATAACGTAACCCATCGTCTTACTGATAAGCGACAATGCGATCAGCACTATCGCGGCCCCGATCAGGGCAATCAAAGTCCACTTTTTCATCGTTTCTTTTTTTTATAGTTCTTATTGGTGGAGGTATATTTGTATTCATCCGCCACGTCGGTTCCAAATTCTAATCTTCGCCTGAACTGAAAATCAAACAGCTCGTCGGCTCTACGGTGAAACTCCGCTTCTATGACTTTCCAGCTATAGTTGTATTCTTCCTCCTGCTCTTTCATTACCACCTGATTATATTGTAAGTTACGCCTACTCCAATATAGGGGTAAAGCCTCACATCCTGCTTGAGTACCGCGCCGTACCCTGCCTGCACTCCTATCCCCCACCGGGTTTTTCGAAGCGGGCCTTGCACGACCTGCGTCTGTTGATTTACCTTCATCCAATCCAACTGCGGGTGGAGGTCTCCGATGGCCGGGCCGCTCACCTGCGCCGACCAATCCGGGCCGGAGTACGGTCGCGTCTCTACAGCTACCCGTAATTCAGTGCTATCCGGACCCACTTTTACGATCTTGGTTTCCGTCACTGTCACCGTATCGACCGGAGCAAACACCAGATTGGGGACCCGCACCGTTACCGAGTGGTAGGTGCTCGGCCCGGATTGAGGCTTTTCGTAGTACACTGTCACCACCTGCCGGTCGATGATAGGGTCCGCCGGCCATAACCATCGACCCCCCACTACACCTACTGCCAGCCCGATCAGAAGCGACACGGCAATTTTAAGAGCATTCATAGCTTTTTGGCTGGAAAATTCTCGGCGGTCGAATCTTTTACTACCTCCATTAATGCCTTCTCCACGGCTTTCTGAATCTCTTGGTCGAGGTCCACGGGCAGGCGTATTCTTCCTACCAATACGCAGAGCAGTGCAAATGTCTCCAGCGTCAACATGATGGCCAAGATGGCCACTGCAAATCCCAATTCATTTCCCATGCTATAGTTGTTTTCGATTTGTTATGGCTTCCGCCAGTATTCTCGTGAATGCGTCGCCGCCGAATCGCATGACCTCAAGTCCCCTTGACATGGGGGTGCATGTCAGAACAGCCCATCCGTCGGCCGCGGCCTGCGACATCTTTTCGTACTCCTTCCCCAACGCTACAGGGTTCGAGTGGCGCCCCCCTACGAAGTTACCCCCATTTAATTCTACTGCTATCTTCAACTCCAGACATGCGTAGTCAAACCGCCAGCGACGGGGTGGGTGGAAACGATACTCCGAAATCCACTCCAACCCGGTCGTCTGACGCAGTATTTGCAGGTATGCGTCCATTTACTCCTTCAAGGTTTGGGCGGCAAACATGTAGTAATGCCGCAGGGTGCTGGCAATCTGGGTCAGGTCGTTCGATGCGGCGCCATCCCAAACCCCCTCCTTGTCGTTCTTGTTGATGATCTCGATGATCTCGGCCAGCTCGTCGCGGGTCTCGCGTACATAACGCCGCCAGTCGCCCAGCGTTACCATGTCGGCCACCACGGAGGTTTCGATGAATCCCGACATGCTGTGCACCGGAACTCCGCCCAGCTGAACGATCAACTCGGCGACATTGTCGGCCGCTTCGTTGAGCTTTTTATACACTTCGTCGAAAAAAGGATGCCAGCTCTTGTAATGCTCTCCGTACAGCGTCCAATGACGCCCGCGGACATTCTGGGTAGTGACGGCAATCGTCGCCAGCAATCGGTCCAAAATCTCAAATTCCATAATCTATGTTTTTAAAATGGTTCCTCGTCTGCATCGTCATGGCGCGCCCAACGATTCTTGGATCTTTGTTGCTCAGCCACCTGATTGTCTTTCAGCCACGGCGCCCTACGCCCCTTGCCGATGAAAGCCGCCTCTCGGTGATTTCCTTTCCCCCAGTCTATTGCAATGAAGTACTCGTTTCCCCATTTGTCGGGTTCTTTCAGTTTCTGAATCTTGATGTTGATGGAGCTGCCTATGCCACCCCGACATCTAAACTCTTTGATGGCTTCGTCAGGGATCATGTCCAGTCGCACCTCGGCGATAATAACTTCATCTGCCATACGCAAATATAATCAAAATGCTTGAAATTGTTCCCGACGGGTCGTGTCGGCGTCCGCCGTGTACTCCACGGTCCCATGCGTGCTGTACACCCGGTCCCGACCGGCGTTGTCGGTTCTGACGATCCCTTCGAGCCGCCCGGAAGCATCCCGAACCTCACGCGATCCGTCGTTCCGGGTGCGGATGGTGTGGGTCACCTTTCCCTTCGAATCCTTGATGGTCCGCACGTCCTGCGCGTAGGCGCGCTTCACCCCGGTGAAGGCGATACACACCACTGAAATCACGATGGCAAGCAGCCACCACAGCACCCACGTAGGGCGCACTTCTCGATCATTTTTCATCGTTGTTCGTTTTTTTCAAGTTCTGCAATCAGGGCGTCAGCGAGTTCAACAGCGTTCCGGGCATGTTCTATGCAATCCGGCGCCCCATCTTTGGGCCAGTTCCTTCCGGCAAATATACCCATCATTGCCTGCCCGGCATACACCCGCCGCCAGTACTCCCGGTCAACTGGTAAGGATTCCTTACAAGTTGGGTTCTCAACTGTCAAGCTTTCTTTGACAGTTGGCCCGTACTCTCCCCGCGCCAGCTTCTCGGCGTAGTTGTCGTCACGCATCATAAGGGTGGTCGCCCCAATCGAATAGGATTCTTTTCCCTCTTTAGTGAAAGTCACAAACGATTCGGAATTATCTCCTTTATCTATCAAGGCTATAATTGGAAACTGACTCGATTTTCGGTCGAAACACAATATGCGAACTGGTTCCGAAAGGTCTGTACACACCGGCGCGCCTGCTTTGGCGGCCGATAAATCGAAATTCTTCATAGCTATAATGTTTTAAGGTGTTTCAAAAAAAAGCCCGCGCGCCGTCACACACAAACATCCACGTCAACCAAAACCACCAACCTCCAAATCAGCACGCGGGCATGAAGCAGGCTTTGCGCTATGCAAATAATGAAAAACTACTAAATTACCCTGATTGGAAAGAACGTGTGCACAAAGCCTGCATTAGAGCCTGTGAAGGCGATCAAACCCGCACAGGCATAATAAATGCTTTATTTATCCCGGTGGTCCTCGCCGCTCATGTCATCGCAGCTTCGGAACCTATGCCAGTCTTTTGCGCGTTCAAGCTATTCGCTCTTGCGGGGCTATCACTTCGAGCCTTGCCCACGGCCCGCCGATAACGCTATTATCGGCCTAACGGATCGCTTTATACCTTGCGGCGGGGTTACTGCCAGCGATCAAACCCCTCACCTATTCGGGTGGCTATTTTGGGAGTGTGGCAGGATTCGAACCTGCAACCGTTGCAATCGGTTTCATATGATGAGTAAGCGCGGACTCTTGTGGGCTTTATTTCCGGGTTTATCCCACTCGTGCCGGACACGTGCCGCTTTATATCTGCGAATAAATGAGCTTGGGTCCCATCCCTAACGCTCTCGGTTATCCATCATTATATGGCGTCTACCATTCCGCCACACACTCCTTGTTGTTATTCCTTTGATGCCTTTTGTTTATCAATACTCCATGTCTTGTGCATTGCAGCGATCAGGTCGATATACCCTTTATATTCTTCGATCTGGTCGGAAGTGTAATTTTCCGCCTTACCGATTTTCTGAAAATGCTGTTGCCATTCAGAAATAGAGAAGCGTTTGCATCCTATTTGGATGACTTCATCACCCCAATAGGAAACCGTATGGCGAGAAGCATTGATAAATAATGCTTTGGGTACTATTTCATTGTCGCCCAGCTTGCACCCGGCGCCCAGCTCGCACCCGTCTCCCAGCTCGCACCCGGCGCCCAGCTTGCACTCGTCGCTCAGCTTGCACCCGTAGCCCAGCTTGCACCCGTAGCCCAGCTTGCACCCGTAGCTCAGCTTGCACCCGGCGCCCAGCTTGCACTCGTCGCTCAGCTTGCACTCGTCGCCCAGCTTGCACCCGTCTCCCAGCTCGCACCCGTCTCCCAGCTCGCACCCGGCGCCCAGCTCGCACCCGTCTCCCAGCTCACACCAGTTGCCCAGCTTGCACCCGTCGCCCAGCTTAATATTTCGAGAGACAAATTCCTTCGTTAATTCAGAAAGTTCGTTGTACAGGAAAGGAGTCCATCCTTTTTCATCGATCCAGAGATAAATTGTTTTCATGGTGGGTTATATTTTGTGTTTTACTTTCCGATTCGGTATGCAGGAAATCCAGCCCCAGAACGGTATGCGCCGCTTTAAGTAGTCC
>ERZ791887.529-NODE-529-length-36049-cov-4.584236_pt1 | contig 36049 bp, 35 predicted proteins | sample MGYA00510157_ERZ791887 | MGnify/ENA primary metagenome ERZ791887 (study PRJEB30046, sample SAMN00792112) | human gut metagenome | study: EMG produced TPA metagenomics assembly of the A metagenome-wide association study of gut microbiota in type 2... | reverse complement strand
GGAAGTTGCAACAGCCGCACCACAGCGGCGGAGATGCCGGACTGCGCCAGCTTTTCCGCTGCCTCCATGACGGAATTGATCATGGTTCCGTAGGTTATCAGGGTCACGTCCCTGCCTGCCCGGTGGCGGACAGCCTTTTGCTTACCGTCCCAGGAAGAAGCGGTGTACGCCCCCTCGGTACCCCTGGGATAGCGGACAGCAACGGGGCCGTTGCAGTCCCGAATGGCCCAGCACAGCATTTCCTGCTGCTCCTTCAGGCTGGCCGGAGCCAGCACACAGAAGCCGGGCATCTGGCGTAGGAAGCCCACATCAAACACGCCGTGATGGGTTGGCCCATCATCCCCCACCAGACCGGCACGGTCAATTGCAAACACCACATGCAGGTGTAACAGCGCCACATCCTGCATCATCTGGTCAAAGGCGCGCTGCAAGAAGGTGGAGTACAGCGCCACCACGGGAACCATGCCCTGCTTGGCAAGTCCGCCGGCCATGGAAACAGCGTGTTCCTCGGCGATGCCCACGTCAAACAGACGCTCCGGGAACTGGCGCATATACTTCAGCAGCCCCGTACCGCCGGGCATGGCGGCAGTGATGGCGCACACATTCGACTGCTGCTTGGCAATGGACACCAATGTATCTCCGAAGGAGTCGGAGAAGGTATAGACCTTGGCCGCCAGCTTCTTGCCGGTCACCGGGTCGAATTTTCCGATGCCATGAAATTTTGCCGGGTCTTCCTCTGCGGGTGCATAGCCCTTGCCCTTTTTGGTAACCACATGAACCAGGGCAGGCTCCTGCAAATCCCGGGCGGCACGAATAACCGAAATCAAATCGTTCACGTCATGGCCGTCCACCGGGCCAAAATACTTCAGCCCCATATTTTCAAAAATGGTGGTTTGCAGCAAAAAATGCTTGATTCTCTTTTTTGCCCGGCTGGTTAATAGATACACTTTTTTGCCGCCGGGAATCTGATACAGGGTATTGCGATACCACTTCTTTACGCCCAGATACCGCTCGCTGGAACGAAGCTTCGAAAAATGATGGGAAATGCCGCCCACGTTTTTGCCAATGGACATCTCATTGTCATTGAGCACAATCACAATCGGCTCCCGGCTGTCGGCGGCATCGTTCAGCCCCTCATAGGCCATGCCGCCGGTTGCTGCACCATCGCCCATCAGGGCAACCACCTGATAAGACTTTTGTTGCAGCGTTCTTGCCCGTGCCATGCCCAAGGCAATGGACACGGCGCTGGAAGCATGACCCGCCACAAAGGCATCGGTAATGCTTTCCTCCGGTTTGGGGAAGCCGGACATCCCGCCAAACTGGCGCAGGGTAGTAAAATTTTCCCGCCGTCCGGTGAGGAGCTTATGGACGTAGGACTGATGCCCTACATCAAACACCAGACGGTCCTTTGCGGTGTCGTATACGGTTTCCAGTGCCACCGTCAGTTCCACCACGCCCAGGTTACCTGCCAGATGGCCGCCGGTCTGGGAAACGCTGGATATTAAAAATTGCCGAATTTCCGCACACAATGCCGTGCGTTTTTTCTCTGACAGACGCAGGAGATCTTCATGGCAATTGATGTTTGGTAAAATCTCCACAAGCAAACACTACCTATCTCTTTTTTTTGAAAACAGGGAACAGAAGCGGCGGAACATATGAATCACCCTGCCCGCAAAATGCACAATCTGGGTGCAGGAATTGATGGCATAGGATTTCCCCACCGCCTTGCCGCCCACGGTAAGGGCTGCCACCAGCGCCGACAGCACCAGGGGCAGAACGCCACTCCAGGAAAAGGTAAAGTGGGCAACAGCTTTGGAAGCAATGGCCGCTGAGGCAGAACCGGACACAACGCCGCAGATATCACCCACTACGTCGTTACAGATGGATCCCACCCGCTCGGCATTGCGCAGCAGCTGGATGGCCTCCTGCGCCCCAGGCACCTTTCGGGCAGCCATAGAATGGAAGGGGCGCTCGTTGGCAGAGGTGACAGCCACGCCAATCACATCAAACACAATGCCCACCAGAATGATGGACAGCAAAATAAAAAACGCCGCAATGAGCCCACTACTGGACAGCAGCTCCTCGGAAAGAAAGCTGATTGCGCCGGATACAAAAAGGGTGATCACCGAAATGGTTGCCACCCATTTTACTGTTTTCTTACTCATATGAATGGGAAGCGGCCTTGCCGCATCCTCCGTTTTTAATAATAACGGCAGCAGACGGGATAAATCTTACGGCTTAGGTCGGGTTGGATTTCCCCGGGAAAAACCTGCCGTTACCGCACAGGCCGTTTCCATTTGATTTCCCCGCTTCGGCGTTACCAACCGAAGTACCCGATTGCCACTTAGTCCGTACCGCAATCCCCCGTCTGCCCAGTTACGACAGCCTAGGTGTTTTCCACGACAGAGTGTGCCATAGTCTTAGCCTCTTTTGCAAGCATGGTTTCCAGAAGCGATTTCAGCGACTGTTCCGGCCGGCAACGTTCTGCTGCATGATCCTCTTTTCCCTCATGCTCACTCAAGGCAGGCTACACTACACGCAGCACACGACTCTGCGCACTGCCTTGCAGGTTCCTATCCTGGTTCGTATGCGAGCGGGCCTCAAGCTTGAGGAGCTGTCCGTCGTCACACAACACCAGGTCTCCACGGAAACCGGGTCGTATGTCCCATGCCATTAGGACGCGCCCGGAATCCTTAACCCCCAGCATCCACCCTAAACTGGGCGTAAAAAGCAGACACCAGGGACTTCATCGATGTGCCCTTCAAAGGATTTTTAGGCCCTTCCTGGAAGATGGCCACCCTGACTAGGATACTGCGCCGTTACTGTGCATTTTATCATATATTCATGAAATATACAAGTATTTTTTATTTCCCTGATTTTATTTGTACGATTTTATCGATTCAGGAACCAATCTTCCACAATATCCTGATGGGTCACGGCAATCTCGGTGGTTTTCAGTTCCTCTTTTGTGAAGAAGCGCAGCTCCCGGGACTCGGCGCTGATGCGCATCTGCGGCTCCCGGGAGAAATCCAGGCCGTACACCGCAATCACCATCCGCCACACACTGCCATCCTGAAAGGCGGCAATTCTGCCGGGGTCGCCGTAGGTTTGCAGCTTTTGCAGCTGTTCCGGCTGCACCCGGATGCCCAGCTCCTCGTATATTTCCCGCACCATTCCCTGCACCGTGGTTTCGGATTTCTTTACCCCGCCGCCAATCAGTCCCCAGGTATCGGAGTCCCGGCGGCGTTCCAGCAGCAGCCGCCCGCCGCAGGTGATGATGGCATTGGCACCCAGGTGAGCGGGCATGGTGGGCTTGGGGGCGTTTTTCGGGTCGCCCCGGTAAAATGTTACAATCGCCATAGGGTATCACTCCTTTTTGCACCATTATAGCCCAGAGATACACAGGATGCAATGGGATTCTTCAGGAATCGCCTGCCGTCAGGAACCACCGGTGGTCACGGATATAATATTTCAGTTCCAGTACATTGCTCCGTCCTTCCGAGCAGACCCGGCATAAAAAAGTCTGACTCTCCGCGCCGTAAACCTTGCATTCCTTCTGCCGCAGAATCTCCGTCACACGGGCTACAACAGCCTCGTCAGCCTCCGCTTCCGCACGAATCCGCAGGGGGCGGATTTTCCCCGTGGAATCGCTGAGAAAAATCACATCCACCGGCACATTGTTTCGGCTCATCACAATTCATCCTCTCCTGTTTTTCTACATATTAGCACATATGTTCGCAAAAATCAAGTATCTTTTCGTTGCCAAATTCTGCCGGTGCTGGTATAATCCATTCAGTATCATGAGAATTGGAGATGATTGGATGCTTCGCTACCCCTGCCTGGTACTGGATCACGATGACACCGTTGTGCAAAGTGAAAAGGACGTAAATTTTCCCTTTTTCCAGTATATTCTCAATGAATTCCGCCCGGGAACCTCCGTCACCCTGGAACAGTATACCGCCGGCTGCTTCCATTTGGGCTTTGCGGAAATGTGCCGGAAATGGTATGGCTTCACCGAACGGGAGCTGGTGGAAGAATATCAGGGCTGGCAGCGCTACATCCGCACCCACACCCCTGCCGCCTTTCCGGGAATCGGTGCGGTGATCCACCGCCAGAAAGAACTGGGCGGCAAAATCTGCGTGGTATCCCATTCCTGTGAGGAAAACATCACCCGGGACTATCAAACCCATTTTGGGATTCTCCCAGATGATATTTACGGCTGGGATTTGCCGGAAAGCCAGCGCAAACCCAGCACCTATCCCCTGGAACAAATTATGAAAAAATACGGCTTTGCTCCCGAGGAGCTTCTGGTAGTGGACGACATGAAGCCCGCCTATGAAATGGCGCACAACGCCGGAGTTCCCATCGCCTTTGCCGCCTGGTCCCGGCAGGAGGGCGGGGTGCTGTGGGAGGAAATGCGTAAGCTGTGCAATTTTTCCTTTGATACTCCCGAAAAACTGGGTGCGTTTTTGTTTCAGGACTTGACAACTATGATATAATAGGAATGCAAAAGAGGGGGTGAACTGTTTGGAAAAGGAAAGCATCAAGGTGATGGCACGCAATCGAGAAGCCTACCACGAATACTTCGTTGAAGAAGAAATGGAAGCCGGTATCGAGCTGTGCGGCACCGAGGTCAAGTCCATCCGGCAGGGCACCCTGAACCTGAAGGATTCCTGGTGCGGCATCAAGGATGGAGAGCTGATTCTCAACCAGATGCACATTTCTCCCTATGACCACGGCAATATCTTCAACCGGGATTCCAAGCGCCCCCGGCGACTGCTGATGCACAAGCGGGAAATCATGCGGCTGTTTGGCAAGGTCAAGCAGGATGGCTACTCCCTCATTCCCCTGTCCGTCTATTTCAAGGGCAGCCGGGTCAAGGTGAAGGTGGGTCTGTGCAAAGGCAAGAAGCTTTACGACAAACGACAGGCAGCGGCCGAGCGGGATGCCAAACGGCAAATCGACCGCGCCATGAAGGAGCGATAATATGAACCCTACTTTTAAGATTACCATGGAAAACGGCGGTGTCATCGAAGGCGAGCTGTACCCCGAAAAGGCACCTCAGAGCGTTGCCAATTTCATCGACCTGTGCAATCACAACTACTATGACGGTCTGATTTTCCATCGGGTCATCCCCGGCTTCATGATTCAGGGCGGCTGCCCCGAAGGAACCGGCATGGGCGGCCCCGGCTACTGCATCAAGGGTGAGTTCTTCTTCAACGGTGTGAAGAACGACCTCAAGCACAAGCGGGGCGTGCTGAGCATGGCTCGTTCCTCCTCCCCCAACTCCGCCGGCAGCCAGTTCTTCATCATGCACCAGGATGCCAAGCACCTGGACGGCCAGTACGCCGCTTTCGGCAAGGTCACTTCCGGCATGGAGGTGGTGGATGCCATCGCCGCTGTGAAGACCGACCGCAATGACCGCCCTCAGGAGGAGCAGAAGATTGCCTCCATCACTGTGGATACCCACGGTGAAAGCTATGAGGCACCCAAGAAGCTGCCCGATCCCTACGGCAGATTCTGATTTTTAGAAACATCAGCCCCGGAGGATTTCCTCCGGGCTCCCATGGGGCCGTACTGGTTTCGACGGGGGTAGTGAGGCTGGAATAGCGGGTCGTGGCGCCTGGCCACGATAAAACGGGCAATTTTTTAAATTTAACTGACAACAATACTGTTGCTCTGGCTGCCTAATTAGGCGCCCATCCTCCCCGGAAGGTCCACGAGCCGGGCTAGGGTGTGATTTGAGTGGAGACCGTGCGTGTGCTAAGCTTTGCGTACACCATGAATCATGAAGCTACCAAGTCCCATAGGGTGTTTGTTCCCGCTGGGGCAAGGGAATGTAAATAACAAACTGCACCCGGAGAAGTTCTTTCCAAGTTGCTTTCGGACAGGGGTTCGATTCCCCTCGGCTCCACCAATAAAAATGTCGTGAGAAATTCAACTTTCTCACGACTTTTTTCATATATTACGCACTTATTCCTTGAAAAAATTTATTTTTCGAGGAATTTTAAATTCTTCCTGTTCATCGTTTTTCACGCTTTTCCCCTGCTTTTTAACCTGTTTTGGAAGCAAAAGTGTAATGGAACCTCGCAGAACTCCGTCACCGCGCCGATGAGCTGCTGAGGTGCGTGCTGGGTGTCGCCCTTCCCCGGTTTCAGCGCCATGCGCTTGAACTTCTCCGCCATGCCCCGTTCTCCCACAATCACCGCCGTCTGGCTGTGCCAGTAGTCCACCTGCTTTTTCAGCAGCTCGTTCTGCTGCTTCAGCTCCTCGATGGTTTCCAGCTCCCGGCTATGTTTCTGGTTGACATTTTGCCTCTGCTGTGCTACATTGTTCCCAGAAGAACCTGCTACAGTATCTCCCCTGCCCGTTTGGGTAAGCAGCCTGTCTGATGTGGGTTCTTCTGTTTTTCTTTCAAAAGCTCATTTGTCGTATCTGCTTCAACAACCAGCCCGTCATATCCGCCGGCTTTTGCTTCCCGGATAATTTTAGCCTCGCTATTGGGGTCTGAAAACTTTCCGACAGGGAGCTTCGCATAATACGGATTCTTAATATCCAGGAAAGCTTGCATCAACACATCGCCGCTGCGTTCTTCTGCCATTGATTCTGCGTAATCCCTTGACTCCGAAAACCAGTATGTGCCGTCGGAGGAGTTAAACGCTGTAAACTCCGCATTGGTTCCATGGTACACCACCTTCGGCGTCCCGTCTTCATTTACCACCTTGCTCGCGTGCGCCGGGTCATTTTGCCAGTCACCGAACCACCGCTTGAACTGTTGGCTCTGGGTGTTTTCCGAAATTTTCATGTTGACTTTTTCCGCAAACCTGTGTACAATACCGTTAGAGGCGATTGATTGCTGAAGCTGTATGGGGAATTGGACCCCAGCAACTGGCAGGGTCAACGCTTCTTTTTTTGCATAGTACACGCCGATGTCACCGCTGTTTTCCTGGGCAATTGCTTCCTCAACAAGGTTAGCAACATTTCTCTCATACACGCTGGAAATCGTATTGACATCCATACGTGTTTGGAATATATTCTTCTGCATCCCCCTTGACAAGTTCAAGCAATTCTGCTATCTTGACAGTGGAAGACTTACTAGGGTACTTTCTCTCAGCTGCTTTGTCAGCCGGGGGCCGTGCTGAACCTGGTAGGTCTTCTATTTCGTCTACAGCCAGAACAACGGTGTCATACAATGTCGAAAAGCCATCAATGTTATCGCCTATATAATTAGAAATATTTGCAGGGATTTCTTGACCGTCATTTCCAATTTCCTTCACTTTGAGCTTTATTGGGTACACTATTCCGCTGCCATCAGTCCCAGCCGCAAAAAATGTATACACGCCCCTTGTATGCTCGTTCCCATTTTTACATTCGTGTACACTGTCTGAACAAATAGGTCAAGCTGCTTGTCAGGAACAGCAGCGACACCATTCATCTTCCCGTTTTGCTCACCACTAAAAATGAGCGCAGGTTTACCAACATCGCTTTATATCGGCGCAGACATCGAAAACGAAAGCAAGCGTTTTTCATGAAATGCTTTTCGCTTCAGCGGCGTGTAAAAAAACTATTTTCGCTGCAAGCAAGCGTAATAATAGGCGTGCTGGAAGTCTCCCATCTCCCGGAAGCAGATTTCCAGCAGCGGAACGGTCTCCTCCGGTTTTTTCTTCTCCTCCTGCTGCAACAGCACTGCGGCGGCAGCATACTCCCCCTGCTTCATATACACCTTCGCCCGCAGCAGATGCCAATCCGCCCCCGTCCGGTCTGCGCAGGCATCCAGATAGGCCGCCGCCCGTACCGGTGCATCCGCCCCCAGAGCGGCATAGGCATGGAGGTACAGCTGTTCATCCAAGCTTTGGAGTGCTGCCGCATCCACCGGAAGCTTTAATTTTGCCCGGAGCAGCAACCGCCGGGTCTTCAGCTCCGGGAGAAAGGAAAGCTTTTCTTCCAGCGCCTCAGCCTGGGTCAGCAGCTTCCCGGCGTACATTTCCCTCCCCTGCTGTATATACTGTTCCGCCGCACTCAAAAGCGCCAGCGCACGCAGAAGATCATATTCCCAGCCGTTGGCTTCCTCCGGCAGGGCATCCAGCTGATTGAGGGCCTGCTGGGCATCCCCCGCCCGAAAGGCCTCCCAGACTTTTTCAAAACCGGGGAGGCTGCTCCCCCCCTCCAAGAAAAAACCGACCGGCTTATGCAGCTGCTGCGCCAGATAGCGCAATGTGTCCACGGAGGGAGTGGCTGACCCGTTTTCTATCTGCGAGAGCATATTGCGGGTGATTTTCTCCCCTGCCAGTTGCCGCTGGCTGAGTCCTTGGGCAATCCGCTCCTGCCGCAGCCGTTCGCCTAGTTCCATTTTGACTCCCTCCCCGCTCATTTTGTATCATTCTACCATAGCCGCCAAGGTTTTTCCACTGTTCCAGAAAAATTCATTTGCTATTTTCGGGAAAATGTACTAAACTGTAGGGAAGAAAAAAACATAGGAGATGCTTCATGAGTATTCCATCTGCAAAATATCTAAAGAAAAAAGCCTCCAACCGGCTGCAAAGCGGCAACGACCCCAAAAAGGTTGTGCTGGTTTATGCCGGGATTGTGGCGCTTTCGTCGCTGGTGGTAACCGTTGTGCAGGATCTGCTGGACAGCCAGATTTCCCAGACCGGCGGCATTCAGAACATTGGCACTCGTTCCATGCTCACCACTGCTGACACGGTTCTGACCATCGCCCAGCTGCTGCTGGTAATGTGCCTGACGCTGGGTTACACCGGCTCCATGCTGCGCATTGCCCGGGGGCAATATGCCTCCCCCAACAGCCTGAAAGCCGGAGGCGAACGAATTTGGGTGCTGCTGCGCACCCGGCTGCTGCAAATGCTCATCATGACAGCGGCAGCCTTCGCCCTGTGCTTTCTGGTGATAAATGTATGTTTACTCACGCCCCTTTCCAACCGTGTGATTGCGGTTATGGGCACTGTGTCTGCCGAGGAGTTGCTGTCCAATGGCCTGGCGCTCATAGCCCTTTACAGTGCCATGCTCCCCATTATTCTTATCTATCTGGTGGCGCTGGTGCCGCTGCTGTGGTATTTCTCCTGCACCTATCGGATGGTGGACTATCTGCTCATTGACCGCCCCCAGCTGGGTGCGTTCGGTGTCCTGCGGGAGAGCCGCCGGATGATGCAGGGCAATATGAAGATGATGTTCCGGGTAGATTTGAGCTTCTGGTGGTATTATCTGCTGCAAGCGCTGGTGAGTATGCTGATTTATTTGAACATGGTGTTGGCGCCGTTTGCTATCGGGCTGCCCCCCGAGGTTTTGTACTGGGGCACTGTTGTACTGTATCTGGCAGCGGACTTTGCCTTGCGGTACTTCTTCAGCAACAAGGTAGCCGTAACCTATGCCCTGTTCTATGACAGTCTGTGTCCCAAGCAGGAGCAGAGCGGCGCAGTATTAGGGAATATCTTCCAAATGTAATACATTCATCCAGGTTCCAGCAGAAATCCGGGGTTGCGGGCGGATAATATCCGCCCCTGCAATACAAAGGCTCCCCCAGTCGGTTTCATTTCCGGCTGGGGGAGCCCTTTTTCTATTTAAGAGAGAATCAGCTTATCGTCCGCTTCGTTGGAACCGGAAGCCTTGGTGAACAGCTCCAACAGCTGCTCCACCGTGAGGTTTTTCTTCTGCTCCCCGGACACATCCACCACAATGTGGCCGTCATACATCATCACAAGCCGGTTGCCGTAGGCGATGGCATCACGCATATTGTGGGTAATCATCAAAGTGGTCAGATGGTTCTGGGTGACAATGCGCTGGGTGGCTTCCAACACCTTAGAGGCCGTCTTGGGATCCAGGGCAGCAGTGTGCTCATCCAGCAGCAGCAGCTTCGGCTTCTGGATGGTTGCCATCAGCAGGGTCAACGCCTGCCGCTGGCCGCCGGACAGAAGGCCAACCTTGGTGGTCAGCCGGTCTTCCAGACCCAAATCCAGGGTTTTCAACATTTCGCGGTACTTCTCCGTGTCCGTCTTGGGCACGCCCCAGCGCAGAATTCTGCGCTTTTCCCCCCGCCGAGCCGCCAGTGCCAGATTTTCAATAATCTGCATATCTGCCGCCGTACCGTTCATGGGATCCTGGAACACCCGCCCCAGGAAGGGGGCACGCTTGTATTCGCACAGGCCGGAAATATCCACACCATCGATTAAAATCGCGCCGGAATCCACCGGCCACACACCGGACACCGCATTGAGCATGGTGGACTTGCCCGCGCCGTTTCCTCCAATCACCGTGCAGAAATCGCCGGTCTGCAACGTCAGGTTCAGATTCTGCAAGGCCTTTTTCTCGTTGATGGTGCCCGCATTGAAGGTTTTATAAACATTTTTGATTTCCAACATGATTCAGCCCTCCTGATTCTGCTTGGCTTTTCTGGCATTCTGCTTTGCCAGCCGCCCGAAGGAATTGCGCTTGGCAGAGCGCAGGTTGGGCACAGCCAGGAAAATTGCCACCACCACGGCAGTGAGCAGCTTCATGTCGTCGGCGGGGAACTTCAGCCAGAGGACAAACACATACACCACATAATAAATCACACTTCCCAGAACAATAAAAGCAAGGCGAATCATAAAATTCATGTGCTTGCCCATAATGGCCTCGCCCAGCACCTCGCCGATAATCACCGCTGCCAGACCGATGACGATGGCACCGGTGCCCATTTTCACATCGGCAAAGCCCTGATACTGGGACATGATGCCGCCGCTGAGGGCGACAAGGCCATTGCTGATGGCCAGACCGATGACCTTCATGCGGCTCGTGTTAATCCCCTGCGCCCGCGCCATATTGCCGTTGATGCCGGTAGCGCGAAGGGCAGAGCCATGCTCCGTGCCCAGGTAGAGGTACAGCACCCCCACCAGTGCTGCGCACACAAAGAACACAATCCAAATGGTGCGCGTCAGCAGCTTTGCATTGGAGGAGAACAGGAAAGAAACCTTGTTGACATTAACCGCCTGGTTCGCCTTGCCCATAATATTCAGGTTGATGGAATAAAGGGAAATCTGGGTCAGAATACCGGCCAGGATGTCCGGGATGCCCAATCTGGTGTGCAGGAAACCGGTGATAACACCGGCGGCCATTCCGGCAAAGAAGGAGGCCAGCAGCGCCAGCTGCGGATTGACCCCCTTGAGCACCAGCATGATGCAAACTGCACCGCCGGTTGCCATGCTGCCGTCCACGGTCAGGTCGGAGATGCCCAGCATTCGGAAGGTCATAAACACGCCCAGCGCCAGGATGCCCCAGATAAGGCCCTGGGCAATGCCGCCGGGGAGCGCCCGCATCAGGGCAGAGAACTTCAGGGAAGCAAAGTATTCGGGGATGGATATCATCAGAGAATCCAGCATGGATTTCTACCTCCTAAAATTGGTGTTATTCAGCAGAAAGCCCCCGGCAACAGTTTGCCGGGAGTTTATTCTGCTTGTTGAGGGGAAATCCCCCATTATTCCGTCTCGATTGCCTCGTAGCCCTCCGGCATCTCAAAGCCGATGGTAGCAGCATAGTCGGGGTTATACTTCTTGGCAGGAGAAGCCGCGTAGCCAATGGGCATCGTGGAAACATCCGCGCCGTTTACCAGAATGTCGTAAGCCATTTCGCCGCAGACATGGCCGATGTCATAATAGCTGATGGAAACCGTTGCCAGGCCACCAGCTCCGCACATACCCTCTTCGCCGCAGATAATAGGCAGGTTCACGCCGCCGCAGACGTTGGAAATAATGGTCATGTTGGAGGCAGCAGTGTTGTCAGTGGGGATATACATAGCGTCCGCACCCTCCACAGCAGTGGTGACAACCGCCTGGATATCGTTGGAATCGGTAAAGGTGTAAACAGTGGTCTTCACGCCCTTCTCGTCCATACAGGCGACGAACTGGTCGGCCTGGAGCACAGAATTGGGCTCTGCGGAACAGTACAGAACAGCAACATTCTTTGCATCAGGAACCAACTCCAGCACGGTATCGGCATACTGCTGGGCAGGAACGCCATCGGAGGTGCCGGACACGTTGATGCCTGTGCCCTTGGTTGCATCCATGTCGTCAATGGCCAGGGCAGTGCCGTAGTCCGTGACGGAGGTGCCCAGGATGGGGATGGTGTCAGTGGCAGCCACAGCAGCCAGCAGTGCGGGAGTGGCGTTGGCCATAATCAGGTCGTACTCGTTGGCGACAAAGCCGGTGACGATGGTGGAGCACATGGTGGTTTCACCCTGAGCATTCTGCAAATCAAACTTCACGTTGTCGCCCAACTTTTCGGTGAGGGCATCCATAAAGCCCTGGGTTGCGGCATCCAATGCAGCGTGCTGCACCAGCTGGCAGATACCCACAGTATAGGTCTTCTCCTCCTCTGCCTTGGCAGTGACGGCGGAGCCCGCGCCCAGCATCATGGCAGCAGCAAGAACAAGGGAAATGAGTTTTTTCATCTTTATTCTCTCCTTTGACGTTTCCCATGGGGGAACGATTGATGACCATACTATAGCACCTGTTTTGCGGCGTGTCAATCGAATTTCTGAATCAATTGCATCTATATTTTAAATTCATTATTTTATACAGACCATCTGCCCGTATTTTGTTGTAATTAAGGCAATCTGTACAACCCTGTTTGAATTATGTTGCAAATTCTTCGGCTCTACAGTTGGCTCTCCATTATCTCTACGCCCAGTTCAAAGGCCAGCAACGCAATTTTCCCCTTGTCATCCAGGCGGGCGTGACCAGCAAGGCTGCGGGAATCCCACACCGGCTGGTCGAGATTATCCCCGGCATAGAAAAATTCAAAGAAATCCGCGCCCCGGAAATCCGCCGCAGCCTGCATTCCGGCGCATTCCATCTCCACACAGATGGCACCCTGGGCTTTCCGGCGCTCCACCTTTGCCCGGGTCTCCCGGTAGCAGGCATCCGTTGTCCATGTGGTTCCCTTCACATGGGAATAGCCGTGCTCCCGCAAGACCTGCTGGAACAAATCCTGATGCTTGCAGTTCACTTCAATGCTGTCGGCAGGTGGGGCATAGTGATGGCTGCATCCCTCATCCCGCAACGCCCTGGTGGGAATGATGATGCCGCAGTCCTCAATGGTCTTGTCCAGCACGCCGCAGTTGCCAAAGAGAATCAGGGTTTTCATGCCCATGGCAAGCAAATCCTCATAGTCCCCGATGCAGGCAGGCTCCCCCACCCTGGACTCATAAAAGCCGATTCTCTTTCCCTTGTAGGTGACTGCATAAACCGGCGCTTTGCCGTTGGCACCGCCCACGCGCCCGATTTCCTCCGGCTCAAAGAAGGCAAGCACCGCTTCAAACAGGTGATGGGAAAAGCAGGAAACGGTCACCTCCGGGAAATTCTCAATTTTTCCCTTGATGCACATTTCGGGGTTAATAACGGCATCCCGACAGGGGTCAAATTCGGATAATAACATTTGGCAGCTCCTTTCTGATGAAAATGCCCCGGCAGCTTGTGCGCCGCCGGGGCATCATGTTCACTTATTCCTGATTTTTCTTACAGTGCCTGCATGGCCTTCAGGCTTTCTTCCAGGCTGACAATCAAATCCCGGGCCTTCTGTGCCTTTGCACGCTCGGCAGCCACAACTGCCTCCGGCGCACGGGAGACAAAGCTCTCGTTGGAAAGCTTGCCCTCCAGAGATGCCAGATTCTTTCTGGCCTTGTCCAGCTCCTTGTTGATGCGCTCCAGTTCCTTCGCCACATCCACCAGCTGTCCCATGGGGATATAGAGCTTTGCATCAGCGGTGGCGCAGGTGACCATGCCATTGAGGTTTTCCGGCTCTGCATCCAGCAGGGTCATGCTGTCGGCATAGGCAAGCCGCAGGATAAAGCCCTCGCCCTCGGTAAACACCTGGGGCTTGGAGGTCAGCACATACAGCGCTGCTTTCTTGGAGGGGGGCACGTTCATCTCGGCACGGCGGTTGCGGATGGAGCGGATGGCGTTCATGACGGACTCCATGTGGGACTCCTCCTCGCCGAAGGCAAGCTTCTCCCGGTACTGGGGCCAGGCAGCCACAATCAGAGCGTCACCCTCATGGGGTAGGCTCTGCCAGATTTCCTCGGTAATGAAGGGCATGAAGGGATGCAGCAGCCGCAGCACCTGATCCAGCACATACACCAGCACCTGGATGGCGGTCTGCTTCCGGTCGGCATCCTCGCCATACAGGCGAGCCTTGGTCAGCTCAATGTACCAGTCGCAGTAAGTATCCCAAATGAAGTCGTACACCTTCTGAACCGCCACACCCAGCTCGTACTTTTCCAGATTCTCCGTCACCTCGGCAATGAGGGTATTGAGCTTGGAGAGCACCCACTTGTCGGAGATTTCCAGCTTGTCCATGGCGGGCAGCTGATTGACGGAATCCTCGCTCAGATTCATCATCACATAACGAGAGGCGTTCCACAGCTTGTTGGCGAAGTTACGCATGGCCTCGCACCGCTCCACATAGAAGCGCGTGTCGTTGCCGGGGGAGTTGCTGGTGACCATGTTCATGCGCAGGGCATCGCAGCCATACTTGTCAATCATCTCCAGGGGGTCAATGCCGTTGCCCAGAGACTTGCTCATCTTCCGCCCCTTGTCGTCCCGCACCAGGCCGTGAATCAGCACGGTGTGGAAGGGGGGCTTTCCGGTGTGCTCACAGCCGGAGAAAATCATTCTGGCAACCCAGAAGAAGATGATATCATAGCCGGTAACCAGCACATCGGTGGGATAGAAATAATCCAGGTCAGGGGTCTTTTCGGGCCAGCCCAGGGTCTCAAAAGGCCACAGAGCGGAGGAGAACCAGGTATCCAGTACATCGGGATCCCGCTCAATATTGGCGCTGCCGCACTTCTCGCACTGGCAAACATCCTGGCGGGACACGGTGATGTGGCCGCAGTCGGCGCAGGTCCAGGCGGGAATCTGATGGCCCCACCACAGCTGACGGGAAATGCACCAGTCTCGGACATTCTCCATCCAATTGAGGTAGGTCTTGCTGAAGCGGTCGGGGACGAACTTCGTCTCCCCGTCCTTCACCACCCGGATGGCCTCCTCGGCCAGGGGCTTCATCTTCACGAACCACTGGGCGGAAATAATCGGCTCCACATCGTTATGGCAGCGGCAGCAGGTGCCCACGTTGTGGGCGTAGTCCTCCACCCGCACCAGGTAGCCGCCTTCTTCCAAATCCTTCACAATCTGCTTGCGCGCCTCGTAGCGGTCAAGACCCTGATACTTGCCGCCCAACTCATTGACCTTGCCGTTGTCATCCAGCACCCGGATAACCTCCAGGTTGTGGCGCAGACCCACCTCGAAGTCGTTGGGGTCATGGGCGGGGGTCATCTTGACGCAGCCGGTGCCGAATTCCATTTCGGCGTAGTCATCGGCAACCACGGGAATTTCCTTGTTCATCAGGGGCAGGATAACCTTCTTGCCCACGATGGCCTTGTAGCGGTCGTCATTGGGGTTGACGCAAACGCCGCTGTCGCCCAGCATGGTCTCGGGACGGGTGGTGGCCACAATGACCTCGCCAGTACCGTCGGCCAAGGGGTAGCGGATGTGCCACAGGTGGCCGGGCTTATCCACATACTCCACCTCGGCATCACTCAGGGCGGTGACGCAGCGGGGGCACCAGTTGACGATGCGGCTGCCCTTGTAGATAAGGCCCTTTTCATACAGGGAGACAAAGACCTCCCGGACGGCCTTGGAGCAGCCCTCGTCCATGGTAAAGCGGGCACGCTCCCAGTCGCAGCTGGCACCCAGCTTCTTCTGCTGCTCCACGATGCGGTTGCCGTACTGGCGCTTCCAATCCCACACCCGTTCCAGGAACTTTTCACGTCCCAGGTCATAGCGGGTCAGACCTTCCTTCACCCGCAGCTCTTCCTCCACCTTGATCTGGGTGGCGATACCGGCATGGTCAACGCCGGGAATCCACAGGGCATTGTAGCCCTGCATTCTCTTGAAGCGAATCAGGGTATCCTGCATGGTAGCGTCCATGGCGTGACCCATGTGCAGCTGGCCGGTGACGTTGGGAGGGGGCATGACGATGGTGAAGGGCTTTTTGTGCTCATCCCGCTCTGCGTGGAAATAGCCGCCCTGCTGCCACATCTCATAGATGCGGGCTTCCACATTCTGCGGTTCATAGACCTTAGGTAATTCTCTTGCCATTTTATACTCCTTTCAAAGACAAAAAACGCCCTGAGCCAAATTTGACTCAGGGCGAAAAAATCCGCGGTACCACCTGAATTCCCGCAACTGCGGGCACTCTGCCGCTGTAACGGGCTGACCCGTACTGCCCTACTTTCTTCGGGCAATCCGCTCCTGGGCGACCCGCCGCAGATGCTGCCATGTGCTTGCACCAACCGCACACTCTCTTGCGCCAGCTGTCTGCTGCTCCTCCCAATCTTTGCGTTTATTCAATCATACTACCGTAACGAGGCGATTTTGTCAACCCTCTTTTTCTGACTTTTCCGCTCTACCGCCGCTTTCCTCCTCCCGAGCTTTGCCGCAATGGCTCGGCTGCCCAAATTTCCCCCCATCCCTTGACGCAAGGTGGAAAATGAACTATAATACAGAATATTTTCAAACAGGATGATGTTATCATGAAGCTATCACTGATTGTCCCCTGCTATAACGAGGCTGAAAACATCGAACTATTCCAGTCCGAAACCATCAAAGCCTTTTGCGGCTGCGGCTATTCCTATGAAATAATATTTGTGGACGACGGCAGCAAGGATGCCACCCTTCATCAGCTGAAAAAAATATACGCCGGAGGCAAATGCCCGATGAAGGTCGTTTCCTTCTCCCGGAATTTCGGCAAGGAGTCCGCCATCTATGCCGGCTTACAGCACGCCAGCGGCGAATATGTGAGTCTCATTGATGCCGACCTCCAGCAGCGCCCGGAAATTGTGCGGGAGATGGTGTCCTTTCTGGACAGCAACCCGGACTATGATATGGTTGCCGCCTATCAGGACCGACGCAATGAAGGGAAGGTTCTCTCCTTCTTCAAAAAAAGCTTTTATAAGATTATCAACCAGCTTTCTGACGTGGCGCTCCAGCCGGATGCCAGCGATTTTCGTACCTTCCGCCGCTGCGTGCGGGACAGTATTCTGGAGCTGGGCGAATATCACCGCTTCTCCAAGGGCATCTTTGCCTGGGTCGGCTACAACACCAAATACATCCCCTATACCGCCTGTAAGCGTGCCCACGGCACTACCAAATGGAGCTTTGGGAAACTGCTGAACTATGCCATCGAAGGCATCATCGGCTATTCCACCGCTCCCCTGCGGCTTGCCTCCTGGCTGGGCGGACTGACCGGGATTGCGGCAGTGCTGTATCTGCTGGTGGTGCTGATTCAAAAGCTATTCTGGGGCATTGATGTGCCGGGCTACGCCACCATCGTGCTGCTGATTCTGTTCTTTGCCAGCGTCCAGCTGTTTTGCATCGGCATCATCGGTGAGTATGTGGGGCGTTCCTTTGAGCAGAGCAAAAACCGCCCCATCTATATCGCAAAGGAAGTTTTGGCTCCGGAAGATAAAGAGGAACAGTAACAGCCGGACAGGAGGAAACCATGCCCAACCGGATTCAGGAAGTGGAAGATGCCCTTTGCGGCAATATGGAAATGCAGGCGTTTATGGCACTCATGCGCCGCAGCACTGCCCTGCAAGACGCACTTCAGCAATTTATCCCACCGTCTGCCATCTGTAACCTGTCCCATGATTTCTGGAATAGACTAAAGCGTTTTGGGGTGCGTAAGGATGTTACCGCAATGCAGATATTGGAGGAAGACTATCGCCTTGGCTTTGGAAATTCCTTTGCCGAGGATTTGAACACCCACAGTGACCTAGGCTTCATCTACTGCTATTGGTTTCCCCAGACACCGTTGACCACAATTTACCTGGAACGGGAGCGGCTTTTTCTGAGTGCCGTGGGCAAGTATTTTGGAGGCTCGGAGGTCACACCGGTGCTCTGCTCCATTATCACTGAGGCTTTGCAGGAAAAAACAAAAACCGCCCAGAAAAAGAAAGCCAGAGAATTGGTTGTCCGGGCATTCCATGTGGAGGGACGGAACCGCCCCTACTGGATTCAGGGTGCGGACTGGCCCATGGGGACAAAAAGCCCTATGAAATATCTGTCCAGAATCCGCAGGGGTGAAAAGGTCACCTATCTCTTTCAGAATGTGGATACCCTGCAAATGCGGGAAGTAGAGCAGTATTATTAAATAGAAAACCGCGGACAGCGTTTTTTGCCGTCCGCGGTATTTTTTAGATTTCCTGTCTGCCTTCCAAGGCACGGGAGAGGGTCACTTCGTCCGCATATTCCAGCTGGCTGCCCACAGGCACGCCATAGGCCAGACGAGTAACCTTCACCTCCATGGGGCGCAGGAGCCGGGTGATATACATGGCTGTGGCCTCACCCTCGGTATCGGGGTTGGTTGCCATGATGACCTCTTTCACATTGCCCTTGCCCACCCGCTGCAACAGCTCCCGGACACGAATGTCGTCCTGGGTCACATGGTTCAGCGGAGAAATGACACCGTGCAGCACATGGTACACCCCCCGGTATTCCCGGGAGCGCTCCATGGCAATCACATCCTTGGGTTCTGCCACCACACAAATGGTGTCCTGATCCCGGGTGGGGTCATCACAGATGGGGCACAGCTCCCGGTCGGTGATGTTCTGGCAGCAGGGGCAGGTATGCACTGCCCGCTTTGCCTCCATAATGGCATCCGCAAAGGACTGGGCTTCATCCATGGGAAGCTCCAGCACATGAAACGCCAATCGCTGGGCGGTTTTTCCGCCGATGCCGGGAAGGCGGGCAAAGTGGTCAGCCAAATCCTGTAATGCCGCAGGAAAGAACTGCATGGTTCCTCCTTAGAACAGGCCGCTCAGGTTCAGGCCGCCGGTGAGGCGGGACATATTATTGCTTGCATCACTGTCGGCATTGCGCATGGCCTCGTTGACGGCAGCAATGATGGTATCCTGGAGCATTTCCACATCATCGGGATCTACAGCCTCGGGCTTGATGGTCAGGTTCAGAACCTCATGCTTGCCATTGACCGTGGCGCTGACCATGCCGCCGCCGGCGGTGGCGGAGAAGGTCTTGTTCTCCTGCTCCTCCTGCATTCTCAGCATTTCCTGCTGCATCTTCTGTGCCTGCTTCAGCATAGCGCTCTGATTCATGCCGCCGGGCATTCCGCGAAATCCATTTCTAGCCATTGTTCATTCTCCTATTTTGATTGTTTATTCGTTCATTGTAATAATGTCGCTGTGCTGCCTGCCGAATTGCAGCAGGTTATCCAGCCGCTTGTTTCCGTCCGGCTTTGCGGACATATCCACCGTAATGACCTTCACCGGATGCCCCAGCTGCACCGCCGCTTTCCGGGCGACGATTTCCAGCACCTCTGGCTTTCCAATCATGTCGGCAGTAAAGGCATTGGTACACCGCAGCTCCAGCACCCCACCCCGCATCGCTCCCTTCACCGGAGAATTGTCCGATGCACTGAGGAACCCGGAAATGGGAGGCTTCAGCTCCTGCTTGACCCCTGCCACTACCTCCGCCCAGAAGCCCAACGGCACCTGGTCATCGGGAATAACCGCCTCCGTCTGAGGCTCCGGCATCGCCGATGCAGGGGAAACCGGCTGCACCGCCGGGGTGGACACCGCCGCTGCTGCGGGCTGCTGCATCACGGTAAAGCTGCCGCTTTTTATCTGGTCTTCCAGTTTCGTCAGCCGGGCATTCAGCGCCTTTGCATCCAGGCTCAATTCCGGCTGCGCCATTTCCAAAATACACAGCTCTGCATCCATCCGCCGGCTGGCACTTCTGGAAAAGTCCGCCACGGTCTGCTGCACCAGCCCCATCATGCGCACCAGCTCACCACTGGAAAGCTGACCGGAGAGGCTCTGCACTTCCTGATCGGAGGCAACGCCGGAAAGCATGGTGATGCCTGCGCCGGGGGCGGTTTTCAGCACCAGCAAATCCCGAATCAGGCAGGCAAGCTCATCGAGCATGGCGCCCAAATCCTTGCCATCAGTATAAAGCTGATTAAATAGCTGCAACGCTTCTTTGGTATTATGCGCCGCAATACTGGAAAGCAGCTGGCCGCACTTACGTTCTCCCGCAATGCCCAGGCAGGTATACACCGCCTCGGCGGTAAGCTCCCCCACCGTAGCGGAGGCACACTGGTCAAGCAGACTCAAGCCGTCACGCATACCGCCGTCCGCCAGCCGGGCAATCACCCGGGCGGCTGCCTCATCCAAATCGATGTTTTCCTGGTAGGCCACATATTGCAGCCGGGCAGCAATGTCCTCCTGACTGATGCGGCGGAAGGAAAACCGCTGGCACCGGGACAGGATGGTGGCAGGCACCTTATGAAGCTCGGTGGTCGCCAGAATAAACAGCAGATGCTCCGGCGGCTCCTCAATGATTTTCAGCAGCGCATTGAAGGCGGACAAGGACAGCATATGCACCTCGTCGATGATATACACCCGCTTTTTTACCTGGGACGGCGTGTAAACCGCATCGTCCCGCAGGTCACGGATGTTATCCACACCGTTATTGGAGGCAGCATCGATTTCCAGCACATCCATGCAGGTTCCGTCATCAATGGCGCGGCACGCCGCACATCGATTACAGGGATTCCCCCCATCGGGATGCTCACAGTTGACCGCCTTTGCCAAAATTTTGGCGCAGGAGGTCTTGCCGGTGCCCCGGGAGCCGGTAAACAAATAGGCATGGCTCATTTTACCGGTCATCAGCTGTGTTTTCAGTGTTTGGGTTACCGCCATCTGGCCGGACACATCATCAAAGGTCTGCGGGCGGTATTTGCGGTATAAGGCCTGGTAAGAAGCCACGACTTATCCCCCTTTATTTGTAAAACATACCGGCTCATAACAAGATCGCACACCCACATTTGAACAGGCAACATACCCAGAGCCGTGCAGAAAGCTCAAAATCGGCAATCCCGCGGCACACGAGAAGATCCGCTTAATGCTGCTTGGTTCCCCACCTGACATGGTTCACGGGTTCCCATTGCGCAAGACCGATCTCTCAACACCTCTTACACGGTACGGATGGCACATTTCACCTGGCCGGGTGTGGGGGTTCATCCCTGCTGTAGCGGATTGCAGGTACAGGGCACCGCTATCTCCCCGACTAGTGCGACCTTGTTATAAGCCGGTAGCTTAAACAAGGAAAATATTCTGTTTTAGTTCAGCTTGGACTCCACAAAATCGGCCAGCTCCTGGAAGGTGGTGATTTTCTGGTCTTCCATATCCAGCTCCACGCCCAGCTCGCTCTCCAAATCCATAATCATCTCAACAATGTCGAGAGAGTCAATGCCCAGGCTTTCAAAGGTGCTGTCGGGTCTGATTTCGGAAGCATCAATCTCAAGCTGCTTGGCAGCGTACTTCACGAGTTTTTCGTACATTCTATCTGTCCCTCCAAACATTCTGTGTAGAACATTTCGGTCATATTCTAGTACAGGTATGCCGTTTTGTCAATCCTTGTTTTTCGGAAGAAGGAATTTCTTTTCAGTTTATTCATTTTCTGCCGCCGAACCGGCTGCTGCATAGGCTGCTGCATAGGCCGTTGCCCAGGCAATTTGCAGGTTGAAGCCACCGGTATAGGCATCGCAATCGATGATTTCTCCCGCAAAATAAAGCCCCGGAACCAGTTTCGATTCCATGGTCTTGGGGTTAATTTCCGAAACCTTCACGCCGCCGGAGGTGATGATGGCCTCGCTGACCGGACGCTTGCCCAAAATCTCAATGGGGAATGCTTTTAATAACTCCACCAGCGCCCGTCGCTTCTGCTTCGTCAGAGAATTGGCTTGCATATCCGGCGCAATCTCCAGCCGCCGCAGCACCACAGGAATCATGGAACGGGGCAGCAAATCCGTCAGGGCATTTTCCATGGCGCGGTTCTGGTACATCTCCAAATCCCGGAGAATCCGGGCATCCAGCTTGGCTTCGTCCAATGCCGGCTTCAAATCCAGCAGCAGACGGCAGCCCTCCCCCTTCATATGGCAGCTGGCGCTGAGCACCGTGGGGCCGGACACGCCGAAATGGGTAAACAGCAGCTCGCCAAAGTCCTGATACAGCACCTTTCCCTTGGCGCCCAGCAGCTTCACCCCAACGTTTCGCAGGGAAAGCCCCTGCATCTGCTTGCAGTCCTCCTCCGCCTCCAGGGGCACCAGGCTTCCCTCCTGCGGCACAATGGTATGCCCCAACGCTTCCGCCATCCGGTAGCCGTCGCCGGTAGAACCTGTGGCCGGATAGGAAACGCCGCCGGTGGCCAGAATGACCCATCCGGCCTCATGGCTCCCCCGGTCGGTGCGGACACCGGTAACCCGCCCCTCTGCGGTGAGAATTTCCGTCACCCGCTCCTCGCTGACGGTAACGTGCAGCCGCCGCAGCTCGTTTTGCAAACAGTCCAGCACGGACTGGGCACAGTCGGAAACCGGGAACACCCGATTGCCCCGCTCCACCTTCAGCGGGCAGCCGTGGGATTCAAAAAAAGCATAGGTTTTTTCCGGCGGAAAAGCTGCCATGGCACTGAACAAAAAGCGCCCGTTGCGGGGGGTGTTTTGCAGCACCTCCTGACCGGTGCAGTGATTGGTTACATTGCAGCGCCCTTTGCCGGTAATCAGCAGTTTTTTTCCCAACCGGTGATTTTTTTCCAGCAGCAGAACCTTTTTTCCCTGCTCTGCTGCGGTGATGGCCGCAAACATCCCCGCCGGGCCGCCGCCGATTACGATTCCGTCAACCTTCATTCTCTTTTACCTGCTTCTCATAGACATTGTACTCGTCCCAAATTTTTTCCAGGCTTGCCAGGGTTTTGGACAGTTCCTTTTCCCGTCTGGCTGCCAGTGCAACAATCAGGGCATTGACAATGCTCAGAGGCGCAACCAGGCTGTCTACCAAAGAAACCATATCGCTCTTGGCAACCAGCACATGGTCACAGCATTGCCCCAGGGGAGAAAGATTGCTGTCCGTCACGCCCACAACCGTTGCCCCAGTGGAGCAGCAGTAGCGCGCCCCCTGGGTGGTGGAGGCAGAATAGCGTGGGAAGCTAAAGGCAATCACCACATCCTCAGCCCCCACATCCACAATTTTTTCAAACATCTCACCCGTGCTCATGCCGGAAATGATGTGTACATTGTTGAACATATAATTCAGATAGTAGCCCAGAAAATGAGCCAGCGGTGCCACCGAGCGAACGCCCAAAATATAAATTCGCTTGGCGCTCAAAATGGCGTTGACCACCTGGTTGAATTCCTCCCGGTTGACCGTCTCATCGGTCTGGCGCAGCTTATCAATATCCGAGCGCACCACCATGGACACCACATCCTGGTCGCCAAACCGGTCGTTGGCAACTTCAATACGCTGCACGGAGGTCAGGCGGTTGAGCACCATCTCCTGCATGGCCTTCTGCATGGAGGGGTAACCGTCAAAGCCCAAATCCACCGCAAAACGCACCACGGTGGACTCGGAAACCCCCACGTTCTTTCCAAGGCGGCTGGCCGTCATAAAGGCCGCCTTGTCATAGGCTTCCATAATGTACTGGGCAATTCTCCGCTGTCCCTTGGAAAAGCCCGGTGTTTTTTCCTGTAATAAATTCAAAAAATCGTGATTCATTGATAACCCTCGATTTGAGATTATTTTTCCTTGGTTGACACCATACTAGCAAAGTTAGACCTCTTTTGCAAGTGGGTTTTATTTGAATTTTAGGTGCGCCCCTACCGTGCCAGTTCTTTCATTTCCTCATGGGTCAGATGCCGCCACTTTCCCAAGGGCAAATTACCCAGGGTGACCGCTCCCTCCCGGATGCGCCGCAGACGGAGCACCTGCATCCCGGCTGCCTCGCACATCCGGCGGATCTGCCGGTTGCGTCCCTCATGGATGATAATTTCAAAATTGCACTTATCTCCCTTGACCGCCAGCAAACGCAAAACAGGCGGCTCAATCCGGTAGCCGTCCAGGGTGATGGGCAGTGCCAACCGCTGAAATCGCTCCGGCGTATAGCCGCTGACCTGGACAAGATAAGCTTTTTCCACCTCATGCTTCGGGTGCATCAGGCGGTTTGCAAATGCACCGTCATTGGTAAACAGCAGCAGCCCCTCGGAATCCATATCCAGCCGCCCAATCGGGTACACCCGCTGGCCGCAGTCCGCCACCAGCTGTGCCGCCGTCTGTCTGCCCTTTTCATCGGAGAGCGTGGTTACATACCCTCGGGGCTTATTCAGCATTAAATAGATGTAGCCCGCCGCAGCGGGAAGGGGCTGGCCGTCCACCCGGATGTCATCCAGGTTGGCATCCGCGCTGCTGCCCAGCAGCGCCACCCGCCCGTTTACCGTCACCCGTCCGGCGGAAATCATCTCCTCCGCCTTACGGCGGGAGGCCACCCCCCGGTCGGACAGTATTTTTTGCAGTCTCTGGTTCATGTCTCTTTCCTCCAGAAAAGAAAGGGTCTTTTGGATTCCGGCTCCTGCCGGGCAATCTCGGAGGTCTGACCGTACACCACCGGAATTTTCCCCACAGCCCTGCCGGACAGCAGCACATAAGCAAAGCCGGCATCCGCCCCCTCCACCGCCGGAGCATAGAGGAAGCCGCTGCCGGACAGCAGCAGCTGGGGCTGCTCCTCGTTTGAGACGGAATACGCAAAGTTTTCCGCTGCCAGTACGGACACTTGCGCCGGGTCGCCGCCCACAATCTCAAGCTTTCCCACGCAGTCCCCCACCGTTACAATCCGACGAAGCCTGAAATTTTCAAAACCACGATTGAGCATGGCCGCGTGGTCTGCCCAATCGTTTGGGTCGTGAATGGTCACCGCCACCAGTCTTCTGCTATCACGAACGGCACTGGACACCAAAATGCGCCCCGCCGCCTTGGTATAGCCGGTTTTTACTCCGTCCGCCTCCGGGTAGAGCCACAGCAGCTTATTGTGATTGCGCAGCACCCGATTGCCCACGGTGACGGTTCTGGTGGAAACCGTCTTTTGAAAAATAGGATTTTCCATGGCATAGGAAGCCAGAATTGCCAAATCCCTTGCGGTGGAATAGTGATTTGGGGAATCCAGACCATTTGGATTTTCAAAATGGCTGCCGGTCATGCCCAAACTTCTTGCCTTGTCGTTCATTAAATTCGCAAATTCCTGGATACTGCCGCAACAATACAGTGCCAGTGCCACCGCCGCATCATTTCCAGAGGAAAGCATCAGTCCATACAGCAGCTCCTGTAGGGTCAGACGTTCCCCTTCCTTCAGGTACATGGAGGAACCCTCAATGCCCACCGCCTGCTTGGGAATCACCATTTGGTCAAGCACATTGCAGCGTTCGCAGACAAGCAGCGCCGTCATGATTTTGGTAGTGCTGGCAATCAGACTCTTTTCGCTTCCCTTTTTGTCCAGCAGCAGCCGCCCGCTGACACAATCCAGCACAACAGCAGACCGGGCAGAATTGGCACTGCACGGCACTGTTAGAAGCAGAACGGCGGCCAGAAAAGCAGCCACCGTTCCGAATACTCTTTGTTTCATTCCATTCACCCGGGGATAGCGTTCCCGCGGGAAGGGAAATTATTCTCCTTTGCTGGTTTTGGAATCCACGAAAGAAGTGATTTTGTCCAGTGTGTCGGGGATCATTTCCACCAGTCGGTCAGCCGTGGTGTTGGCCGCCTGTGCCACTGGCAGCATCCGAACATTTCCCTCCTTGATCACCAGGAAACAAATGGGTGTCACCTTGACACCGGCACCCATGCCGCCGCCGAAGGGGCTGTCTCCCTCTGTCTTACTCTTGGGAAAATCCGTGCCCGCGCCTCCAAAGCCCACACTGACCTTGGAAACCGGAATGATGGTCACGCCATCAGGGGTAGTGATTGGTTCTCCCACCACAGAATTGACATCGACAATTTCCTTGATTTTCTGAATGGTGCCTTCCAGCATCCCGGGAAGTTTTTGACTCATGTTACCGTACCGCCTTTGCGTTTCTTTTTCATCTGTAAAAATTCTTTGATAACCAAATATCCATAAACCGCTGTCATTTGAACCAGCTGGTAAATTCTAAGGGTCAGCTCCGCCTGGGTTTCCAGCAGAATATCCTCCCCGCTAAAATCGCACTGCACATCAACCGTCCGCTTTCGGATATTGAAAAACCGTTCCAGCACCGGCATAAGGCTGCCCAGCGCCGCCCAGGTTCTTCCATAGGCCACAGCCAAATCGCAGGGGTCGTCCCCTGCCAGGGTCAGCCTCAGCACCAGATGATTGATGCACAGCTTTTTGCGCAGCTCCTTCATAAACCGCAGCCCCAATTGCAGGAAGGGATAAAAATCCAGAAGCCGCCCACCCTTGTTCTCCTCCGGCTTTGGCTGGGGAGCGGCCTGCTGCTCAGAGGGCTGCTTTTTTTTCTTTTTTTGGGGCTTTGCCCGCTTCCGTTCCGGGAAGGGATAGACGTTAAACCGCACCGGGCCCGCCACCAGCTTGATTTTCAGCCCGTCCTGGTCGTACCGCAGGAACGCCCCCAGTGGGACAAATCCAATGGCTATCAGCACCCCCAGGGCAATCAGCCACCCCATTATGTGGCCTCCGCAGGGGCAGGCTGTTCCTCCACCGGCTCGCCGAAATTGATTTTTTCAATAGGGGGAAGTTCCTCTAAGGAGCTCAGGCCGAAGGTACGCAGAAAGTCCGGCGTGGTTCGGTACTGGATGGGTCTGCCGGGGACATTCAGCCGTCCAGCCTCCTCAATCAACTTTTTATTCAACAGCGCCGCCACGGAGTAGGAGCTGTCCACACCCCGAATCTGCTCTACCATAGCCTTGGTGGCAGGCTGGTAGTAGGCGATGATGGTCAGTGCTTCCAGCTGGGAGGAGGAAAGCTTCGGCGGCTTGCGGGTCTCCAATGCCCGCGTTACATAATCGGCCATCTCGCCGGAGGACACCATCTGATAGCCCCGTTCCAGCCGGATAATGCGGATGCCCCGCCGTTCATAGGCCAGCCTGTCTGCCAGGGCGTTGGCCGCGTCCTCGATGTCCCGTGACTCCACCCCTACCGCCGCCGCCAGCCGGGTTATTTCCATGCGTTCGCCGGAGGCAAACAAAATGGCTTCCAGAATGCGTTGAATTTGGGATTGCTCCATTTAGTTTTCCTCCTGTGCATCGGTTTTAATCAAGCGAACATTGGGATTTTCGCCGGAGTTATCATCCTCCAGCACGACGGAATTGGTCTTGCACAATTCCAGTATTGCCAAAAACGTGGCAACAATTTCAGAGCGGCTCTTATTGCCCCGGAAAAGGCTTTTCAGCCGCTCCACGCCCCGCAGCACCAGCTGGCGCAGCACCTCGCCCGCCTTGCGGTTGACGGGGTATGGCTCCTTTGCCACGATTCCCTTGAAATTGGCAGTCGGCGGCGGCAGCTGGCGCTGATTGCGCTCAGCAATCAAATCCAGCGCCCGCAGCAGGTCAGCAATGCTGTGCTGATAGCGGTAGGTCTTCTCCTTCGGCAGCGGCTCCGGCTCCTTGGTGAAGATGCATCGGCCAATCTCATTGCGGGGCTCCAGCTGGACAATGGCCTGCCGTATCTGCTCCATGGCTTCCCTCCGGCGGCGCTCCAGCAGACTTTGACGCAGCTGGTCAAGCTCCGATTCCGCCTCCGCCTGCTCGGCGGCAGACAGCAGCATCTTGGTTTTAATCAGCATCAGGTGGGAGGCCATGGTGATAAACTCGCTGGCAATCTGCATATCCAGCTGCTTCATTTCGTCCAGGTACGCCAGATACTGCTCCAGAATGGCAGTGATGGAAACATCCTGAATCTCTATTTTGTTTTTGCTGAGCAAAAGAAAAATCACATCCAGCGGCCCCTCAAAATCCTCGCGGGTTTCGGTTTTGGTGTGAACGATTCCTTCCAGCTTATATTGCGGTTCAGCCATATCGGGGCACCAATTCTCCCATTCTCTCACTTTTTACATGGATTATAACACTGTTTTGCCGGAAGCGCAAGCTTCCCGAAAAAAATTGCAGTCTGCACCGAAAGGGATTGCTTTTTTCGGGGGAGTATGGTAAGATAGGTTTACAATATTCATGGAGGGATGCCTTGTGGCAAGCCGTAATCGTAAGCACAGCCGTAATCGTTATCATGAGATGGAAAGCATCATGGCAAAAGTTCTGATTGGCGATGCTTTTCTGTTCTTTCTATATATGTATGCTGCCAACCGGATTGGCGGCTGGGTAGTGGTCAAGGGCATCGCTGCCGTTCTGACCATTCTGGTGTCTGCGCTGGGGCTTGTGTGGCTGTATCTGACCCGGGAATTTGGCCGGAGACGGAGCCTGTGGATGGTAACGGCCTGTATTTCCATCCTGGCCTGCATTCTGGTGTCCCTGTGCCTGGGTTATCCCTGTCCCCCGGTGATTGCCGTAACATAATTGCTTTCAAAAAGCGGCTGGTGCTTGCCAGCCGCTTTTTTGCGCGCGTTCTGTAGGCGCTTCGCGCCATATCACCGATAATATGTATTCCCGCCGATGAACTCCCGGATGATACTGGTTGGCGGGATTTCATCATCCACATCTGCCTCCTGGACAAAATCCAAAATTCCCACAATGGAACGCACCTGGTCATAGCAGCTGACCTCCGGCGTTATCTGGGTCAACAGGGGGAAGATATGCTTTTTCAGCACCGCCAGCTCATACAGCGTGGAGCTATTGAAAATCACATCCGCATTTTCCTGGTAGGGGAAAATCCAGCGTTTTTCACCGCTCTGTACCGAATCCCACATGGAGATGGTGCGCTGGACGGAGGAACCCCGGGTTTCATAGTCCCGCACGATACGCCGCAGCAGACGCAGATAACTGGTGGGAATCCGATTGTGGTTATCCAGGTTCAGAGGAAGCAACGGACTGACATAGAGCTTGAACATCTCATGCTCCGCCACTCCATCGGGCACCATCTGGGGGTTGAGGCCGTGGATTCCCTCCACAATGATAACGGAATTATCCTCCAGCCGCAGCTTCTTCCCGTCCCACTCCCGTTTCCCGGCCACAAAATTAAAGGTTGGGAGCATAACCTCCTGCCCGGCAAGCAGCGCGGCAATATCCGCCCGGAACAAGGGAGTGTCCAGGGTGTTGATATGCTCCAAATCCAGCTTGCCATCCGGGCCGGGGGCAAGTTTATCCCGGTCGATGTAATAGTTATCCAGGCTCATGAGGATGGGCTTTTTGCCGTGAACCCGCAGCTGCGTGGCAAGGCGGTTGGCGGAAGTGGTTTTGCCGGAGGAGCTGGGTCCTGCCAGCATCACTACTCTGGCTTCCCGCTGGCACACCATATCCGCAATCTGGGAAATCCGCTTTTCGTGGAGCGCCTCGTTGACCCGAATCAGCTCCCGGATGCTGCCGGAGCGGGTCTTGCGGTTCAAATCCGCCACAGTGCTGCATTCCATCAGCGTGCCCCAGCGTTCCCCCTCTGAAAAGACCGAGAAGAAATTGGGGCTGGCCTTAAATTCCGCCGGTCTGTCCGGCGACAGGTCATCGGGATACTGGATGATGACACCGCCCTCCGTTTCCAGCAGGTTCCACACCGTCAGATAGCCGGAGGAAGGGAGCATTTCTCCGAAGAAATAATCCGAAAACCCCTCGTGCACATACTCATCAAAATAATCCGACTGATACCACCGCAGCAGTTCCGCCTTGTCCGGCCGGTTGCTTTCCTCAAACTGCCGGATTGCCTCCTGCCGGGTCATCCGGCGGCGGACAAAGGGGAAATCCTCTGCAATATATTCCCGCACTTTATCCTTCAGGGCAGCCACGGAAAAATGGGTTTCCCCCTCAATGGACACATAGACGGCGTTTCCCAAGGTGCAGCTTATCTTTGCCGCCGCCTTCGGCCAGAGCGTGCGGATGGCCAAAAACACCAGGAAGCACTCCGTCCTGGTATACACCTTTTTACCGATGCTGTCCGTGTAGTGCAGCAGCTGAATCTCCCCGCCGGAAGCCGCCATGGCGCGGCGGACATCGATGCTGTCTTCCTCGCCGGGGGTTGCGCGGACGGGAACATAGTTGAGGGTGAATACCTCGCCAGCAATCTTGGCCGCCAGGGGTCGCTCCCTGAGGGCCAGACTGTCCATTCCCAGTGCAAGAATCAGGTCACGGACAGACTGCCCGGCCTCCGCCGCCACAGCGTTTCCGTCAATTTTCAGCAGCATCATATCGCCTCCTTTTTGAGCACAGAATACCACAGATATGTAAACTTTTCAACTTAATTTCCAGGAAACTGTGAAATTTTTGTCAGTTCTGTCCCCGGATAATAGTACCCAAGGATTTCCCGGAAGTCACTTCCCCGGGCGGCCATGGCATCTGCCCCATACTGGCTCATGCCCACCCGATGGCCAAAGCCATAAACCGTAAACACTGCCGCGTCATGCTCAACGGCAACAGCGAAAGCCGTGGAGCGCAGCCCCAGCAGCTGCCGCAGCTGGATGCCGGTGAACACCCGACTGCCGATTTTCACGGTGTCCACTCCCTTCCCAGGGGTATATGTCCAGTCTGTAAACCAGCTTTCCGTCCGTTCGTCCAGCGAAACCCCCAGCGTCTTTTCCAAATACGCGCGGGAGAACACCGTCTGCTGCTGCGTGCCTTCCTCCGGGCTATCCTGGGCAATCAAATAGGGACGGGCGCTGCCCCACACCGCCGCAGCATCCTCGGTCTGACCGGAGGAGGAGGAAAAATAAGATGCCTCAATGGGCACACCCTGATACGTTACAATCAGCCCGGCGGTAGTCTGCACCGCCGCAGTTATCTTCTCCAAATCTGCCTGAGTGCCGTAGGACTGCAAATACTGCCCCGGTTCCAGGTAGCCCTGGCAGCAGGAAAATAATGTGCAGACACTGCCATCTCCGTGCTTTCCACCGGTGACGGCCATCTTCCAGGCAAAGGTTCTTGCCGCTACCGCCTGGGCTCGCAGGGCATCCGGCTCAAAATCCGCCGGCATTTCCGCAAGCACCACGCGCCTGATATATTCTTCCAGCTCCATTTGGAACGCATTTTCCTGATGGCGCACCGTTATGGAAATCGGTGTCACTTTCTTCGTTTCATCCTCCGGTGTTTTCTGCGGCAGAGACGCACTGCCTGACAGCAGGAGGCACAACAGCAGCACCACCTGCAACAAAAACTCCCTTATCTTCATCCTGCATTCCCCCTCCAACCAGCATACCACGTTTTGTTCATAAAATATGTCATACCAAGCTCTAAATAAAATATCCACAAAGATATTTTATTTGCTCGCAGGGCAAGTGGCTTGCATGAGACGTGTTTTGCGGTTTCTTTCCTTTAAATCGCAAAACCGGCAGCGCTGCAAAACGATGCCTCCCTGATTAAATCAATATTTAATCAGGGAATCGTATCAGAAAAAGTTTGCATTCTTTTTCCGGTTCTGCTATAATCACCCTATCTTTCTATCTTTGACTTTATTGGAGGATCAGTATATGCCCAAGAGAAAAATGGGAGATCGCCGGGATGCGGTTTGGCTCAAAGATATCCCCGCCATGAATCGAATCATGCCCTGCATCATGCCGAACCGTGCCGATAACGAGGCATTTATCAGCTTCGACCTGGACTACCGTCCGCTGGAAGCATATCTGGAAAAGAAGAACGCAGGCCGCACAGAGGACAAATTCACCTTCTTCCATGTCATCAGCTGTGCCGTAGGCAAGGCCTTTGTGCTCCGCCCCCGGATGAACCGGTTTGTGTGCAACAACCGGCTGTATCAGCGCAAGGAAATCACCGTGGCCTTCACCGTGAAGAAGCGCTTCAATGACAAGGCGGAGGAATCCCTGGCCAATTTCAAATTTGATCCCCAGGACACCATGGACAGCTACCACGAGAAAATCATGCGCGTCATTCATGCCACCAAGCGGGAGGACATTTCCGACACCTCTTCCGGTGCCATGGAGGCCGTTTCAAAGCTGCCCCAGTGGATGATTAACCTTCTGGCAAAGCTGGTTCTCTGGCTGGATAAGCACGGCTGGGCTCCCCAGAGCCTGATCGCCACCGACCCCAACCACGCCGCCATTTTCCTTTCCAACCTGGGCTCCATCGGCCTGGAATGCGGCTATCACCATCTGGTGAACTGGGGCACCAACTCCTGCTTCGTCATCATTGGTAAGAAGCACATGAAGATGGATTACCTGCCGGACGGAACCCCGGACTTCCACGAGGTCATCCCCATTGGCATCACCCTGGATGAGCGGATTGCCGATGGCTACTACTATTCCGGCACGGTGGCTCTGGTCAAGGAGCTGCTGACCCACCCGGAGCTGCTGGAAGCCCCGGCGGACACCCCCGTTGAATACGCCATCAAGCGTTAATTTTAAAAGGAAGTGTTATTAAAACCATGTTAGTCCCTGTATTGCTGTTTGCCGTTGGCCTGGTGCTGCTGATTAAAGGCGGCGACTGGTTTGTGGACGGTGCAACGGACATTGCCGCGCATTTTCATGTGCCGGATCTCATCATCGGTGCCACCGTCGTCTCTCTGGGAACCACCCTGCCGGAAGTGATGGTATCGGCCACCTCCGCTGTCAGCGGTCATGGCGAGATTGCCTATGGCAACGCCATCGGCTCCATCATCTGCAACACCGCCCTGATTGCCGCCATCACCGTTTCGGTGCGCCCCGGGCCCGTTGACCCCAAGAGCCTGAAAGTCCCTGTGTTTTTCTTTTTTGCCGCCGCCGCACTCTACAGCATCAATGCCTACCTGACCGGCTATTTTGGCTACGCCATCGGCACCTGTCTGCTGATTCTGCTGGCGCTGTATCTGTACTGCACCATCCGTCAGGGTCTCAAGAATCCCGCTGCCCCCGCAGAGGAAACGGAGGCCCCCAAAGAGAGCCGCGCGTTGTGGGTGAGCATTGCCATGCTCATCGGCGGCGCAGCGGTGATTGCCGTTGGTGCCAACCTGCTGGTGGATAACGGGACGCTTATCGCCCAGGCACTGGGTGTTCCGGAATCCGTGATTGCCCTGACCTTTGTGGCGCTGGGCACTTCCCTGCCGGAGTTGGTCACCGCCATCACCTCTCTCATCAAGGGGCATGGCTCCCTGTCTCTGGGCAATGTGATTGGTGCCAACATTCTCAATCTGGTGCTGGTGTCCGGCGTTGCCAGTGTCCTGCGTCCCTTCTCCATTCCCCAGGAAAAGATGCTGTTCGGCGTGAATGCCTCTCTGGTGCTGGATATGCCGCTCATGCTGTTTGTCATGGCCTTTTTGACCATCCCCGCACTGGCCACCAAAAAGCTGCATCGCTACCAGGGCATCGTGCTGCTGTGTATCTATGCTGCCTTCTGCGTCATTCAGTTCACAATGTAAAATGCGTAATATACTTGTGCGCCTGCCCCGAAAAATGGGACAGGCGCATTTCTTATCGGCGCGAAGCGCCCTTGGCACCGGGTGTACGCCATTCATCGAACCGTCTGCCACCTATACCATAATGTCAATATTGTATTTTTTCAGCCAGCAGTCGATTTGCAGCATATAGGCCATGGTCTGGGGGCGGCGCATCAGCTGACCGTACCATGGCCACTCACCTTCCTGGCGCAGATAGTCCCGGAGTTTCTGCCGGTCAATGAGCAAAAACAAGGGATTCTCCTTCTCTTGCAGCAGCGCTTCCAGCCGCGCCCCAATCAGCTCCTCATAATGGGGATCAAAGGTCTTTGGGTAGGGGCTTTTCTTCCGGGTAATGATTTCCGCCGGGAGCAGTCCCTGCACCGCATGGCGCAGCAGTCCTTTTTCCCTCCCCTGATCGTCTTTCATTGCCCAGGGCACCGTATACAAATATTCCGCAATCCGATAATCGCAGAAGGGCACCCGAACCTCCAGCCCGGAATACATACTCATGCGGTCTTTTCTGTCCAAAAGAGTCTGCATGAACCAGCGGAAATTGAGATTGACCATCTCCTTCATCCGCCGTTCCAATGGGGAATTGTCCGGCAGGATGTCACTTTCAGCGCAGGTCTTGCGGTACTGCTCCATCACAAATTCCTCCGGGTCTCCATTTCTTCTCAGCCGCTGGGTCATAAGACCACTGCGCTGCACCGTGGTCTGCGACCACGGGAAGCCCGCCTGCTCCCGCACCGCCGGATCACGATACCAGGGATAGCCGCCGAAGATTTCATCGGCGCATTCCCCGGACAGCGCCACCTTGACTTCCTTCCGAATTTCCTTGCAGAACGCCAGCAGGGAAAAATCCACATCCGCCATGCCCGGCAAGTCCCTTGCCAGGGTGCTTTCCTCCAATGCTCCCACCAAGTCCTCCGGGGTCAGCACCGTCCAGTGATGGTCCGTGTTCAGAAATTCCTGCATAAGCCCAATATAGGCATCATCGGAATTAGGCTGGAACTTTCCGGGTGTGAAATAACGGTCGTTATTCAGGTAGGTCACGGAAAAGGTTTTTAACCGCTCCCCCCTCCGTTCCATTTCCCGGCTGCACACGGCGCTGATGATGCTGGAATCCAAGCCGCCGGAGAGGAAGGTTCCGATTGGCACATCGGACACCATCTGCCGCCGGATGGCATCCGTCACCAGAGTACGCACCTTTTCGCAGGTTTCCTCCAGCGTGTCGGTGTGGGGTCTGTCCCGCAGCTTCCAGTAACGCCGGAGGCTCAGATTTCTTTCCCGATAATAGCCGCACCAGCCAGGCTCCACCTCCCGGATCCCGCAGAACACGCCGCTGCCCGGAATGCGCCCCGGTCCCAAAAGCAGCAGCTGATAGGCTCCCTGAGCATCCAGTGTCGGCCTGAGTCCGTGATAACACAACAGGGTTTTGATTTCCGATGCAAACAGTAATCCGCCGCCTGTCTGAGCATAGAACAGAGGTTTCACGCCAATGCGATCCCGCGCCAGAAACAACCGCTGCCGCCTCTGCTCCCACACCGCAAAGGCAAAGATGCCGTTGAGCAGCCCGACGCACCGCTCCCCGAACTGGGCATAGGCATGGAGCACCACCTCCGTGTCCGAGTATCCCTCAAAGCAGTGTCCTTCTTTTTCCAGGGCATGGCGCACCTCCGCCGTGTTGTAAATCTCCCCATTGTACACAATGGTGTATTCCTCCCCGGCAAAAGAAAGCTGCATGGGCTGCTTTCCGCCCGCCGGGTCGATGATGGAGAGCCGCGCATGGAGCAGAGTGCAGCCTTCCTCCCGGAACGCCCCCTGTCCGTCCGGCCCCCGCCGATGCATGGAATCGAGCATTTTTTTCATTTCTTCGCTGGAAACAGGCAAATTCACAAAGCCCGCAATGGCACACACGGAATAACCACGTCCTTTCCTTTTGGTAGTATATGCAGCAGTGCCGGAAATGGATACAGCCTCCCCTCGGCGGCAGAAAAACACCATAATCCTCTTTTCCGCCGTATAGATTTCCATTCCTCACACATACTGGTCTGGGGTGAAGAATGATGAAAAACAGCAAGGAGGTTCTGTCCTCCCTCCTGAAAACCACGCAAATGGGGCAGCTGGGGATTCGCAGCGTGCTGGATGTGTCCATGAAGCCGGAGCTGCACAGCGCCATCACGTCCCAGCTGCGGGAGTATGATGCCATTGAGCAGGAGGCCCACCGCATTGCCAAAAAGCGGGGCTGGGAGCTGCCGGAGCTGAATCCCTCCATTCGATTGATGGCAGAGGGAATGAGCAAACTGCGGCTGTCCTTTGGGGATCCGAGCAGCAAAATTGCAGCCATGATGATTCGGGGCAATACCAGCGGCATCATCACCGGGCTGAAAAATCAGCACCGCATGGAGCGCCGGGACGACGAAATAGGCTCCCTGTCCCAGAAGCTTCTGGACACGGAAAGCAACAATGTGCGCCAGATGAAACCGTTTCTGTAGCATCCGGGTGACAACCCCCACCTGCACTGGCTGTAAAATCAGAAGGAGCAGATGACAGGAAAACAGTCCGGGCAGAAAACTGTCCGGGCTGTTTTCATACATTCCAAAGTCGCGGTAGACTTTTTCTCTGGTTTATGGTATAATTTGAATACGAAAACTAAGCAACAAATCGGAATTTATAAAGGAGAATATTGATGAAATTATTTTTATGTTCGCACTTTT